>Ga0187889_10000883_pt1 | contig 34468 bp, 33 predicted proteins | sample June2016WEW_7_10_2_FD_132992 | JGI IMG/M metagenome (GOLD analysis project Ga0187889, IMG submission 132992) | Peatland microbial communities from SPRUCE experiment site at the Marcell Experimental Forest, Minnesota, USA - June2016WEW_7_100 | ecosystem: Environmental > Terrestrial > Soil >... | reverse complement strand
TTGCCGATGCTCAACCGGGAGCACCAAGTGCTGACCCTCAGCTCGAAGATTCAGACCGAAGTCGCCACCTCGATCTCGAAGACCCAACGCGATTTCTTTCTCCGCGAGCAGTTGCGCGCGATCCAACGCGAACTGGGGGAATCGGACCCCAACGCCGCCGAGACACGCCTGCTGCGTGAGAAAATCGAGCAAACCCCCATGCCGGCCGAGGCCAAGCAAGTCGCCACCCAGGAGCTCGAGCGCCTCCAGCAGATGGTGCCGGCGGCAGCCGAATACGCGGTGAGCCGCCATTACCTGGACTGGCTCCTGGCCCTGCCCTGGGCCGCCGAGACCGAGGACAAGCTCGACCTGGCCGAGGCCGAGCGCATTCTCAACGAACAACACTTCGGCCTGAGCAAGGTCAAAGACCGGCTGCTCGAGTTCCTGGCCGTCCTCAAGCGCCGAAAACAGATCAAGGGCCCCGTCCTTTGCCTGGTAGGGCCGCCCGGGGTCGGCAAGACCTCCCTGGGCCGGAGCATGGCCGACGCCCTGGGGCGGAAGTTTGCCCGCATTGCCCTGGGGGGCATGCGCGACGAGGCGGAGATTCGCGGGCACCGCCGCACTTATGTCGGCGCCCTGCCCGGGCGCATCATCCAAACTCTGCGCCGCGTTGAAAGCCGCAACCCGGTCATCCTGCTCGACGAATTGGACAAGGTGGGCGCCGATTTCCGCGGCGACCCGGCCGCCGCCCTGCTGGAAGTGCTGGACCCGGCCCAGAACAACACCTTCACCGATCATTACCTGGATCTGCCCTTCGACCTGTCGCGCGTGCTCTTTATCACCACGGCCAACTGGCTGGAGCCCATTCACCCCGCCTTGCGGGACCGGCTCGAGGTCATCGAACTGCCCAGTTACACCGAGTCGGAAAAGCTCCAGATCGCCAAGCGATACCTGGTGCCCCGCCAGTTGGAAGAGCACGGGCTCTCCCGGCAGGAAGTCAGGTTCTCGGACGCCACCTTGCGCCGCATCATCCACGATTACACGCGCGAGGCCGGCGTCCGTCAATTGGAACGCGAGATCGCCGCCCTGACCCGCAAGGCCACCCGGCGCCTGGTCAGCAACGGCCACGAGCCCAAAACCTTCGTGCTCAAGCCCGAACTCCTCATGGATTACCTGGGCGCCGCCCGGTTCGTGAGCGAGAGCGCCGAAACCATCAAGGAATATGGCATCGCCACCGGCCTGGGCTGGACGCCCGTGGGCGGCGAGATCCTTTTCATCGAGGCGACCCGGATGCCGGGCAAAGGCAATCTGCTGCTGACCGGCTCGCTGGGAGAGGTCATGAAGGAGAGCGCGCAAACCGCCCTGAGCTACTTGCGCAGCCAGGCCGAAACCCTCGGCATCAGCCTGTCGGATTGGGGCAATTTCGATATTCACATCCATGTCCCGGCCGGCGCCACCCCCAAGGACGGGCCCAGCGCCGGAGTGACCGTCGTGGCCGCCCTGGCCTCCCTGCTCTCCCGCCGCCGCGTCCGTTCCGATGTCGCCATGACCGGCGAAATCAGCCTCCGCGGCCGCGTCATGCGCGTCGGCGGGATCAAGGAAAAAGTCCTGGCTGCCGCCCGTTTCGGCATCAAACGGGTCGTCCTGCCGGATCAAAGCCGGTCCGACTGGAGCGAAGTGCCCGAAGAGGTGCGCCGCAAGCTCAAGGTTCATTTCATCAGGCATATCTCCGAGCTGCTGCCCCTGGTGCTCCACACAAAGTGAGCCGTCCCCTTTCTCTCCTTCTGGCGCTGTTTTTTCCGCTGCTGGCTTGCGCTCAACGCCCGGTTGACACGCGCCCGCCGCCGCTGAGCCCCGAGGAGTCTCTCAAAGCAGGACGCCGGTTGGTGGAGGACCTGCTCACGCAAAAACCCGAGGCCAATTCCACCAACACCGGGGTGGTAAGAATCCGGGATGCCAATGACCGGGAACACCGCATCCGCGTCAGGTTCGACATCTATGCCACGCCCGCCAACTGGGTCAGCGTTTACCAGACTCTCCCGGCCGATGGCCTCCCGGCAGAGGAGTTGGCCGTGATTCACCCCGGCCGGCAGCCTAATGAATACTTCCTGACGCGGCCGGCAGGCTCCAACGTTCCCGCCGCCCGCCCGATCCGGTTAAGCGCCGATGAAATCATGGTTCCATTTGCCGGCTCCGATTTCTGGGTGGCGGACCTCGGGCTTGAATTCCTCCATTGGCCGGCGCAGCGCGTGCTGCGCAGGGAAATGCGCCACGGCCAGCCCTGCGCCGTCCTGGAGAGCGCCAACCCGCGCCCCGCCCCCCCCGGCTATGCCCGCGTCGTCTCCTGGGTCGATACCGACAACGGCGGCATCCTCCATGCCGATGCCTACGATGCCCGCGGCCAACTGATGAAAGAGTTCGATCCCTCCGGCCTCAAAAAGGTCAACGGCCAGCGCAAGCTCGAGGAAATGGAAATGCGCAATCGCAAAACCGGCTCTCACACCTGGATTAAGTTCGACCTCACAGACCAGCGGTGATTGCCCCGGCTGTTCCGCACGCGGTAACTTCAATCCTGCTCCCGATCCTAATCATCGTTCTGGCTTTATTTCTTTCAGGCTAGTCGGGCAAACAAGATGGGGAGGACGTGCTGGCGCAGACCCATTCCGTTGGCGTAATCCGATTTGAAATGGTCCAATACCTCATGCCAACCACCGACCTCTGGGAGCACCTGGATATTCCGAGCCAGGAGGTCTGGGTGCAGGAGGAAGCCGTTGGCTAATTGGCGGTTGGCATCGTCCTCGGGAAGAACATACACATGCGGCCGATACTTATTCACGCTCATGGTTCCAGGTCGCCTTGCACCAACGCACTGACAAGATCCCCCTTCACGATCTGGGCCAGAGGCCGGAGCGTCGTGGGTTCAAGATGGCTTTTCCGAACGAGCAGGAACGTGTTCTCCTCGGAAAAGCGGCGGACGGCCTCGGGGTTGTGGGAGGTCGCGATAAACTGGCCTCCCGACTCGAATTCTCTGCGGAGCGCCATCACAAAGTGTCCGACCTCAGACAATGCCAGGTAATTATCGGGTTCGTCCCAGAAGCACAGCAGTGGGCCGTATGCGTTGTTGGCGCCAAGAGTCAACGCGCAAATCATGAAACATTTCTCGCCGTCCGACAGATCCTCGAACGGCACGCTCAGAGTTCCGTTCTGATTGGAGAACTGGACCGTGAGACTCCTGAAGTCTTTGCCAATAACCGGATTCTTGATGTCCTTCAAATCCGGCATAATCTCCCTGAGGTATTGGTCGATTCTTGAATATGCCGCCGGCGAGTAAGCCAGCAGACCCGAAAACCACGCGCCGAAGTCCGTGACCTGCGTGTTGGGTTGCAACTGCTCCTCGTTGGAGTCGCCCGAAATCAGGCCGGGCACCGGTCGAAGAATGAGCATTCGAGCGAGCCATTGCTTGAAAATGAACAACGGATCGCTGGTGGAAGATTCCTGAATGATTGGAAGAGCGACTAGATGCCAGTCAATGAGGAATTTCGCCTCCTGATTCTGGCCAGCCCTGGCGAGATGCACTTGAGCCTTGTCTCGCGTGTACACCGGTCTGCCGTCAACGGCAAGCCTCTCCTGAAGCACACGAAGTTCCTTAAAGCCCTCCGGGAGCTCGAATGCGACAATGTACTCGTAAACCCTGGCTTCCAACGCCATCTCGATTTCGAGTCGGATGGGGACATCCGAGCGGCCGCGTGTGAAATCCTTTGGGGTGACAAGAGCGCCTATTCGGTTCGTTCCTCGAGCAATCTTCTGCAGAATTTCGAGCGCAAGACTCACGGTCGTCTTTCCCGAGCCGTTTTTTCCCACCAGCAGGACCGACGAGTGGCCAGCGAGAGGCAACTCGAAATTCTCCAGGCACCTGAAATTGTGAATGTACAGACGACGTATCACAGGCGGACAATACTGCGGCTCATTTCAAACGCGGTCAACCAAAGAAGTCAGGGAAACTGCCTCCATTGTCTCAAAATCTCCGCCTCGGACAATTTCGGCGCAATGAGCAGACGCGCGCGGGCGCTGGCAGTTTCGCCCTCCTTGAGGCCGCGGCCGAACAGCGAGAGGTAGAGCGAGTCATGCGGGTCGCTCTGTTGCGGAGTGCAAACCGCAAAACAATCGCTCGCCGGCGACATCAACACCGCCGTCAGGCCCGTGGCCGGGGCGCGGCGAACTGCCAGCGGCCTCGTCAGCCTCGGCATCACGACCCAGTCCACCGGGTTGGGCTCGAATCCCCATCGCCCGTCCCGAATGATCGCTGCCGCCCCGTCATCACGCGGGAAGGCCAGCCAGGCACCATAGCTCTTGTCCGCCGCCAGGAGCTGCCGCGTCCCGTCGGAACCGCTTGCGCAGACCAGCGAGTTGGTGAAATCCGCCGTGAAGTAAGAAGCCAGGAAAGACTCGAAGCTCGGCAAGTTCGTTTTCGCCAGGACAGTTGTTTCCAGGTCAAGAATGTTCGGCGCCGCCCAGCGGTAGCGCGCGCGCAACTCGAAGGGCCGGCCCTCGGCCTCCGGCCAGCGCGCCTCTACGGCGCCATCAGACCCCAGCCTGGCTTCGCTCGGCCAATCCCAAGCCGCCGTGCCGTAACGTTTGCCGGCGCTGAACACCCGGTAATGACTGAACAAACCCATGCTGCTGTCCAGCCGCATCCCTGCCGGCAGATAAATGACCGAAGAAAGCCCTCTCGACCGGCCCTCCGCGCGCAACTTGCCCCGCAGCACGCCGGTGTCGAAGCTAAACTCATTCGCGCCGGCGGCTGAAAACACCGGCGCTCCTTGGCTGTTTGTTTTCATTTGGGCCTGGGCGCGCGCGCGCTCCTGCGCGCCGCAGCCCAGGGCCATGAAGATGGCCAGCAGGACTTTCATGGGGCGGAAATTTGTGAACGGATGTTTTCGGGCGCGATGGTTTGAAAATGCTTTAGGTTCAGCGTAAGAACCTTTTCCGCTCCCGTTTTGGCTGCGCACTGAAGCAGGGGGGCGTCGTAAATCGTGCCGCCTTTAATTCCGGAGAGTGCCGCTTCACGAATCAATCGAGGAATACTCTCATTTCCTGCGCTTAGGCACCCCAAGTCCGGCGAAACTTTGCCCGTGGCGCTCATCGCGGCTTGCTTCCACGATGCGGCGGACCGTCTCTTGGCTCAAAGTTTGTTGGCCGCCGGTCGAGAATACAAGCGCTTGGCCCTTGCGCACGAAACCCAGCGTCTCCTTGTTTGGCGTCAGTGTGACCGAAGAGCCGTGGACCGAAACCTTGAGAGCGTCACCTGGCTTAATGCCGAGCTCCAGCCGCACCTCCTTTGGAAGGACAATCCGGCCAGCCTGATCGATTGGAACCATTGACTCTTTCATACCCTACTACAATGCCATTGCCATCAGGAAATGGCAAACAAGCCGGCCCCTCCTGTGCCGGACCGGTTCGGTTTGCGCCCAATGCCCGAAGTCAGGATATCGATTTGACTGTGCTCGTCATGGTCCCGCCCTCGGGATCGGCTTCTCCGTCAAGAGAAGGATGAGGCCAGCCTGTTTCGTGAGTGGGGAACAGGATTCGCTGGGTGCCTTCATTTCCCGCTTTGCCCGGGGGTGAAGGTCTTTACTCGAGGTCGTAAGCGGAGTTGTCGGGGGAAAGAAATCCAGTGCCGGGCGCCACGGTGGAATTCTCACAGTTGTTGGTGTAGCGGCCTTGCCGCGACTCGGTGTGGCCGTCGCAAAAGGCGGCGTTGCTGCGATTTTGGTGCCGGAAGCCTTGCGTGCCGCCATTGCGCCCCCAGAAACCGGCGTCGCCGGGATTCGGGAAGGGCGCGCGCATGAATTTGTCCGCGCCGCCGGAACACTGGCCGTCGCCAAACAGAGCGGTTTTCGGCGGCTGGTGGACATCGGAACTTTTGGCCGGTTCGGGAATGGATTCATATTGGCCGTGGCCGATGTAGCTGAGGTTGTAATTGTAGCCGGTGTAAGGATCGGTCAGCCAGTTGGCCCTGCCGGTGAACGAAGGACACTGCTGAATTTGGACGTTGCCTTGCCCCTGCCAGAGTAATCCAGGAATCACACGATTGGGATTTCCCTCGATGGTCGTCAAGTCCCAGGCATAGTCAATGTTGTTCTCGCCGTCCGAATAATAGGCGATGGGATAAACATTTGCATTGTCGCCCACATAAACATTCGCGGCGATGCCCATTTGGCGCAAATTACTCAAGCATTGAGTGCGTTTGGCGGCCGCTTGGGAATTGCTCAACGCCGGCAAAAGCATGGCTGCGAGAATGGCCACGAGGGCGATGACCACGAGCAGTTCGACCAATGTGAACCCGCCATGGTGGGAAGCGCGTTCGCCGGGTGCAAAGGCGCCCCCCAACTTCAACTCCGCTTTTCGATTCCCGGGCATTTTACGGGAGGTTCAAAAGCAAGCGGTAAAAGGCCTTGCCGGCCGGCGCATTGGTGTCCCGCAACGTGACCGCCGGCGCATTCGTCGCCGTGAAAGTGGAAATCGGCGTCCAAGTCGCGAGGTCACTCGAGCGTTGCAAGGTCCCGGCACAATTGGGCACGGGTGCGAATTGGAGAGCAACGCCGTTCGTGATGGTTTGGATGTGTAATTGCGGCGGAATGATTTGCGACACGACAAAGGCCGAAAAATTCGTGACGGCCGCGACGAGAACTTCATGGCTCGCCGAATCGAACTGGGACGGCGCCGACGTCCAGTTGGTTCCGGTCCATTGAAACAGGCGCAAGTCGCCGCCGCTGCCAGTATAATTGTCACCGGCGCGCAAGCCGATGTTCGCGACATAATTCACGGGGTTGTTTCCGCTCACAGGTCGCAAAGTAATTTGGTACGCGCTCGACACCTGGCCCACGACCGGCGCCAACGCAGAGAATTCGCTCGAACCAACCGTGCTGACTTTGGCGATGTCGCTGACGGAATCGAAACTGATGGAAATCAGGTTCTGGCTTGGGCCGGCGGGGTTTTGAAACCGGAGATTGGTGATGCCCGAAGCGAGGTTGTCCGGCGTGATGGAAAGGGCGTCGCCAACCACCACCGGATTCACTGCCGCAACGGCGTCAAGGACCGTGTAGGTGCCGGCGCCGGGCTCCACGCGGACGTATTGGATCCACGGAAAGCCGGAGGCCTTCAAATCGTAGCCTGTGCCGCCGGCAGAACCGACGAATTGGTCAAGACCGCCGGCGACCGATTGGCCGCCGAAGTCATTCGTATAAACGAATGGATTCAGCGGCTTGGTTGGATTGAACTGTTCGTCCGTCCACGAATGATTGGTTTCATCCCAACGATAGGCATTTTGTGGAAACAGAGATGAAACGGTGTTGTAAGCATACCAATTGGTCCCGTCCTGACTGACGGAAACGGTCGTCGGATGACCGCCAATGCCGCCGGCAAAATCATAGCTGTCCAAATCCGTTCCCGCCCCGGCGGTTCCTCCCTGTCCAAGAAAAAAGGAATTGCCAAAAACAATCAGGTCAACCCCGTAAGGATTATTGGGGTCGTCATAAATTTTGCGTCCCATATCGACGGTAATCTGTCCGCCGCTGCTGATTTCTGTGATGACCGCGCCGCCGTCGGAGGTTGCGTTGTATGGTGGTTCAACAACCGTGGTTCGATGAGTTGAAAGGCCGGCCGAGGTGTCTGAAAACATGAGCGTTGGGCGGCCCAATACTGCAGCCGGATCGTTATACGGACTGTGGGTATATATGTCATTCGTGCTGACCAGTTGAACTGCGAAGTCGTTCGTGTTGCAAACGTAGGCTGTGTAGGTGCCATCGGGCGACGGCGGCGCGTGTTTGTGCAAGTTATAAACCGCATTGGTGCTGGCCTCATACTCGCCGGCAGCCACCGAGAATCCAATCCACGAACCGTTGGTGAGCGGGAGGGTGTCCAGGCCCGCCTGCGCCAGTTCCCATTGGCCGTGAACGCCGGCCGAGTAATACACCAGGTCGGTGGGGGTCCAATACTGATTGGTTCCACGGTTTGGCGAAGCCAAAAAGCCGCCGTTGTCGCCGAGTTCGTTCCAGACTTCCCAACCTGGGCCGGCCTGGGCGCCCCAATACAAGTCCCCGCCGTTGATCGGATGCGCGGCATCCAGATTCACCGTCGGATCGTGCAAAATGCCGTTGGTGAAAAAGTTCGTGGTGGTTCCATCGGTGATGCCGATGGACCTGTTGGCCTGGAGATTGTAGCCGAAGGCTGCGTTGATATAGCCGTAAACGGTCAGCGGGGCGACCACGTAGAGCTTTGGGTCGGCCGCGAGAACCGCGTCCAACATTTGCGCGCCCGTGGCGGCGCCGTTGAACCGATAACCCCACACGAGGGTCTTGTCGGCGATGGGGGTGGGAACGGAACTGTTGGTCAAGGATTGCGGGGTGCTCCACTCGATGACCAGCGCGGCGCGGTTGCTGCCGGAGCCGCCCCAGACCTGAATGTCATCCAGCGAAATTGCCCATAACTTGGACACGAGAAATGAGCTGGCCAGCGCCAGCGCCAAACCGAGGTTTTTCATGAACTGATCTTTCAATTGCGTCCCGTGAATAGAATTCACGAAACGGTTTTTGGTTTGAGAGACCAGCGCGGAGATCGAGGATTTTAGAAAAAAAACCTCCACACTCCGGCAAAACGGGGAATGAAGGCATTCACTGGATCCCGGCGAAAACGGTTCGCCGGGCTGGCCTCATCCTTCTCTTTGCGGAGAAGTTAGCCCGCCTCACCCGAGGCGAGCCGCAATGAGCATTCTTCAGCCGATATCCTGACTCCGGGCGTCGAACCTCGCTCCCGCCTTCCCGCTGGATGCAGTGGCTTCCTGGAGCTTGTAGCCCGTCACAGTGGCGCAACCGTCCCCGATTTTCACGGGGTTCCCTGGCACTGGAGAATGTTCTGGCCGGTCAACGGACCAGCGTTGTCAAAGAGCGACCACAGTAAAGCACATCGCCTTCGACAAGGCAAGGGGAATTTAGAAAGCCCGAGGAGCAATGAGCGTGCCGTTGGTGGGACCCCGCGCCCGCTCCAAAGGCTTCGCCAGTTCGAGGGCCGGTTCGCATGTCGCGAAGCGTTTGGAGTGCGCGGCATTCCCGCGCTTTGGCGGCGCCCTCCGACAAGAAAATCGGAATTAATTTTTGCCCGGGCCACTGGCCGAGAGCAGCGGTTTGAGATGAGCCACCGAGCGCTCTGCCTGCTCGACGGTGCCGCACTCGACGGAAAAGACGATGTCCCGCTTCGCCTTCCGGCAGATGCCGATCACGCGCGCCCAATCAATGACGCCGTCCCCGCAGGCGCAGCCGACGGCCGTGCCGGTGACCTTGCCGCGTTCGGCGGAGGATTGCGCCACGGAGATGTCCTTGGCATGGAGATGGACCAGGCGGTCAAGGACTCGCTCGAGCCACTGGTAGGGGTCGTGGCCGCAAAGATAGCTGTTGCCGGTATCGAAGTTGATGCCGATAACCGGGCTTTTCACCAGCTTGTAAATGCGGTCCAGGCCGTCGGGATGCTTGCTGTATTGCTGATGCGGTTCGAGGCCGATGAGGATGTGCCGGGGTTCGGCCACCTTCGAGGCCTCCATCAAGGTGTAGCGCATGAGGGTATGGTCCTCCGCCTCGGTGCTCCAGTCCGGCTTGGGTCCCTCGTCGGTATTGATTACCGGCGCGCCGCACTCGGCCGCAAACCGAATCGCCTGCTTGAGGTACTCGACGCCGATCTCCGGCTTGCACAGCGGCGTGTGGGCCGAAAGCCCCGAGGGCTTCACCCCGGCCTTTGCGCACGTCCGTTTGATGCGCAACGGGTCGTCCAGCATCGAAACGCTGTGAAAATAACCGGCCTCGCTCAACAGCTCGCGCCCCAAATGCACCATCGGTTCAACGTACTCGTAGCCCAGTTCGGCCGCCTTTTCGACGCCCCATTCGAAGGGCTTGTCGTGGTGCCGGATGTATTCGAGATTAACGCCTAAGCCAATTTTGCCCATAGTTGTATCGTGGTTGAAGTTGTCGGTTTCAAGGTTTGGTTTGCCGCCAGGCTTCCACGCGCCCGCGAAGCGTTTCGGAAGGTTTGGCCTCCGGGTAAACGAGAACCAGGTAGTTCAGCTCGAACGTGTCGCCCCGGTGATAAATCAGCGGTTCCTTATCCAGCCCTTGGGTTGCCGACAGGTAAGCGAAGGGCGTGAGCATGCTGAAATAGACGGCGTCGCCGCGCACGTTGGCCGGATGACCCGCCAGGGCGATCGTGGCCGGATGGCCCGGCGCGTCGAAAGAAACTGCCGCCCAGGGCGCCGGTGACAGGTCCTGCCGGTTGTTGGCCAGGTCCAAGGTCGGGCCCGCCGGCGAATTGGGTGTGCCAGCCAGCCGATGCGCGGCCAGCCCATCGAGGTCCTGCCGGAAACGGAGGCCCAGGCCGTGATAAGTGGCGCCGCCCAGCGTCACGGTGTTGGTCTTGCCGCCAACCTCGAACTTTGATTTCCATTCCAGGGCGACCTCCTGCCGCGCGGGATTTACCGTCAACACCAACGCCCGGCGCTCGACCAGCAGCGCCACCGGCGCCGTGTCTGGCAGGAAAGCATCCTGTGGGGCTACCCAGTGCAACACCTGCTCGAATTTCCCCTGCGCCTGGCCGTCCGTTCCCGCCTCGGCACAAACGGGCCTCGAAGTCCAAATCACCTTCTGCACGCCGTTCCCGGAGACCTCCTCCCAGAAGTTAATCCCGTTTACGCGGATGCCATACATCAGCGCATGATGGTGCAGATGATCGAAGGGCGCATCGCGCAGAATGTTCTCACCGCCCAGCGGGCTGAGTTCCTTCACGTACGGCTTGAACTTCTGCGGGGCGAACGAATAAACGAACAACTTCTGCTGCCCATAGAGCAGGCTCCAAGCGGTCGGCTCTTCAGTCGTGCCGAGGCTGAGTGTGGCCGCCGCGGCGGCCGGCGCCGCAGCCAGGCAGAGGACCAGGCCCAGGGCCAAAGTATGAAGTATGAAGTATGAAGTATGAATTGCGGCGCAAAGCCCGCCGCGCGGCGGCAGCGGTTGCGCGGCGGAAATCGGGTCGCTGCGATTGAGGCTCAGTTCCTGGATGGAATAATCATGGTGGCTCTTCATAACGGCTACCGATGTTTTTATACGAATCCCGCCCGCATGTCCAGTCCGGCGAGCAGCCAGACCCCAAAGCAGAAAGGCCGCGGCCAAACCAGCCTGGACCCTGGACGTCCTGCCCGCACCCGGGCAGTCGCGAGGGATGAAGGACGAACCGCGGACCCGGAAATCATGCTCCGACCCCCTCCGCAAGATCCGCATCGAGCGGGCCGGCGCCGCTTCGCTCAGGAAACCACGAACAACGTGGGCGAGGTGGAGTCATCCATGTTGTCCATCAGCACGTTTGTGGTCGGCATGGTTCTCGACCACGCCGACGATCAGGAGATTTACGTCGAGCAGAGCCTCATTCATCATCGAGCGCCTCGGCCACCTGCTCCGAGGTGATTGTGCCGCCGCTGACCTTCACGGTAGGAAAGGGCTTCCACGAACGGGTCCCCGCCGCTGAGGCTAAACGCAGCAACCGCTGCAAGAGCTCCTGCTGCTCAGGGGCAGACAGTCTCCGGAACTGTTCCAATAACGCCTCTGCTGTCGCACTCATAAGAAAAATATAGCCCTCAGGCTCCGAGACCGCAACGGTGGGCATCAGCCCTCTCTTCATCCCGCCGGGGTAGAATCCGGCAGGCCGCAGGGCTAATTCATGAAAGGGGGTGGGAATCCCGATTCGGAATCCAGATTCCACTTCCCGCGGAACGTCAGGAAGCCGATAGGAGGCAGTCCCCGCCCTGGGCTTTGCGGCTTCGTGAGCTGGCCTTGGCTTCCGTCAGGGCCCAACCGAGCTTTCCGGGACCACCCCCTCCGCTCCGCAAAGAGCGGCCCAAGGGCGACCCCGGGGGAAGCGGCGCTGGGCTCTGCGCTCCATTTCACGCCGTAGCGATGACATACTCCATCCCCCGCTGGTTGCACCAAATCTCCGCCGCCTTCCGCTTCCGCTGCACATCGTTCGAGTCAATCCGGCTCGGGTCCTTCACCTCGACGAGCTGTTTCTTCCCGTCGTCGTACTCCACGAGGAAGTCCGGCACATAGCGCCGCTGGTGCCTCTGACCGTCGATCCAGGGAATGGTGATTCCGTGCCGTTTCATCCATTTCTTCACCACAGGATCGGCGTCCAGCTTCACCATCATCCGGCGCTCAAGGTCGCTCTGGAACTTCTCGAAGTTCCAAGGGCTCTTCTTCGGATTCCAGAAATCGCCGTGCTTGCTAATCGCCATATTCGATAATCCCCGCGATGAGCCCAGGCACTGCCCCGACCTTGTTCTTCACCTGCCGCAACATCTTCCACGCAAAATCCACGTCCGCGCGGTCTGCGAGGCCAAGAGAGTTCTCCTTGAGGAACTTTTTCCGCACGTGCTGAACGAGTGCCCCGTAAACCCTATCCTTGAAGCCCGCCGCATATCCCGCTTCGACCGTCAAAGCCTCGGCGATCTCCAACATCCCACTCTTCACCGCATCCCGAATTGCATCGTCAGTAACGACGGCGGCAGCGGCCGCAGGCCCCGACGGGTCAGGGGCCGAGAGAATCGTCTTCCAGCCCTTGCCGCCAAGCTCCTGCCCCGTGACGCCAGAGATTCCTACCTTGGTGATCTCCGTCACCGTTGGGTCATAAGTGACCCCGTTCATGACTTCCTGCCAGTTCTCGACCGGTTGCGGCGGCGGTGCCACGTCGCCAACGTCGAACTCACCGTCGTCCAGGATACTTGGATCGGTCGGTGGCAGGTCGATGACCAAGTCGGGGTTTGCCCACGCCTGCTTTGGCGGCGGAGATGGCAAATCCTCCGTTTCGTCGAAAAGATCATCCAGGAGAACGTTCTCGCGCTTCCGCGCGTTGAAAATGTCCCAGAGCCACTGGTGCTCCAGCTTCGGGTGATCCACCACCGCGCAAATCTGCGGCTCGTTCGGATCAATCCCTTTCACGCGCACTCGGCGCAAGCCACGCCCGATTACTTGCTGGCCATAAACCCGCGAACCGAACTTCCGCAGCAGCAGAATCACACCCACCTCCGGCACGTCCCAGCCTTCCCGCAGCATGAGCACACTCACCACCGCCTTGTAAGGCGTCCCCGCCTTCTGCTGCCGTCCAAGCTCCTGCGCCTTCTTCCTGTCGGCTTCCTCGCTGTCCTCCGTGACCAGCAAGGTCCGCACCTTGAAATAGGTGTTCAGCGTCTGCGAGGCCTTCTCTGCGTCGGCTTTGCACACGGCCACCACGAACAGGATCGGCTGATACCGCTTCTTCGCCCGGCGCTCCTGCTCATCCAGACGTTTCAACGCAATCGCCACCTGCTGGCGCATGGGCTCGTCGTCAGTCACCCACTGCGTCGCGCTCAGCCCCAACCGGTCCACCTCATCCCAATTGATCTCCTCCACCTTCCGCTTCTCGCCTGTCTGCGCGTCGGTGTAGGTGAGTTGCACCGTCTTGATGTCAGGCTGGTAAACCACCGGCGTCTTAATGATCCCGTCCGCCAGTGCGTCCGTCACCCCGTATTCGTAGATCATCTCACTATCCGGCGTCCGCCCGTCCGCACGGTCCGGTGTGGCCGTCGTGTCCACCCGCAACACCATGTTCTCCCGCATCCTGAGCAAGGTTGCCTCGTATTCCGGTGCTGGCGAGTTGTGCGCTTCGTCGTTGAAAAGCGCAAAGTCGGGGCCGTTCATCAAGGCTGACAGGTTGCTCTGCCCGGTCTTGTTGCTCTGATAAAATTGATGGATGTTTCCTAGCACCACGCTCGCGCTGAACAGGCTCGACCACCCGCCGTCCTTTCCGCTCCCCAGCGTCGTCAGGTCGAAGTTCCCCATCCCCGACGAAACCGCCTGCTCCGGCAGCAGATCACGGTCGCGGAAAACCTTCCCACCTTGGAAATCGTCTTCCAACCGGTCGCGCACAATCAGGTTCGGACAGAGCAGGACGAACTTCTGCACCCCGTGCGCGATCCGCAGCCAAGCCACGAGCGCGGCGATCACCGCCGTCTTGCCGCCGCCCGTCACCACGTTGAGCAGCAGGCCGTCCGCCCCGATCTCCGCCTTGCCCAGAACCTCGTGCGCATACACCACCCGCAGGAACGCCTCCCACTGGTGGGGCCACAGCGTCCCCGTGCGCGGAAGCTGGTCGTCGTCCTCCGAGGTCAGAAACCCGACGTAAGCGTAAGACTCCGGCTTCAGGCGAGGCATCCCGTCCCGACGCCAGTCGCGGAAGGCGTCTTCATGTCGCGCGAATTGGTTGAACATGCGCGGCCCTCTAACTCACCGCAATTTCGCCCGACCACAAGCCCTCTCCGCCCATGTCGTCCTGCACCTTGCAGGCCACCCGCACCTTCCCGGTGCGCGGAAACTCATACTCCGCCTGCACCTGCGGCTCGGACTTCCCGCCCCGCACGAAGGAGTACCCCGGCGTGCTGAAGAACCGCTTCCCGTAGTCGAAATCCCACTGCACGTTAATGATCTTCGCCCCGGAGTTCAGCACCACCGTCTCGCTTACGTCGAAGCGGTATGTCCGCGCGGAAACCCGCTTGTAGCCGACCTCCACACGGGGCGGTTGGACGAAGGTCAGGAAATTCTCGTAATCGGCGTGATCGGTTGAGAGGGCCGCCACATGCTCCCGGAAGCGTGGCGAATCAATCCGCACCTGCTCCAGCCGTATGAAGTTCAGTTCTGTCTGCTCCAGCCGCCGTAACCGGTCCCCCGCCTCTAGCGCGTCCGGGCGAAACGCCCACGCCAGCATGATGCCATCGCGCAGGTTGTCTTGCTTGTAGCGGAGCGTCTTGCGGACGGCGTTGGCGTAGCCCTGCACATCCTGCGCCGTTACCGCCTTCTTCGGGTTCGCATCGCCGACCCAGACGGGCACGGCCCCCTTCATGCCGTGGATGCCGGACTGCTGCTCCTCAACTGTCGCACCGAAACACTTGAGAACGAATCCCCGAAACTGATGCTGTGGCATGTCGGCTAGCCGCCGCGCTTCGTAAACGCCCCAATGTTCGACGGTGAAATCGGGCACTCTGAACAGCTTGCCGGTCTGCTCTTCGACCTGCCGTGTCAAGCGGTCAGCCGTGATGGCCACGGCCACGCGCGACTGGTCGCAGGCGATCCAGCGACGGCCAAGCCGTTGAGCCGTGGCTACTGTCGTGCCTCCGCCCGCAAAGAAGTCGGCGACCGTGTCGTTTCCATTAGTCGATACTCCAACTATCCGTTCGAGCAGAGCCAACGGTTTCTGGGTCGGATAGCCGATGCGTTCGGAGGACATCGGAGGCAGTGCGGGAATGTCCCACCAATCTTCCGGAACCTTGCCCAAGGGGTTGGGCAGATATGTTCGGCCCGTTGCCTTGTTGGTTACCCCCTTTCCTGACGTCTGGAAGCCTCCGGTCCCCTCGTAAGGCACTCGTATCGCATCAGCACCGAATGTCCACTTTGTGCCGCGTGAATACCAAAGCAGCGTGTCGTGCTTCTTGGGAAACTCCACGTTACTTCGTCCTCCCTGTCGGTAGCACCAAATGATCTCGTTTCGGAGATTCTCGTGTCCGAATATCTTGTCCATCTCCACCTTGATGTAGTGGCTCGCGTGCCAATCGCAGTGGACATAGATGCTCCCAGTCCTCTTGAGGAGCCGCTTCATTTCGTAGAGCCGGGCGTTGAGCCAGATGAGATATCCGGGCATCCCGCCTTCCCAGATGTCGGAGAACGACCGCAGCTCGTTCTGGTCGCCAAAGATCACGTTGTACGTCCGCCCGGAAAAGAATGGCGGGTCAATGTAGATGAGGTCAATACTCTCGCTGGGAAGCTGGCGCATCACATGGAGGTTGTCGCCCCAGAACAGCCGATTCGGCTCCAGCGCGGGATGGCCGAACTGGACGCGCTCCACCACTTGGAACGGCAGAAGCACCGCAGGAAAGAGCTTGCGGAATCCCTTACGCCGGTCCCACCCCAGGGGCTCCTTCTCCACCGGCACGGAGCCGAACCGCACGGGCGGCTTCCAGAACGCCTCCTGCTCTGGAAGCGCATCGTCCCGTTCTTCCGCCTCCGGGTTCAAATCCGGCGGCTGCACAAAATCCCCGACCGCCGGCCCCGCCAGCGGTTCGGACTCTTCATGCTTTGGTTTCTTAGCCATAGGAAACTCTCCCGCTCTCAGCCTGGACGCGGTATCAGGCGTCATGGGGCGAGCGTATCGCTGGCTTTGGCGCTTGGCAACATGATTTTGCGGCGGGCAAGAGGAGCGGGTTTATTGACCCGAAAACAGGCGTAAGCCGCCGGAAATCAACAGTGAGATTTTCATCCCTCGTGGAGACGCCCCGGGGGCATGAGGTCTGACAGGAATTTCCTTTTTGACGCCCCGCCGGTTTGCTGACGCTGCGCGGGTGACGGAGAATTGCTTCCGGCTCATTCTGTTCCCATGCTGCCGGACGGGGACGAGGGCGTTAACCGCCAAATCTTGCGGGTTTTTGCCGGCTTCGGCGCAGCACGGGGGCGCGGGCGCGTGGCCATGCCTGAGGACCGACTCAGCGGCTGAAGGTTGCGCGGCAAGCCGGCTCTGGGCCGGCCTGGCCGGGGAGACGCCGCCGTCGGGTAAACGTAAAAAAGAGCCAATACAGCCAATACAGCCAATGGAGTATTTGCCTTCCCGCCTCAAATTGTGCCAAACATCCTGCCTATGAATGCGGCACCACCCGCAGGATTCAAAAAAAAGGAACATCGATGCAAGATTTTGCTTGCAGATATTGCACGTTTGGTGCATTTTAATGCAGGAGATGCAAGAATTAGCTCAGGAATTGATGAACCGGCACGGGCCTTGCTGACAATGACGCAGCCGTGGCAAATCGATACCGCCTATGCAAGCCCTGGTCGGTTCAAGAGGTTCGCCGGAAAGCACCCGCGCGAGTATGAATCCCTTTTCGCTAATCTTGAAAAGATTTTACGGCTGCTTCGAGCCGGTAATAAGATCGGCGGCTTTGGGGTTGGGTTTTTTAGGTCAGAAGGCGGGGAGGTTTACAGAATCGGTCAAACTGGCGTGGAAAGCGCAAAAGAAAGCAGATTATACGTCTATCCTGACGAACCGCGCCATGTAATGTACATTTTGAACATTGGCGACAAAGACAGCCAACGCGACGACATTAACGGATCCAAAAACATAGTAGGAACCATCAAGAAAGAAATGGGGCAATGATGAAAACCGCGAAATTCACGAATGTTGCGGAGGCGGCGGCGCATCTGGCGGAAGACCCCAGCGTGGCACAACTGGTCAAGAACGAGATAGTGCGAAACGAACTGGTCTCGGCCCTTATTGGAATGCGTCTTGCGAAGGGGTTTAAACAGGAAAAAATTGCCGAGGCAATGGGGTGTGACCCAAGCACTATTTCGCGGATTGAGTCCGGCAATGATCGACAACTCAAGTGGACCGACGTTGAGGGTTATGTAAGCGCCCTAAAAGTTCAAATGAACATTTTATTTGACGATCCATCCCTGCCGACCGCTGACAGGATAAAGCAGTGCGTTTTTAAGATTCACGAGCATTTGGAGAGCTTGGCATCTTTGGCAAACGAGGTCGAGGACGACCCCGCTATTGTTAGGGAAATAGACCGCTTTTATAAGCAGGTTCTCTTTAACTTCTTGGCGCGATTCCAAGCAAATTACCAAAAGCTCCCGTGCGCAGTTAGGATTCCCCATCAAACGAAGTTGGTCTCTGTAGGCACCGACAGGCGAGACCGGCCAGATCATTACTCGCCCAAGGTCCCAGAAGCCGCTTAAGGATGCGGCCCAACTACACAAGAGGGGGCTCTCTTTGATGGGGTGACTTCCTCGACTGGCGAAGGTCCGACTCCCGTTTCTACGCCCCACCGGCCCCCCCCTGCCTCAAGGCCATGGCCGTCGTGTTGGCGGAAAACATCCTCCCCACTCGCAATCAAGGTGAAAAGGTGAAATTGAAAAGAATTCCGCAACCCGTCCCTGCGAAAGGACCCCCTCCTGGCCCTCGATCCGGTTGGGCCATTGCACTGGCTGGAGATCAGAAACGTCGCCCCGCCTTTTTTCATTGCCATTGAAGATTTCTGCTGCTATCTGGTCCAACCAACAAACAGTTTCCGAACATGCAAAGACAATTCAGCCGACGCCAATTTTTAAAAACCACCTCTGCCGCCGCCCTCACCGCCCCGCTGTTGCTCTGCTCGGCCCGGGCGGCCGGGGAAAAGGGGCCCAACGACCGCATCACGCTGGGCTTTATCGGCATCGGCACCCAGGGAGGCTACCTGCTGCAGAATTTCCTGACCCACCCCAACACCCAAGTCCTGGCGGTGTGCGACGTGGACACGACGCGCCGCGAGTACCATTGCAAGGAGGTCGACGCGTTTTATGCCGCCAAAGGCAATACCGAATACAAGGGCTGCGCCGCCTACAAGGAGTTTCCCGAGTTGCTCGCCCGGACGGACATTGACGCCGTGGTGGTTGCGCCACCCGACCACTGGCATGCGTACGTCGCCATTGCCGCCTGCAATGCCGGCAAGGACGTCTATTGCGAAAAGCCGCTTTCCCTGACCATTCACGAGGCGCGCGCCATGGTCCAGGCCGCCCGCAAGAACGAGCGGGTTTTCCAGACCGGCTCGATGCAGCGCTCCTCGAGCGAGTTTCGCAAGGCCTGCGAACTGGTCCGCAACGGCCGAATCGGCAAGGTCCAAAGGGTCATCGTGGACGTCGGCGGGCCCTCCGTCCCCTGCGACCTGCCCGAGGAAGCCATGGAACCGGGCCTGAACTGGGACCTGTGGCTCGGTCCAGCCCCGTTGCGGGGCTACAACTCGATCCTCAGCCCGCGCGGCGTGCATCATCACTTCCCCGACTGGCGCAACTATCGCGAATACTCGGGCGGCATGATGACCGATTGGGGCGCCCATCATTTCGACATCGCCCAGTGGGGCCTGGGCATGGACGAAAGCGGGCCGGTCGAGATCATCCCGCCGGAAGATCCGAAAGCCACGCGCGGCGTGCGCTACCGCTATGCCAACGGCGTCGAAGTCCTGCACGGCGACAGCGGCGGCGTTCTGTTCATCGGCACCGAGGGCAAAATCCTTGTCAACCGCGGCAAGTTCCAGGCTACGCCCCAAGCGATCGGCGACGAACCGCTCGGGGACAACGCCATCCGCCTCTACAAGAGCTCGAATCACCCCGGCGACTTCCTGAGCTGCGTGCGCACGCGCAAACGGCCGATTTGCGATGTCGAAATCGGGTGCCGTTCCGTGACCGTCTGCCACCTGGGCAACCTCGCTTACTGGCACCATCGCCGCCTCCAATGGGACCCCGCCACAGAACAATTCATCGGCGACCCGGAAGCCAACCAGTGGCTCGACCGGCCCAAACGCGGGATCTGGAAGGTGTAGGGCGCATCTCAGGTTCCTCCGAATGGGCATGTGTCCTGAAGTATTGGGGATGATTGAGAATTGAGAATTGAAAATTGGTCAATGGTGATTAATATCCGGGATCGATGCTGCCCGGGTTCATTTACCAATAACCAATTCTCAATCAGATCCTTCCGAAAAAGACGCTCTTCGAGAGATCTGGGATCACGAAGGTATGCATCGATCTTTTTTGCTCTTGCCTCCCGGCCGTGGGGGTGTAGTCTGCCTCCAGAACGCACCGATAATTCTCGCTATCCAACAATCGAAGAGCATTTGCTATGAAAAACACAAACCCAATTATGACGATGGCCGCAGGTTGCCTGGTCCTGGCCGGTGTGAGCGGAGCGCCGGGGCAGGATTGGCCGCAATGGCGCGGCGCCAATCGCGATGCCAAGGCCGCCGGTTTCACGCCGCCCAAGACCTGGCCCAAGGAACTGACACAGAAATGGAAGATCACCGTCGGGTCGGGAGACGCAACACCCGCCCTGGCAGGCGACAAGATTTATGTCTTCACCCGCCAGGAGGGCGACGAGGTCATTAGCTGCCTGGATGCCGCCAACGGCAAGGAAGTGTGGTCGGACAAATACGCCGTGGCGGCCATCGGCGGACCGGACTCCGCCGTGCATGGCGGCCCGCGCAGTTCGCCCGCGGTAGCCGATGGCAAAGTCGTCACGCTTGGGGTTTGCGGCACTGTCTCCTGCCTGGATGCCGCCAGCGGCGCGGTGAAGTGGCGGAAGAACGATTTTGCCGGGGCCTGGCCTCGATTTCACACCGCAACCTCGCCCATCGTCGCCGACGGTCTCTGCATCGTCCAGCTTGGCAAAGAAAGCCAAGGCGCCGTGGTGGCCTACGATCTGGCCGGCGGCGAACAGAAATGGAAATGGACCGATGAAGGCCCCGGCTACGCCTCGCCGGTGCTCATGACCGTCGCCGGCACAAAGATGGTCGTCACCCTGACGGCCAAGAGCGTGGCGGGCCTGGGCTTGGCGGACGGCAAGCTGTTGTGGCAGGCGCCCTTTGCGCCACAGGGCATGAATTACAATGCCGCCACCCCGATTATCGATGGGCAAACCGTCTTCTACTGCGGCTCCGGGCGCGGCACCAAGGCCGTGAAGATCGAAAAGGAGGGGGATTCGTTCACCGCCAAAGAACTCTGGAGCAACCCGGACAACGCCGTTCAGTTCGACTCCCCGGTGCTCAAGAGCGGCCTCATCTTCGGCCTGTCCCAACGCGGCAACTTTTTCTGCCTCAATGCCCAGACCGGCAAGACTGCCTGGACCGACTCCACCGGCGGGCGCGGCCAGTTCGGCTCCGTGGTCGACGCCGGCTCGGTCCTGCTCGGGTTGACCTCCAAGTCCACACTGGTGGCCTTTGAACCCAGCGACAAGGAATATACGGAACTGGCCAGCATTAAGGTCGCCGACAAGCAGACCTACGCCTACCCCGTACTGGCCGGCAATCGCCTCTTCATCAAGGACCAGGACTCGCTGACGCTTTGGACGATCGACTGAGGCCTACGAATTCCACCCCTTGCGCAGGGCATAATAGACTTCGTTCCAGTTCAACTCCTGCTTGAAGCGGCGCAGTTGGGTGTCCTGGTCGATCACCACCAGTTCCAGTCCGGCCATGGCGGCGAAGTCTTCGACCATCTCGGTCGTCACCGCCTGGCTGAAGGCGGTGTGATGCGCGCCCCCGGCGTAAATCCAGGCCGCCGCGGCGACCGGCAGATTGGGCTTGGGAATCCAGATCGCGCGCGCCACGGGCAGCTTGGGCAGCGGTTGCTCCGCAGCCACCACTTCCACCTCGTTGACCAGCAGGCGGAAGCGATTGCCCAGGTCGAGCATCGAGGCGTTGAGCGCCGGCCCGGCCGCGGCCTCGAACACCAACCGCACCGGGTCGGCCTTGCCGCCGATGCCCAGCGGATGGACCTCCAGAGCCGGCTTCTGTCCGGCAATGCTCGGACAGATCTCGAGCATGTGCGCGCCCAGCACCTGCATGCCTTTGGGGTTCAGATGATAGGTGTAGTCCTCCATGAAAGAGGTGCCGCCTTTCAAACCGCAGGCCATGACCTTGAGCGCCCGCACCAGGGCGCAGGTCTTCCAGTCCCCTTCGGCCCCGAAACCGTAGCCCTCCGCCATGAGCCGTTGCGCCGCCAGGCCCGGCAATTGCTCGAGGTTGTGCAGGTCCTCAAAAGTGGTCGTGAACCCTTTGAAACCGCCGGCCCTCAGAAAGGCCCGCAAGCCGGCCTCGATCCGCGCCCCTTCGCGCAGCGACGCTGCCGGAGCGCCGTTTGACTGCAACCCAGGCCCCATCACGTAAGCCGCTTTGTATTCCTCGATCAGGCGGCCGATCTCCGCCTGGCTCGCCTCCTTCACGCACTGGGCAAGGTCGCCCACGCCGTAGCCGTTGACCGAATAGCCGAACTGGAGCTGGGCTGAGACCTTGTCGCCTTCCGTCACGGCGACCTCGCGCATGTTATCGCCGAAACGGCAGAATTTCGCCTCCTGCCAGTCGTGCCACGCCGCCGCCGCGCGGCTCCAGGCCCCAAGCCGGGCCTGCACCGCCGGGTCCTGCCAATAACCGGCGACCACTTTGCGGTCCAGGCGCATCCGGCTCATGATGAAGCCGTGCTCGCGGTCGCCATGGGCCGCCTGGTTCAGGTTCATGAAATCCATGTCGATCGAGCCCCACGGGATATCGCGGTTGTACTGCGTATGCAGATGCGCCAAAGGCTTGCGCAGCAGCTTCAGGCCGTTGATCCACATCTTCGATGGCGAAAAGGTATGGCACCACGTAATCAGGCCGATGCACCTTGGCTGGCGGTTCGCCTCCTGGCAGAGGGCCGTGGCCTCGCCGGGCGTGGTGACGACCGGTTTGAAAATTACCTTCACCGGAATCCCAGGCGAGGCCTCGAGGGCCCGCGCGATTTCCTGCGAGTTGGCCGCCACTTGTTTCAGGGCTTCCGGACCATACAAATGCTGGCTCCCGGTGATAAACCAGACCTCCAGTTCCTTAAGATCGATCATCGTCATGGGCGCAAGTATGTCAGTGAAAGCCGTTTCACGCCAGGCTATAGCCCCTGCGAATTTGTCCGGCTCGGGGAGTTTTCAGCGGGGTGCTGGCGGGCAGGCTGGGGCCGGCGGGTCTCCCAGGGGCGTTGCTGTTGCTTGAGCAGTTCGTCAAAGCGCCTCTGTTGGTCGGGCGCCAGCGCGTCGCGGAAGGCGGCCGTGACTTTGCGGAGCTCTTCCTGCAGTTGCGGCCGCACCGGATCCATGATTTTGCGGGTCCGTTCCTGGCCCTGGCGGATCATGGCGTCGATGCGCGCTTTCTGCTCCGGGGTCAGGCTCAGTTCGGACTCCAGGCGGCGCAGCAGGTCGAGCCGGAGCCCGCTGGGGGAGGAAGGTTGCTGGGCTTGGCGATTGGCATTGCCGGCGCGTGGCAGCCGGGCATGGCGGATGTGGCCCGCGTGCTCGACTAACAGGCCCCCGGTCACGACGCCGGTGCCGAAGATGACCATTGTGGCCAGGATGACTCTCCAGGTGTTCACCGGGAAAAATCCAGGGATTGTTCGGATTCGGCGGCGGCGAGCATCGTATTCTCGAGGTCTTGCGAGAGGTCGTTAGCCGGAGGAGCGCCGGCGGGAGTGAACCACCACCAAGCACCCAGCAGCAGCATGATCGCCGCGCAAGGCGCAACCGCGCGCCACAGGGCTTGGGACCACAACGCCCAATGGTCTACCATGGGGCAGGCCCGGAGCCGGGCCAGGATGCGCTTCTCGAAGGCGTGCGGCACCCGCTCGCTCGGCGGGTTGCGCCGGGCGGCCGCGATTAGTTTTCGGTGCAATTCGGCTTGGTTCATGGAGCCTTTAGCCTTTCAGACGCCCTGTCCCCAAGGGCGGTTACAGGCGGGCGGCAACAAGGCAGTTACAGATACTTCTCTTTGGTCATTTTGGCCAGCACTCGGCGCATCTCCGCTCGCGCCCGGAACGCCCTGACCTTGACCAGCGGCACCGACCAACCGGTCAGGCCGGCTATTTCCTTGACCGACCGCTCTTCGATTTCCAGCAGCGTGATGACCAGTCGCCCGGCCGGGGAGAGTTGCTCGAGCACTCGCCCGACCAATTGGCGGGCTGCTTGCGCATCTTCGGCCGCCGAAGAGGGCTGGCTCACGAACCGCTCGAGCCAATCTTCTTCGGGTTCGAAGAGGTCCGAAAAAGCGGCCTCGCGGCTGCGTTGGTGGGCGCGCAGGAAATCGTAGCAAGTGTGCACGGCCAGGCGCATCAACCAATGCTCGAAAGGGGCTTCCCGGCGAAAGCTCGAGAGTTTCCGGAAGGCCTTGACCCAGATTTCCTGCACGATGTCCTCGACCTCGCTTTCCCGGCGCGCGTAGCGGCGGGCAGTGGCAAAGAGCCGGGGGGAATACCTGGCGACTAACGGCTCGAAGCTGGCGGTGTCGCCTCTCAACACTGCAGTTACCAGGTCCGTTTCGGTCCGTTCCATCAGCCGCAATATGCCAAATCTGCCGCCACCAAGTCAAAAATGCGGGTTAGGGCAGTTTCGGGCGGGCCACACCGAAGGTCTGCTCGAAATCGGCGGAAAACTTGTTCAAGACCCCGGCGATTTTGGAGGGCTGTTCGACGAGCGTGCTCATCATCCGCTCGGCCATTTGGGGCCTGGTGCGGATCAGTTCGATTGCCGCTATCATGAGCGACAGGTGGTTGTTGATGTCGTGCCGCAGGAAGGACAGCTTTTGATTCAGCTCGTCCACCTGCTCTGCGGTCAGATTAACGGGTCGACTCGGCGATGCCATGGGCTAACCATGCCCTGAAAGTTCATCGCAATGCAAGCCGGTTCAGGGCCGCCGGGCGAACTTTTCATGTCCTTTTGCGTCCTATTATGGCATAGGGGTCGTGATGCACCTGGCTCATTTGCGCCTGCGGGATTTCCGGAACTATGCCCGGCTGGACCTGGACATCGCCCCCGGCTTCCACCTGTTGCTGGGCGGCAACGCCCAGGGCAAGACCAATATCCTGGAGGCCATTTACCTCGTGGCGACCCTGCGCTCCTTTCGCGGCGTCGGCAGCGCCCAGATGGTGCGCCATGGCCAAGCCGGCTACTTCGTGGGCGCCCGCATTGTCGGCCAGGGCGAGCATGAGGTGAAGCTCTATTGGTCGGCCAGGGAACGGAGTCTGAACCTCGATGGCCGGCCGGTGCGCAGGCTGACCGATTACCTGGGCGTGCTGCGGACGGTTGTCTTTTGCACCGAAGACCTCCAGCTCATCAAAGGCGCCGGGCGGGGCCGCCGACGCTTTCTGGATTTGCTGCTCTCACAGACGCACGCCGCTTATCTGCCCCTCTTGCAGCGGTATGCGCGCTCGCTGCGCGCCCGCAATGCCCTGCTCAAACAACCCGTCCCGGACCCGGCCGCCCTCGAGGGCTTCTCCCGCGAACTCATCGCCGCCGGCGAGGTCATCTGCCGCCTGCGCCGCGAACTGGTCCCCAAATTCTCCCCGCTGGCCCGCCAGGCATACGCCCGGATTGCAAACCAGGCCGAAGAGCTTGGCCTGGAATATCGACCCGGCGTAAAACAGGACTTTGCCGTCGAACTGGCCCAGTCCCGTGCCCGCGAGCGCGCGTATCGCGCCACTATAATCGGGCCGCACCGGGACGATTTGCAACTGCTGCTCGACGACCGCCCCGCCGCCCAGTTCGGCAGCGAAGGCCAGAAACGCACCCTGGCCATCGCCCTCAAGCTCGCCCAGGCCGAGTACCTCTCCGGCCTTTACGGCGCCCCGCCAGTCTTGCTGATCGATGACATCATGGGCGAGTTGGACGCAAAACGGCGCAGCGGTTTCCTGCCCCTGCTCGAACAAGCCCGCCAGTCTCGCGGCCAGGTCTTTATGACCGCCACGGAGGAAAACTGGCCCCGAGAGTTGGGGCGCGACCTCCAACGCTGGCACGTGAAGTCCGGGGCGCTGAGCGTGGGAGCGTGGGAGCGTGGAGCGTGAGGACATCGCAGCCATGCTCTCACGCTCCCCGCGCTCACGGTCCACGCCGAACATCGAGCCCTTAGTATTTCTTCGAGAACTTCTTGCGGGACTCTTCTTCGGGCGCCGGGGACGGGGCGGGGGCTTGGGCCGGGGGAGTCTGCGCGGAGGTCTGCGGGGAGGAAGGGGCAGGAGCGGATTCAACGGCCTCGACAAAGGCCAGGCGCAAGTTCACGAGGCCCTGCTTGAGCAGGCCGGCTTCCTCTTTGGAGAGGTTGCCCCGGGTCTTGACCTCGAGCATCTCCAATTGGTCGATGAACAGCCTGGCCGCCTCGATATCCCGGACGACCCGCCCGGTCTCCGGATGGGCGGTTTTGCCCAGGAGCATCATGGCCATGTTGGACTGCTGAATGACCAGGTGCGCGAAGAGCGCCGAAAGTTCCTCGGTTCGGCCGGAATCGGCGGGGCTGTTTTGGGGTTGCTGTGGATTACTCATGGCCCGTTAGGTTTGCTAGAACTGCGGATTTCGGCGAGCAAAAAATAGATGAGCTGCCGCAATCGTGCCTCGACATCCACCGTTTCCAGGATGGCTTGGCGCTGGACCGCCCCCGGCAGCACCGCGCAGGAGACCAGGTCCGCCGCCTGTTCCGGGTCGGCAATCGAATCCAGGTAATGCAGGATTTCTTTGGGCGAAAAGGAGGGCGGCGGCGAGGCGCTTTGGCTGGCCTCGGGGGCCATGATTGGAAATGGAAACGGCAGGCCCAGCATGATGCGGCGTTCGAGCAACTCCCGGACTTTGGCCACCAGGGCGTCCACCTTGACATTGTCGCACGGCGGGGTTTCCAAGGGGCGGATTTGCTGGATGCGATAGGGCTTGTAACGGATCGGTTCCCCAAGTTCCACGCGCGCGAGACCTTGCAGGATCAGATGCGAGGTGCCGTCACGGTGCCCCACCGAAACGCGAATGAGGCCCAGTCCCGCCACCAACGAGGGGCTTTCGCGGCTGCTGCCCGGCCTTTGCATGGCCACCGAAAACATGCGGGTCGAGTTCAGGGCATCGGCCAGCATCTGGCGGTAACGCGGCTCAAAAATATAGAGCGGCAGCAATGCCTGCGGAAAAAGCGTCGCCTTGGGCAGCGTCATCACCGGGACCTCGCGCGGTATCTTCATGGCTACAATTTAGGGTATGCCGCCCGTTATTCAAGTTGACGTTCCGGGCCAGGTTGCCTAGGCTTCCCGGCTTGCGGAGCGGCGGGCCTTGCAGGGCCAACTCGCCCACTGGACTTTTTCAACGATTGACGGAAAGGTTTGTTTGTGAATGTGACCGTAGAGAATTTGGCGCCGTGCAAAAAGCTGGTGCGTGTGGAAGTGGATGTCCAAAAGGTCCAAGAGGCCTTTGAAGCGGTGACCCGGGATTTCCAGCGAAAGGCAATATTCCCGGGCTTTCGCCCGGGCAAAGTGCCGCGCGAAATCGTCGCGCGCCGGTTCGAGAAAGAGATCGAGGGCGAGGTCAAGGAGAAGCTCATCAACGACGCCTATAAGAAGGCCGTCGAGGGGCAGAAGCTGGACGTGGTCGCCAAGCCGGACATCGAGGAGATCCAGTTCGGCCGCGGCCGCCCCCTGCAATTCGCCGCCACCGTCGAGACCGCGCCGGAATTCGAGCTGCCCGAGTACAAGGGTTTGCCTGCCCGGGTCGAGACCCGCGCCGTTAGCGAGGCCGACGTGGAGCGGGCTTTGGAGGTCCTGCGGGGACAGCGAGTCAGCTATCGCACCGTGGACCGCCCCCTGGCCTCCGGCGACGTGGCCGTGGTCAACTATGCCGGCCAGTGCGAGGGCAAACCGATCACGGAAACCGCCCCGACCGCCATGGGGCTGACGGAGAAAAAAGGCTTTTGGATCGAGGTCGGGAACAACAGCTTCATCCGGGGCTTTGGCGAGCAGTTGCTGGGCGCCAAGGCGGGCGAGAAGCGGACTGTCACCGTCGAGTTTCCCGCTGATTTCGTCACCCCGCAGCTTGCCGGCAAGCGAGGCGTCTATGAGGTCGAGGTGGCCGAGGTCAAAGAGAAAGTGCTGCCTCCCTTGGATGACGAATTGGCCAAAGCTTACGAGGCCCAGAGCCTTGAGAAGCTGCGCCAAGGCGTGCGACGGGACCTCGAGAACGAGTTGAGCCTCAAGCGAAGCAACAGCATCCGCAACCAACTGGTCCAATCCCTTATGGGCCGCGTGCAGTTTGAACTGCCCGAAAGCTCGGTGGCCGACGAAACCCGCCACCGAATCTATAACATCGTCAACGCCAACCAGCGGCGCGGCGCTTCCCGCGAGCAGATCGAACAGCACAAGGACCGAATCGCCTCGGCCGCCACCCAGGATGCCAGGGAGCGCGTCAAATTGGCCTTCCTCATACGGAGAATCGCCGAAAAAGAGGACGTCAAGGTCTCCCAGGACGAAATCGGCCGACGCGTCGCCCAAATCGCCGTCACCAACCAGATCCCGATGGAAAAACTGGTCAAGGACCTCAAGGAGCGCAACGCCTTCATCGAAATCTACGACCAGGTCATGACCGAAAAGGTGATGGATCTCCTCGAGCGCAACGCGCAACTTATCGAGGCGCCTCCCGGCTCGACGCCCGACTTTCAGACTAACCCGAGCTAAATTTGAACCGATGACGCCCGAAGCGCGCAAGAACGGCCCCAGGGCGCCGCGCATCCTGATCGTCGATGACGATCCGGGCCAGCGGAGCCTGCTGGATTCCTTTTTGCGGGGCCAGGCTTTCGATACGGTGCCGGTCGCCTCGGGAGAAGAGGCACTCGAGACCCTGCGCACCGCCCCCTTCAGCATGATGATCTCGGACGTCCGTATGCCGGGCCTCTCGGGGTTGGAGACCCTGCGGCGCGCCCGTCAGGAACATGCCGTGCTGCCGATCCTGCTCGTCACGGCTTACGCCGACATCCGCGAGGCGGTCGGCGCCATGCGGGACGGCGCCCTCAATTACCTGGCCAAACCCATTGACCTGGACGAACTCCTGGCCTGTGTCCGCCAAGCCACCGGCCTGGCCAAGTCCGCCCCTCGGAAATTCAAGGCGCAGCGGCAGTTGCCCCCGCAAGTGGTGGCCGAGAGCCCGCTGATGCAGGCCGTCTTCGATGATGCCTCGCTCATCGCCCCTTCCGAGAGCCGCGTGCTCATCACCGGGGAAAGCGGGGTCGGCAAGGAAGTCCTGGCCGATGTTATCCATGCCTGGAGCTCCCGCGCCTCCGGCCCTCTCATCAAGGTCAACTGCGCCGCCCTCCCGGAAAACCTGCTCGAAAGCGAACTCTTCGGCCACGAAAAAGGCGCCTTCACCGGCGCCCTCAAGCAAAAGCCCGGCCGCTTCGAGGCCGCCAATGGGGGCACCATCTTCCTGGATGAAATTGCCGACATGTCGCCTCCGCTCCAGGCCAAGCTGCTCCGGGTCACCCAGGAGGGACGGTTCAATCGCGTCGGCTCCAACCACGAAATCCAAACCAACGCCCGTATCCTGGCCGCCACCAACAGACAACTGGACGAGGAAGTCAAGGCCGGCCGTTTCCGCGAAGACCTGTTCTATCGGCTTAACGTGGTTGAAATCAATATCCCCCCCCTGCGCGAGCGCAAGGAGGACATCCTGGCCCTGGCCGGCGCCTTCATCGCCGAGTTTACCCAGGGCCGGGCCCGGTTTTCCTCCGCCGTAACCGATTGGCTCACGCGCTACTCCTGGCCGGGAAACGTGCGCCAACTGCGCAATGCCATGGAACGCGCCGCCCTGCTCTCCCGAGGCGAACTCATCCTGCCCGAACACCTGCCCGCCCAGGTCCGCGCCGGCGCGGAGCCTCCCCCCGCAACCCAACCGGCGGCGGACCACGAGCGCCTGGGTGAAATCGAGCGCCAAGCCATCTTCCAGGCCCTGCGCAAGCACAATTTCAACCGCACTGAAACCGCCAAAGCCCTCGGCATTAGCCGCCGCGCCCTCCTCTACAAACTCCAGCGATTCCGCGAGCTGGGCTACGACGTGGACTCGGAATCATGAAACCCATAACGCTGCTGCTGCTGGTGCTCGAACTGCTCGCCGGTTCATCCGGCGCGGCTGTGGTATTGTACCCAGCCCCAAAGGACGAGCCCCTCTCGGCCGATTACCAAGTCGGGATAGGGGCTCAAACCGTGGACGTTTACGCTGCCCGGGTTCTGGACCCTCCTTTTGCCGGCAAGGAATGGGATTTTGGCGGACCGTATTCATTCTGCAATTTCGATGTCGAGGGGCCCGTCGACGTTCGGATTCGCTCGAAAAGAGCGCTGCGGAACACCGTCGTGCGTCCTGCCGTTTCCGCCCTGAAAACCAGGCTGGAAGACGACAATACGCTGGTTGTGTCGCTGCCCGGCCCGTGCAAGTTGAGCCTCGAACCCGACGGCAAGAAAGGACCACTGCTGCTGTTTGCCAATCCACTGGAGAAGGACCCGCCCAAGCCGGGTGCTCCTGGGGTCATCTACTTTGGTCCGGGCGTTCATAAGCCGGGCAAACTTGTGGTCACCAATAACCAGACGCTCTACGTTGCGGGCGGGGCGGTGGTCAAGGGCGGCGTTCAGGTCGAAGGGGAGAATGTCCGAATCCAGGGCCGCGGCATTCTGGACGGCTCGGACTGGGAATGGCGGAAGGGCCCGACGGCTTGTGTGGTGATGATCCGGGGCACCAATGTCGAGGTCAGCGGCATCACCATTCGAGGCGCATCGCATTGGACGATTGTGCCGCGCGACAGCCGGAACGTAACCGTGCGCAACGTGAAGCTTTGTGGCGCCAGGGTGCAAAACGACGACGGCATCAATCCCTGCAATTCCCAAGACGTGCTGATTACCGATTGCTTCATCCGAAGCGATGACGATTGCGTGGCCCTGAAAGGTCTCGAGCTGAGCGGGCCGAACAGCAACGTCGAGCGGATCACGGTTGAGAACTGCACCCTTTGGTGCGACCGGGCGCGCATCTTCCTGCTGGGCCACGAGAGCCGGGCCCCATTCATGCGCGGCATCACGCTGCGCAACCTGGACATCATCCATTTCTCCATGACCGCCTTCCTGTTCGAGCCGGGAGAGGAAATGCGGCTCGAGGACGTGACGGTCGAGGATGTGCGGGTCAACGGCGAAGGCCAAAGCGAACTGATTCGCCTCCGGCCGGTGGTCAACCAATACATGCGCACCAAGGTCCCTGGGCATGTCAGCCAGGTGCGCTTCCGCAACCTGCGGGTCTCGGGCAAACCCGGGCCGTATCGAGTCCAGATTAGCGGCGCAGACGATAAGCATGAGGTCCGGGACGTGTCGTTTCAGGACGTGGAGATCCTGGGCTCCAACCTCGGCAACGCCTCGGAGCGCCTGGAGATGGGACCATACGCCAGGGACGTGCGCTTTGAAACCCAACGCCACCAGACTCCTTGAATTTCAAAACACGTTGGAAGTCTGCCAACAGGGCCGCAGACTTTGTCACTGGCCCGGCTGTCGCGGCTGGACCCGCAGGCCGTATTTTTCGGGCGCGTTGGCGAACGAGAGCAGGCCCCGGTTTGTGGCGACGCCCAGGTAGGGGTCGTCGGTGATGAGGATATTGCCGTCCAGGTCCAGATAATCGCAGAGCTCGGCCAAGTGAGCGGCGGCGCTGATGAGGATGCTGGTTTCGATCATGCAACCGAGCATGGTTTTGAGGCCGGCTTTGCGGGCGGCGTGGAGGGCCTCGAAGCCGCCGCTGATGCCGCCGGTCTTGACGAGCTTCACATTGACCCCGTGAAAACACTGGGCGGCCTGGGCGGCATCGCCGGCGTGGTGGTAGGATTCGTCGCCGAAGACAGGCAAGGGCGAGCGTTGTTTGAGCCAGACCCAGTCCTTGAGGGGCGCGGCGGCGGGCAGGGGTTGCTCGACGAATTCGATGTGGCCGTCCTGGGCGAGCCACTGGATCATCTCCAGGGCCTGCTCTTTGGTTTTCCAGCCTTCATTGGCGTCCACCCGCAGGGTCTTTCCCGGGGCGGCTTCCCGCAGGGCCTGCAAGTTCTCTTTATCGCCGGCCACGCCGACCTTCATTTTGAGGAGCGGGCAGGGCTCGGCTTCGAGGACCTTTTTGCGGATAACCTCCGGCGTATCGATGCCGATGGTGAAAGTGGTGAGGTGCTGGTTCTCGCGGAAACCCAGGCCAAGCAGGTCATAGATCGGTTTCTGGGCGCGCTTGGCCGCTCCATCCAGCAGGGCGAGATTCAAGGCGCACTTGGCCGACAGGTCACGGGGCGAGATCGTCTCCAGGTATTGCATGCTCCCCGGAACGTCGTTGAAGGAGAGGCCGCGCGCATCCACCTTCCGGAAAAAGGCCTCGACCGACTCGACCGTCTCGCGGTAGCGCGAGAACGGAGCGGCCTCGCCGCGCCCAAGGGTCCCGTCGGCGCCGATCAATTCGACGACGACCACTTGGGCGACATTCGCGCCCGGGCCGCTCGCAATGGTCCACGTGTGAGCCAGGTGCAAATCCAACCGTTTGAAATTGAGTTTCACGGCAACAACAAACCAGAAACCGGCCAGGACGCAACCAAAAGGTGGAGCGTGTGGAGCGTGTCGAGCGTGTCGAGCGTGTCGAGCGCATCGCCGTTCTTGGGTGGCAGTTTCTGGCTCCTAATCTTAATCTGGCTCCTAATCCTAATCCTAATCCGAATGAATCGCTTGTTCTGTTTCGGTTCTCGTGGGTTTGATCAAAGCGAATTCTGATTACGTGTCGCACGGGGGAGATTAGGAGCAGGATTGGGATTACGATTAGGAGCGCCATGTTTATAGTCAAAGCGTCCCCAGGAGCTCAAGCTCCCTCAGGAGCGGCAGGTTACGCCGAAGCAGTAACGTCCAGACACATGCCGCTGCCGGGAATCGTGAAATATTCGCGCGAGGGTTGGCTCTTTGCCCTTGCGGCGTCGTTGAGTGACCGTATAATGTGCTTATGAAGACAAGCGGCAGGATCATCGCCCTGCGTCCGGTGGAGGTTTACAGCGAAGACTACGCGCTGGTCGAGTACGGGTTGGCCGCGGAGGAGATGAGGCGCGCCGAAGAGAGCATCCTCAGAAAGCTGAAGCGTGAAAAAGCCAAACGCTGGGACGGAACCGCCCCTGGCCTTCGCGGATGAACTCGGGTTTTGCCTATATCAAACCGCGCACTTTTCGGCTCGCGATGACCGGCAGCCACGATGAAGTCCGGGCCTGGCTGAGAGAGAACCTTTGAAGGCCCGGCGTGGAGCGTGTGGAGCGTGGAGCGTGGTAATGGCTACGATGCCTCACGCTCTACGCTCCGACGCTCTCACGCTCCACCCCAGGCATTCAGATCCCGGCACCGGCGTTTGCGCGGGCGCTAAGGCGCCACCGGTTTGGGCTGGGCTTTTTCCCACTCGTCGTGGCTGACGGCCTTGACCTGGTGCTCGAAGACAAAGACGCCCTTTTTGTTGCCCACCACGATGTCGGGATATTTGGGATTGCTGACAAAGCCGGCCATGACCTGGGTGCCGACGCCCGAGTCATCGTCCACCAGGAACGGAATGAAATCGGCCTGGCCATTGGCGGAGCGGACCAGTTTGAACCAGTAGAGGACCGCCGGGGCGGTATCGGACTCGGGGTCGGGGCCGTATTTGCCGTGGGCCCAAAAGCGTTTGCCGGTGACGATGTCTTTCAGGCCGTCGCCATCGATATCGATCAGGGCCAGGGAATGGCCTTGGGAGAACTGGACGCCATAGCGGTTTTTGGAGGCGTCTTTGTTCAGGATCAGGTGTTCGCGGAAGGTGATGTTGCCGTTTTCCTTGACTTGTTCGTACCAGGCCAGCCCGTAGCCATGGGCGCTGATGGAGGTGATGACGTCGTTCAAACCGTCTCCGTTGACATCATAGACGACCATCTGGGCGCCGCCCTCCCCAAAGTGGAACGGGTGCTTGGTCCAGACCGGGTCGCCCTCCAGCGATGCGGGCTGCTCCCACCAGCCGTCTTTTTCGAGGATATCGATGCGGCCATCGCCGTTGACATCGCCGCAGCCCAGGCCGTGCGTGAAACGCTGGTAGCTGCCCTTGGGGGTTATCGGATGAAACTTCCAGGGGGCAGCCGGGTCCTTCCAGTCGGCCTGGGCGTAGCCGAGGTATCCCTTGGAGCAGCAGAGGATTTCGGGCTTGCCGTCGCCGGTGAGGTCCACGAAACCGGGCGACTCGTTATCCAGTTGATCGAAAATGACATGGCGCTGCCAATGGCCCTGACGGCCTTTGGGGTTTTCGTACCACGCCACTTCCGCGCCCGGGAATCCATAGACAAGCACGTCGGCCCAGCCGTCTCCATTGATATCGCAGGCGAAAGTCAGGAAGCAGTCGGCGTAGGCGTTGTTGGTGCCCAGGGCGCCTTCGAAGCCGGGGACGGTTTCGGTGGCGCCGTCCGGGCGGGTGCGCTTGAAGCTGGCATTGGCGGGCCAGATCTCGTGCCGCTGCTTGAAATCAGGCCCTTCATACCAGAAGGCGCCGGAAACCACGTCCACATTTCCGTCGTGGTTGAAGTCGGCAAAGTCCGCCCCCTCGGCCCAGAACTGGTCGGTGAGGCGCACTTTTTTGAAGGTGTGGATGAGGTCCTCCGCTGGAGCCGGCGCGGGCAGGCAGGAGACGACCGCCGCAGCAAGTAGTAATCTGAACATGGACATACCCTTGGCATTTTTGAGGGATAAGGTCAAGCCAGTTGGGGCTGGTGGCTGCGGTTAAAGGCGTCGGTCAGCTCATGGCGCCTCTTTGCCCCGGAGGGGCTCCCGAGAATAGCCCGGCGTTTCAACGCCGGGTCAACGAAGCGACAGAGAGGCCCGTCCCAAAGGGACGGCTGAGGGCAACGCGTATTCTCAGTCGTCCCTTCGGGACGAGGGGCTCTGTTCTGGACTCCCCGGCGTTTCAACAGATTTCTCGGAGGGGCAGTTGATTAGACACTTTGGCTATTTGAAGCGGAAGTCGAGCTTGAAGTTGTAAAGCCAGGGCACCCGCGGATCGACCCCTT
>Ga0187889_10000874_pt1 | contig 34711 bp, 27 predicted proteins | sample June2016WEW_7_10_2_FD_132992 | JGI IMG/M metagenome (GOLD analysis project Ga0187889, IMG submission 132992) | Peatland microbial communities from SPRUCE experiment site at the Marcell Experimental Forest, Minnesota, USA - June2016WEW_7_100 | ecosystem: Environmental > Terrestrial > Soil >... | reverse complement strand
TCCGGCGCCGTCACTAACCGCGAAAAATTGTCTGCCGGGTTCAAGCCCTTCGCCCCCAAGGTGGCCTCCGGCAGTCCAATCCGCTCAATCCCGCCCTGCAGAATTCGTTGCAGCGAGTCACCGGCCTCGAACAGCGCGAACTTGATGCTCGACGAGCCGCCATTGATCGTCAGGATACGTGGGTTAGCTGCTTTCATGGATGACTCGCGCAGGCGATTGCCGTCGCTTCCTTTCTCGTCTTTTCTTTCGTCCATCGGATCATCGTTGCCACAGAATTTGAGCGTCTTCCAGTGGGATCGCAACGCCGTCGCAGTGCGGTATCAGGCGCGCCGTATAGTCCGCTGCCGGGCGGGCCGCGGGCACAGCCGCATTGTAAACGTAGCAGCCCGGCGCGCCGGCCATTTGGCGAACGCGCTTCATCTCCCGCCGCACGGCAACCCCCATGACGCCGTTGGCGTAAAGCTCTACCCGCACCGCCTCGGGATCAAGGTCGTTGAGACAGACTTGAACCTCAAATACGTGCTGCTCGCCACGGGTCTCAACCTTCACGTCGCCGAAGTGTAGCGTGGCCCATTTCTGTTCCAGACCGTGCCGCCAATCGGCCACTCCCCTGCCGATTGCACCCTTATTGGCAATGCGCAAATGGTAGGCGGCAGCAGCCGGCAGGTAATACTGCTCGGTATATTCGCGTACCGTGCGATCGGCGGAGAAGTACGGTGTCAACCGCGCCATGCTTTCCCGCATCCGCTTAACCCACGCGGTGGGAATGCCGTTCTCGTCCCGGGTATAGAACTCCGGGATCACCTCCCGCTCGAGCAGGTCATACAGGGCGTCCGCTTCTACGGCGTCCCAGGCCGGATCGTCGCCATGTTCCTGACCGTCCCCCAATGCCCACCCCACTTCAGGCGTGTATGCTTCCGCCCACCACCCGTCCAATTCCGAGAGATTGATGCCCCCATTGACGAGCACCTTCATACCGCTCGTTCCGCTTGCCTCCCAGGGTCGCCGTGGGGTGTTGATCCAGACGTCCACGCCCTGCACCAGGTGCTCCGTCAACAGCATGTCGTAGTCGCTCAAGAATACGATGTGGGGACGGGCCTCTGGCTGGCGGATGAAATTTATCCATTCATGAATCAATGCCTGCCCCGGCCGGTCCTCCGGATGGGCCTTGCCGGCGATGATGAGTTGCACCGGGCGCTCAGGATTAGCCAACAGGCGCAGCAAACGCGCCGGATTGTGCAGCAACAGGTTCGGGCGTTTGTAGGTCGCGAAGCGCCGCGCAAAGCCCAGTGTCAAGACATTGGGATCAAACAGATGTTTCGCCCGGTCGACCTTCTCCTGCGGCGCGCCTGAGGAAGTCAGTTGCCTGGACAATCGCTCGCGAGCGTATTCCACAAGAGACTTGCTGGTGGCGAGGCGGAATTGCCAGAGTTTGGCGTCGCTGACGCGGCGAATGTCCCGCTCCAGGGTTCCCGTCGTCCCCAACCAGCGATCTTTCCCACAGCCTTCCGTCCAAAGATCATCCGCCAGGGCCGAGTCCCAGGTCGGCATGTGCACTCCGTTGGTCACATGTCCAACCGGCACTTCGTCCGTTGGCCAGTGGGGAAAAAGAGGCTCAAAGAGGTGCCGGCTGACTTTCCCGTGCAAGCGGCTCACGCCATTCACCGCCCCGCTGCCGCGGATTGCCAGATAGGCCATGTTGAAACTCTCCGAGGCGTCGCTCGGGTTCTGGCGGCCCAAGGCCAGCAAGTCGTGGAGTGTGATGCCGAGCTTCTGCGCGGCATAAAGACCGAGGTATTGCTCGATGAGTGCCGGCGAGAAACGATCAAAGCCGGCGGCCACTGCCGTGTGGGTGGTGAACAGATTTCCCGCTCGCGTGGCCGCCAGTGCGACTTCGAATGGCTGCCCAGTCTCTTCCATGAAGTTGCGGGCGCGTTCCAGGACGGCGAATGCCGCATGCCCTTCGTTCAGATGGCAGACCTCCGGCTGGATGCCGAGCGCACCGAGCAGTCGCCATCCGCCGATCCCGAGGAGCAGTTCCTGCTTGAGGCGCAGCTCCGGACCGCCGCCATACAACTCGCTGGTAATCCCCCGATGAACGGGGTAGTTTGCCGCGTCATTGCTGTCCAGCAGGTATAGCTTCACTCTGCCGACCTGAACCTGCCAGGCGCGCAGCCAGACCGAGTATCCAGGCAGCGCGATCTCCAACCGCAACCACTCCCCGTTTGCCTGGCGCAATGGCGAGATCGGCAACTGTCCGGGATCGTTATAGGGGAAGAGAGCCTGCTGCACTCCGTCCTTGTCGATCACTTGGCGAAAATAGCCTTGCTGGTACAACAGCCCCACTCCGACCACTGGCACGCCCAAATCGCTGGCGGCTTTGAGTTGATCGCCGGCCACATTGCCAAGCCCGCCCGAGTAGATGGGCAGAGCTTCGCTCAACATGAATTCCATGCTGAAATACGCGGCGCAGCTCAGGGGGCTCCGTGAATGACTCTGCTGAAACCACACCGGCGCCTCCAGCGCTTGCCGCCTTTTCTGCACCAGGCTATCGACGTTTTTGCGAAAAACGGCATCGGCCAGCACGCGCTCGATCCGATCGCGCGAGACCGTCTGCAAAACAACCCAGGGGTTATGCGTGATCTCCCACAGTTCGGGATCGAGTTGCCGCCACACTTCGTCGGTGGCATGATTCCACGACCAACGCATATTCAGGGCCAGCTCCGCCAGGGAATCGAATCCCTCGACTTCCGTGGGCAGAAGGTTGTATATCGGGTGGCTGACGCGGGATTGTTTGCTCATGCTCCTCCGGATTTGTTCCGCACCGAATCTTCGAATCCATCAGGTTACGCCACTCTTGTGATGCAGAGGTTAAATCTTCCTGAAGGGGGAGTATGGGGGCTCGAGCTAGCCGCCAGTCGGCGCAAGATGCGCGCTGAACCCGGAGCAGCGTGGGGTGCGGGTAATTGTCGCTGATGTAGCATAAAAACCGCTCGAAAAATAATCTTGCCGACGTTATCCTTAGAATGACCGGCGGCAGCAATTAGGCACTTTTGTGCCCCTACGCAAAGTAGGGCTCGCGGCCCGGAACTTTTACGAAAGTGTGACACTAACATCAACTCCTCCGTGGGTTAACCTATGTGTATTCAATGAGCCATCATCCATTAATCATCCAAGGCGGGATGGGCGCGGGCGTCTCCAACTGGCGACTTGCGCGCGCCGTCTCCGAACGCGGTCAACTGGGAGTTGTTTCTGGAACCGCTCTGGCACACATCCTTGCAAGACGATTGCAAGACGGCGACCCCGGCGGCCACATGGGGCGGGGTCTCGATCATTGTCCTTTGTCCGAGACGGCGGAACGGATATGGCGGAAATATCACATTCCGGGCGGCAAAGCCGCGCATGCGCCATATAAACCTGTGCCCATGTTGACCAAAAATAATTCTCGTGAATACGACGAGCTTTGCATCGTGGCCAACTTTGTCGAGGTCTTTCTAGCACGCGAAGGACACGGCAATGCCGTCGGTATCAACTATCTGGAGAAAATCCAGCTACCGCATCTGTCTTCTATTTTTGGCGCCATGCTCGCGGGCGTCGATTTCGTAATTATGGGGGCCGGCATTCCCCTCAAGATTCCAGGCATTCTCGATCGTTTTGTCAATTTTGAGCCTGCAACCTACCCCCTGCAAGTCGCGGGTGCGCCTGACGCGGCTGACGCAACCATGACTTTTGTTCCGCGGGAGTTCATGGAACACGAGCTTCCGCCGCTGTTGCGGCCAAAGTTTCTTGCGATCGTCGCCTCAAATACGCTCGCGGTAACTATGCTGAAAAAGGCCAATGGAAAGGTCGACGGGTTGGTCATTGAGGGTCCCACCGCCGGTGGCCACAATGCGCCGCCCCGAGGCAAGCTGCAACTCAGCGAAACGGGCGAACCGATCTACGGAGAACGCGACCGGGTAGATCTCGATGCATTATGCGCACTGGGCGTCCCGTTCTGGCTTGCCGGGGGGTATGGCACTCCTGAAAAAGTGCGTGAAGCTCTGGCCGCTGGCGCCACCGGGGTGCAGGTGGGCACCGCGTTTGCGCTCTGTGTCGAGTCGGGATTGCGGGATGACTACAAGCAGGCGATTTTGCAAAAGGTCGCCGCCGGCGAAGCGAGGGTGTTCACTGATCCTCTATGCTCGCCAACGGGCTTCCCGTTCAAGGTCGTACAGTTGGAGGGCTCGGGGTCGGAGGCGCAGGTGTACTTGGCAAGAGTTCGCCTCTGCGACCTTGGGTATCTGCGCGAAGCCTACACCACCGACGACGGCGCCATTGCTTACAGATGCTCCGCGGAACCGGAGAATAACTACGCCCGCAAGGCTGGAACGCTGGACAAGACCCTGGGGAGGAAGTGTATTTGCAACGCTCTGCTGGCGAATATCGGCCAGTCTCAAGTACGTCAGGATGGCCATAATGAAGAAGGCCTTGTCACCGCCGGCGATGACTTGGTGGGAATCACGCGCTTTCTGCCGCCAAACGGGAGCACGGCTTACAACGCTGCAGATGTGATTGCAATGCTTTGCGGATCGACTCTTGCGCCAACTGAACCCGTGCCAAGTTCTTGATCTTCGAACCAAATAGGCTTGCTGGCCACCGCAGTCGCCCCAATCTGAAGTGCGCACTTGCGGATGGGATGATGGCAGATGGTGACATCCGATCTCGGCGCGTGGGGCTATTCTTCGGAAGCATCGTTACTTTCGTAACGCGGAGGCCGTGAACGCCTGAGCAGTTTTCTTCTAGACAACAAGCAGAGACTCTCACTAGAATCAATTAGGAGGGTCCAAGTGAAGAGATACGTATTCGCGCTTCTTGTGACGCTGCTTCTTGTGGGGGCAACGGCGGTCGCCGTTGGGCAAGGCACTCCTCCGGCACCGAAACCATCTAGCCTGACTCAAGGCACTCCGCCGGCACCGAAACCGTTCAGCCTAACTCAAGGCACTCCGCCGGCACCGAAGCCGTTCAGCCTGACTCAAGGCACTCCGCCGGCGCCGAAACCATCCAGCCTAACTTAGGCCAATTGATTCAACCAGTAGGGCCGCGCGTCAGCGGCCCTGCTTTTTTGGCTCCAGCTTCAGTTTATTGCCAATTACCCATCAGCACGAACGGCGCCCAATAGTAGGGGTGCGAATAACTCTTGCTTCCCTTGCCATGTTGATCGGCTTGCATGTTGCCGTCTGGGCTAAAGCCGCGCTCGGCGGAAGTACCCTTGTTCGGCGCTCGCCCAGAGTTCAGCAACGCAAGCTGTGCCTGACGGAGTGCCTCGGCCTTGGCCAGTCCCGGCGTGCTTGTCCAGCGCTGGTAGAAGTCAGCCATTAGACTACCGGTACTGGCGTCATCGATCGACCACAGAGTGGCGAGCACCGCCCGGGCTCCCCGGGAGCGCCCAATCTCAGCCAGGCTGTCGACTTCTTTGCCGTCGTCCGTAGAGTTGGAAAGGCCGGTTTCACAGGCCGATAGCGCCAAAAGCTCGGCTCCGCTGAAGCTCAGGTTCTGGCGTGTCTGAATCTCGCTCAACCGCAACTGGTATCCCTTGCCGCCCTGTTCCTCGCCGCCCAGCAACAGGTACGATTTACTGCTGTCTGGCTGGAGGACAAAGTGGCTGGCGATGTGAACCAGGGGATACTCCTGCTCAAGCTGACGCTCCATTTCCTGTTCGGTAAAGCTGTCGTCCAGAAGGATGCGTCCCGGGAGCGGCCCGTGCGATTCGCCGTCCTGCTGATCCCGCACGATTTTGCGTAACTCGTCTGGTACAGTCGGCAACAGATTCAAGTTCGATTCGTACTGCTTGGAGACCCCGAGCGCTAGAGCCTTCCAGGCAGCGATATTCGGTCGCTCCTGGAGGTGATTCGTGTTCGCCGGAGTGAAGATTACGTTCGTAAAACGTTCGATAAGAAAGCGCCTGCCATCGTAAAGAGCGTTGATAGGCACATAGCGCAGAATTCCGTCCAGGGACCAGGCTATGGTAATTTCTTTTTCGCGACCGATTTTAGCTTGCAGGGCGTCGAGTTCCGCTGCGATCGGGGCAACTAGCGCATCGTACAACTTGCGCGCGGGTACAAGCAGCGCTTCGCCCTGCTCACGACGGCTGATGGCTTCGCGGAACTGCCGGACGATGGCAACAAGTTCTTCGCGCTTGAGTGCTACGGTCTTGTGTACCATAATCTCGGGGCGGACGACGATCAATTCAAGCTTGTCGTCGAGCACCAACGTGTAGATGACGAGGGTGCCGGCGGGAAGTCCCTTTAAAAGTTCTTGCGCGGCGGAGGCCTCAGGCTTCGGTTGGCGCGCATGGCGTGCGGGCAGCACCGCTTGCAAGGCCTGCCAGTAACCACTCATGGCGGTATTATTAATGTCGAGTGCGGCGGAGAGTTCTTTATAGCGCGACTGCTGCTCGGCGGTGCGGTTTGCGTTGCGGCGCAGCCCCTGCCATTCTAGCGCCTGCACCAGAATGCTTTCGGCGTGCTGCTCGTTGGTGGTTAGCGGCGCCACATGACCGCTGCCAGGCGTGGCAGCCGCGCCGCGGGTAAACTCTTTGAATTCCTGTTCCTTCAGCATGCCCAGCACCTGCTCGGCCTCGGGCAGGCGGCCTTCGACTAACAGCAGATCGGCCAATTGGCGATAGGTGCTGACAATAATGCCAAGGTAGCTACTTTGCACTTCCTTTTGCAGATCCTGGATGTTACGGCGTAGTTGCTGATAGCTGTTCACAGCCTGCTTGCCAAAAAATATGGCCAAGGGAAAGTTCCTGGCTTGCTCCAGCACATACATTAGCCGTCCGAGGGTTTTGGCCTCTCCGAACTGGTCTCCCATCTCACGTTCAATCGGCAGCGCCTGTTGATAATACTCCAAAGCTTTTTCCGTTTCGCCCAAGTCGCTATAGATCTGGCCGATGTAGGAAAGCGTTCTGCCCTCGTCGAATTGGTCTTGCGCTCCTCGTGCAAGCGGCAGCACCTGGTGATAGTATTCCAGAGCCTTTTTCTTATCGTTTAATGCGCTGTACGCCCAACCTATGTTGCTGAGCGTCTTGATCTCCATAATGCGATCGCCAACGGCTCGCTCAATAAGTAGCGCCTTATGATAGTAGCTCAGTGCCTTATGAGACTTACCCAAATAGTAGTACACGAGACCTATGTTGCTGAGTGTCGTGCCCTCCATTCTCCGGTTACCTGTTTCGCGTTCTATCGGCAACGCGAGATCGTAATACTCAAGCGCTTTCCTATAGTCGCCCAGAGCCCAGTAGACTAGACCGATGTAATTGAGGTTAGTGCCTTCGCCAACGCGGTCACGGATCTCACGCGATATGGCCAATGCCTGTTCGAGGTATTCCAGCGCCATCTGACTTTCACTTAGCCAATAATGGGTATAGCCGAGCAGGTGCAGGCAAGTCTCTTCCTCACGTCGGTCCCGCAGAAGCTGCCACAGATTGGCCGAAGTGTGAAGCAGGGTTATAGCGCGCTTCTTAGAGGTGAGATCGCCGTGAAGGGCGACGGCTGCTTCAAACAGCTCCCGTTCAGCGGAAATACGCGTCGAATCCTGCGGGGTGACTGGTCTTAAGTCGGTTACGTTTAGGACATATGTGGCGGCCGGCGGAGTCATTTCGACCGCCGCCACCCGCACGCGGTAAGTACCGCCGATGTTGGCGATTATCGAAGCTGCTTCCGGGCCAAAGCTCCCGTTCGAACGATCTGCTGCAACCAGCGTCTTGCCATCCGGATCGATAATGGAGACGACAACATCGATTCCCTTCTGCTCGGCAACGACACGCAAAAACTGGCCAGCCTGAACGTCAATGGTAAACTCGTCCGCCTGCCCGCCCGCAAGTTTCCGCTCCACGGCCCTGCGCGGTTCTAATTTGGCGGGGTACTGCATTTTTGTTGGGCCGGATGCCACACCTTGGGTTCGCGGGGATTGTGCTGCGGCGGAAACTGACGTGGTAAAGGCCAGGATAAGGAAAACAATACTGAACGCAGGGCTCAAGCGGGGTCCCAGACACGCCCCGTGGTTGTGCGTGTTGGAGTAGAAATGCCCCCAGACCATCCACCTATCAGACATCCCGATTCTCCACAAATCGATCGCGCAAACTCAATAACTCCGCTTGCTAGTCGCTATTTCCCTAGAGCCTGTTTCATAAATAGTTCTTTGAAGGGGCGCGGCTTTAGCCGCGCCGTCCAGAACCAACAAGAATGCGGGCTTTAGCCCCCGAGGGGATTCGCCAATCCCTCTGTTACGGTTTATGAAACAAGCTCTAAGCATTTCCTAGCAGCCTTACTATTAGTTACCGGGCGGAATACTTCGCACCGGCAAACGCTGGATGGACCAAGTTGCGGGGGTCGCATCATCCCACCCTCTGGTGGTGCTGCCATTGCGACGTAGAAGGTCGGTCAGGGGATTCTGCGTGTCCCTAACAGCACCCGCCCCTCGAGTCCGAACCGCCTCACAGTCAAACACGGTCAAGTCGCCGATCGGCCGCTCGGTCGTGAGCATAATGTAGCTATCTACTCCCCAGGGTTTTGCGACAGTGATTTTTCGCACTGGGATTTCCCTATCATACGTTTCATCGGCATTCCTGGTTGGTATGAGATTTCGCTGGTCATCCGCCCCTCTCGGGAAGAACAGCATGCACCCGCCGAACGAGTCGATACCAAAAACGTAGACCTTACGAGGCTGCTGGAATCCTTTGAGCTTGTTCAGGTCGGCTTTCAAGACGATCTCGAGATGCTGTCCGCCCTTCACGATCGGCGTCGCAATGCGCGATGACTTCTCGCTATCGGCACCCTGCGCGGTTTCCAATTCCGAGCCTGTAATCCAAGCACCGGTATCGGAGTCCCTAAGTGCGAGCGCGTATGGGAAGCCAGCGTCGTCAGGCGGCGAGGCAAGAGTCATCCAACCCACCACCCTGCCAATGCCCTGAAGATGGTCGACTAGCTTCTCAGAAATGCGGTTGTCATTAGCCGTTCCCATCTTCAACCACTCACTGCGCACCAGCAGCGGAAGATCTTCAGATTCAGCCCCAGCGCGAGTAGTGTTCGGTCGCACCCATGAATACTCTACTGCCTCGCCTGAGAATCTTCCCACCAACCAATACTTACCTTTGCTTGGGCTCGTTGCCACATCGATGGCGCTGTTTTCGGAGCCGGGTCCCAGGGGTAGCTTGTTTTTTAATTCAACAGGAGGAGGCAGAAAGAGGAACAGCCGAATCTCGGACGACTTGTCGGCTTTCAGATGTGCCGCAACCGACTTCGCACTTAGAGCCGACAGTTCCACGGTCGTCGTCGGGGTCTGCAACTGCCATATTCTTCCCGTCCAACTGATGATGTGGGTAGGAGTCGCCTCGGTAGGATCATCCACCCACTTGATCGCTAAGTCTTGCTTCAGTTTGCCAAATTCCACCGCAGCCTTCTGAACCTCACTTAGCGGCAGGTTGGACGGCGGAAGCCAAACGGAGAGCTTTGCTCCGCCAGGAAAGGACCAGCGATCGACATCGAAAGCATCCAGCTTCTTGATAGATGCCAGATCTGCCTTATTCAAAGGTTCAGCCACGCTGCTGCTGAGCCCGTTCACCGCCACGATGCGCACTCTAACCTCAGAGCCGCGCGACTTCTCGACCTTCTTCAGTTCCGCTTTTGGTTCAAGCCCAAGCGAGTAGCCGCCGTCCAATACGATCTGTCCCTCTGACGTGATGTTCTGAACGAACAACTTCGGGGAGGCGGATACACCACTCAGATCGCCAAAAAGACCTTTTGTAAAACGATCTTCCGTCCCGGCCATAACAGGTTCTTGTGCAAATCCCGCGGCGTGGAGTGCCACCCTGGTCATACGGAACACATCTCTTGCGGGGCTGTTCGGCGAGACGCGGTTCAACGTCCGGACCAGTGCGAGCGTGAAGGCACCGTGCGGGATACTCTTGCCGTCGTGTTGCTCAGAATCTTCCGATGCCGACTCATTGAACTGGGCTGCCGAGATGACGAGAGCCCCTCTGTCCTCCGGAGGCGTAGGATGATAATCATCTTTAGCATCACGAGTATCTCCCGGGATGCTGCGAACCTTAACCGGGCTGGCTAATCCGCGAGCGATCGATCCACTATGACAGCTATCGAAAACCGCGGTGAGCACCACCTTGTGCTTATCGAGCGCTTCATTGAATAGCCTCGCGATTTCTTTGTCACGGATGTCCCAAACGCCTGCGTTTGCATCCCAGGGAACAATCGTTTCGTCTTGTTTATCTGCCTTGTAGGAGGCAGAATTCCTGACCTGTGAACCATGTCCGGCATAGAAGAAAAACAGCACATCTCCGTCGTGCGCCTGCTCGATGAAGTACTTCCGCATCGCCTCAAGAATCGCCTGACGCGTGGCTGCCTCGTTGCTAAGAACGTGGACGTTGTCCGGGGAAAAACCGAACGTATGCAGCAGCACATCGCGCATGCTTTCGACATCGCTCACCGCTCCGTCTAATGCGCCGAACGCATAGTCACCCCGTCCAGGGCTCGCGATCCCCTGCTCGCGCGCCCTTAGCTTCTCGGCTTCCGTCGCTGGCCGATAGTTGTCGATTCCAACGAGAACCGCACGCCGGGTTTGACCAAAGCCACTACCGGTTAAGGCCAAGAACAAGATAAGCAGAACCACGCAATTCACGATAGTCGCTGTTTCGCGGCGAGCACGGTCAGAGCTTTTCGACATGCCGATGCCTCATTCTGTATTCAACAGTGTAATCCGTCGCGAGTTGCGGGAAAAAGGAAGTTAAATTGTCGCGTGATTTTTACCAATTCACGAATATCGATGTCAATCACTTGCCGCGGAGTAATAGACTGGTAGGTCACACACGCGGCGATGCTCTTTTGTTGACCGTCGCTGACGATGGCACTACGCGCTTGCGAGACGCGTACGGCGGCGAGCGCTTGTGGCACGCGCGGGAGTAATTATCGTCTGCCAGATGGCGTGGAGCGGATAACGCAGCGGCGCTGTTAAACTCTTTGTATTCCGTGCAATGCAAGGAGTTCGTCGTAGTTTTTCCGACAACGCCGCCGCTACTACCGCCGCGTTCATGCTAGTCTTTTCAGATTACGTCTGCAAGTTTTTGCGGTGCGGCCGTTCTGTAGTGGGAGGAAAGAAACTCGATGTTCCGTGAAAGGAGAAACATGAATCATAGGTTGGCAGGGATTGTTGTAGCCCTCGTAGTTGTTTTAGGGCTATTAGCGAGCGCGCAGACCGCGCCCAACGCGTCCGCCCCAGCAGGAGCGGCAACTGGGAAAGCAGCAGATAAACCGTCGCCGAAGAGTCGCGGGGCCGGTCCGGATCCAAACATCAAGCAAGACCAGAATCAGGCAGCAACGAATGCTCAGGAAACTCCTGCTCCGTTGCCAAAAAGCGGGCAGAAACAGCGCGGTCCTACTGATTGCTGGGTGACGGCTGCCAATGAGTCTCCCTGGTATGTCAACGTTTACGTTGACGGCACGTACCGTGGCCAGGTTTCTCCCTGGGGTAAAGGAATTGTTAATGCTCGAGCTGGCAGCACGACTCTGTACGGTCGCGCCGATTTCCCAAACGGCAGCTATAACACTTGGGGACCACGATCTTTCTACTGTGGTCCAGACGGCAATTTCACCTGGACGCTGCATCAGTAAGTATTTTCCGGCAAAGCCGCGGTAATTGGTTTGTGAGTCGCTCACAGCAGTTGTGCGGGGTCGCTAACGCGGCCCCGATCTTTTTGGCCGCCCGCACGAAATTCATAACACCTTCCGCACAGCGGCGAGCGTCCCAGATGCCGCCACGCGCGCAGAGCCGGTTTTTGTCCGCCAGATGGCGGCGAACCGATAGCGCAGCGGAGCCGCCAACCCCTTTATATTCTGTGTAATAGAGGAATTTGCCTTCGTTCTTTCTAACAACACTGTTGTCCCATTCTATCGATTCGCTTTACTATCGCTGCAGTTCATGCCAATCTCTTCAGATTCTGTTTGCAAGTTATTGCGGTGAGCCCGTTCTCTAGTGGGAGGAATAAAGCTCGATGTTCCGTGAAAAGAGTTTTGTCGTACCGTTAGTTGTGCTGGTTGCGTTCGCCACGGTGGTTGGTCCTTGCTTGGCCGCGGCCCAGAACTCCTCTGCAAGCGTGCAATCAGCCGCTTCGATGGTGAAGGGATCGAGCCCATTGATGCAGGCCGGCGTTCAGCCCGCGCCACTTCAGCCCACCTCGTTTGTGCAATCACTTGCCATTAACCACCACGCTCTCAGCATGGCACCACCTACGGATATTGCGGCGGCTCTGGCAGATGGGAACCTTCCGTCAACCTCGGGGAAAGTGCATCCTGGGCTTAGTCTATCCAAAGCCAGTTTATTGGCGCCTGCAAAGGGCCAGCCGGAAGTGTTCCGCGACTTCAGCGCACCTGGCCTGAATGCTTCGAAGCTTCGCGGCGCCAAGCAGCCTGATCCGCGCAGTATTCAATAATGGCGGACGATAACGTGTTACAGAGCAAAGTGTTCCAAGCCGGCAAGAAAGGCAGCCAACTGTTCCGCGGGCTTTGCCTGGCGGCTTTGCTGTCCATCATGGTTGGCCTTTCCACGCCGGCAAGCGCCGAGATCAGTGAGAGCGATAGCGCTTTGGCGCAGCAGGTATTCAAGCAGTTGTTGGCTGCTGTCCCGTCCCAGAGTGCTATACCCTGGCCGCCGACATTGGAGATTCCCGACAAGAAGGACATCAACGCCTATGCGGCACTCCGCAAGCAGAACGGTAGCGCACAGGCCGTTGTGGTCTGTTACTACGGACTTATCCAGCAGGTAATTCAAGGCAATCCTGATCGCCTGGCGTACGTGCTGGGCCATGAGCTTGCGCACCACATCCTGGGGCACACAGCAATAACCAGCGGAAACACCGAGTTCCTTAGGGCGACCTTTACCCGCGAGCAGGAGTTGGCCGCCGACCGTAAGGGGATGGAGCTTGCTATTCGCGCAGGGTATTCTTTTCGCGGCGGGCTCTCTGCTATTCGAAGAATGATTGACCTTGGGCTGAATTATTCTTCCTTCGAAGGCTTGTCGGCTGACCACCCTTCCTGGTACGACCGCATTTCCCAACTGGACAAGGAACAGGCGGGCTTATGGCGATCCATGAGTTCCTTCGACAATGGGACCTACTTTCTGTTGGTGCAGAACTACCCTCTGGCGGAGCGCGCCTTCCGGCAAGTGACAAAAGACTTTCCCGCCTCCTATGAGGCTTGGGCTAATCTCGGCTATGCCCTGCTTATGCAGTACGCTGACTCACTGGATAGCGAGGACCTGCGTCGCTTTGACGTGGGGCAGATTGTAGTGGGTGGGTTTTATCGCCGCCCAAAGTCTCTGGAAGGAAAGGTACGCGGTATCAATGAAGAGATGTGGTGGGACGCAGTAGGAGCTTTACGGGAAGCTATTAGGCTGAATCCCAATCTTTCTTTGCCTAAGGCGAATCTGGGCATTGCTTACTTGTTCCGGCCGGCAGGAAAAGATCCCGGAAAAGCGGCGCAATTACTGGAAGAAGCGTCGCAACTGGCGGACAAGGACCCTTCTCTTGACCCTATCTCCCGCCTGGCCGAGGACATCAACCTGGCTGTCGCTTACGCGGCACAAGGAAATAGCGCGAAGGCGATGAGCACGCTCAGCCTGGTGGAAGCTTCTTTGAAGACGGGGACCACTAGTTCGTTGCGCGGGGCAGGCCCTGTGTCGAACGCGCTCGCATATAACCGAGCGCTCCTCTTGGCCCAGTCGCCGGATGGCCAGCGGCAACGCCTGGCGATTGGAGAACTCGAGGACTACCTGCGACAACCCGGCCCCTCGCAGGCATGGTGGCAGCTTGCGTATCAACGTTATGCCACCCTGTGCAAGCAGTCAGGGACAGCGGCCAAATCGGAGAGTGCGCTGCTTTCGCAGACGGCTGTCCGCTTCCGGCCGGTGGCTGCTCTGCAAATCAGCAAGGCTCAGATTGCTCTAGGCGAAAGCTTGGCTGACGCCAGGAGACAACTGGGAGCAGAGAGCTCTAGCATGCCCGTGATACGCGGCACAAACCTGGCGCAACTCGACTACCCGAATCAAGGCATCAAGGTGATTGCAACCGATGAAGTGCTTGCTATCATTCTTTCCGGTGACAAGGCGCCGGCGCTCCGCGTAAGAGAAATGGGACTGGGCACAAAAACTGTCGAGCTCAAAATCGGAATGACGAATGCGGAGTTGGACCGTTTACTGGGAGATACGGATTACGACTTCCGCCAGCTTGTAGACCCGGATTTGAACTATCGGTTCTATTCTGATCTGGGGATTGCAGTGCTCAGCCAAGGCGGCAAGGTTACCCAGTTGGTGATCAGCCAGGTCCCGAAAAGAAAAGTCGGTTTCTAGATCGTGAGAATTGGTCAACCTACGAAAAGGAAGAAGGACATGAGGAAGCTGGCAATAGTAGCCCTCGTTTGTGCGCTCCTGTGGCCGGTTTTACCCGCCGCAGCACAGCAACAGGCAGCACAACAGCAGCCATCGCAATCGCCCGGCAAGAAGCTGGAAGCGTTATTCGCCGCCGCCGAAATCCCCTTCACCAAGGCCGAGGAAGGAAGATATATTGCCGTAATTACCGTTGAAGAAGGTGAGTCAGACAGGTTCCAGGTCTTTCTGACTGCGCTCGGCAACGACCCGAATAACGAAAAACTTCAAGTCATTCAACTATACTTCCTTCTCGGCCAACTTCCGAAAGGCGCACAGGTTCCCGCCGCTCTTATCAAGCAGGTTGCTGAGTGGAATGCCAACCTGACATTGGGCAAGGTAGTCATCATCAGCAATGTCATCTTGTATACCAGCAGTTCATGGCTGTCCCGGACTGACGCGGATACGCTGGCCGTGGATGCAGTCGTTGGTCACTATGCCAGCAAGGACCTGCGCAAAAATGTAGAGCCTTATCTTAAGCAGTAGCCAATCCAGGGACTACATTTATTCGATCACTCCTCGTTACCGCTAACAAGCATGAGGTTTGCATCGCGCGCTATCAGGCCCAGGTAGTAAGAACGGCTCTGCGCATTCAGGTTGAGGAAGCACGGCAAGCCTGCGTGGTTGCTCAAACGGTACGCGCTGAGCTTCTTGACTTATGGTCGCTTACTGGGTTGGATGGAGATTAGTACGGAACAGAACCTCAGATGGGACGGCTTTCTGGCATCCCCGCGCAGAGCAAGAGGTGAATACTCTTGCCGTTAATCTTCCTGCAATTGCCGGTGCTGCCTCCAATCCGCATAAGCCAATATTGCCTGCTGGCTGCGATGGCATTCGTGGGCGGTGTTATGAACGCCGTGGCCGGCGGCGGTTCGTTTTTTTCGTTTCCCGCCCTGTTGGGATTGCAGTTGCCTCCGGTAAATGCGAATGCCACCAACAGCCTCGCGCTGTGGCCAGGGCAGCTAGCCAGCCTGATGGCATTGCGCCGGGAATTACGCGCCGTACGATCGCTGGTTATGCCGGTGATCCTCACTTCCGTAGCCGGCGGTAGCGCAGGCGCCCTGACGCTCTTGAATACCAGCCAGACGACTTTCATGCGCATGGTTCCGTGGCTGATGTTCTTTGGCACCGTCCTGTTTGCTCTCAGCAGCCTGGCTCGCAACTGGTTGGAGCAGTCGCGCTCACGCCGCCTGGTATCTTCCGGAAATAATGGTTCGTTTACGCCCTGGCCATTATTCTGGATGACCCTGGTGAGTTTCTACATCGGCTACTTCGGGGCCGGTTCGGCGGTCATGATCTTTGCGATCTTTTCCGTCTATGGAATTGTCAGCGACCTGCACCAGGTGAACGCTCTGAAAGTCCTTTGCAATGTGGTCGCCAACGGAATCTCCGTTCTGGCGTTCATCGTGGCCCGCGCGATTTACTGGAAGCAGGGTCTGTTCATGCTGGCAATGGCGGTGGCGGGCGGTTATCTGGGTGGGACCTTCTCGCGCAGGCTTCCTTCCAAACTTATGCGAATGATCGTGATTGTGACTGGGCTCGCCTTTTCTATTTACTATTTCCGGAAGAGCTGAACCCAATTCGCGAAGGCTCCGGAGAAGCCTCAGCGCAACCATAGTAAGTAAGACGTATCCGCTTGAGGAAGTAAACTACGCGCTCGAAGAGCTAAGACTGGGAAGGTGTATTGGCCGGCAGGTTATTACGATCGGATAGCTCGGCGGGAGTCGCCGCTCCCGCCCTTTTCTAATCATCCTTTGCATAGATGGCTGCTTATAGCAGTCCCAACTCCTTTAGCTTGCTCTCGCCGGGGATGCCGTCGCTCCCCCAGCCGCGAAACTCATAGTACTCGTCCAGCATCTTCGGCAGGTCGGGGACTTTGCCTGCGGCCCCTCCCGTGGGAAATTGCTCGTGCTCCAAGCGATACGGCAAGGTATCGTCGGCCCGGCTCAACCCGCAGGAGATATTCAGCATCCGCTTTACGTTGAGGCTCCGCTCGCCCGCCATGAGAAACTCCGCCGCGTCCATCCCCCAATCCGTTACGTAGTTGGTCAACTGCAGGAGAATCGGAACATCATAGACGCGCATGGCGATCTGACACACCTTCAGCGAGTTGAAAAGCTCGGCGTAATTCTGAACCAGCGCCGCCGCTTTGCCCTTGCCCTTCTGCTCGAACCTGTCCAATGCCGCCGGATATCCGAGGCCCGGAAGGGGAACGCGCTCTACGTTGTGCGTGCAACCCCGGTGGCAGGCTCCGCGCGGAGAGGTCGCATAGGCCACCGCCAGGCTGACCAGCGCCCTGGGATCGTGATATGGCGCCTCCAATCCCTTCACCTGGACCGCAAATTTTTCAGCCTCCGGACCAAGCCGTTCGGACGCCTTGCGAACTCCTCCCTGGAGCAACGACCCTACGCCGTCGCCCTCGGCAATCTGCCGGATCAGCGACAGCACACCCTCGCCGCTACCCCATTCCAGCTTCGGCCCCGACGCCGGATTCTGGAGAAGTCCTCTGCTGACGGCTTCAAAGACGAAGGCGATCGAGCCGCTGACCGAGATCGTATCCATGCCGAGCCGGTTGCACAGGTCGTTGGCCTCGATCACGGTATTCCAGTCGTAGATTCCGCATTGCGGGCCGAAGCCGGCAATCGCCTCGTACTCCGGCGCGCCTGATATCTCCCCGGCGTGCGGCCCCTCGGGAATGCGAGTCTTCTTCCCGCAGCCGACGAAGCAGGGCGGACAGTGATATTTGCCGGCGCCATACTGGCCGACCATGTTTTCGCCGCTCAGGCACTCCACGGCCTTCGAACAATCGCCGTCCGTCCAGTTCCTGGCGCTCAGGTCGGCGATGACGGCGCCGCCGACGGTGCCGCCGGGAGTGCCGTAGTCGGCCACGCGCTTCATCTTTTCCATCATCCCCGGAGCCAGCGCCCGGATGGCCTCCAGCAGTTCTTTGGGGTGCGCGATCGGCACTCTTAACGTCCCATCGGCCACCACGGCCTTCAGGTTCTTTGAGCCCATCACCGCACCCATGCCACAGCGTCCGGCGGCCCGGGCGTGCGAACCTTCGCCCATGATGTTCGCCAGCGGAACCAGACGCTCGCCCGGAGGCCCGATACATACCACCGCCGACTTGGGGCCATATTTTGCCGTCAGGATGTCAAATGTCTCATAGGTGTCTTTGCCCCAAACGTTCTCGGCGGAGACCACCGCAATCTCTCCTCCAATGACCGTTAGCACTGAAGGCGACGAAGCTCGGCCTCGGATGGCGATGGCGTCGTAACCAGCGGCCTTGAGCGCAGCGCCGAATCTGCCGCCGCTGTCGGCCTCGCCCCAGATTCCGGTCTGCGGCGACTTGGCGGCCACGGCATAACGTCCGGAGGTCGGAATGCCGGTTCCGGTCAAGGGGCCGGTGGCGAAGATCAAAATGTTCTCCGGTCCCAGCGGATCGATCTTGTGAAACAAGGTTTGCCGAAAGATGTAGGCCGCAAGCCCGGTACCCCCGATGTACTTACGCCGAATCTCCTCCGACAACTCTTCGACCTTCACCGTCTGCGTGCTCAGGTCTATCCACGCCAACTTCCCCATGTAGCCGCCCACAAACTTACCTCCCAAACCGTATGTTTTCGAGTGTTACCGGGAATTTCCTGTTTCCAGCGCTGAACCGCTCAGTTCCTCGGCACTGGAGTCCATTTATAGCACCGCGAAATTATTTGTGATATTCGATTTTGATATAGCAGTTATTTATAAACTCAATGATGCGGCGCATCAATAACGGGCGCTCAGTCCTGCGGTTAACTCAATATAGTTCCATACGGGAATCGGTTAGGTAGGCCGTTGCCCGTCCACACCAACAGCAAGCGTCAGGAGTGAGTTTCTTAGTCTTGGGCTCACGTCTTCTACGATTGCGCAACCTGATTCTTCGTTTTTGTTGCTATAAGTCTGGCGGGCAGGCCAAGCATTTGCCGGGCTTCAGCCGGAGTGGCCAGTTCCCTGCCAATAGCTAGTGCTATCTGCTTCATGCGGCGTAGCAAACCTAGATTAGTCGAGAGAACTCCTTTGACATGGTAGATGTTATCTTCAAGCCCCACCCGAACGTGTCCGCCGAGAGCCATGGCGATCACTGACAGCTTGACGTGCTCCTTGCCGATAATCGTTACACCCCAGGTGCAATCTTTCGGCAGGTGGTCGTACAAATAAAGGAGGGCCTTTTCGGAGGCAGGCTGTGAGCCGTTCATTCCCATCACAAGGTTGATATGCAATGGGGTAAATACCTCGCCCTTTTCCGCCAATTTGAATGCGCTCCAGAGCATCGCCGTATCAAACACTTCGATCTCCGGCTTGATCTTGTATTTGCGCATTTCACTGGCCAGATAGGAGACGGTTTCCGGATCGTTGAAGTTCCCCCTGGTAGGAAAATTGGATGAACCAGTCGCCAGACTGGCCATCTCCGGGCAGAGGCACAGCATCTGGCCGCGCTCCATATAGTTTTTGCCGGCGCGCCCACCGGTCGATAGTTGGCGAATGATATCGCAGTCAGGGTACTTGTCCAGTTCGGCTAGAATCTCGCGATTGACTGCAACGTCCGAGGTTGGGAGACCATTCTTGTCCCTTGTGTGGATGTGGGCTACGGCAGCCCCTTCGCGCCAGCATTCATAGATCTGAGCGGCTATCTCCTGCGGCGTGAGCGGCACATTGGGGTTCATCTCCCGAGTAGGGACATTCCCCGTGGGAGCGACTGTGAGAATTATCTTGTTGCTCATCCGTTTCACCTGATATTTCTTCCGCCGCTGGTTCAAGACGGCGGGAAAATCGTCAAGAAAGCTGTTTCAACCTTTTACAATGAGTTATTCAGAAGATCAACAAAGAAACGCGCCACCTTCCTTGATACGGAGGCAAGAGCATTCTCAGACGCGGTTTCGCCTTCAGGCACACCGTTCACATCAATTCGGGAGCATGCGTGGACTTCTGTCGTGACCCGCTGTTCGCCTTCAGAATCTGATCCAAGTGAGCAACCTGCTGCCATGACGGACGCGACTGAATTGTGCCGAGTTCAAGATTGGGAAGGCTTGCGTGCGAGCATCGAACGCGCGCATCTGCCCACGAAAAGCGGAGCGATGCCGTGCCTCTTTGCCAGACGGTATCCGCTCTGCCACACGTGATCGGCGGTCACAACGAAGCGCAGGGCTGGGCGAATCAAGTTGATTCCACTGCTAGAAAGACTCAGCCAAAGCATGGAAACGTCATTGGCCTTAAGCGCGTGTCCTTCGGGGCATGTCCTTTAGGGCTGGTCCCAATGAAACATTACCTTGTAACTGCGCGCTAAAAGGTTATGCTTCAGAGACTTGGAGGAACCATGAAACCCGCTCCCACCAAAAAGCCTCCGATTCGCATTGCGGTTGTAGAGAGCGATCCTTTGCGTTTCGTCGGCTTTCGCGCACTGTTCGATTCCGAACCCGATCTGGAGCTTCACGCGGTGACTGCGGCCGAACTCGCGACCAGAAGCAACATTGATTTAATCCTGATTGGCGGCCATGGCACGCAGAACCGGTTCGATTTGATGGCAGAATTGAAGGCTTTACGGCCCGATCTGCGAATCGTAGTCACGGGCATGGGCGCCGACGACGAGATGATCCTGAAAACCGTCGCGGGGGGCGCCAAAGGCTACATCGACGAGGCTGCCACCGCCGCCGAGTTTGCCCAGGCGATCCGCATCGTGCATCAGGGCTCAGTATGGGCGCCGCGACGTGTGCTTTCGATGTTCATTGAGCGTGTTAGTTCCTCTCCCGGAAGGATATTCCCCGCCGGCCGGGTGGTCTTCACCGATCGCGAAAAAGAAGTGCTGGAACTGCTTGTTGCCGGTCGCGCAAACAAGGAAATCGGATCAGTACTTGGAATCGAAGAAAGGACAGTGAAGGCGCATGTCGCCAAGCTGCTACGCAAGGTGGGCGTGCAGAATCGAGTCGCACTCTCGGTGCACGCAATCACCCATTCGCTGGTCACAGGCCGGTAGCCGCTGGTACTCGAAAGGCCGCGACAACGGCAGTAAGCACAGGGGCCCAGCCATGAAGACGCGCCCACGTACTCTTTGTGCGCTGGCGCCGGTCGCTCTTTTTTGACCTGAACAGGGAGGCCGTGCGCCATGGCGCGGCGGCGGCCGGCAGAGCGATTCCCACTCAATCTCAGTAGCATCGCAGTGCCGCTTGACCCTTGAAGTTTCTCTGCACCGCTTTAGTTCTTGCACTGGCGGAAACTCTAGTAGCGTGCCCACACAGCGAAGACTGAAGCGTGAGCATGCGATTGCTTGACAGGCTGGGATACCTGGAGTAAGTTGCTGAAACCCAAATCCAATGCGGTTGCGGCCTTCGGAAAGGGCTCAATCCGAACAAATTGCGCGGAGCAATCTCATGACGCAGATCGCGAAACAGGCGAGCAAGCCTGATCCAGGTATTGTCGACCCCACAACACTTTCGAAGCCAACGAGATTCCGTTGGCTGATACTGTTGCTGTTCAGCTCGATCTATCTAATCTGCTATATGGATCGGGGCAATCTTTCCATTGCGGCACCGGAAATCGCAAAACAATTTGGGTTGAGCAAGACCGCAATGGGATTAGTCTTGGCCGCCTTTTCCTGGGCTTACGCTGCCGGACAGGTACCGGTCGGATGGCTTGGAGATCGCTTCGGACCGAAGAAGATACTGACGGTGATTATGTATGGCGTTGGCTTGGCGCCGATCATAAACGGTCTCTCGATGGGCCTCAATTCCCTGCTTAGTGCGCGTCTGTTTCTTGGAGCGTGCGAAGCGGGTGCTTTTCCAGTAGCCAGTCGCGGCATGCAGGGATGGTTTGCAAAATCTGAACGAGGACGCGTCCAGGGAATTACTCATTTCTTCAGCCGCCTTGCCGTGGCTTTTACCCCACCCGTTGCGGCCGCCATCATGCTCGCATTCGGATGGCGAGCCGTGTTCTTTATCTTCGGAGGGCTGGGGCTGCTCGGGGCAATTGCTTTCCACCTTTTCTATTGCAATTATCCGGAAGAACACAAGCGCGTAAATCTGGCCGAACTGGCCGAAATTCGAGGCGTCAACCCGGACGGTGCCGTGAAAACGGCAGTTGCACCGAAGCAACCGCAGGTGCCCTGGCGCCGTATTCTACATTCGCCGAACATGTGGGCCATCGCACTCGGCTACTGCTGTAACTTTTTTGGCGCGAACTTCTATTTGACCTGGTATCCCACTTACCTGCGTGAATATCGTCACATGTCGCTTAAGCATGTGGGGTTGATTGGCGCGCTACCTCTATTAGCGGGGATGCTTGGAAACCTCGCGGGCGGTTACCTGACGGATGGTTTATTGAAGAGAACAGGCAACGCAAAACTAGCGCGCCGTAGCGTTGCAGCCCCCGGACTGCTTCTGGCCGGAGTCTTCGTTGTGCCAGCCGCCCTGACTCACAGCCCGGCCGTTTCCATCTTGTGCCTGGCAGCATCTTTCTTTTGTCTGGAAATGGTAGTAGCGCCTGCCTGGGCGGTTTGCATGGACGTGGGAGGTCAGTATAGCGGTACTGTGACGGCCATCATGAATTGTTCGGGAGCGTTTGCCTCTTCTCTCACTCCGGTCGTCTACGGAACTCTATTCGATAGGGGACTATGGGTCGTTCCTTTTATCATTTCCGCCGCTGTTCTCACCACGGGCGCTATGATTTGGACATTCCTAATCAATCCTGAACGGTCGGTGGTCGAAGCTCCCGCGAATTGAATCGCTGCTTTGCCTGAATCTCCTGGAGTTTAGCGCTGTACCGGTTACAAGACTTTGGGGTTGACGCAAGCAGCGGGGTCAACCGGTTCGCCGCGCAGAAATTGCAATACGTTGCATGCAGCTCCCTCAGCCATCGCAACTAATGCCGCGCCCGTGGAAGCGCCGGCATGGGCGGTCAACACGACGTTCTGCAACGCAGCCAGAGGACTGTCAGCCGGCAGCGGCTCCTGGCACATCGTGTCCAGACCAGCGGCGAACAGTTTTCCCCCCTTCAGGGCGGCCACAAGTGCGGCCTCATCGACAACGCCTCCACGAGCCGTGTTCAGGAGAATAGCTTGAGCAGGCAGCATCTCCAGTTCGGCGGCGCCGATCATGTTTCTTGTGCTCGGGAGCAGCGGCACATGCAGACTCACCACGTCGCTCTGCTTGAGCAGTTCCGGCAGAGAAGAAGCTACGCTGACCGCGGCCATCGGACTTTTTCCTTCGAGCACAGGATCAAAGGCAACAACCCGCATGCCCAGTGCAAGACAAACACGGGCGACTTTTTGCCCGATTTGCCCAAATCCGATCACTCCCAGAGTGCGTCCCGACAGTTGCAGGCCATCCTGAACACGCGTCCACCTTCCGGCATGGAGTTCATGATCCATAAAAGCGATTTTTCGAGCCGTCGCAAGCATCAGGCCAATTGTCATTTCGGCGACGGATTGCGCATTGGCCGCCGGAGTCACATATACCGGGATGCCGCGTTCGGTCGCGGCTTCCACGTCGATGTTGGTGACGCCGACTCCGTGTTTTGAAATTACTTTCAGTGTTGGACATGCCCGAATCGCATCTCCCGTCAGGTTCACCGTCCTGGAGATGACTGCGTCCACCGGTTCGCTGGCCATGATGTGGTTAACTTCGGCCACGCTGTTCGCGTCTTTCATAAAGAGCATCCGGCAGCCGGCTGCTTTCAGGCGGTCAACCGCCGGCTGCGCAAGTTTTGGAGCGGTAACGAAGATTGTGTATGACATTATTCCTTCCTGGACATAATCTATCTTAAATACAAAGTATTCATCAGCCCAGACCAGCTTCCGAGGTCTAAACCCTTTCATAAATAGTTCCTTGAAGTTCGCCGACGCCGCTGTCAGCTACCAAGGAGCTTCGAACTTGCCAAACCGCTCACGAGCGGTACAATCGAGCGATTCAGAACTGACAAAAGAGATTCCTGTTCAGATGAATCTGTTCAGGCCAGATGTCACTGCATGCGCTGAAAATGGAGATTCCAGTTAGAGGAGGTATGCGTCAGTGTCGGAAGAGAAAAGAGAGTTTCGTGAACCGCCAAAGCCCCTCGTTCCTTGGACCGGCTATGTGGCGTTTGTATTCGCCATCATTTTCTTCTCGGGCCTGCTTTCCAGCCAAAAAGGCTGGTTCATCGCATTCGACTTCAACACGGTAGCCGGAACATTCGGCACGATGAAGGATGCCGCCAAGGCAACCTTCATGGGACAAGGCGGTCTTGGCGCGCGTGATGGCTTCATGTTCGCTATTAGTCTGGTGCCGTCAGTTATGTGTGCGCTTGGCGTGGTTGAGATCATTGATCATCTCGGCGGCTTGAAAGCAGCTCAAAAATTACTGTCTCCACTTCTGCGTCCGCTGTTGGGCATTCCTGGAATTACAGGTCTGGCCATGGTTACAAGTTTCCAGAGCACCGATGCCGGAGCCGGCATGACGCGCATGTTGAGGGAAACCGAGTGCATAACTGAAAAAGAGAAAACAATTTTTGCCGCTTTCCAGTTTTCGGCAGGCGGCACAATCACCAACTATCTTGCGATAGGTGCGGCGCTTTTTAGTTTCATCACCACCCCCATAGTCGTGCCATTGGCGCTGATGTTCGTTCTGAAGGTCGCAGGCGCCAATATCATGCGTTTCTACTTGATCTGGTTCGCGAAGAAGGAGAACTGAAATGGCGGCAGAGCAGAAGAAAACACTCCCAGACATTTTCGTAGAAGGCGCCCGCAAGGGATGGAACGTCGGGGTCAACAGCATCGTGCCCAACGTGCTCATGGCCTATGTGCTGATCCAGGTTCTCCGTGTTTCCGGCGTGCTCGACATCCTAGGCAATGTTTTCAATCCGGTGATGGCTCTTTTCGGATTGCCGGGCAAAGCGGCCGTGGTGTTGATCGGATCCTGGATGTCCATGGCGGGAGGCGCCGGGGTGGCGGCAAGTCTTTATGCGGCAAATGCTCTGGACAAAACACAGGTGACAATTTTGCTACCGGCGATATTTCTCATGGGAGCACAAGTTCAGTACATGGGCCGCTGCCTTGGAACAGCCGGAGTAAATCCCCGCTATTATCCAGTGCTGTTTGGAATCAGTATTTTCAACGCGATGATTGCCATGCTCGTCATGCGATTGTTCGCATAAGAATCGAGAAGGAGAAAACCCGGAATGAACGATATGGAAGTCCGAATTCAGACAACCTACGATGCGTTGCATGCGATGCCGGAGGTTGGCTTTGCCGAGCATCGGACGTCGGCATGGTTGGCGGAAAAGATCAAAGCCGCCGGATTTATTGTGATGACCGGCGTCGGTGGTACGGGCATCGTCGCGACCCTGAAGGGAAAAGAGCCCGGTCCGACAGTCGCACTGCGAGCTGACATGGATGCTTTGGCATACACAGTGAATGGGGAAGACGTCTGTGTTCACTCCTGCGGACATGATGCGCACTCTTCCATGGTGTTGACTGCCGCTGAAGAACTAGCGAAAGCCGGTATCCGGCGGGGCGCGCTGAAAATCCTCTTCCAGCCAGCCGAAGAAACGGTTCTCGGTGCGCTCAAGATGATCGAAGCTGGTGCGCTTGATGACGTGGACGTAGTGATCGGCATCCACCTCAGACCCATTCAGGAAGCGAAGACCGGGCAAGCCACGCCGGCTCTGTACCACGGCTCCAGTTACATTATGGAAGCGACAATCAATGGTCGTACCGCCCATGGCGCCAGGCCTCACTTGGGGATAAACGCCATTGACGCTGCTGCGGCTGTCGTCAACGCTGTAAATGCGATCCACCTCAATCCCGTGGTGCCCTGGACCTGCAAGGTAACTAAGCTCCATGCCGGTGGAGCGACCCTGAATGTGATTCCCGACAGGGCTGAGATGGCGCTGGACCTGAGAACTCAGCAGAACGCTGCCATGGACGCGCTTCTTGATAAAGCGGAAAAGGCTATCAAAGCCGGGGCGGCAACCGTGGGGGCAACAGCCGAAACAACTGTAAAGGGCGGAGTCCCTGGAGCAGAGTATCACCCGGAGATCATTGAACTTGCCCGGGACGCGATCCGTGCGGTGCTGGGCGAACAAGGGTTGCTCGACCCGATTGTGACCCCTGGCGGCGAAGATTTTCACAACTTCGTGAAGGCAAGGCCAAAAGTGAAAGCGGGCTATGTGGGCCTTGGTTGCAACCTAAGCCCGGGGCTGCACGATCCGACGATGAAATTCGACCGGTCAGCGATGATTCACGGTACCAATATTCTTCTGCACATGACCCGGAAACTACTTAGCTGATAGCTCTGTAACCGAGAGCGCGAGGTTGCGGGGGCATGAAGGCCCGGGTAACTGATCGCGAGATACTGATTCACTTCAGGAGAACAACGCCGTCCTGAATCAGAATCTCGCCATCGACCGTCAGCGTTGGACGACTCATAACCGCGTCAAAATGCGTCGACGCCTTTACGGTTCCGCCAAGATTGGTGCTGGTGCCGATTCCAATGTGCATGCTTCCAAAGGCTCCTTCATCATAGTTACACCCGAGTGTGCCAATTGCCTCTGGAACTTCCGGATTAAGTCCGACCGCCACTTGCGCAATGTTGTATACGTTCGGATCGTTCTGCTCTTCCCATATTCTTTTGATCTTCACGGCTTCATGCCCGCCGTGAATTTCGACTACCGCTCCGTCCTTGATGACAAATCTCACGGGTGAAGATAGTGCTCCTATCCCCAAGTAGGGTATCGATGCGTCCGCCACGAATACCCCATTACTGGTTGTTTCAACCGGAGAGAAATTCGCTTCGATATTCGGCGCCGCGGAGAACTGGCCTGGCTTTTCCACCAGACACTTATGCGCGTTCCCCTTTCTGCCCTTGATGCTGGCCGTAAACTGCGTGCCTTCTTTCGATGTAATCGTAAGGCACTCACCTTTCGTGAACTTGTCACTGAACTTCTCGCACAACGGAGCCGCCTTCTTGAAATCAGCCTTAAAGGCCGGAGAAGCGAGGAGTTCCATCGAGATTGCCGTCAACGAAAGAACTCTGGCGCCAGCAGCTAATGCGGCTTTAGAAGCGTTCGTGTGAGCCAGCGATTTTCTTACCGCCATGAGCACCACGTCCGCTTCCCTCATGGCGGCCGCCAAGGTCTTCTCGGGCTCCTGCCCATCAAGCTCTCGTGTAGACATCGATCCCATGGTGACGTTTGCGCCAGCGGCGACGGCAGCTTCGGCGATTAGCTTGGCTTCCGCAAACGTTTCGAAATCCGTCACGATGAAGACCGACTCTCCTTCTTTCACGAAGGCGCATTTATCCACAATCGTTCTAGCGCCTTTTGCTGCAAATAGGTCTTTCATTTCCGCTCCTCTTGCGTGGGGCTTTACCCGGCAACGATGGCATCTTTGACGGCCAACTTGTCGCTCGCGACCGGCTCGTAAGGAATGCCCGCCAGTTTCATGACCACCTTGATGGTGACGGTATTGCTGAATACATTCATGGCCGTTCGGCCCATATCGAGGAATGCGTCGACACCGGCGATGATAGCCAGTGCCTCGATCGGTATCCCGATTGCCGTTAACACCATCGCGATGGCGACGAGTCCGCCTGACGGCACGTTGGCGCTGCCCTTGCTTGCCAGCGAAGTCACAATGATGACGGAAAGCAGCGTCGGCCCACTCATCGGGACGTGATAGGCATCAGCGAGATAGCCCACGGCAACGCCGAAGTACATGATGGAGGCGTCGCGATTGAATGCGTAGCCGAGTGGCAGCACAACCGAAGCGATGGCCTTGGGCACTCCCATCGCGATCAGCTTTTCCATATGCAGCGGCAGCGTGGCTTCCGACGAACGGGTCGCAAAACCGAGAATGATGGGCTCGCTGACTGCTTTGGTTACCTTGAACGGGCTCTCCCCAAGAACCTTCAGAACGATCCAGAGGAGTATCAGCAGGATGAACAGCCCGAGGTAGACTACTCCGACAAGTTTCGCCAATGAAACAAGGGTTCTGACGCCCTGAGTCGCAAACAACCATGCGATGATCGAGAAAATCGCAATCGGCGAAAGCGAGATGATCCAGTTCGTCATCTTGAACACCGCTTTCATCAGCGATTCCAACACGTCAACCACCGGTTTGGCTGCGCTCCCAACAGACGCGAGTGCCAGGCCCAACATGGTGGCAAACAGCAGCACAGGCAGCAGGTTTGCGCCGGCCATTGCCGCGACAATGTTCGAAGGGATCATATCGAGGAAAAACTTCGTCCAGTCCAGCGTCGTGCTGATGTTCTTGGGCAAGTTAGCGCCCGCCGCTAGATTGGCGCCCAAGCCTGGACGAAACAGAGAGTTCAGACCGAGGCCAATGAAGAGAGAGATAGTCGTCGCCACAAAGAAGAAACCCAGGCTGATGCCCGAGACCTTGCCTAACTCCCGCGACTGATTTCCCATCTGGTAGATGCCAAGCGTAATCGCCGTGAATACGAGCGGAACGACGATCATTTTGACGGCTTGCACGAATGCGGTACCGATGGGCATTAACTTGGCTGCCGTTCCAGGCAGCGCAAAGCCGAAGACTATCCCCAGCAACAGACCTAAAAGCATCTGCAGCGGCAAAGGTACGAGTCTCTTTTTTCCGGACATGCCCTCTCCTACGCGAGGTGTCATTGCAGACCCGCGCGTATCTTCCCTCAACCACGGAGCGTTATGCTGAAGCGTCTCTGGAAAGGCAGACCCCGCCATCGAAACAGAAAAATGGCGCTCAAATTAAAAGTCAGGACTCTGCTGGTCATATTGTGTATTATCCACGATGGCTGAAACAAACAGTATGGCGGCCAGGACGCACATTCCATATTAATTGAGGAGGAACAGGTGGAAGACAATCGCAACGACATGCCTGAGGAAAAAGAGCGCTCCGTTCTAACGCGCCGCCGTCTTCTACAGGGAGCAGGTGGACTCATCGCAGCCTCAGCGCTTCCGGCAAATGGAGCAATGCTTGCGGGGCTCCCCCTCAACCAAGCGCCTGCGAAGTCATCTCCGACGGTTGCTGCCGATCTCAGCGGTCAGTTAGCGCGCTACATGGTGACGGCCCGGGAGCGCAGTCTGCCGCCAAAGGTATTGCTGGACGCTAAGCATCGTGTCCTGGACACGATGGGTGCCATGGTTTCGGGATCGCGTCTCAAGCCCGGAGAACTGGCCATCCGCTTCGTACGCGCGCAAGGCGGCGTGCCGGAAGCGTCGGTTCTTGCCACCGATATCAAGACCTCCGCCATCAACGCCGCGCTGGTCAATGGGATGTTCGCGCACGCGGACGAAACCGATGACGTCGACCCGTTAACCAAAGCGCATCCGGGCTCCGGCGTGGTTCCTGCCGCGCTGGCCATGGCGGAGCGCGAGCAACGCTCTGGAATGGAGGTGATCAGGGCGGTGGCGCTTGGCTACGATGTCGGTTGCCGTTTCGTCGTCGCTCTTGGACCGGACTTGGTGCGCGGCGGTCACCGCGGCATCGAGTGTCCCGTCTCTACGATGGGCGGCATGGCAGCGGCGGCCTCACTGGCTCGCCTGGACGAAACCGGGATGCGCTATGCGCTTTCCTATGGCGCGCAGCAGGTGTCAGGCCTCTGGAGCTGGGTCCAGGATCCCGATCACATTGAGAAAGCCTTTGACATCGGCGGCATGGGCGCCCGCAACGGCGTGACTGCGGTGGTCATGGTCCAGACGGGATTTACCGGTGTCCGCGATGTACTGAGCGGAAGGCACAACGCGATCGAGGCGCTTTCCTCCCAGCCGCACCCCGAGGCGATCATGGCCGGTCTGGGCAGCCGGTATTTTGTCTCGGAGACGGGCATCAAGACCTATTCCGTGGGCTACCCCAACCAGGCCCCCCTGGATGCGTTCTTTACCCTTCGCCGCCAGTATGGCTTGCGCGCCGACAATGTCGAGCGCATAGTTGTCCGGCTGCCGGAGGACGGGCCCGGCATTGTCAGTAACAGTCCGATGCCAGACGTCAACTGCCAGTACCTCATCGCCACGGCCCTGATAGACGGCGCCGTCTCGTTTGCCAATAGCCACTCGCGCGAGCACATGGCCGACCCGCAAATACGCGCCGTCATGCAACGCGTGCAGGTGGTCGGAGATGCCAAACTGAACGACCCCGCCGCGCCACGCAGCGGACTGGTCGAGGTGACCCTGCGCGACGGCCGCACCGTAAGCCACTTCACGCGGTTTCCCCCGGGCACGAAGGAGAATCCGGTGGATACGGAGGGCATGAACGTGAAGGCGCGTGATCTGATGACGCCTGTATTGGGTGCTAAGCGCACGGAAGAGCTTATTCAGCGGGTGAACGCCCTGGAAGAGGTGAGCAATATGCGTGAGCTCATCCGCTCGCTGCTGACACTCTAAAACCAACGAATGGGGAGGTAGAACTTTGGCCCGCAAGAATCGTTGCTCCGGCCGCCACGCCCCTTACTTCCGGAAGTAGCATAGTTGGAGAAGTGCTCGTTCCGCAGTAGCTTCGCAAGGAGCCAGAATGGCAGACAAATCAGAAGCCGAGGCCGCAATGCTCAGCCCCGGTTCCAGCTTCCAACTTCAAGCCAAGGGACTCGGATTCAAATGCCGCATTGATGGACGCAGGCAGGGGCCATGGCTTGTTTTTTCAAATTCGTTGGCGACCAACCTCTCCATGTGGGACGAGCAGGTGGCCGCCTTGGGTAATGAGTTCCGGATTTTGCGCTACGACCAGCGCGGCCACGGAGGAACAACGGTTCCGAGCACTCCCTGCACTTTCGACCAACTGGTCGGCGACGTACTGGCGATTTTCGACGCTATTGGAATTGATCGCGCAACGCTGCTGGGGGTTTCAATGGGGGCCGTGACGGCACTGCGCTTCGCGGCGCTGCACCCACAGCGTCTGGATCGGGTGATAGCCTGCGACGGTCCATGGGTAAATCCGGCGGGCGCGGCCGAACTCTGGGAGGAGCGCATTGCGGTCGTCAGGTCGCAAGGGATGCAGGCGCTGGTCCAGCCCACTGTCCAGCGCTGGTTCAGGGCCGCATTCGTCGCCGGTAATCCGCCGGTGCTTGATAAGGTGCGGCGCATGATCGCTGATACGCCGGCCGAGGGCTTCATCGCCTGCGCGCGCGCTTTGCAGCAATTCGATTTTCGTCAGTCGTTCCCGCAGATCCGCGTTCCCACGCTCTTACTGTGCGGAGCGGCCGATGGAGTGATGCCGCAGGTAATGCGCGAAATGCATGCGGCAATGGGTGGCTCCGAATTCGTAGAGATACCAGAGGCCGGACATCTTCCGAACCTGGAAAACCCGGAGGAGTTCCGGCGGGCGCTCGCCGCGTGGATTCGCTGAGAGGGCACCGAACTTTGAGCAGCGAGCCTGATCAGACCTGCCGCCGCCAGGGAACACGCAGCGGATCAACAACGCTGCGATCCGCCGGCGCAGATACCGATAATCTGCTTGATGGTTCCTCTCTACTTCTGGCTGCATATCGCGATGGCATGACTGAATGCGTCAGCCAGCTTTTGGCTCTCTGCGTGGTTGGCACCTCCCTGCATCGGGAAGACGGAGATCGGACTCGCAATGGATGTCCCACGCCGAATCGCTATCGACCGATACCCGTCCGCAGTCCTGAGAATGACCCACTCCCTGTTGTTCGGGAGCGTATTGTCGTTCAAGTCCTTGGGACTGGCGACAACCTTGGGGTTCATATCCTTGAGATTGAATAGAACGTCGAGATTGACGGATTCTCTCGTGTAAGGCGGTTTATCGGCGCCCACCGTCAACACGTGTATGGTGACGTTGCAGCCGTCGAAGACGATGCGATCCCATTCGCTGTAGAACTCGCCATTAGGACCGCTCTTTTGATAGAACCCATTTCGTTCAACAAAGGCGTGGATATAGCTTTCGATGCTCTTCAGCCCCGATTGCGCGAAGGCTGAGCCGGTCATGACGCAGGCCCCCATCGAAAGTAGACCGGCGAACAACAAACCAATGAGTTTTTTCATACTTTTCCTAATCAGTATCAAGCCCAACGCTGTATGGGGCAGAACTTACTTGATTACCCTGAATGTGCGAGATGAGGACATTGTCGAATCTCCTGGTACTTTTTCCTTGGAGGCCGGGACGACTTATTGATTGAACGTCCGATGCTGCGAATCTTGCACCCCTTTTCGGCGGGATACGCCGGGTCGTATTGTTCAAGTGGCGCAGTAACGCACCTTCTCGCCTGCTTTGGCCGACTGCAATTCGTGGGTACTCGTCAATGTCATAACCGCCATAACCAACGATTAATCAAAGGCTTACGTGGCTGAAGACGTTTTCCCCGCAGGGCTTACTACACCTGGATTCATGTCGGTGAATGCGCTGTTGGAATCAGCAGTTGACTTGCAGAAGAGCCGTATCAAAGTGAACAACGTTGCCAGAGTCTTGGCCGCCACCAATAATAGAGAAATTGAAACAAGGAGATGTGTTATGAGAATGAATAAGTGGCTTATCCTCGGAATTCTGGCAGTTTTCCTCGTTACGCTGCTGGCGACCGGCTGCGACTCCGGCCCCAAGGCTCCTGCGGCGCCGAGTCAAATCGTTCTTAAAGCTGCTGATATTCAGCCCGAAGACTATCCAACAACCATGGCCATGAAGTATATGGCTAAATTGTTGGATGAGCGTACAAACGGCCGCATTAAGATGCAGGTGTATGGTGGGGCACAGTTGGGTCAGGAAAAAGAGACGATTGAAATGACCCAGGCCGGCACGATTGCCTTCAACCGCATCAATGCCTCGCCTCTGGTGAGCTTTTCTCCCGCAATGGGCGTGTACTCGATGCCGTATCTGTTTCGCGATGAGGACCATCTGTGGAAGGTGCTCGATGGACCGATCGGCAAAGGGTTACTGAAAGGCATGGAAAGCAGCAACCTGGTGGGACTGGCATACTATGATAGCGGCGCGCGCAGCTTCTATACGAAGGGCAAGCCAATCAAGACCCTGGCAGACATGAAGGGCATGAAGATCAGGGTTCAGCAAAGCAAGATATTCGTCGATTTGGTCAACACCCTGGGCGGTTCAGCCACGCCGATGAACTACGGTGAGATTTACAGCGGACTGCAGACGGGCATTATTGACGGCGCGGAGAACAACCCACCCAGCCTGTGGACAAGTAAACATTATGAGGTCGCCAAATACTACTCTCTTGATGAACACTCCATGGTGCCTGAAGTCTTACTCATCAGCAAGAAGGTCTGGGATGGCTTATCGCCAGCCGACCAGAAGCTCATAGCGCAGGCTGCTCAAGACTCGGTGGCCGAGCAGAGGAAACTGTGGAATGAGTTGGTTCAGAAATCCATGAACGAACTTAAGGCTAAGGGGACGGTTTTCCTGAAACCCGATAAGGCTCCATTCCAGAAGGCCGTGCAACCGGTTTACGCCAAGTATCCGGAGTACAAGGAGCTCATTAGTCAGATTCAGGCTGTTAAGTAAGACAAGGGAAGATGTTGTGCCACGCGGGCGAGAGGTGGTTGCACCGTAATGACAGCGGACGCTCCGCGTGGAAAACAGTACAGTGCTCAAGTCGTAGTGTCGCAGATCCTTGCAAAAGGTGTTGGCGCCAATCGACGAGAGAAGAAGCATGAAGAATAAGAGTAGGGACGTATCGCGCCGGGAATTCATGACGATTGCCGGCGCTGAGGTAGTGGCGGTGGGGCTCGGACCGGCATTCCTCTTTCCTGAGAGAGCTGCGGCCCAGCAAAAGACGCTGACGATAGCTCAATGGCGGCACTTTGTGCCCGGCTACGACAAGTGGTTCGACGATGTCTTCGCGAAACCATGGGGGCAGAAGCACAACACGCGAGTAATCGTCGACCATATGGCGATTGAGGAGATCAATGCCAGCGCCGCGAAAGAAGCTGCCGCCCGCCAGGGACATGACCTGTTCCTGTTTCTCGCGCCGCCCGCCGGCTACGAGAAGCAGGTGATTGATCACGCCGAGATCTACCAGGAAGTGGAGAAGAAACACGGAAAGGCAATCCCGCTGGCACATCGCTCCACACTGAATCCCAAGACGAAGAAGTACTTCGCATTCTCCGATTCCTATGCACCCGATCCGGGTAACTGCCACAAGGGCTGGTGGGCCGAAGCCGGTTATCCCAACGGACCTGATACTTGGGACGAGCTGCGGATTGGCGCCCGCAAGATCAGAGAACGCACCGGACATCCATGCGGCTTGGGACTGTCGCAAGAGGTGGACTCGGACATGGCCCTGCGCGCTCTGCTGTGGTCGTTTGGCGGCGCGGAGCAGGATGAGCGCGGAAGCGTGACCATCAATTCCAAGGCGACGGTGGATGCCGTCAAGTACATGCGTGCGCTCTTCCAGGAGTCACAAACGCGGGAGGTATTCACCTGGAGCACGCCTTCCGCAAGCCAGTCGACGCTGGCAGGCAGGACCTCGTATGCGATCCATCCTATTTCCATCACTCGCCAGGCCGAGAGGGAACGGCTCCCGATTGGTGGGAGGCTCGCCATCCAGCCGGCACTCCAGGGACCGGCTAAGAGAATAGCCCCCGCGCACGTGACAGACTGCTACGCGATTTGGAACTTCGCACGAAACAAGGAGGGGGCGAAACAGTTCCTGGTGGACTACATGGATTCCTTTGGAGAAGCCTTCCAGGCCAGCGAATTCTACAATTTTCCGTGCTTCCCTTCTACCGTGCCCAATCTGGCCCGGCAGCTCTCCCATGATGACAAGGCCGACCCGCCCGATAAGTACAAGGTGTTGGCTAATGCCTCCGATTGGACAACCAATATTGGCTATCCGGGATACGCCAATGCAGCTACCGAGGAAGTTTTGAACACCTTCGTAGTGCCGACCATGTTTGCCCAGGCCGCACGGGACGAAATGACCCCGGAAGCGGCAGTGGCAGCAGCCGAAAAAGAGATCAAGCGGATTTTTGACAAATGGAAGACCCTTTAACGACTGAGTCGAAGGGTTCTAGAACTGCAAAAGCCCGGTTCATTGCTGCAGGAGTTCATTGCTAAACATAGCGACATAAGTAATTGCGTATGTTAAGAGATTGTGTTTTCATGAGGACATGAAAGCACTTCGCATTGCCGACTCCGCAACTGTGGTTCTCGGGCTGCAAGATGAGATTCGACGGTCCGAAGAATCACGCTACGATCACCGCTTGCATGGCGTGCTCTTAGTGGCTCAAGGCTTGACCTGCCCGGAAGTCGCTGGCTTGCTGGGCGATGCTCCCCGCTCGGTCG
>Ga0187889_10000872_pt1 | contig 34751 bp, 27 predicted proteins | sample June2016WEW_7_10_2_FD_132992 | JGI IMG/M metagenome (GOLD analysis project Ga0187889, IMG submission 132992) | Peatland microbial communities from SPRUCE experiment site at the Marcell Experimental Forest, Minnesota, USA - June2016WEW_7_100 | ecosystem: Environmental > Terrestrial > Soil >... | reverse complement strand
CCCCGCCGCTCCTGCGCTGGAAGTACCACTCCCGCCCCCACCCCCGCTCTGCCCGCCTGATCCGCCGCCGAACCCGAGGCCACCGCTGCCGGTTGAGCCGGACTCGCCCCCAGAGGGCCCTGCTCCCCCCGCGCCGGTGGACTCGCTCGAGCCTCCGCTGGCGTGCCCCAGGCTCGCCGGCGTGCCGGCCCCGCCCGCGTTGGCCTGCGTGTACCCGGCAACGCCGCCATTGCCCGTCCGCTCCCCCCCCGACCCTCCCCCGGCTCCGCCCGAGCTGGCGACCCGGCTAGTGCAGGCGCTATAGCCCGTCAGGGCCACCACCACTACGAAAAAACCTCGCGCGCCCATCACCTCATCTCCTGGGTGGAGAAGCCGGCCGGCAGCATGTCGGTCAAGTAGGCGTGTCCGAAAAACGTCCGCAGATGGCCACCCATGACGACCACCATTCCGGGTAGCTCTAGACGCATGGGAGCACGAGAACGACGGCGCCCGGCCATGCCCGCGATGAATCGGTCGTAGTGCACGCCCATGAGGTCGCGCAGGTTGGGCCGCCAGCCTCCGGACCACGAGACGGCAAAGACCTTGCCGTCAGGGCCCACGAACTCGCGCACGGTGGAGCCGATGGGCGCCGCCATCTCGTGCACGTCATAGCCGGTGCTCCGCCGCACCTGCAAGCTGGCTCCCATGCGCGCCCGGTCTTGCTCGACCGACGAAACATCGTCGCCCAGAGCGGCGCGAGCCGATCTGGTCAACCCGAACACGCCAAAGGCGCACAGGCCACAAAAGATGCAGGCGATCTTGCTGATAGTCACGCTTGTCATGGTGCTCTCCCTACCTCATGGGATCTGCTGAGGCGGCGCCCCACCGCAGCCGAACAGGACCTGTACCTCGCTCGCGGCTCCCGATGTGATCTGGGCACAGGCGGTACCGTTCAGCACCACCGTCTGCGAGCTCGAGCCAAAGCTCCAGCCGTTGGTGGCATCCTGGCTGACCAGATTGCCGTCGATGTAGACCGCGACGTTATCGGGGTTGGGTGGAGTTTGGGCCATGGTGAAAGTGCAACTCGCCACCGCTTTGCCGATGGTCGCAAGCGCGCTGGCCAGGTCGGTGGCTGAGCCGGCCGGGTAGTATTGACCGGTCCCGCCCGCCTGCGCGAAGTCGTCCAGGTTGCCGACGTCGGGGCCGATGCCGATGACGTAAACCTTGAACCCCGCGCTGAGAGCAGCCGCGATGGCGGCAGTGGTGCCGGTCACGTCGGAGGCGTTGCTGTCGCTCGCTCCGGCCGCGCAATTGGGATCGCCATCGGTGGCGAGCAAGATGGCCCGGCTGTTCTGGTCGGTCAGCGTCTTCAAATACGCCGTCGCGGCGGTGATGGCCGCGGCGGTCGGGGTGCCGCCATCGGGGGTGACCGCGGCGATCGCAGTTTCCACGGCACTGGCCGAGGTACTGGTGATGGGCACATCGGCCCCCGTGCTCACCCCACAACCGGTGTCGTTCTGCCGTCCTCTCGTCTGCTGCTGCTGCTCGGACGGGAACAACTTGAGTCCCCAGTTGATGCCGGACGCCGCCTGGGTGATCGTGGCATTGATGCCAGAGCTCAGGGCGGGCCAACGCTCCGGACAGCTCGTGGTGCTGGCGCACATCTGCATCCCGGTGCTGTTAGGACAGCTAGCAACGCAGCAACAATCCTCGGCGATGCTGAACTCCATCGAACCCGAGCGATCGAGCACCAACAGCACATCGGTCGGCTGCCGGGTCGTGGCGGAGGTCTGTATGCCGCAATTGGCGTCTTCGGTGGGCGCTGGCCCGGCCGCACTAGCACTCGTCCCCCCATTGCCCGAGGCCGTACCGGCATCGGTGTTGATCGTAAACGTTGCAGGCGCGCCGCCGCCACTCCCCCCCGCCCCAAGTGGCGGCGATGATGACGACGACGAGCTCGGCGTACCCACGCTGACCGGCCGGCTGTCGCAGCCCAGCGCAAAGAGCGCCCCCAGCAGCAACGACGCCAGCGCGGCCAGTCGGGCGCCATCGGCCGGGCGCACGACACTCCCCTTGCCCCCCTGGCCTGGCGTTGGCTTGACTGACATCGTGAGACTTTGGACTGGTGAAACGTTGGAGTTCACGACTTCTCCCCTTTGCATGGTCGCGGGTTGTTCTGTTGTTGATACGGGGCTACCCCGATCCTGCTCTCTGCAGTTGAGTTGCCGACCCGGCTCTTAAGGGATCACAAATTCGCGCTTAGCGGTCGCGAGCCCGTCCAGGGTACCTCTGCCATCATGGCTTTGTCGACTCCCCTGCGCATAGCCGGCACGGCGGCGCAGGAACAAACGCGGCCTGGCATGACCCGACAGCCTCCCCGGCACACGCCTAGCACCCGACGCTGATAGTCAGCGTTGAGTGCGAGCTCAGGTAATAGCAACTCGAGCCCTGGATAATGACCATAGTCCCGTCGGGAGAGATGGTGAAGCCGTCCGGATCGCCCTGGCCGAGCTGGACGCCATCGAGCGCCACGCTCACGCTCTGCCCGGCCTGCGGTACGCTGGGCAGGGGAAAGTCGCAACTCGCGATGGTCATGGCCCAACCCTCTATATCGCTTAGCAGAGCGGCGATCTGATCGGAGGAGTAAGCGGAGACGGTTCCGCCCGCCGCGGCGAGACGGTCGAGCTTGGCTCCGGCTGGCCCAATGCCCAGCACGAATACCACGGGCTCGGTCGCGCGGTCGAGCTCGGCCAGGGCGGCTTGCGTGTCATCCTGGGTCGGATCATCCGAGGCACAAGTCGGCGTGCCGCCCATCGCCAGCAATATGACCTGGGGTAATCCGTCCTTGACGGTGCGCAGGTAGTCGACGACTTCGCGTACTGCCGACGTGACAGGCGTTCCCCCGCTCGGCGAGGTAGCGTTGAGGGTGGCGACAATGGCCGCATTGGCAGCGGGAGCAAGCGGCAAATCCATGGTCGAAGTCACCAGGCACGCATCGCTCGACCCGGTCGAGGGGAAGAGCTTCAAGCCCCACTGAAAGTGGTTCGAGCTCGCCGAGGTCAGGCTGTCGACGGCATATATCAGGGTGCTCCAATAGCTGCCACAGCTGCCGCAGGTGTCGTCGTTGGGCGTGCTCATCACGGAGGAGCGTTCCACCACCAGCATGACGTTGCCGCTCGGAATCGTCAGATCGGTAACCGCCTCATGGCACGCGCCTCCAGCCGCTCCGGCTTGGCCCCCGCCACCGTCGCTTGGGCTTGCCAGGCTTGTCGCGGCCGCATCGGCGCCTCCCCAATGCGTCGCGGCTAGGTCCACCTGGCAGCGCGCATTCGCGCACAGCACAGCTAACAGAATGAAGTGCTGGCGACAGCGACGCATGAAAAGCTCCGCCCGCACACGCATGACGTCACCGCGCCGACGTCGACTCGCCGCTTCGCCGGCCCTTGATCAACCTCGCTCGGCCCGCCCCGGCCTCTTGCACAAACTGGAGGTCGGCCGTGCCCGCCATGGCCTCGGAGTACCAGGACGCCGCCAACGGGTAATTGCCACCCGCCTCGGCCAGCCGGCCAAGAAAAAAGGCCGCCTTGCCGCCGTCGCCGGGCGAGCGCTTGCGAATGGCCATGAGCGCTCTCCGGCTCAGCTCGAAGTTGCCCAGGTAGCGAGCCGCGTCCGCCAGGGCGAAGAGACCGCGCGGCGGGCACATGGCCAATGCGTTATCGAGCCCGAGCAGGCGGGCCTCGGACACCGTCTTGGCGAATTTTCCCGAGGAGACGAGAGCCGCCCAGTCGCAGATGGGCCTTTCCTGCCCTGCCGAAGGTCCGCTCCGCGCGCCACTTGACGTCCCCGCTCCCCGCTGGACCTGGGCCGCGGCCCCGCTCCCACCGAGCACGTCCGACCCTGAAAGAGCCACCGCCGCGAGGGCGGGAGGAATCTGCGCTCGCGACCCTACGCTGTAGGTGCCTGCCCGGTTCGCCTGCAGATGCTGCCCTGCCTGCAAGGTAATCTGGTGCGTAATACCCGGACCCTCCACATTTACCGTCCCTTCGTGCAGATCCACTACGAGCTCGCCCGTTTCTGGATCCCAGATCGTATGAAACCGTGTTCCGGTCACGTGCACACCGTAAGGGCCGGCCTCCACTCGCCAGCGGACCCTTGCACGATGGCGAATCGACAAGTCCAGCTCGCCTCGCTCGAGTGACAAGCTGGCGCCGTCGGCCCGGGTAGCGCTCACCCGCAGCCGACCAGATGGCTGCAGCTCCAGGCTAGAGCCGTCGGAAAATTCGATATGCTTGGGTCGGCCAGCGTCCGCCTCCAGGTAGGCATCCGCGGGTTGGCGCCCGTCGACCGTAAAACGCAGGCCAGCAGGGGTGTAAATCCTGACCAGCACCATAGCCACGAGCACTGCGCAGGTCAGCAAGGGCAACAGGAGCAAGCGCCCCGGCCACGGCCGTCGGGCTCCGAGCACATCTTCCCCCTGCGCAGCGAGCAGGAGGCTCTGCCATCCCGAGTCATTACGCCGCGCCTCCACCGTCTGCATCGCATCATTGCGCAGCAGAGCAGCCAGCCGATGTGCGCTGCTCTCGTCCCTCCCGTCGTGGCCGTCGCGCCCGCCCCAGCTCATTGCGCCCGCTCCTGCCCGGACTCCAGGTATTGCATCAAGGCTGCGTCCTTGCGCGCACGCAACAGCACCAAGCTACGGCCCTTGGCAATGGCGCGTTTGGCGGTTCCCTTGGGGATGCGCAGTGCCTGTGCTACCTCTTCCGGGCTGAGGTCCTGCACATAACGCAGCACGAACGCCTGCCGCTCGCGTTCAGGAATCATGGCCAACAGCCCACGCAGACAGCGCAATGCGTCTCGCTCATCTATGTCGGGAGCCCGGCCGCCCCAATGCTCCGGGGACGACCAGTAGAACAGTCGGTTGCGGCGATCGCGCCGCGACCGCGACCTTATCTCCATCGAGGCCAACCTGGCGGCTACACCGAGAAGGTAGGGCCGCAAAGCCGATGGATCACGGATACGGCTGGCAGCGCGGTAAAATGAGAGGAAAACCTCCTGCGTCAGATCGTCGACCACTTGCCCGCCGCCCAGGCATGACCGCAAAGTTGCGCGCACCGGGGTGAGGTAACGATCCCAGACCTCCCGAAAAGCCACCTTGTCCCCGCCCACCACCGCCCGCACCAACTCGATATCGCTCAGCTCCGCCGCTGATGCGGAGTGCAATGAAACCATACGGTCGGGCTGCCGCGAATCCATCGCTCTTGACCTCAGTGTTGCCGCTGACGGCTTGCCTGGCTCAAGTAAAGCACGCTCCCGCCATGAACCGCAGCCCCCATCCGTCACAAACCGTAGCCGATGCTGCCCGTCGCGAGCAGCTGAGGCTCGCGCATGCGGTACGAAGCGCCCGCGACCTCCAGCACGGGGCTGGGCAGTAGCCACAAGGCGGCCAAGCCCAAGTCGAGGCCGAGATGACGGGTTAGACGCAGCTCGACGCGAGAACCCGCCGACAAAGCTGCTGCCCAGGCTGATGAGCTTTGCGCGATCCAGGGGTAGCTCGCTTCCCCACGGACCGCGAGATGAACGGCGCCCACGCTCGGGAGCACGTCGAGGTTGATCCGCCGGCCACAGACAACACGCAGGCTCAGCGCCAGGGTTGCTAGCTCCTGCCGCAATGTCGCCGAAGCGGCGACCGATTGGTAGCTTTGCCCGGCCATCGGCGCGGCCAACATCACGGCCACGCCCAGGCGGCGAGCAATGCGTCTTTCTCCCTCGATGCTGGGAGCAAAGCCCGGTCCCAGCGTGCCCACCTCCCATAGAGTGGTCGCCCCGATGCGCAAGTCCCACGGGTCCGCCGCGTCCCATGGCAAGTCCGCTAGCCCAAAGTCAGCGCCGACGGCCGCCGCAGTCCGCCCACCGGGGATAGGCTCCGCCCCCGCACTTTCGCGGCGCAGCGTGGCGCGAAGCACGTCGGCGGCACGGATCGCGAGCAGGTTGGCCGCGTCAGCATCGTCGATGCTGACCGTGATCTCCGAGCTTTCCTGTGGCGAAGCTGGCTCGGCGATCCAGATGCGCGCACTCACTCGGCCGGGCGTGCGCAGCAAGGTGACAACCCCGGCCGCGTCGGGCCCGAAGCGCGCGGCTGGGCCAGGCTGTGACGAACCAGGTCCTCCGCCGTCAACCACGATGAACTTAAGCCCGTACATGTGCAGCTCGCCGCACAGCCGGCTGAAAGACTCGAGCAGCATGGTGTCGGTGGCCTCGGGGCGCACGATAACGACGGTGGACACCGAAGCCGTGCTCACGGCTGGTGTCGCGGTCAAGGTGATTAGCGTCAGCACGGCCAGGTGGGTGAGCATCGCATCACGTGCCACTGGTAGAAGGAGACTTTGCCATCGAGCTGCGGGGCCACCGAGCACGAGTACCCGAGGTGGCCACACTACGAGTTGGAGCTATCCGCCGTCCAACCTTTTCGCTCCGGACCGCTCGCCTCCCCTCCCAGCCACCCCACCCTGGCGGCTCCGTGCCAGCACGGGTCCGCTCGCGCCCAAGCATCTTGTCTTAGGTATTTCCTCGCTCGTGCCGTTGATAAGTCCGGACCACGCAATGTCGGGGTCCGAGCGTGCCGTGGAGATACCCAATCTGGTCATCCATGCCCCTTCCGGGTACACCGAGCGCGGCCATGCGCGCCCCCCCGGGGCACGACCTCGCGTGCCTGGAGCCCGCTCCCACGCCGTCCTCGTGCCGCTCACGCTGATGGCGCTTGCCGGCACGGCCTCACTCCCCAGCCCCAACGCGGAAGCGCTCACCGCGATCGAGCTCACCCTTGAGCAACTGGTGGCCGCGTCCACCTTGATAGTCGAAGCTCAGCCGGCCGAGTCGCTCAGCGTCTGGGAGAGCACGGATGGCTCGCGCGGGCGCAGGATCGTGACCTACACTCGCCTCGCCCTCCTCGAGGTGCTGGATGGCCAAGTACCCGCCCAGCCGGTGTGGGTGCGCACCCTCGGGGGCCGGGTGGGCGATATCGGCCAGCACATCGAAGGCGAGGCGACCTTCACCCTTGGCCAGGCGAGCGTGGTCTTCCTTCGCCAGCGCCGCGACGCGACCCACACTGTGGTGGGCATGGGCCAGGGACACTATCCCGTCGCCCTGACGGCGGCCGGGCCAACCCTGCGCGCGGCCCGCGTCGATGCCATCGTCACCCCGCAAAGTCATGCGCCGGGCGGGCCGGCGGCTAGCGAGGATCTACTGGCTGGAAAGACGGTCCCCGAAGCGCGGGCCCTCATTGCGACCATACGGGCGAGACATGCGCGCTAGGCCGACCTCTGGAAGTACCCGACCTCCAGGGCCGACGCAGCCGTTGCGCCGCCCCGTGGTCCAGCTCGTCGGCGTGGCACTCACCAGCGTGCTGCTGGCCTCGCCCGCGGCCCATGCCTTCTGCCGCACCACCACCTGCCACACCTGCACCCCCACTCCCGGCGTCTGCATAACCACGGGCCTTCCTCTTTTCTGGGCCCAGAGTTGCGTGAGCTACGACTTGCAGCAGGACGCATCGGTTCAGGTGGCGCTCCCGACCGCGACCCAGATAGCGGCGCTCGCCTTTTCCCACTGGCAGGCAGCCTCCTGTCCTGCCGCCAACGCCCCACCCTCCCTCACCTTCTCCGACCTGGGGCCGGTGGCCTGCGATCTGGTCGAGTTCAACCAGAACGGCAGCAACGCCAACATCATCATCTTCAGGGACACCAGCTGGGACGACAGCAACGGCTACGATCCCACCTCAACCCTCGCCTTGACCACGGTCACCTTCAACGCCCTAAACGGGCAGATCCTCGCTGCCGACATCGAGATCAACAGCCAGCTACCCCTTAGCACCACCGCCACCCCAACCCCTGATGCATACGATCTCGAGTCAGTTCTGACCCATGAAGCCGGGCATTTCCTGGGACTGGCCCACTCCGACTTATCCTGCGATGGCGACGACTGCCCGACCATGCACGCTTCCTACACCGCGGGATCGATCGACTACCGCACCCTCAAAGCCGACGATATCGCGGGTCTTTGCACCGTGTATCCCCCTGGGCGCACCACCCCGGCGGGCGCTTGCCTCCCAATGGGAGGACTATCCTCCCAGTGCGACTCAGCGAGCGCGCCGGCCACGGCAGTGGACGCCAGCCACGGCGGCTGCACCATGGCACCGGGGGCCCCGGACAGCCGCACTCCGCTTCCCGCCCTCCTCGCTGCCTCCGCCCTGCTCGTCGGCATCGCCCGGGTTGGCCGACGAGCCCGCCGTCCGGCCCCACCCCGCGGGTAGCGGCCTCAAGCTCCGATCCGAGAGCGCGGGTGGCCGAGTGCGCCACTTGCGCGCCCATGTTCCAGCCGCGCCGCATCGCCTTATAGCCGCACAAATTTTCTGTAGCTTATATTACGTTTTTTACTAAACTAATTATTGTCGGGTGCCGATGCTTCTCAACAGGAGGTTTGCGATGAAGCCATTAACCTCGGGTGCGCTAGCCGCCCTCATCCTCTGCGGCTGCGGACAAAATCCATCCACAGTCACGGCGACGCCCGTGGTGGTGGAGATCGCCAGCTCGGCCTTGAGCACGGGGGCCCTGCAGTGGGCAAACGGGACCTACGGTGCCGGCTGCACCGCGCCTTCGCCCAGCGCGCCGACCAGCTGGAGCCTGCAGATTGGCGCGGGCAACCTCACCATGGACCACTCGCCGATCTCGGTGGTCCTCAATAACGGCGCCTCGTGCGTCCTGACCCTCACCGAGCTGGTGACCAGCGAGAACACCCAGACCACCTACACCGCAAATCCGCCCATCGGGCTCGCCGCGAGCTACGCCGGCCCCGCTTCTAGCTTCGCCAGCGGTTCCAATCCCATCGCCTTCTGGGGCAATGCCAAGATCGCCCCGGCCGATTTCTCGACCAACTTCGTGGTCACCATCGAGTATTCCGACAATCCACAACTCACCGCTTCGAACGTCAATGCCTCCTATACCACCGTCAGCGCCTCATCATCTCCTACCCTGTGGGCGTCGCCCAATTACCAGCTCGACCTCGCCCTCACCGTGAATGTCGACAACCAATTGGTCATACAGGGCTCCTCCTCCGGCACCGTCACGCTCGACGGGGCCACCGTGACGGGCACGGGCTACTACATCGACATGGGTGCCCTGCCCGTCGGCACCACCAACCTCACCTTTGCGGCCCTCGACGCTGGCTATCGGGCGGCGGTCACGAGCACCCCGCCCTCGCCTTTCACCCTAGCGCTGTCCGCCCTCGGGCTCCCGGGCACTCTCAGCTCGACCACCTACCGCACCATTGTCATACAGCGGCTCGATTCCGCCTCCAATACCGTCTCCTACCAAGCATTCCAGATTTCGTTCACCCCTCCAACCCAATAGTTCCCGACGCAGTTATCGCTGTGGAGGTCGTCATGCCAAGAAGAGAAGCGATTTACGGGTTGGCCATCGGAGTGGAGCTGATTCTGCAGGGTTGCGCGTCGGGCCCGACGGAAGTGACCGCCAATTCCGAGCTGGTGGTGGAGTCGACCAGCGCTGCCCTCACCGGCACCTACCTCGAGTGGGCCAACGGAACCTACAGCAGCAATTGTACGAACTATTATGCTATTAGTCCGAACTGGAGTCTCCGAATCTCCGGTGTGGCTTCTATGGACAACCAAGCGCTTGCGGTGGTCATGGACAACTCCACCTGCACCCTGACCCTCACCTCCCTGGTCACCAGCGAGAGCGGCAAGACGACCTACACCGCCAGCCCCGCCATCACCCTCGGGGCGTCCTATGCGGGCAGCGCCTCTACCTTCTCCAGCGGGTCCGGCACAGCCTTCTACGGCAACGCCATGCTCAGCGCGACGGGCTTCGCCAGCAACTTCACCGTGGACATCCTGTATTCGGACAACCCGAACAACAGCGCGCAGCAAAACCTCACCGGCGCTTGGGCCAGCGTGACGGCCTCGTCGGCCACCACCGTCAACTCAGCGCCCAATTATACCTTCAGCTTCGGCAGCCTAGCGATTTGCACCGACAATGCATTTACTGTCGAGGGCAGCTGTTCCAGTGGCAGTGCTACCGTGTCCCCGGCCAGCTCGGGCCCTATCTACGGAGATCATTACTGCGTGGATTCGAGCTTGACGGCAGCGAGCCCGACCTTTACCCAGGTCGACACCGCCTACGCCGGCACTAGCTGCACCGCCACCAAGACGACCATCTCGGGGAACAGCGCGTTCAACGTTGCGGAGAGCTCGCTTAGCCTCACAAGTCTCTCCACCAGCCCCGTCTACCGCACCGTCATCATTCACAACTCGACCAACGGCGTCAACTCCTACCAGACCTTCTTCATGGCCTTCACCCAACCTTGAGGCGGGACATGGACCATGGACTCGCCCATACCACAGCTTCGCAATGGTCGCTTAATCTCGTGCCCTACCGCCAAGACTAGCCCACGTCGCCAATGGTCGTCACACAGGAGGGTTGTCATGCTAAGAGGAAAAGCGCTTTACGCATTTGTACTGGGAGCGGCGCTGACGCTGCCAGGCTGCACGGATGGTCGGCCGGAGGTAACCGCCAATTCCGAAGTGGTGGAAACCTCGAGCTCTGCCCTCACCGCCAGCCTCCTCCAGTGGGCCAACGGCACCTATGGGACCAGTTGTACGACCTTTACCAGCGGGAGCGGCTGGAGTGTCCAGATCGCCGGCGGGGCAGGCACCATGGACAACAACCCGCTTTCCGTGGTCATGGACAACACCGGCTGTACCCTGACCCTCACCTCCCTGGTCACCAACGAGAACACCAAGACCACCTATACCGCCAGCCCCTCTATAGTGCTGGGGTCGTCCTATGCCGGCACCGCCTCTTCCTTCGCCAACGGATCCAATCCCATCGCCTTCTACGGCAACGCCATGCTCAGCTCGCTGAGCTTCGCGAGCAACTTCACCCTGGACATCCTCTATTCAGACGACCCGAGCCTCGGCTCGGCAAGCCTCACCGGCGTTTACACCACCGTGACGGCCTCCTCGTTTACCACCGACAACGCTGCGCCCAACTATACCCTCAGTCTAAGCGCGCTAACGGTCAGCATCGATAACCTATTTGTGGTCGAGAGTGTTGCCGGCACAGCCGACCTGACCGCTGGCAGCGTAACCGGAGACCAGTACTACGTGGATCAGGGCACCTTGACGGCGAGCCCGACTTTCGCGCAGATTGACTCCGCCTACGCGAGCGCCACCAAGGTGACCATCCCGAGCCCGTTCCACATTGCCGCCAGCTCTTTCGGCCTGATGAGCACGACCCTCCCCCAGTATCGCACGATCGTCATCCACAACGTGACCTCGGGAGTCGCTTCCTACCAGACCTTCTACGTCACCTTTAACCACCCGTAAGGCGGCAGCACAGACCATCGACTTCAGACCATCAATTATCCGTCATCATCCGCCATGTTCGCTTAACCTTAGTGGCGGGTCGCTGCCGCCAGATCAGGAAAGGCTAAGGGCGCTATCTGGTTCACGTCAGCAAGGCCAGCATGCCAAGAGAAGAAGCAATTTCCGCGTTCGCACTGGGGGCGGTGCTCGCCCTTACGAGCTGCGCGGCGGGCCAACCGGAGGTAAGCGCCGATTCCAAGGTAGTGGTGGAGACAACGAGCGCATCCCTCACCGGCAGCCTCCTCGAGTACGCCAACGGAACCTATGGCAGCAGTTGTAGTCACTATGCTTCGCAAAGCTGGAGCGTCCCAATCAATAACTACGCGGGCGCCCTGCCCAACAGCGCGCTTGCGGTGGTCATGAATAACGGCGCCTCCTGCGTGCTGACCCTCACCTCCCTGGTCACCAGCGAGTCCGGTGGGACGACCTATGCCGCCAGCCCCTCCATAGCGCTCGGGACGTCCTATGCCGGTACCGCGTCTACCTTCTCCAGCGGGTCCGGCACCGCCTTTTATGGGAACGCCATGCTCAGCTCGGTGAGCTTCGCGGCCAACTTCACCCTGAACATCCTGTTCTCCGACAACCCGAAGTCCACCAACTCGGGTTCCCTCGGCACAGGCTACGCCACCGTCAGCGCCAGCGCCAGCAGCACCGGCAGCAATTCCCCCACCTATACCCTCGATTTGACCACAGGCGCCTTCGCCGCCGCGGTCAACGATGCCACGGATTTGGTGCAATCCGTGTCTGGGACGGCCAATCTGGTGCTGGGCAGCATTGCCGGAACGAGCTACTACGTCGACCAGGGCAACCTGCCGAGCAATCCGACCTTTGCCCAGCTCGACAGTGCCTACCCCGCCAGCCCGACCACCATCCTCAATGGCACCAACCCGGTGCAAATTGCCGCCAGCGCCTTCGGGCTCACGGGGGTCAACCTCAGCTCCGCCGCGGTGCGGACCATCGTCGTCCAGCTGAGCAGCTCTGGGGTGCCCTCGTACCAGACCTTCGCCGTCACCTTCAACTGCACCGGCACCTGTGGGGTGTGCCCCTCCGGTGAGAGCTCAAAGGCCGACTCGAGCGGCAACGGAGCTGCCAAAGTGTGTTGTCCCTCGGCTGCCAACTACCTGAACTGTAATGGTGTCTGCGTCAACGACCAGACCGACGACAACAATTGCGGAGCCTGCGGCACAGCCTGCAACACCTGGCAGGGAGAGGTCTGCTCGGCAGGGCGATGCGGGGCTTGTCGGGAGTCGAGCAACGATCTGTCGGGCATCGGCACGGGTGATTTCTCCATCTCCTTCACCTTGACGGACACTCACACCACGGGGACGGAACGCGCCATCATCAATCAACGTAACTTCTGTGGCGTTGCCACGTTCTGGGACCTGCGCATGAGCTCGCAAGGCTACCTCTATATCGAGACCGACGACAGCACCCACGACCTACAGCTCACCCCCTCGGTCCTGATGGAGAACAACGGATCACACTCCATCGTGGTTAACCGGACGTCCGAGATCCTGTTCGCGCTAATCGACGGCAACCCCGTGGCTTGGGGGTCTTCCCTGGCCAACTGGAGCGGCAACCTACCCGCTTTGAGCTACAGCGACGTATGTGACTCGTCCAACACGGTGACCTCGGTCGCCAATTTGTGCATCAACCCGGGAGCCCCTCCGCCCATCCAGAACGGCACCTATGAGCTTCTGAATCCCAACTGGGGTTATGCTCTCGATGACGAGGGCAGCTCCGGCACTCTGGTGGACCAGGTCGTTTACACGGGTACCACGTCCAACCAAAACTGGACGGTCACCTTGGTGGAGGGAGGGACCAATTACAAGATCATGGCCGCCAACGGCCTCGCCCTCACGGGTTCGTCCAGCGGAGGCCAGCTCACCCTGGCAAGCTGGGCGGCGGCGAGTGATCAGCTCTGGACCTTCGTACCCAACAGCATCCAATCCGGGACCAACGCCACCCTGTACAACATCATCAACGCGAGCACTGGTCAGGCCATCGACTCCGATCAGAGCCTTTCCAACAACCCGTCCTTTGCTGGATACAAGGTTATCCAGAATACCTGGAGCACCACCAGCACCAACCAGACTTGGGTGGTCATCAACCGGTCGAGCCTGACGCAGCCCATTGCTAACGGGACCTACTCATTCATCAATGAGCAAGGTAACGGCTGGCTCAACAACCCGTTGGCCAACCCGAATTACCCCAATCAGGCAAGCTGCTCCAACTGCTCCAGCGGCTCGCCCGGCACCGACCAGCAGTGGAACGTGACCCAGGTGAGCGGACTCGAGTACAGTATAATCTCCGCCGCATCGGGCAGCAATGCCCTCACGGCCCTCTCGAGCGGCGATCAGAATAACCTCGCTGCTCTGTCGACCTTCTCGAGCTCCAACACCAACCAGCTCTGGGTTTTCGAACAGATTGGCGCGTCGAGCTATGTCATCATGAACGTCGGCCAGGGCGTGATTTTGGACGCCAACGGTGGTGGCACAGCTACATGCCACCAGTGGAACCTTTCGCAGTCTGAAGCCGCCAGCAACTCGGTATGGACCCTCATGTCGCCCTAGCGGGCTACCGTCAGGGCGCCGGTGTCCGCAATCAATAACCTCGTCTCCACCTCAAACAGCAAGCTCGTCATGCCAAGATGGCAACCGATTCTCGTGCTCGCCCTGGGACTGGTTCTCACCCTACCCACCTGCGCAACGCGCCCGCAGGAGGTAGCCGCCAAGGCCGGCGTGCTGGTGGACACAACGGGCGCGGCCCTCAGCGCAAGCCTCCTCCAGTGGGCCAACGGAACCTACACCAACTGTACGAGCTATACCAACGGAACCGCTTGGAGTGTCCAGATCGCCAGCGGGGTAGGCAGCATGGACCACAACCCGCTTTCCGTGGTCCAGGACAACACGAGCTGCACCTTGACCCTCACCTCCCTGGTCACCAGCGAGAACAGCAAGACGACCTACGCCGCCGCCTCCCCCATACAGCTGGGAGCGTCCTATGGCACCGCTTCGGCCTTCGCCAACGGGGCCAACCCGATCGCCTTCTATGCCAATGCCGTGCTGAGCTCGACCAGCTTCTCTTCCGCTTTCACCGTTACGATTCTCTACTCGAGCAACCCCAACCTCGGCACCGGCACCCTTGGCGCCTCCGGGGTATGCCCCACCGGCGAGGCCTCGAAGGCCGACTCGAGCGGCAACGGCGCTGCCAACCTGTGCTGTGCCGCGGCCGCCAACTACCTCAACTGTAACGGCTCCTGCGTCAACGACCAGACCGACAACAACAATTGCGGGGTTTGCGGCACGGTTTGCAACACCTGGCAGGGGCAGTTCTGCTCGTCGGGGCAATGCGTGGCTTGTGGAGAGTCGAGCAATGATCTGTCGGGCATCGGCACTGGTGATTTCTCCATCTCTTTCAACTTGACGGACACCCACGGCACGGGGACAGAACGCGCCATCATCAATCAACGCAATGTCTGCGGCTTTGCGAATTTCTGGGACCTGCGCATGAGCTCATCGGGCTACCTCTTCATCGAAACCGACGACGGCACCAACGACAGGGAGCTAACCCCCTCGGTCCTGATCGAGAACAACGGGTCACACTCCATCGTGGTCAACCGAACCTCCCAGATCCTATTCGCCCTAATCGATGGCAGCCCCGTGGCTTGGGGATCTTCCCTGGCCAACTGGAGCGGCAACCTGCCCGCTTTGAGTTACACCGACGTGTGCGATTCGACCAATACCGTGACCTCGGTCACCAATCTTTGCATTAACCCGGGAGCCCCTCCACCCCTCCAGAACGGCACCTATGCCTTCCTGAATCCCAACCTCGCTTACGCCCTCGATGACGAGGGCAGCTCCGGCACTCTTGCCGACCAGGTAACGTACACGGGCGCGAACCAAAACTGGACCGTGACCCAAGTGGAGGGGGGAACGAAGTACAAAATCACGGCCGCCAACAACCTCGCCCTAACCGGCTCATCCAGCGGCGGGCAGCTTACCCTGGCAAGCTGGGCGGCGGCGAGCGATCAGCTCTGGACCTTCATACCCAACAGCATCCAGTCCGGAACCGGCGACACGATATACAACATCATCAACGCGAGCACCGGCCAGGCCATCGACGCCAATGGCGGCGGGCAGTCGCACCAGGTCATCCAGTACGCCTGGACCACCACCAATACCAACCAGGCGTGGTTGCTGATCGACGTTCCCATCCAGAACGGCACCTATGAATTCATTAATCCCAACCTCGGCTATGCCCTCGATGACGAGGGCAGCTCCGGCACTCTCGCCGACCAGGTGCTATACACCGGTACCACCTCGAACCAAAACTGGACGGTCACCCAAGTGGCGGGAGGCATCGAGATCTTGGCGGCAAACGGTCTCGCCCTCACCGCTCCCTCCAGCAATTCGCAGCAGGTTCTCCTGGCAGCCTGGACAGCGGCGAGCAACCAGCTCTGGACCTTCTCACCCGTCAGCATCCAATCCGGGACCAATGCCGTGGTATACAATATCGTCAACGTCAGCACCGGTTATGCTATCGACGCCAATGGCGGCGGGCAGTCGCACGAGGTCATCCAGTACACCTCGAGCACCACCAATGCCAACCAGGCCTGGTTGCTGATCAACCGGGCGACCCTCACGCCACCCATCCTCAACGGGACGTACTCATTCGCCGACGCGGCGGGCTACTCACTCGACGACCCGGGCGCCAGCGGCACGGCCATTCCCGATCAAGTAACCTACTCCGGCACCGACCAGCAGTGGATCGTGACCCTAGTGAGTGGCTTGGAATACTAGATAATCTCCGCCAATATCAGCGCTGGTGCGCTTACCGCCGGCTCCAGCGAGGGTACCATCGCCAGCTTGTCGAGTTACTCGGATTTGCCGAGCCAGCTCTGGGTCATCCAGCAGAACGGCTCCTCGGGTTACAACGTCGTGAACGTGGGCGGGGGCTTGGTCCTTGACGACAACAACGGTGGCTCGAGCACGCAGTGCCATCAGTGGGCGTGGAGTACGACCAACGCGAATCAGAACTGGACCTTAACTGCACGTTAGCGTCGGACCATCGTGGCGGAGTGACTGCTCTTTCGCGCAGCCCGCGCGACGCTTGTCAGTCCGCTGCCGTGCGCAGGCGATAACCCAGGCCGCTCTCGTTGACCAGGTACTTGGGCCGGGCCGGATCCTCTTCGATCTTGTGGCGGAGGGAGTGCATGTAGACCCTGACATAGCCGTTGCGCGCGTCGTAGGCCGTCCCCCAGGCCTCGCGCAAGAGGGCATTGGTGGTCACCACCTCGTCGGCGTGGCGCGCCAGGGTGGCCAGCAGCTTGGACTCCGTGACGGAGAGATGAACCTCCTTGCCGGAGCGCTCGAGTCGCCGGGTGCCCAAGTCCAGGGTGTAGTCGCCGAAAGCGACGACCTTTTCCCCCGTCTCGGCGACCCGGGCCCGGCTGCGCAGGCCCACGCGTATGCGCGCCAGCAACTCCGGCACCGAGAAGGGCTTGGTCAGGTAGTCGTTGGCCCCCGAGTCGAGCGCCTTGACTTTGTCGTCCTCCTGCTCGCGCGCCGAGACCACGATGATGGGCGCGGCGCTGTGCTCGCGGATGGCCGGCACCAGTAAGAGGCCATCGATGTCGGGCAAGCCCAGATCGAGCAGGATCAGGTCGGGATTCCGCGTTCTCACCTCTGCCAGCGCCGCTTGCCCGCTCGCGACATCGAAGACCCGGTAGCCCTCGGTCTCGAGGCTGGCGGCGAATACTCGCGACATCTTCCGGTCGTCTTCCACGATGAGGATGGATGGCCACGCCATTTACCGTCCTCTGCCTGCCACCGCTGCCTCCAGCATGTCGTCCGCCTCCAAGAGCGGCGCGGAGGTGTCCAGGGGAAGGGTAAACTGGACGGTCAAGCCACCCCCTTGGGTGTGGGTTGCCCAGATCTTGCCCCCATGCGCCTCCACAATGCCACGCGCTACCGTCAATCCCAGCCCCAGCCCTCCGCTCGCCGCCCGCTCCGTCCGATAGAACTTGTCGAAGATGCGCGTGAGCTCGCCTCCGGCCAGGCCCTGACCATGGTCGATCACGTAGACCACCACGTGGCCGTCGCGGATCGCCAGGTCGATTTCGACCGGCTGCTCGCTGAGCGAGTGCTTGAGCGCATTGTCGAGCAGGTTGAAGACGGCCTGCTCGATCAGCGGGGCATCCATACGCAGCAGAGGCAGATCGCTGGGAATATTGGCGCGCAGCACGCGCCCGGCCGTGCGCTCCTTGATCCTCTCTAGCGCTGCCCCCACAATCTCCTCCAGACTTTCCCACTCCTGACTGATACGAATGCGGCCGCCCTGTAGGCGCGTCACGTCCAGCAGGCTGCGCAACAGCTCATTCAGGCGCTTGGCCTCGTCGTTGATGATGCGCCCCATTTCAATCCGCGCCAGGCCGTGCAAGCGATCGCCGTGCTCCACCAGCGTGCTCGACGCCGAGGCGATGACCGCCAGCGGGGCCCGCAGGTCGTGCGACACCGAGCTTAGCACCGCGCTGCGGATCCTTTCGGTCTCCGCTTCCAATAGCGCGCTCTGCTTCTCCAATGACAGCATCTCGTGGTCGAGCGCCAGGGCGATCTGGCGCGCCATGGACCCCACCAGCGATGACTGCTCGACTGCCACCGCCGCACCCCCGCCCTCTTCCGGACGCAGACGCAGCACCCCGATACAGCCCCGCCCTGCTACCAAGGGAACGTACCAGGCCGAGGACCCTTCACAATTGCAAGTGCCAAGGCCGCATGGCTCGAGGTGGCTCGCCGCCCACCCCGCCGCCCCCAGGTCCTCGGTGGCGAGCGCGACCGCACCCCCGCGACGGTACGCCCGCGTGAATGACCCGCCCTCCCGCACCAAGACACAGGCTGCCCCTCCGATCAACTTCTCGATCTGAGCAGCCGACCGGCAGCAGATCTCCGTGACCGACGCGCTATCGGCCAGCTCGCGCGCTAGCGCATAGAGCGCTTCCACTCGACCGTGACTCAGGCGGGCCGCCACCATCTCCCGCCGCAGCTTCTCGTGCACCGAGCTCAGGAACACCGCCGTGGCGAACATGCCCAGGAAGGTCATTACGTTACGGAAGCCGGTGATAGCTACGCTGTGATAGGGCGGCAAGAAGTAGTAGTCAAAGGCCAGCGACCCCGCTCCAGCGGCGAGCAGCCCCATGCGAAAGCCCAGCGATATCGAAGCCACCCCGATGGTGGCGAGAAAGACCAGCATGACATTGGCGACATCCTGCCGCCCCAGCACCACCCTGGCCGCTCCCGTGGTGACCACTACGCCTGCCAACGTCACCAGCGTCTTACCCAGCTCGCGTACCCACCCGCAAGCGAGGATCCTCCTCGGCAGATCCCCCCTCACCCTCCCTTCTCTCCTGGACGCGCCCCTCCCCCCCTGCCCGACCCCGCTTGCCCGCAGATCGGCTCCCGCCTCTGCTCCCGGCGGCGCGTCCTTCGTTTCAATGTGCAAGCTGCACCTCGTTTGCTGCTGCAAATTGCGACACTGCCTTGCCCGACCGCTACGGCGCCACAACGGACGCCACCGACTCCTTGGGCAGAGACATTAACGCCCGCGCCCGACCCACTATATCCAGAGCCGATTCCAGGCTCTCGCCGGTCACGCTTACCAGGTACCCGGACGATGCCTCGCGCACGTAGACCACTGCCCCCGGGCTGGCCAGCGGATCCGCGGCCAGTCCCGCGCTGCCCACTCGCCCCGCGCGCAGGGCAGCTATGTGGCAGGTCGCCACCCGCGTGAGCCACGGGGCCGACATCCCCGGTTGGGCCAAGATCGCGAGCTCGACCCCGCGATCCATCGGCATGTGCGCCTTGCCCGCCGCCTTCAGCTCCCGCACTGGCGCCGCGCTCACGATCGCCTCCCGGAAGGCCACCAAACCCATTTGCTGCTCCTTCACCGGAATGCCCTGACACTGCTCGGGTCCAGTTGCCCCCGTCACAATGGCCGGCGACCCACTCACTGTTTCGGCCGCGACCCCACCGCAAGCGCTCAGCACTCCGAGCACCAGCGCTCCTTCCACCAGCACCAACACCATATGTCTCGGAGAGCCTACCCTCTTCTCATTCATAGACGGTTTCATTTTGCACCTCCAATCCCAACCTACTCACCTAGTTGTTAAAGTGTCGTTAAAAAGACTGCCGTTACCTCATTCCCAATTCGACGCTCAGTGGTTTGTTTCGCCATTGTATCGCGAGCTTTTCTAGGCCGTGAAGAGCCTCTCTGCCGATGACCCCTCCCACCCCCGTTTTAATGCGATTTTCCTAGTTGTTGAAGCGTCGTTATAAAAGACTGTCGCCCACCTCAGCGACGGTCACCGTCCAAATTCCATGCTCGCTCTCGGCAGTTTGTTTCGCTATTGTATCGTGAGCTTTTCCCGGCCGTGAAGAGTCTCCCTACCATGGCCCCCTCCTCCCGTTTTAATGCGATTTTAACAATCGCACTGTTACCTTCGCCAGTGAGAACCCAGTCAGTCTCAACCCGACGGCAAAGGAAAACATCACGTGCGAAAAGAATACGCAGTCTTCTTCTTGTTCTGTGGAACCGCAGCTTCGACGCCGGCGATCGCGGACCAGGCCGCCGCGGCCAGCCCGCAACCGGACAGCGCCGCCGCACCTCAACCCGCGCCCCAGGTTGTAGCCGAGGCTGCCGCGGCGGAACCGTTCGCTTTCGGCGATTTCACCTGGCTCAACGGGGCGAGCCGCCAACACAAGGCGGTGCTCGACACCAAGTACTTCACGCCCGAGATGCTGATCGACGTGAACTACACCGCCTCCACCAACAATCCCATCGACGACACCGTGGTCGGCTCGACCGCCCTCTCGCGCAACAACGAGTTCACCCTGGCCTTCCTGGGCTTTGGCGGAGACTTTCACTATGAGAATACCCGGGCCCGTCTCATGACCCAATTCGGCGTCCGCTCCACCTTGGTGCCGAGAAATGACCTCAGCACCGAACGCGGACAGTTCGATCTGCAAACCGCCTTGCGCTACATCAGCGAGGGCTACGGCGGCTACCATCTCGACGTGTGGAACGGCATCAACATCGACGCCGGCATCTTCATGTCCTACGTTGGCCTCTTTTCCTACGACAATTTCGAAAACTGGATGTACCTGCCCTCGTTCACTTCCGACAATACCCCATGGTTCTTCAATGGGATACGCATTCAGATGTTCCCCACCGACAAATTGAAGATCGAGCCCTGGATTATCAACGGCTGGCAGACCTACGGCAAGTTCAATACCATGCCCGGCTTTGGTGCCCAGACCCTCTATCGGCCCTTCGAGTGGCTTTCGCTCATATCGAACGACTACGTGGGCTGGGACACTCAGGACGCCCCGGGACGGATACGCTTCCACAGCGACAATAGCATCGAGGTGCGCTACTTCAACAGTCCGACGAGGCCGCTGGCCCAGTGGTTTCCGGCCACGCGGGTTGCGTTTTCGGTTACCGGCGATATCGGCTTCGAAGACGGCGACGGAGTCACCCCGTTTAACGGCAGCGGGCACGAGGGCGCCTGCACCAACGCCACCCCGTGCACGCAGCACTTCCTCAGCGCCATGGCCTATCATCGCGTGTGGTTCGGCGAGAAATTCGCCTTTACCGCGGGCGGGGGCTTCATGAACAACCCGGGCCGCTACCTGGTCCTGGCTCCTACCGGGGTGGCCTCGCCCGTCCCGCAACCGCTCAACGTTCCGGCGGCCACCGCACCCTTCGACCTGTCCGCGGGCACCAAGTTCAACGCCTGGGACTACGAGGCCGGTATTCAATACATGCCGACCGAGCTTCTCACCTTCGACGTCGAGGTCAATCACCGGCAGTCGGATGTGCCCTACTTCGCCGGGCATGGCGGCGTGACCTCGCCCGACGGGTACATCACCACCCCGATCCCCACCGGGTGGCAGCCCGATCTGGTCAAGACCGACAACCGAATCATTTTCGCCGCGCTCACGCGGTTCTAGGGACAAGCAAGGAAGGAGATCGAAGTCATGATGCGAGATGTGATGATGAAAACGCTGCGCTCGGCCGGGTTGTGCGCAGGACTTATGCTGGGGCTCGGCGGATTATTGGCCGGCTGCAATGAAGGCAAGGAGGGTGACCGCTGCAATCCCTATCTGCCGCCCGATGACGATGAGTGCAATAGTGGGCTGACCTGCCAATCGTCGCCCACGTGTCCGGAAAGCTTCTGCTGTCCGACCCCCCTGACCTCGAGCTTGAACCCATTCTGTAATGGCTCGGCCTGTCCGCCACCCGCCGATGGCGGCTCGAGCTAGGTAGGAGACGCCAGCTTGGCCACCACCGGAGAGTTGATCATGTTATCGCCACTGACAGCGAAGGGTCCCGTCACCGAGCAACGGCTGGCCGAGCGGCAAGAGGCGGCGCGGGCGCTGGCAGCTCCCGCGCCCTGGATTCTCGAGGTCCCGGGCATGGTCGAGGCGGTGGAGTTGGCCCGCCTGGCTGCCCGCATGCCCTACTGCCCGGTTTTCATGCAGGCCGAGGTGGGCTCCGGCATGCCCGAGCTGGCCAAGCTGATCCACGAGCTCGACCCCTTGACCAAGGGGTTATCGTTCAAGAGCATTCCCGGGTACTCGCTTTCGCCCACCGAGATGCGTGGCTCGCGCTGGGAGGGGACCCTGCTCATCGAGGACTTGCAAGGGGTGAGGGCCGAAGGCCAGGAGTGGCTCAACGAAGCGGCGGCACAGCGGGACACGGCCAGGAAGCCGCTGCGCCTTATCGCCACCTCCCGCCTGGGCGTGAGCGAGCTCTTGGCCCAGCCGCACATGAGTCGGGAGCTCATCCACGCTCTCGACGTGTGCCGCCTGGTCGTCCGCCCGTTGCGCGAGCGGCAGAGTGACATCATCCCCTTGGCGCGCAGGTTCCTGGCTCACTTTGCCGTCTGCTGCGGCCGAGCGGGGCTGCACTTTTCCCGCGAGGCGGAGACGAAGCTCATGCTCCATCCCTTCCCTGGCAACGTACGGCAGCTGCGCAGCGTGGTCGAGCGCGCGGTGGCGCTGGCACCGGAAGACGAGGTCGGAGCCAGCTCGATCGTGTTCTTCGCGGAGGACGGAGCGACGGAGGGGGCCGCCAATCTCCCTAACCTGATGCCGCCTGCCTGGAGCCGGCGCGGACGCCTCTTGCCCAGCTTGGCCGAGCTCGAGCGTGACTACCTGCTCCTGCTCATACGCGAGCTCGGCGGGAGACGGTCGGAGATGGCGCGCGTGGCAGGCATTTCCTACCCGACCGTGCGCCGGAAGCTAGCCGAATATGGGCTCGACGTGCGGGCCATCCTGCAGGGTTGTGACGAGCCCGCCCCGGCCAGAGAGGCGGTGGAGCTGCGGGCGCCCGAGGGCGAGCGAATTTGGCAGAGCAACCCGGCTGGGCTCGCACCCAAGAAACTGACTTAGGCCATGCGCAGTTTCTTGGGTTATGGCCTCTCACGACTCTGCGCGTCGTTGTCCCCCTTTTTGAGGTTGCCGGGGGTTAAGTCCTCATTGCGCTTGGGCTTGTGCGCTCATGGCAGAATAATGCCCCCAACGGCGAGGGCCTGGCATGGGCATTGCTAACCGCTCGGCCATGCGGCTACTCCCACTACGGCCGGCGTTGCCCGACCCGCGCTCCCGGCCCAGCGTCGTCCGGCCAGGGGCTTGCCTTGGCCTGCTCCTCCTGCTCGCCAGCGGCTCCGCCCGCGCGGCGGCCGAGGGCGGGGCCGCCAGCGTGGTGCCCGCGGTGCCCCGGTTGCCGCAGATGCTTTCGCTCGATGAGGCGCTACGCATCTTTCGCAACGAAGGGCTCGACCTGCTCATCGCCGAGGCCAATGTCCGCAACGCCGAGGGTGGCATCTTGATCGCAGGCGCCTTGCCCAACCCGGTGCTGTCGGGTGGCGCGGGGTATGCCATCACCTATGCCAACAATGCCTTCAGCCGAGCCCAGTGCCTGCAAAGTGGCGCGCAGTGCTCGTCCTGGACCAACAACATCGGGGTGAACGACTCCGCGGCCCTGGAGACCATCCTCTCGGGCAAACGCGATCTACGACTCAAGGTCGCGCGCAATGCCCTGGCCGCCGCCAAGCTGTCGCGGGTGGACGCGGAACGGACCTTAGCCTTTCAGGTGAAGGCGACTTATCTGCAGGTAGCTCAGGCCATCCTGGGCTACGAGTTCGCACGCCAGGTGGCGGCCTCGAATACGGAGACCCTGCGGAAGTTTCAGGCCCGCTATAGCAAAGGCGCCATCAACGAGGGCGACCTCGAGCGCATCGAAACGCAGAAGCTGGAATCGGATCAGACGCTGGATACCGCGGTGCAGGCGCTGCGCGTGGCCCGGGTGGCGCTGGCCTTCCTGCTCGGGGTGCGCGGGCAGGTGCCCGAGTTCGCGGTGGACACCCACGTGCTCGACTTCTCGGTGCCGCCGTCGGTGCAAAACGCGAGCGAGGTGGGCCTTCTGCGCAACGCCTTTGCCCTGCGCCCGGATCTAGCCGCGCTCGGCTTCCAGCGGACCGCGGCGGAAGCGCAGATCCAGCTCACGCAACGGCTGAAATTTCCCGACATCGATCTCGGTCTGACCTACTCCTTCGGTGGATTCGGCGGCCAGTCGACCAACGGGCCGGTGGGTCCCGAGGTCCTGGCCTTTACCCTGTCCTTCCCCTTTCCCGTCTTCTACCAGTACGAAGGCGAGCTCAGGCAGGCGCGCGCACAACGCGATGGCGTGGCCTTGCAGGAGGCGAAGCAAACCGCCCAGGTGGTGAGCGACGTGGCCACTGGCCTCGCGGGAGTAGTTGCGGCCCGAGCGCTGGTGGAGCGCATGGAGGGGCCGCGACGCGAGGGCGGGGGCCTCTTGGGCAGCGCCAAGGGGGCCTTCGACGTGGTAGCGCAACAGTACGAGAAAGGCGTGGCCAGCCTCACCGACTACCTCGACGCCCTGCGGACCTATATCGCCACCAAGATCGAATACTACAGCGATCTCACGAATTATTGGACGGCGATATTCCAGCTCGAAGCAGCCGTCGGCAAGGAGCTCAAGTGATGACGATGCTCGACGGGCGCAAGCTGGTCACGCCCATGGGTGGCTGGCTGGCCCTGCTGCTCTCTCTGCTCTTGACCGTCGCCAGCGCGGGCGACGCCCGAGCGGAGCAGCCGGGGCTGGATGGTCCAGGCGAGGCCGCGGACGCGGGGGCGGCCACAGCAGATGATGCTCTGGCGGGAGGCAATGGTGGGTCCGGCGCAGCGGTTGAGACCGCCCCCGCCGTGCCCCTGGGTTGCGACGGAGCACTGTGTAGCACCGCGAATGGCTCGGGGTGCAATATCGGCAACGGCCGTACAGCGCCCGCCCTGACACTGTTCGGGCTCGCCATCCTGGCCGCGGGCCTGGGCGGGGCCCACCGCCGCGGCCGTCGCCGCTCCGAAGGTGGGTCGCCCGTGCCCAAGGAGTCGCCATGAGCCGGTGGGGTATGGCCAAGACCGCCAGGTGCCGGGCAGGCATCGCCAAGACCGCGATGCTGCTCGAGCTCGCCGCCCTCTTCGTTCAGGTGGCGGGCCGGACGGCCCGGGCCGCGGACGCCGGGGACAGCTCCGGCATGGCCGTCGACGTGACGCTGCCAGCTCAAGCGGCGCCCCGGCGCCTGGCCGCGGTGGAGTGGAATCCCCTCACCCTGCTGGTCGGCAAGGTGAGCGGCAACGTGGTGCTCGTGCCGGTGAGCCACCATGCCCTCATCCTCACCCCGTTCTACGTCTCCGCGACCACGGCGCCCATCTACGTCTTCGACGACAGTGGCAACGCCACCCAGACTCCCCAGCAACGCTTTCGAGGTTGGGGCGGGGAGCTGGGCTACCGTTACTACTCGGGCGAGCGCGGACCGCGGGGCTGGTTTGCCGGTCCCTCGCTCATCTTGGGCTGGATGACGGCCACGGCCCAGGATGGGACAACGCTCGGCTACCTCGACTATGGGCTGGCGGCCGACATCGGCTATCAGCTGCTGATCGATGATGACATCGCGCTCAGCCTGGGGGCGGGGCTGCAGTACATGCGCACGAGCAAGGGCATTCCCAGCCAACAGTTTCCCGCCGACACCTACAGCAACGATCTGGTGCGGCCGCGAGCGCTGTTGTCATTGGGATGGGCATTTTGATGAGACCGAGGTCAGCCATGCCGAGACACGCCACCATCGCGCTAGCCGCGGGCCTGGGTCTCGTGGCCTGCGCCGCGGAAAACCAGCTCACGGCTCCGCCGCCCCCGGTGGATTGGCAGTCTCTGGCTGCTCCACCCACGCCCCCCGCGCCTACGGCGCCGAGGCTTACCGACCGGGAGAGAGCAATCGCCCAGCGCTACCTGGCAGCGCTCGCCTCGCCCCATTGTGAAAAGCTCACGCCCTTGCTCGACGAGGCCGCCCACTTCTGGTTCGCGGGCCGGGAGGCACTGGGGCCGGCAGCGGTGGTCGGCCACCACGCGGCTATCTTCGGCGCCTTTGCCCAGCGCCAGTTCAAAGCGACTCGGCTCTTGCTGGCGGCGAGCGCCCAGGCGATCGAATGGACCATGACGGGGACGCAGACCGGCCCTTGGCAGGGCCTTCCCGCCAGCGGAAAGCCCGTGGTCATCAGGGGTCTATCCCTTGTTGGCACGTCGGACGACGGGATCATCACCGACATACGCATGTACTTCGACCAGGCAGTAGTGAAAGCCCAACTTGGCGTCGGACCGGCCGATCTGCTGGCCTTGCCGCCTGCCACGGTCTCGGACGCGCCACCGCTGGTCGTCGAGCAACCCGCACCGGACCACGCTGCCACGAACGCGGGCGTGATGCGCATGATGTTGCAGGACCTCGAGGACGCGAAGGAATCGGATTTCCTGGCGACCTTCGCGGATGATATCCAGGTTTTCACACAGGACCGGGCCGAGCCGATGACCGGGAAGCAGGCGGCACGCGGCTACTACAGAACCCTGCACAAGGCGATTCGGCAGCTCGACACGGTGACAGAGAATGCATGGGACGTAGGCCAGTTCGCCATTGTCGAATACTCAATAACCGGGGTACAGCGGACGCCGCTTGGCCGGATCCCGCTCGTGCCGGATCGGGCTTTGAACCTTCGCTTCACGGATATCGCTGAGATTCACGACGGCAAGATAACCCGCATCTGGAGGTACGACGACCTAGAGGCCCGTGCGGCCGATCCCACGCCGGCGACCCCACCCTTGAAATGATCATCCGCCGGAGGGTTTCCCGGCGGGATTTCGCAAATTGGAGAACGAACATGAAAGTGTCAGCTCTGTTGATAGCAGCATCCAGCATCGTGTCCGCGGGCGGATGCATCCCGTCGGCTCCCGCCGCTCCGCTTACCCCGGACCAACCCGCGGGTGAGCTCCGCTTGACCCCCCAGCAAGTCAAAGACGCCCACATCGAGATCGAGACCACGAGTGACCGCGCGGTGGGCGGCACCATACGGACCGCTGGGCGGGTGACGTTCGACGACTTGCGCGTAGGCCACGTCTATTCGCCCGTGACCGGACGGATCACGAAGATCTTGGCCCAACCCGGCCAGCGGGTAAAGAAAGGAGATCATCTTTGCGTCATGCAGTCGCCCGACTTGGGCAGTGCCGTGTCGGATCTGGCGAAAGCACAGGCCACCCTCTTTCAGACCGAAAAGGATTGGAAGCGGCAGAAGGATCTGCTCGAGGTCCACGCAGCCGCACGCCGCGACTATGAGGCCGCCGAAGGCGCTTACCTCAACGCCAAGGCCGAGATGGACCGCGCGCAACACAAAGCCAAGCTGCTCCGTAATGCCGGCCTCGACACGGTAACCCAGGAGTACATGCTGCCCTCACCTATCGACGGCGAGGTCATCATGCGCGGTGCCAACCCTGGGCTCGAGGTGCAGGGCCAGTATTCCGGCGGGGCCACCCTCGAGCTCTTCACCATCGGCGAGCTCGACCGGGTGTGGGTCATCGCCGACGTATACGAAATGGACCTGCCCCGAGTGAAGAAGGGCGCAGAGGTCGATATCCAGGTGCTGGCCTACCCGCAGACCACTTTCAAGGGTACGGTCGAGTGGATATCAGGCGCGCTCGATCCGGTGTCCCGCACCGCGAAGGTCCGCTGCTCCATTGCCAATCCCGAGGGCAAGCTGCGACCCGAGATGTTCGGCACCGCCACCATCAGCGTGGACCCCGACAAGAAGCTGGCCATCAAGCGCTCGGCCTTGCTCCTGCTCGGCGAGCAGTCGGTAGTCTTCGTCGCGACCGGCACTGCCTCCAGCGGGGAGATGCGCTTCGAGCGCCGACCCATCGCCGTCGACGAGATGTCGGGGGGAGACTATGTCCCGCTCAAGGCTGGCGTCGCCCGCAATGAGAACGTCGTGGTCAAGGGGGGCGTCCTTCTCCTGGGATTGCTATAGTCATGGTAGAGCGACTGGTAGCTCTTGCGCTCCGCTGGCCAGCCATTGAGCTAATCGGCATCTTCGCGATCGTGCCGGTGGCCTTCCCTATTCGTAGCCTGGGCCCCTCGAGATGATTAAGCGCCTGGTCACTCTCGCGCTGAGCGCCCCCGGCCTGGTGCTGCTATTGACGGGAGCCATCGTCGCTTCCGGCCTCGTTGCCTTCCGCAACCTGCCCATCGAGGCCTATCCCAACCCGGTCCCACCGCTGGTAGAGACCATCGCGCAGCCGCCGGGCTGGAGCGCCGAGGAGGTCGAGCGGTATATCACCATCCCCCTCGAGGTCGGGCTGGCCGGCATGCCCGGCCTCGACCACATTCGCTCGCAGTCCCTGTTCGAGCTCTCGGACGTCAAGTGCTACTTCAAATGGGGCATTGACTACTGGGCAGCGCGCCAGGAGGTCATCAATAGACTCCAATTCATATCCCTGCCCAACGCTATCCAGGCGCAGCTATCTCCCTGGAACGCCATCGGCGAGGTGTTCCGCTATATCCTGCGGGGCAAAGGGTACACCCTCAAAGATCTGAAGGCAGTCGAGGATTTCACCCTCGAGCGCCAGTGGAAGCAGGTTCCCGGGGTCATCGACGTCACCAGCTACGGCGGCGAGACCAAGGAGTACCACGTCGAGGTTGACCCCTACCGCATGCGCGCCCGCGGCATTTCCCTGTCACAGCTAACCGCGGCGATCACCAACGCCAACGCCAACACCGGCGGCAATCGTGTCGTGCTCGGCGAGCAGTCTTATAACGTTCGCAGTCTCGGGCTCATCAAATCGCTGACTGACGTCGGTGACATCGTAGTAACCGAGGCAAAGGACAAGAGCGGCGCCCCCACCGGCAACCCGATCCGGGTTCGCGATGTTGCCAACGTGAGTGTTGGCCATGCCCCGCGCCTAGGCATGGTGGGCAAGTCCGGCGGATGTCCGCTGCGGCTGGAGACCAAGGGCTGGTGGGAGCGCTTGTGGGAGGGGAACGAAGAGCGTGCGGAACGGGAGCGGCTCGACAATCCCCCAGAGCAGCGCGGATGCGTCGACGAGAACGTGCCCGATGACCCCGACGTGGTGCAGGGCATCGTTCTCATGCGCTACGGCGGCCAAACGCAGTCAACCCTAGATGGGATCTACCAGCGCATAGAATTCATTCGCAAGAATCACCTCTTGCCGCCGGGCATGGACATCGAGCCCTATTACAACCGGGCCAACCTGGTCAGTCTGACGACACGCACGGTGATGGAGAACCTCCTGGTCGGGATGGGCCTCGTCGTGCTCGTGCTCCTGCTCTTTCTCGGCAATGTCCGCGCTGCCCTGGTCACCGCTCTGAATATCCCGCTGGCCCTATTGATAGCGTTCATCGGCATGGTGGCGACGGGAACCGCCGCAAATCTGATCTCCCTGGGGGCGGTCGACTTCGGCATCGTGGTCGATTCCTCCGTGATCATGATGGAGAACATCTTTCGCCACATGGGACGAGGTGGAAGAGGCACGATGCGCGAGCGTTTGCTCGCCGCGGCCGCCGAGGTCGGCGGGCCCATGGCCTTCTCCACGCTCATCATCGGCGTAGCCTTCCTGCCCCTCTTCACCATGACCGGCGTCTCGGGCGTGATCTTCTCCCCCATGGCTCACACATATGCCTTTGCCATCGGCGGCGCCGTCCTTCTGGCGGTCATGCTGACGCCAGTACTATCGGCGAAGCTGATCAAGACCGATGCCGAGGAGAAGGAAAACCGGCTGATGGCGGTTCTTCACCGCCTCTACAATCCTCTCTTCGATGCAGCTTTGAAGCACCCCAAGCTATCGGCGCTCGTCGGTGCCCTGCCGATCGTACTATGCGTCTTGCTGTTCCCGCTCCTCGGCCGCGAGTTCATGCCCAAGCTGGAAGAGGGCAACCTGTGGATCCGCGCCACCTTGCCGATGTCAATCTCCATGGAACAATCGGCGACCTATACCGGCCGCATGCGCGCCATTCTGCGCAGCCATCCGCAGGTACTCACCGTCGTCTCGCAGCTCGGCCGGCCCGACGATGGCACCGATGTCACCGGCTTCTTCAACATAGAGTTCTTTGCGCCCCTCGAGCCCTTCGACGAATGGCCTCGTGGCCTGACCAAGACCAAGCTTACCGAGCAGGTCAGTAAGGAGATGCAGGACGCCTTCCCGGGGGTGGTCTTCAACTTCTCTCAGTACATCAGTGACAACGTCGAGGAGGCACTGGCTGGCGTCAAGGGAGAGAACAGCGTCAAGGTCATCGGGCCTGACCTCGCGGTCAACGAGAGCAAAGCCGAGCAAATCATGGCGGTGCTGGGTGAGGTGCGCGGCATCACCGATCTGGGCATGTTCCGCTCGCTCGGCCAACCCAACATCAATATCATCCCGGACCGCACCATCTGCTCGCGCTACGGCCTCAACACGGGCGATATTGATGCCACCGTGCAGGCAGCGATCGGCGGCCAAGCGGTTACCCAGGTCTACGAGGGTGAGAAGTTCTTCGCCCTGACCGTCCGCTGGCAGGAGCCCTATCGGCGCGACATCGACTCAATTCGCCAGATAGCCGTACCTACCCCGGACGGAACCTATATCCCGCTGGGTCAGCTCGCTGCCATCACGCGCCTCGATGGGCCATCGACGATCTATCGCGAAGACGGGCGCCGCTACGCACCGGTCAAGTTCTCCATCCGCGGCCGCGACCTTGCCGGCACCATCGCAGAGGCGCAAGAGAAGATTGCCAAGAACGTCAAGCTCCCCTACGACTCGCATCTCGAGTGGGCGGGAGAGATCAACGAGTTGCACGAGGCCGAGGGACGCCTTGCCGTCATAGTGCCGCTGACCCTGGTGCTCATTACCCTTTTGACGTTCGCCGCGGTCAAGAGCTGGGCCGACACGGCAATCGTGCTCATCAACATACCGGTGGCGTGCACCGGTGGCGTGTTGGCTCTCTTGCTCACCCATCACAACTTCTCGGTATCGGCGGCGATGGGCTTCATCTCGATATTCGGGATCGCCATTCAAGACGCCATCCTGGTCGTCACCTACTTCCAACGGCAGCACGACCTCCAAGGAACCGACATCGTGCAGGCTGCCCGCCGAGCGGCGGAGATGAGATTTCGTCCGGTGCTAATGACAACACTGGTCGCCACTATCGGATTGCTACCGGCTGCCTTGTCGAACGGCATTGGCTCGCAGACGCAGAAGCCGCTCGCCATCGTGGTGATCGGTGGCTCGCTGATGGTCGCGGTGTTGACGCGAGTGCTACAGCCGCCGTTGCTCGTGATGGCACACCGCTCGATGGAGGCGCGCCGCTCGGGTAACATCTCCGCCGCATGAAGCTCGTCACCTGGAACGTCAACGGTATCCGCGCCCGAGCGGACCAGGTCACATCCTTGTTGCAGGCCGAGCAGCCCGACGTGCTCTGCCTGCAGGAGCTGAAGGCCCTGCCCGCACAGATCCCCGCTCCTCTCCGCGAGCGCGACGATTACTGGTCCTATTGGCACGGCAGCAAGGGCTACTCAGGGGTAAGCCTGCATGTGCGCAAGACCCACTGCCCCGAAGAGCCGCGCTTCTGGCATCCCGATTTCGATGGCGAGACCAGGATCGTCATCGGGGAGGTAGCTGGCCTATCCATCGCCTCGCTCTATGTACCCAATGGCGGCCGCGACTACCCCGCGAAGCTCGCCTTCCTGCGGGCGCTGGAGGACTTCGCGCTCGCTTCGCGCCAGCTCGGGCGCCGCCTGGTGATCTGCGGCGACATCAACATCGCCCGCCAGGAGGTCGACGTCCACCCCAAGCTGCGCGATCCCCGGCTGATCGGCCAGCGGCCCGAGGAACGGGACTTCTTCGCCTCCCTGCTCGAGAAGGGCGATCTCCGCGACGTCGGCCGCGAGCTCGACCCCGACAACTGCGAGCTCTTCACCTGGTGGGCCCCCTGGCGGAACATGCGCCAGCGCAACCTGGGCTGGCGTCTGGACTATGTGCTCGCGCGCAGTGCCATCGCGGCGAAGGCGCGCCATGCCCGCGTCGAGCGGCAGGGTACTACCAGCGATCACGGCCCGCTCGTCATCGAGCTCGACCTCGAGAGCACATAGAACCCTCCGAGCCAGTGACGCCCCTGCCGCCGCCTCCGGTTACTGCCCTCCCCCAGGCCGAGGCTCGGGTGGCGCCCCCGCTGGCGGCTCAGCTGGCTCGCGCTGCGGGCCGCCGACCAGGCGCAAGCGCAGGACCGCCAAGGAGCGCCCGACCAGCTCGAGCTTGGCATCGCCCGCCAGCTGGCACTTCCGCTCGGGCGCGGCGGTTTCGACTATCATCTCCCACGAGCAAGGGAAGTGCATATGGGGAACCCGGAAGGTTACGGCACCGTGGAAGGCGTTGAGCAGTACGAGCAAGGTGTCGCCGATAGGCGGATAGCCAGCGCGGCGCGGCACCACCAGGGTGTCGCCGGCCAGCAGGTAGCCGAACGAGTGCATCTCGCCATCCTTCCAGTCGTTGCGCGACATCTCCTTGCCATCGGCCCGGTAGAAGGTGAGATCCTTGAAGCGTGAATCGGCGACGTGGTGGCCCTGGAAGAACCAGTCCTCACGCAAGACGCCCTCAACTCGGCGCAGCTTAACCATGCGCGCGGTGAACTCGACCAGGGCACGCTTATGCGCATCGAGGCTCCAGTCGACCCAGGACGCCTCATTGTCCTGGCAGTACGCGTTGTTGTTGCCCTTCTGGGTTCGCCCCAGCTCATCACCTGCCTGCAGCATGGGTGCGCCACGGGCCAGGAGCAACGTCGCGATCATATTGCGTTTGCTCTGCTCGCGCTTGGCCACGATGCTGGCGTCGTCGCTCGGCCCCTCTACGCCGTGGTTCCACGAGAGGTTGTTGTCGATGCCGTCCTTGTTGTTCTCGCCATTGGCCTCGTTGTGCTTGGCGTTGTAGCTTACCAGATCGTGCAGGGTGAAGCCATCGTGCGCGGTGATAAAGTTAATACTGGCGTGAGGACGCCGGCCCGTGCGCTGGAAGATGTCGGCGGAGCCGGCCACGCGCGAGGCCAAATGACCGACCATGTTCTTGTCGCCTTTCCAGTAGGCGCGCACTGTGTCGCGGAAAGCAGCATTCCACTCCGACCAGAGCACGGGGAAGCCGCCGAGCTGCTGGCCCCCCGCCGCGGGATCCCAGGGCTCGGCGATGAGCTTTAGGCGCGACAGCAGCGGATCCTGGTCCACGACCTGGAAGAAGGTCGCGTTCTTGTCGAAGGCGAAAGTGGGCCACATGCGGCCGAGCACCGTGGCTAGATCGAAGCGGAAGCCGTCGACGTGCATCTCGCTCGCCCAGTAGCGCAGGCTGTCGAGTACCATGCGCATGGCGTAGGGAGCGCCCAGATTGAGAGCATTGCCACAGCCGGTCCATTCCATGTAGTAGCGCGGATCCTTGCCCGGGTGGTAGTAGCCGAGGTTGTCGAGCCCGCGCCAGCACAAGGTCGGCCCCATTTGATTGCCCTCGGCGGTATGGTTGTAGACAACGTCGAGGATCACCTCGATACCCGCGGCGTGCAGCGCCTTGACCATCGCCTTGAACTCGGCCACCTGGCTGCCCGGGGTCTTGGCCATAGCGTAGCTCTGCTCGGGGGCGAAAAAGCCAATGGTGCTGTAGCCCCAATAGTTGGATAAGCCGCGTTCGCTGAGATAGCCCTCCACTAGCTTGGCGTGGACCGGCATGAGCTCGAGAGCGGTGACCCCAAGGTTCTTGAGATGCGCGATTATAGCTGGGTGGGCCAGCCCGGTGTAGGTACCGCGTTGACCTTCGGGAATGTCAGGGTGGAGCTTGGTCAGCCCGCGCACATGAGCTTCGTAGATTACCGTCTGGCTCCAGGTGAGGTTGGGCCGCTCGTCCCCCCCCCAATCGAAGTCGTCGGCGAGCACGACCGATTTAGCCACGAAGGGAGCGTCGTCCTGCCGGCAAAAGCCCAGGTCCTTCTCACCCGATCCAACTGGGTAGCCGTAGATGGGGCCACGGCAGTCGCTATGCCCGTGCAGAGCGCGCGCGTAGGGGTCTATGAGGAGCTTGTTGACGTTGAAGCGGTGTCCATGGTCGGGTGCGTATGGGCCGTCCACACGATAGCCGTAGAGCGTGCCCGGCCCGACATTGGTCACCAGACCATGGAAGACGTGAGCGGTACGTTCGAATAGCTCGTAACGGGCGAGCTCCTGCGTGGGATCGTCACGGTCGAAGATGCACACGAAGGCGCGCTGGGCGTGCTCGGAAAAGAGGGCAAAATTCACACCCTGGTCAGTGACCGTGGCGCCCAGGGGGAAGGGAACACCCGGCAAGACCAGAAGGCGGGATCCAGGAGTTACGGAGCTGGCGACTTCACTGGGGGGCATGTTCGTCCTTCGCGGCCCGGCCGCCGGCCGGGCTCGTCTCGTCTCGCCCTTGCGGGCATGTTCGTCCTTGCGTGGGAAGACCACCGGCCTGGCTCAGCTGACCTTGTGCCTCTGCCCACGCGGCATTTATCCGTCCGCCGAGCAACAAGATCGCCGCAGAAATGTAAAACCAGGTGAGGAGGATGATGGCGCCGCCGATCGAGCCATAGGTCGCGCTGTAGCTGCTAAAGTGCGCCACGTAAAGACCAAAACCCCAGGTCGCCAGCATCCACGCCCCGGTTGCGGTCAGCGCGCCCGGGGCAAGGTGGCGAAAGCGCTGCTTGACGTCGGGCAGGAAGTAATATGCCACATCGGCCGCCAACATGACCACCACCGCAGTCACCGGCCAGCGGGCCCACCTTACCGCGTCCCGATAGATTGTCCCGATCCCGATCCGCTCGGCCAGCCAAAACCCTGCCGAGCTACCAGCCACCAAAGCCGCGATGGCGAACAGGCCCAGCATGGCACCTACGACGGTT
>Ga0187889_10000871_pt1 | contig 34756 bp, 23 predicted proteins | sample June2016WEW_7_10_2_FD_132992 | JGI IMG/M metagenome (GOLD analysis project Ga0187889, IMG submission 132992) | Peatland microbial communities from SPRUCE experiment site at the Marcell Experimental Forest, Minnesota, USA - June2016WEW_7_100 | ecosystem: Environmental > Terrestrial > Soil >... | reverse complement strand
AGCGCACGTCGAGCGAGCGCTCGAGCCGCGCCAGAGTTCCGTCAAAGACTCTCATGCTGCCGATTCCTCTTGCGACTCGCGTGCCACGGTTCGAGCACCGAAAAGCGGGCTTTGCGCCATGCCCGGCAGCAGTTGCCCGTCGGGGGCGAGCACGCCGGACAGGCGTAGCACCCGCAGCTTGTTGCGCAGGGTGCGCAGGCTGATGCCGAGGAGACGGGCGGCGTGGGTGCGGTTGCCGTCGACCCGGCGCAAGGCCTCGAGGATCGCCAACCTTTCCAGATCGGCCAGCGCCAGGGGCAAGCCGGCTGGGCTGGGGCTCGCCTCGGCGGTCAGCACCGGTGCGGGAGTAGCCGGTTCGGGTGGCGGGGTGGCCTGGCCGGGTCCGGAGAGTGCGTGCAGGGGCGAGAGCCCCTCGGCCGTCAGGGCGGCTGCGATGTGCTCGACGGGCACCGTCGACTGGTGGCAGCGGACCAAGACGCGCTCGAGGATGTTGGCCAGCTCGCGCACGTTGCCGGGAAAGTCGTAGGCGGCGAGCTCGGCCATGGCTTCGTCGGTGAGCAAAGGACTTGGCCGGCCGAGGCGAGCGGCGATATTCTCGGCTAGCGAGGTCACCAGGGCGGGAATGTCGGCACGCCGCTCGCGCAAGGGCGGCAGGCAGATGGGGAACACGGAAAGGCGATAGTAGAGGTCGGCGCGGAAGTGCCCACGCGCCACCAGGGTGGCGAGATCCCGGTTCGAGGTGGCGATGACCCGTACGTCGATGGGGATCGGGCGCGCCCCTCCCACGCGATCGAGCTCGCGCTCCTGCAGCACACGCAGGAGCTTCACCTGCAGGGCGATGGGCATCTCCGAGATTTCGTCGAGCAGGAGGGTCCCGTGATCGGCCTGCTCGATGCGGCCCACCCGCCGGTCGGCCGCCCCGGTGAAGGAGCCCTTCTCGTGCCCGAAGAGCTCGCTTTCGAGCAGGTCACCGGGCAGCGCGGCGCAATTAACCGCCACCCAAGGGCCGCTACTCCGCGGGGAGATGGCGTGGATGTGGCGAGCAAATACCTCTTTGCCCGTACCACTTTCGCCGAGCAAGAGCACCGTGGTATTGGCGCGGGCGACGTCTTCGACGGCGGCCAAGATGTCTTGCATCGCCTGACTGCCTGCAATGGGGGAGGGGGCCTCGGGCCGCGCCGGCATGGGGAACGAAGGTTGGATCATGGTGACTCCGTCGAAGGCTGGTTTTGGCTCTGGCGAAAGCGCAGTGAGCGCGAAATCTCGGTGTAGGCCCGGGCGAGGTCCTGGGCGGTCTCGCTGGTCGCGCCCTGGGCGCCGCGGGCACGCGGCTTCTGGTCGCCGACCACGGCAATCACGGCCGCCCAACGCGGTCCCCCCATGCGCTTTTGCCCGATCCGTCCGTCGGCATATTCGAAGAGGGTGCGGGCGCGCGCCAGATCTTGGGCGGCCAGGTACATCTCTGCCGCGCGCAGCAGGTGATCGGCTAGGGCTTCCACGTCGACCGCCTCCACCCAGGGCGCGCTGGCCGCCAGCAGGTTGCCGGCGAACAGCGGCGCGCCGAGGTCGAGTGCCTTTTCCGCCGCGGCGCGCACCATGGCGATGGCGAATGCGCCCTCGGTGCGCGAGGGCAGGTCGAGGTAGGCCTCCAGCGCCTCGACGGCGCCGTCGCGATCGGGGAACTTCAGCGCGAAGAGCACGAGGCGGCGGCAGAGCAGGCTGGTGTCGTCCTGGCAAATGTGGGAATTGGAGTGGACGGCTTCGAGCAGGGCCGTCATGGCGTCCTTGACAGCTCCGACATAGGCGGCTGCCCGCGCGGCACGCAGGAGCATCTCCGTGCGCAAGGGCTCGGGTAAGAGCGAGGCGTCGAAAGTGCTCTTGCGCAGCTCCCCGAGACAAGTGCCGCCGAGCTCGCACAGCCGTGCCTGGGCCATGCGGCCGTAGCTGCCGTAGCGGCCTGCCATCTTGTACCACCCCGCCGCGGTGGCGGGGTCCCCGGTGCGCAAGGAGATGTCGCCCAAGCGCAGGTCGGCAAAGCGCCGATTTTCGCCAGACAGGGCCTTGCGAAATTCGAGAGCGGCGTCGGTGAAGTGGCCGGCTTTGAAGAAGCACTCTCCCCGCGCGACCGGGGTATCACCCGGGCAGCCGCTGCCCAGGTGGAGGGCGATGGGGTGGTAGAAGAACCAGATCTGGTTACCGCTTTCGTTCACCGGTAGACCGCGCAGCTCGCGGATCTCGAGCACGGCCTTGCCTGCGCTGGCATCGAGTCGAGCTTCGATGCGGGGCGTGCGGCAATCGAGGATGACCGTGTTGCCCTCCCGCTCGACGAATGGGCACAGCTGGGGATGGCTGGCGATTAGCCTTTGCTGGAGAGCGTGGGCATCGGCGGTGGCGCTCAGGGTGATGCGCATGGCCAGGGAGTCCACCGCCACGGCCACGCGGTTCGCGGGCAGCGCCAGGGGTAGGCGCTCGACCGAGGCCACCGTGGTCACCCGTTCGGGCTCGGTCGCGGGCTCGGCGGCAAGCGCCAGGAGCATGGCAAGCAGAGTGGCCATATTGCTGTCAGCAATGCAGCCGTCATGCCGCCGGCCCTGTCACGATGACGACGGGGCGAAGCCAGCCCCGCCGATCCTGCGGGAATTCGGCCTTAACCCAGGCTGGAGACAGGAGAAGACGAGCAGCACAGGGCAAAGGGTCACGCGTGAGCTCGGGCGGGCTTGGCCCGACCGAGCCGGGTCGCGGGGGGATCTGCCTCCGGGTCTCTCGGTTGAGCCCGCCGTCAGCTGCTTGTCGCGGGTGCCCGCCGCAAGGTTGGCGTGTCACTCGCCTGGCGCGGGCTCTGCTCGCCCGGCTATGCTCTTTCGCACGCCAGGGCAGCTTTACGACGCAGCTTCTCCACGAGGGTGGTTCGTCCCATGCCGAGCAGGCGCGCCGCTTCCTTCTTGTTGCCACCCGCCTGATCGAGCGCCAGCTTGATGTAGGCTTCCTCCGCCTCGCGCAAGAGACGGGGCAAATCGACGGGCAGCCTGGGCTCGGGTAGGAGGAACGAGGGTGGGGGAGCGCTGGGCGGCCCCATCTCGTCCGCCGGGCCGGACAGGGTTCCGGGGCTCGGCAGCGGGGTCAGCAGCGGCGGGGCGTAATCATCGGTGCCCGAGTCTAGCGCGATTTCGTCGGTATCGTCCCCCACTTCTTCTCGCGCACCGTCGCGCGGGTCGCCAAGCACATCGTGGGGAGCCTCCCGCGGCCGCTCGGCCAGCTCGGCCAGGGTTCCGGCCGAGGGGAGGAGGCCAGGGTCGAACGGAGGCGGGGTGATCGAGCGGGGAGCGCCCTCGCCCAGGAAGGGGCGGGGCAGGTCGGCCAAGCCGATGCTGTGACCTTCGCTGCAGACCGACAGCCGCTCGGCCAGATTCTCTAGCTCGCGCACGTTGCCCGGCCAGGCATACCCTTCGAGCTGGTGAATAACCGCGGGGGCAACCGGGCGACGTTCACCGCGCAATTGCCAGAAGTGGAAGAACAAGGGAGCGATATCTGCTCTGCGCTCGCGCAAGGGTGGCAACATCAGTGGACACACGTGCAGGCGGTAGTAGAGGTCGTGGCGGAAGCGGCCCGCGCGCACATCCTCGCCGAGATCGCGGTTGGTGGCGGCCACCAGGCGGAAATTCCCCTGCACCGACTCCGAGCTGCCCACCGGCTCGTAGGTGTGGTGTTGGAGCAGGCGCAGGAGCTTGACCTGCAGGGTAAGCGGCAGGTCGCCGATCTCGTCGAGGAACAGCGTCCCGCCCTCGGCCATCGCCACGCGTCCGCGCCGGGCGGTGACGGCGCCGGTGAAGGCGCCGCGCACGTACCCGAACAGCTCGCTTTCCAGGAGCGCGTCGGGGATCGCCGCACAGTTGACGGGCACGAAGGTGCGCTTGGCGCGTGGGCTGTTCTGGTGCACCATGCGGGCGAAGACCTCCTTGCCGGTCCCGGTCTCGCCGGTGAGCAGCACGGTGGCATCGCTGGCGGCTATACGGGCGCAAGCGCGCATGACGTCGGCGATGGGGGAGTCGGGGGCGCACACTATGCCGGTGCCGACCAGCACGGGGGTGGGGGTAAGGGTGGGATTGGTGGCGCTCATGGGCATCGACTCACCTCCTGCAACCGGAGGCGGAGCGCAGCTCCTGTGCCCTGACATTCATAACCTGTGCGCGACAGCATCTTTGATCCCCTCCAGGGCGCGGTGACAGTATTCTTCGGATAGGCCCAGGTCTCGCCGGGCATCGTCTACGAGCAGACGCGAACGATCGAGCTCGTCCCGCCGGGTGTGGAAGCCGGCTTGACAAGCCAGGGCGTGGGCCAAGCGCAGCACGCCCGCCAGGTATTCTCCGCCGGGAGCTGCCGCTCCGACCATGGCAATGGCGGCGGCGGCACGCGGCGAGAGTCCCCAGCTACGCGCCAGCCGGGCGCCCAGCACCGCATGACAGTGATCGACACAAGCGGTGAGCGCTCCTTCGCCGATGAGCTTGCGCCCCTTGCCATTGGCCATCTGTCGTTCGATCGCGAAGAGGAGGTTGGCGGTCATCGGCTTGCCGGCATCGTGGAAGAGCCCGCTGCGGTAGCCATCGAGGAGCATGTGCTCGTCCGCGTTGCCCCGCAGGTGTACAAGGCGCTTGCCGATGAGGGCAACGGCCAGGGCGTGGGGCCAGGGTTGCCGGCACACGACCTGCAGCCGCGGTGCTGCGTTTTCGAGCAAGGGCCGCAGCGCGCTCTCGAGCAGTCCCGTGCGCACGCCCTCCGCGCCCAGGCGCGCGATGGCTTGCTCGAGCGAGCGGGCCGGCGCATGGCAGGGACCGGTAGCGTCGGCAATGTGGGTGAGCTGCGCGGCCAGCCTGGCATCGGTTGCGAGCAAGCTCGCCATGGCCCGGAAGGAGAAATCAGGGGCGCCGAGCAGGTCGAGGCCGCGCAAGATCGAGCGAGGCAAGGTGGGCAAGTCTAGGTCGACGTCCGTGGCGGTGCGGGATCTGACGATCTCGATGAGGCGACTGGCCAAGCTCGGGCCATCCCCCGTGGGCGTCGTTGCGTGCTCGACCACCGGTGTTACGCTCGTGGGGACGGTTGCCTGGGCACAGCTCGAGAAGGCGGGCAGGGTGGTGTGCCCCGGGGGGAAGCTCAGGGGTGGCGGCGTGAGCGAGGGCAAAGGTGAGGCAGTGGGCGCGGCCAACAGGACCGCCTCGCGCAGCTCGAGCATGGAGGCGAACCGTTGCTCTGGCTTCTTGGCCATGGCCTTGAGGATGACCGCGCTCAACCCGGGGGAGACGTTGCCATTGACCGCCTGTGGCGCGGGAGGCTGCTCATGCACGTGGCAGACGATCAAGCGTCCTGGGTTTGCGGCGCTAAAGGGCAGGCGCCCAGTGACGGTCTGGTAGAGGACCACACCGAGCGAGTAGATGTCGCTTCTATGATCGAGCTGGCTGTCGCCCAGGCATTGCTCGGGCGACATATAGGCGGGCGTTCCGATGAGAGCTCCCACCTCGGTGTGATGGCGTACGCTGCTATCACGGGTGACCAGCTTGGCAATGCCGAAATCCAGTACCTTGACGAAATCGGGATAGTCGGGGTGGGCGCGCAGGAAGATGTTGGCTGGCTTGAGATCGCGGTGGACCAAGCCGTGCCGATGACCTGAGCCCACCGCGGAGGCGACCTGTACCACCATGCGCGCGGCGGCTTCCAGGTCGAGGCAGCCGACCCGGGCCAGCCGCTGCTCGAGGGTCTCGCCGTCGAGTAACTCCATGACCAGGTAGGGTTGGCTGCCGAAGCTGCCGAAGTCGGTAACTTCGACTATGTTGGGATGCCTGATATCGTTGACGGCGCGGGCTTCGGTGAAGAAGCGCGAGACCACGTCTTCATTGCCCGCGATCTCCGCCGCGAGCAGCTTGATGGCGGCCCGCCGGCCGATGAGGACGTGCTCGGCCAGATAGACACGGCCCATGCCGCCTTCTCCGAGCAGCGACAGGATCCTGAACGAGCCAAGCGTCTGACCAATGATGGCGTCGACCTCTCCCGCCGCCAACCCCGAGCCCGTCGAGGAAGAATACTGCGCGGCTCCCCTGCCCTGGGTGAGGTCGATCTCTGCCATTTGTCGAGTAGTCCATCGGCGCCCGACACCTCAGCTTGAGGGAATTCGCCGTCGGAAAATCACATTTCTGACGGCTTTCGGCCGAGTGTCAGCTTTCCGACGGCCCCGCGACGTCAAACCGCTGACGTTCGGTCAACCATGTGACGGCAGGGTGAGCTCGAACACGGCGCCTTGGCCGACTTGGGCGGAGGCCGACACCCGGCCACCGTGACGGGTCACGATACGCTGGACGGTGGCCAGACCTATGCCGGTGCCGGCGTAGTCTTGGGCAGAGTGCAGACGCTGGAAGGGCGCAAAGAGCTTGCCCGCCTGGGCCATGTCGAAGCCAGCACCGTTGTCGCGCACGAAGAAGACTTGCTTGCTCCCGTCCCAGCGCGCCCCCACTTCGATGTCGGCCTCGACGGCCTTGCGGGTGTACTTCCAAGCGTTGTCGAGAAGATTCTCCATCATTATGCGGAGAAGGCCCGCGTCGCCGCGCGCGCGCAGGCCAGCCTGCACGTAGCTGTGCACGCGGCGCTCGGGCTCGCGCTCGCGTAGCTGGGCCAGGATGTCGCTGGCCATCGCCGTGAGGTCGACGTTCTGCATGCGCATCTCGGTCCGGGTGATGCGCGAGAGCAGGAGCAGGTCGTCGATGAGCTCGCCCATGCGGGTGGCCGCCTTGCGCACGCGGTGGCAGTAGTCGCGGGCTTGCTCGTCGAGAGCGGCGCCGTAGTCCTCGACCAGGGCCTGGGTGAAGCCGTCTATGGAGCGCAAGGGTGCACGCAGGTCGTGCGAGACGGAATGGGCGAAGCTCTCGAGCTCGCGATTGGCCGCGGCCAGGGCGGCGGTGCGTTCTTCGACGCGCAGCTCGAGTTGCTCGTTGAGGGTGCGCAGTGCTTCTTCCGTGCGCCGTCGCGAGGTGATGTCGAGGCCGAACGATATGGTGCCGGTCACCTTGCCCGCCTCGATGAGGGGATTATTCTGCCACACGATGTAGCGTTCATCGCCGGTCGCGGTCAGCAGGGGCAGCTCGAAGGTGCTGGGCTCGCCCCCGGCCAGGAGCCGGCGGAATTCCAGCTCGACCTGGGGATAGAGCTTGGGGGGGGCGATGACCGCGAACCAGTTCTTGCCCTCCACATCGGCCCGTGCGTACCCGGTGACACTTTCGGCGGTGCGGTTGAAGGCCCGTACCCGGCCTTGGCCATCTAGCCCTACCACCATGATACTGGCCAGCTCGATCATTTGCTCGGCGTGGTCCTTGGCCTCCTGCAAAGCCTCTTGGGCGGCCACCAGGTCGGTGACCTCGCGCTTGACCCCCCAGATGCGCACGAGCTGACCGTCGGTAACATCACCCGACAGGTTGTTGAGGGAGCGGAAGATGGTGCCGTCGTGTCGGTGCTCGGACAGAAGGAGATTGTCGAGACGATAGCCAGACATGATGAACGCCACCACGAACCCGAGCTGCTCCTCGCGCGAGCTGGACAAGAGCTCGCCGAAGCTCATGCCATGCATGGCGTCGGCCGCAGCGAAGCCGAATTGCCGGGCGAACAGGTCGTTGCAGAAGTGGATGCGGGCGCGGTCGATGATTGCTGCCGCCTGCTGATGCACAGCGCTAGAAGTGGCGATCGGGGGATGGATATCGAAGCGCCAGAGACCTTCCGAAGACAGCTCGAGGAAGTGGCTGACCTGGCTGGTCAGGGTCTCCCCCGTAGCGGGCGTGGGCGCATTCTCAGGCGGGTCGGTCATAAAGTGTTGGGCGGGTCGGTCGGGCGCATGGCCTGCCCGACCATGATAATACTGAGGGGTGGGCTCCACGAGAATCTCTGCGGCGATTGCCAGCCAAGTCCCCGAAGGCGGGGCGCCGGCGCAGTCGCAGGTGGTGGCGGGGATGGCGGGCAGCGAGAGCCGAGGGCAGGATGCGCAAGAGCCGCGGGTCTTGTTCGCCGACGGTCCGGATCGGCACCTGCACGCCCACGGGGAGGCCATTGCAGCTCTTGGCTTCGCTGTTGACGTCGCGCAAAACGGGGCGGAGGTGCGGGCGCGGCTGCAGGGCAAGGACTACGACGTGGTGCTGGCTGATGTGGCGCTGCCTGAGCTCGATCCCCTTGCCCTGTTGCGGCTGGTGCGGAAGCGCTTTCTCGATCTGCCGTTGATTCTTGCGAGTGACGGCGGGCAGGAGGGATTGGCCGCGGTAGTGGTGGAGTACGGCGCACTTTGTCATCTGGTCAAGCCGCTCGTTCCCGCCGCTCTGGGGGCGCACCTGGCCTATGCGGTGAAGCTGCATGCGCTGGCGCGCGTGCGGCGGCAGGCCTTCCGCGTCCTGGGTGGCCATTGGAGTCAAATGGGTGATCGCGCCGCTCTCGAGGTGGCGTTCGAGCAAGCCTTCGACCGGCTCTCCATCGCTTTTCAACCCATCGTTTCCTGGTCGAGCCGGCGTGTCATTGGGCACGAGGCCTTGTTGCGCAGCTCGGATCCCCAGCTGCCCGATCCCGCCTCGGTGTTGGCCGTGGCCGAGCGCTTATCGCGCATAGACCAGATCGGTCGCTTGGTGCGCGAGCGCGTGGCGCGTTCGATGACCAGAGCCCCGGCCGAGTACGTCTTCGTGAACTTGCACCCGCACGAGATGCTCGACAGCGACCTTTTCTCTCCCGCCGCACCGCTTTCGCAGTTTGCTAAGCGCGTCGTGCTCGAGATATCCGAGCACGCCTTGCTCGATGGCATCGAGCAGCTGGAACCGCGTGCGGATGCGCTGCGCAAGCTAGGCTTTCGCCTGGCCCTCGACAATCTTGGTCCGGGATATCCGGGCCTGTCCTCGTTTGCCCGCCTCCGCCCCGAGTTCGTGAAGTATGACTTGTCGCTGGTGCGTGGGGCGGCCGAGCGGTCCGAGCAGTGCGCTATACTGACGACCATGACGGCGGAATTCCTCGCCATGAATACCAGGGTTATTGCAGCGGGCATCGAATCCATTGCCGAGCGTGACGCCATGCTCGATGCGGGAGTGGACTTGCTGCAGGGATTTGCATTTTCCCGGCCGGAGAGCGGATATCGACAGCCGGAGCTGCGCTAGCCAGCCCGGGGAACCGATCGGTCCAGCGCAACTGTGTCATCCCTGCACGTCATTCTCGTCGAGCCGGAGATCCACTGGAACACCGGCAATATCGGACGGACGACGTTGGCCGCGGGGGCGTGCCTGCACCTGGTAGAGCCGCTGGGCTTTTCCCTCGACAGCCGCTATTTGCGCCGGGCTGGCCTCGACTACTGGCCCTTGGTGCGCCTCAAGGTCTGGCCGAGCTGGCCGGCGCTCGAGGCGAGCTTGCCAGATCTGGGCGAGCCCTTCTTCTTTTCCTCGCGTGCCTCTCGTCTGCACTGGGACGTGCGCTATCCCGACCGGGTGGCGCTGATCTTCGGGCGAGAGAGTGTCGGATTACCCGAGTCCTTGCTGGATCGTCACGCCCAGCACACGGTGCGTATCGCCATGGCCGAGCCGGGCCTGCGCTCCATCAATCTTTCCACCTCGGCCGCTATCGCGATGTTCGAAGTGGTGCGCCAGTGGACGCACGGATAACGGGTCGGGGCCTATAGCAGCGCCACCTTCATCGCTTGCTTCCCGCCGAGTCCAGCGCCCCGTTGCGCACACCTTGCGCCTCTTGGGCGCGCTCGAGGCCCCGCTTCGCCAGGGCGTTGCCGGGGTCGAGGGCGAGGGCGCGCTTGAACGATTCAGCCGCCTGGGGAAATTGCTCCGAGGCCAGCTCGACCTTGCCCATGATGACGTGGGCGCGCGCGCGTATGGTGGGCTGAGCGTGGCCGCTCGCGGTCACAGCCTGCATGGCGTCGAGGCGAGCCATGGCCAGGTGGTTGTCGCTGAAGGCGGCCTCGGCCTTGTGGATGGTCGCCAGGACCTCGTCGTCCGCAGGCGGGGCCTTGGGCGCCGATACTAGGCGAGGCATGGACTGGGCGGAGGTGGCAACCTCCCTCGCCTTGCGCTGGGACAAGTCCCTTTGCGCCGTTGCTTGGCCCGGTTTGGCCGGCCTAGTCCGCTTGCCCACCGGTCTCGCCGGCTCAAGCCCAGGAGCAGGGCCCGCCAGCCTTGGCGGTGGCGCGGAGGCGCCCGCCGCTGCTGCTGCTGCCGCCGCGGCGCTGCCGGGGCTTACTGTGCCGGAGCTCACGGTGGCGCGGCTCGCCACCGCGGGGCTTGTCTTGCTGTGGCTCGCCGTGGCCCCGGAGCCCGCCATCAGGCTGGGGTCAGCCGCGGTGGGGCTCGCCGCGGCGCTGGGGCTTGCCGTCAGGCTGGGGCTTGCCGTCAGGCTGGGGCTTGCCGTGGGCGGTGCCACCTGCGCGGGAGGCAGCCCTGGTGCTGGTCTTGCGGCCGCGAGCCCAGGCCCGGGAGCTTGGGCCGGCAGCGCGCCGGGCAGGGGAGCTCGGGAGCGAGACGGATGTCCGACGATCATAACACCCAGAATCGCGCTGGCCAGCGCTGTCGCGGCGCCCAGGGCCTTCCCGATGCGGGCGCGACGCCGCTTGCGCTCGCTCAGGAGCTCGGTCTTGGACGGCGAGCGCATGCCGAGGATGCTGTCGCCCATGGCGCGGATATCTTCCAGGTGGACCACCAGGCGCTTCTTGAGCTCCTCGGCGGATTGTGGCCGACGGTCGGGATCGCGCGCCAGGCAGCGCAGCACGAGATCTTCCAGGTCTTGCGGGAGATCCGAACGATAATCGCGCAGCGGGCGCGGATCGCGGGATAGCTTGCGCTGCCAGATCTCGTCGACGCTGGCGCCCTCGATGGGCAGGTGGCCGCCCGCCAGCACCGTGTACAGAATCGCGCCGAGCGAGTAGATGTCGGAGCGGAAGTCGACCTTGCCTCCGCCGCGAATTTGCTCTGGCGCCATGTACTTCGGCGTGCCGACCGTGGCATCGGTCAGAGTCAGGTTGGCGGCATCGCCAGTGTCATGCAGGAACTTCGCTACCCCGAAATCGAGCACCTTGACCATTTCTTCCTGGTCCTGCGACCTGACCAGCATCACGTTGGAAGGCTTGAGATCGCGGTGGATGATGCCCGCCCGGTGGGCGGCGTCGAGGGCGCGGCAGATCTGGGTGGTGATGGCGAGCGCGCGCTCGATGGCGAGCTGGCCGTCGCGTTTGATCACGGTGTCCAGGTTGACGCCGTCGATGAACTCCATGACGAAGAAGAACTCGCCCGCTAGGGTGGTGCCACAGTCGGTGACGTCGACGATGTTGGGATGGCCGATCTGCGCGGGAGCCAGGGCTTCGCGTTGAAAACGCTTGGCCAATTCCGATCGGCGCCGCTCCACCTTGTGGGAAATCTTGATGGCGACGCGCTTGCCGATTCCGGTATGGTGGCCTTCGTAGACCCGGCCCATGGCGCCTTCGCCGACCAGGCGGCGCACGAAATAGCGGTCGCTCAGGGTCTTGCCTATGAGCTGGTCGGGCGGCTCGATCGCGGTCTGGCCCTCGTTGATGGTGGCCGCGGCCACGCCTGGCTCGTCTGACGCGGACTCGCGCCGGCGATTCGCCTCGTCGCTGTCATCGAGGTGGCCGGCGCGCTCGATGAGGGCGCTCTGCTCGGCGGCCTCGTCGCGGATCTCGGTTTCGAAGAGGCGGGCGATGAACCTCGCCGCCTGCAATTTGCCGCCGCCCTCGCTCGGCATCTCGGCCATTAGGGCGGCACACATCTCCTCGCCAGTTTGGAAGCGCTGAGCAGGATCGATGGCCAGGGCTTTGCTGACCACGCGATCGAGACCGGCGGGCACGTCCTGGGTGTAGCGCGAGGGCGGGGGCAGCTCGGCGCTCGGTACCCGGCTCTCCGCGGGCGGGAACAGCTGTCGCCCGGTCATGAGCTCCCACAAGATCACCCCGGCGGAAAAGAGGTCGCTGCGATGATCGACGGTCTTGCCCGTGTATTGCTCGGGCGACATGTAGCTGACCTTGCCCCATTGCACCCCGGTCGCCGTCTGCACGACCTTGGTCTTCCATTTGGCCAGCCCGAAGTCGATCAGCTTGACCCCACCCGTGTAGGTGAGCATGACGTTGGACGGCGATATGTCTCGGTGCACGAGCCCCAGCCCTTCGACATTCACCGCGTACCATAGCGCCGAGACCAGCTCGCCTATGTAGTAGAGGGAGAGCCCGATGGGGAAACCATCACGCCGGGCCGCGCAACGATTCCAGGTTTCCGTGATCGATTTGCCGCGCACGTACTCCATGGCCAGGTAGCCCTGGCGTTCGTGGATGCCGAAGTCGAACACATAGACCAGGTTCTCGTGCGACAGCTTGGTCACGACCTTGGCTTCGTCGAGAAACCTCTGGGTCAGCTCTTCCGCGTCGCGCCCGGGCCGGACTTCCTTGAGCACCTTGAGCGCGCACACCCGTTCCACCCCGGCCTGGCCGGTGAGCGCCATGAAGACGTGTCCCATCCCACCCTTGCCGAGCTCTTTGAGCAGCACATAACGCGGCCCGAACCGGCAAGGATAGCTGGGCTTGGATGCAGGTGGATCCCGGCTACGCAAGTTGACGAGGCGCAATCATACAACGAACCTTCGCGCTGTCGAAGCCATTGGCCGCCCGTTCGAGAGCGCTATCTGACCGGGTGGCGGCCGAGCGCCCGCGGACATCGGGGGACAGGTCGGCGGCCGGCCGCCCGTTCTTCATGACGCGAAAATCGCCTGACCGTGGCCTGCGGAGCCGAGCACGGTCTTGTTCTTCTCGATGATGAGCGTCTTGAGCTCGTCGCGGGCCGGCCCGAGGTACTTGCGCGGGTCGAACTCCTTCGGATTCTCCGCGAAGGCCTTACGGATGGCAGCGGTCATGGCCAGTCTTCCGTCGGAGTCGATATTGATCTTGCACACCGCCGAGGTGGCGGCGCGCCGGAGCTGGGCCTCGGGAATGCCCACGGCGTTGTCCAGCTTGCCGCCGAATTTGTTGATCATGTCGACATACTTGAGCACGACCGACGAGGCGCCGTGGAGCACGATGGGGAACCCGGGGATGCGCTTCTCGATCTCTTCGAGGATGTCGAAGCGAAGGGGAGGGGGCTCGAGGATGCCGTCCTTGTTGCGCGTGCACTGGGCCGGCTTGAACTTGTAGGCGCCGTGCGAAGTGCCGATGGAGATGGCGAGCGAGTCCACGCCGGTCTTGGTCACGAAGTCCACGACCTGATCGGGCTGGGTGTAGATCGACTTGGCCGCCACCACGTCGTCCTCGATGCCGGCGAGAACGCCCAACTCGCCCTCGACGGTCACGTCATAGCGGTGGGCGTACTCGACCACCTTGCGGGTCTCCTCGATGTTCTTCTCGTAGGGGTGGTGCGATCCGTCGATCATGACCGAGGAGAAGCCGGTCTCGATGCACGACTTGCACAGCTCGAAGGTGTCGCCGTGATCGAGGTGGAGCGCAAACTTCAGCTTGCTGCCCCGGGCCTTGATCATTTCCAGCGCGCCCTGGGCCATCCAGCGCAGGAGGGTCTGGTCGGCATACTTTCGCGCGCCAGAGCTGACCTGGAGGATGAAGGGTGAGTCGGACTCAACGCAGCCATTCACGATGGCCTGCAGTTGCTCCATGTTGTTGAAGTTGTAGGCGGGGATAGCGAACTTGCCCGCCATGGCGGCGTTGAACATGGAACGAGTATTAACGAGCCCAATTGCCTTATATAGAGCCTGCTCCGACATGATGGTTGGTCCTTTGCGCGTGGTGTGATGGGAAGCATGGGAGGGCTCCTCCACCCTCCCGCGATCCTTTGCCGCCGGCGAAGCCGACGGGCGGGAAACTGTTACTTGCTCAAGATCTTGGCGACCCGGGGGGCCTGGAAACGGTCCTGGACTGGCAGCTCGCCCGCGAGCGGATGGCAGTAGTCGAGGAACGCTTGGGTCACGTTGTTGCCCTCGGGGTTGATGAAAGACTCGTCCATATGGCGGGTCTTTGCCGCGACCGACTCGAGGGGGATGAGCTCGTAGTTGACGGCGTAGTTGGCCACTCGCTTGATGGCGACCGAGCCGGCCTGACCGTGGATGGCGGCGAACTGCACGGCGCGCTGCCCGACGGCGCGCGCTTCTTCCGCGTCACTCGTGCTGATGCAGCCTAGGAAGGATCGCTGCAGGTAGCCGAGGGTATCGGCCCGCACCCGCTTGATCTTGGTCTTGGCCTTGATCCTATCGGCGAGGAGGTCACCCAACGCACCCGTGCCCGACAGCTGCACGTTGCCGTGCGAGTCCTTCTCCACTCCCTTGAGGGTAGTTATGATGGGCGCGCCCGACTTATCGCTGACGCCCTCGGATACCGCGATGACGCAGCGACCAAGCTGGTCGTAGACCTTCTGCACATCGGCCACGAATTTGTCGGGATCGAAGGCCCGCTCGGGCAGATAGATCAGGTGGGGCCCGTCGTCCTCGAACTTGCGCCCCAAGGCCGCGGCGGCGGTGAGGAAGCCGGCGTGGCGGCCCATGACCACGGCGATATACACGCCGGGCAGGGCGCGGTTGTCCAGGTTGGCCCCGGCAAAAGCCTGGGCGACGAATTTGGCCGCCGAGCCAAAGCCTGGACAGTGATCGGTGCCGACCAGATCGTTGTCGATGGTCTTGGGCACGTGTATGCAGCACAGATCGTACCCGGTGGTCTTGGCCTGCTCGTTAACGATGCGGCAGGTGTCGGACGAGTCGTTGCCGCCGCAGTAGAAGAAGTAGCGGATGTCATGCGCCTGCATGACCTTGAACATCTTCTGGCAATACTCGATGTCAGGCTTGTCGCGAGTGGAGCCCAGGCCGGAAGCGGGTGTGACCGCCACGTCCTCCAGGTTCTGCGCGGTGGCCTCGGACAGATCGAGGAAGCTCTCCTCGAGCACGCCGCGCACGCCGTGGCGGGCACCGTAGACATGGGTGATGATAGGGAACCTGCGCGCCTCGAGCACGACGCCCACCACGCTTTGGTTGATAACCGCGGTCGGGCCACCGCCCTGCGCGACAAGAGCTTTACCGGTCAGCTTGGCCATTTTCTTCTCCGAACTTTGACGGTCGAGTGGGAAACGTTCGGGCGGCTACAATAGTCGGGCTAGCCCATCTTGACCACTGCAAAAGTCGTGGCATCTTACCGAGGCTTGGTTCGACGATTATGTCGGTTACGGGGCGGACGACGCTCCTCCGGCACCGGTCGAGGTAGCCACGCCGGAGCAGGCGCCATTCCGATCGGGGAACCACAGCGTCTTCGCGTCCTGGCAGGCGCGGCGGTAGCGGTCGGCCAGACGCTTGGCCTGCTTGGACCCGGCGGAGAGCTTGGTGGGAGGACACTTGCGGGTCGGGTCGCAGGAGTACGCCCCCCAGCCGGCGGCGTCGTTCTGGCCGACGGCGAAGACGGTGACGGGACCGATGTCGGCCATCGGGATGCCGACGAAGTATTCCTTGCCGAGATTGGGAAACCCCTTGGTAATCGCACTTTCGGCACAGGCGCGGGCGTCCTGGGCATCGACGCTCTTGGCGGTGGCTTCGAGCCCCCCGCGATCCACGCAAGGTTCCTCGCCCTGGCTGGTCCAGCTTTCGAGGCCAAGCGCCTTGTTGATGGCCACCACGATCGCGGTCATCTCTCGCCCGAGCTCGGGCTCGAGCTTAGCGGGCGGCTGGCCCGCGAGAAGAAGCGCGGCACACGCGATTGTTGCTAGCATGGCGGGATGATACCTCGCCGCGCGCGCCACCGCCTAATCGTGTGGGCGGGCCTATTGTTGGCGGTGGCCGTGGTGGGGCGCGACTTCGTAGTGGCCACGACTTTCCTCGGCGATGACCACCTTTTTCGGACCTTCGCCAGGCTCGAGCCCAATCCCTGGCGCGCCTTCGTGCACGACAAGCACGGCGGCGAGTACTATCGGCCGCTGCCCATGCTGCTGTGGTGGGTGCTGGAGCGGATTGGTCGCGGGAGCGCGTATCCGTTCGCCCTGATGGCGTTTGCGCTGCATTGTGCCTGCGCGGCCCTGCTGGTTATCATCGCCGAGCGTCTCGCGGCTCTCACCGGCAAGCCAACTGCTCGCTCCATCAGCGTGCTGCTTCCCGGGGTTTTGTTCTTGCTCGCGCCCGCGGCGCGGGAGGCCGCTCTTTGGTTTGCCGCGAGCACCGACTTGTTGGCGACGGCCGCCATGCTGGCCGCGCTGGCCTGCTGGCTTTCACCGTGGCCGCGGCCGCTGGCGCTTGCGAGCTCGCTCCTCTTCGCCATTCTAGGGCTTTTGAGCAAGGAGACGGCGTTGGCTCTGCCCCTCATGATCGGTTCCTCTGGCTGCCTCATCCGCTGTCGCGACGGGAGGGCAGGCTCGGCCCGTGCTCGCGCGTTGCTGGTCGACACCCTCCCATTTCTGATCGTCGCAGCCCTCTACCTGATTGTGCGCAGCGTTGTGCTGGGCGGCATGGGCGGCAGCAACGACGCCAGAGCTCCGCTCTGGGCGGTGGCTCTCCAGATCCTGAGCGGGCTTCTGCACGCGCTCTCCGCCTACGATCCGCTGCCTGACTGGGCAGCCTGGGCCATGGGGGGCTTGCTCCTGGTGTTCATCGTGGTAGTGCTGCGGCGGTCAAGGTTGGCGGAGGGTCCTTTAGAACCCCCGCGGGCGATCACGCGACTATTAGGAAAAGGACCCTGGGAGGGTCCTTTAGAACCCCCGCGGGCGAGCTCGGTCGGGCCAAGCCCGCCCGAGCTCACGCGAGTTTTGGCCATCTGGACGCTGGCTGCCCTTGCCCCGTTATCCGCCGCGGGATGGGTGGTGGGGGCGCGCTATTTTTACGGCGCGACCGCCCCGCTCATGTTGCTTCTGGCGCTGGCCTTGCGACAGGCCAACGCGGTATGGCTCACCGTCGCGATCCTGGCCGCGCAGCTCGGGTTTGGCGCGCTGGCGGCGAACCGGCGCGCGGCCGATATCACGGTCTACCGGCAGGCCGTGCGCGCTGCGGTGGCGGCGGTGAATCAGGGTGTGGCCCGTGGGGGACGGGTATTCCTCGTGCGGAGTGGGGTGAAAGACCTGGACCTGGCGATCAAGCTTGACCGGGCCGCCAGCCCGGCCGTCCTGGACACGGTCGTCATCCCCGACGTGCCGGCCTCGTTCGTTCGTTTACCGCCGGCCGAAGAGGGAAGGTTGGGCTTCTTGCTGGCTCTTCCGCCTTTGCCGCCGTCCGGGGCCTACCGTTTCGGCTCGGCCCGTATCGTCGGGCTGGCCCGGCGCGAGGAAGCCCCCGCGCTCGACGATGTCCTGGCTCGCCTACCCGACCTGCGCGTTATCCGTCTCAGGCTGGATGCTCGCCCCGTGGGCTGGGAAGATGTCGCCCTGGCGAGCACGAGCGAGTAGCGGGCCACGGTCTTGCCCGCGCCCACGGTCTCTTGCCTATGCTCTGGCCCACCGTCTCGCCCGCGGTCCTGCCTACGTCTGGCCGGGAAAACGGCCTTGGCGCCTATCGACCAACGCGACTCTTCACCAAGCCGCTGACTTGGCGTAGCATCATGGTCTTCTCGTCATGCCGAAAGCGCAGGCCAGCCACATAGAGCTCATGAAGTCCGCCGTGGCCTTGGCCTCGAAGCGCAGCTTCGACCATCTGCTCTACGTCGGTGACCTGCTCCTGCCCGAGGATGTCTTTCGCGGGAAGGCGAGCGCACGCAAAAAGCTCGTGCAGGCGGTGGTGAGCGAAGCGCAGCGGGCCGTGGTCGAAGCCTCGGGGGTGCGGGTTATCTCGCTGCCGCAGTACGACCTCGGCCGGGCGGAGAAGCTGAAGCTTGCTATCGTGAGTGGTATCGCGCGCGGCATCTACGCCGAAGGTGACGTGGTGGTGGCGTTGCTCTCGGCTCGGCCGGTGGGCAAGCCCGATTCCATTCTGGTGGTCAACGTCGGGCCGGATGACGAAGACGTGGGCTTCGGCTTCTTGCGCACCGAGGGCGTGTCCGCCGAAATTCTCGAATCGCTCATCGATCTGGCGGTCACCATCGGGGTGGAGGGTTGGGAGGGGCGACCGGTGGGCGCGCTCTTCGTGATCGGCGACTCGAACAAGGTGATGGAGCAGTCGCGGCCGCTCAGTCTCAACCCTTTCCAGGGTTACTCGGAGGACGAGCGCAACATGCTGAGTCCCGAGGTCAAGCGGGCGCTGCGTGCCTTTGCCGTGCTCGACGGGGCCTTCGTCCTACGCGAAGATGGAGTGGTCCTGGCCGCCGGCCGCTATCTCAATTTCGAGGAGAAGGACGTGCGCATACCGTTGGGGCTGGGCTCGCGCCACATGGCCGCGGCCGGCATCACCCACGAGACCTCGGCCATCGCCGTGGTGGTCTCGCAAACCTCGGGCACGGTACGGGTTTTCCGCCACGGCCGCGCCGTGCTGGAGTTGGCCTCGCGCATTCGCCGGTCGTAGCTCAGTTCCCCGGCGCCGGTCGTAGCTCAGATCCCCCGGGGCCGGTCGTAGCTCAGTTCCCCGGCGCCGGCCGTAGCTCGGATCTCACCGGGGAGCAGGCCGAAGCTCGCTTCCAGGCTGTCAATCCAGCGCCTGCCGCACGCGCGTCTCGATCTCATCGACCGTGACCTCCGCCTGCTCGCGCCGGGTCAGGTCACGCAGCACCAGCTTGCCGCTGGCTAGCTCGTTATCGCCCACAATGAGGGCGAATCTGGCGCGCAGCGCGTCGGCGCGCTTGAGCTGGCTCTTGAGGCCGGCCGTGCGATGCTCGATCTCGGTGCGTATGCCGGCCAGGCGCAGATGCTGGGCGATGGGCAGCATGAAGGTGCGTGCCTGGTCGCCGAGGGTGGCGATGAAAAGGCTCAAGCCAGGCTCGAAGCTGGCAGCCGGAGCCGCCATGGCCAGAAGCGCGCGCTCCACCCCCATGCCGAAACCCAGGGCCGGTACGTCGGGTCCGCCCAGGGACGCGACCAGCTTGTCGTAGCGTCCCCCACCGCACACGGTGTTCTGCGCCCCCAGGTCGCCGACCTTGGCCTTGATCTCGAAGACGGTGCTGGTGTAGTAGTCGAGCCCACGCACCAGTCTGGGGTCGAGCACGCTGTCCACTCCCAGATCGGCAAGGTGCCCTCGCACCGTGGCCAGGTGTTGCCGCGATCCTTCTCCCATCAGATCGCACAGGACGGGCGCCTGCGCGACCAGGGCTTGCACCTCGGGATCCTTGGAATCGAGGATACGAAGCGGGTTGGTCTCGAGGCGGCGCCGGGAAAAGTCGTCCAGCTTGCCCACATGCCCGGCAAAGTAGGCGCGTAGCGTCTCGCGATAGGCGGCCCGTTCCTCGGGGGCGCCCAGGCTCCCCACCGCCACCTCGAGCTGGTTGCGGCTGATGCCCAGATCGGTGAGCAGGGCGACCAGCATGGCGATCATCTCCGCGTCCATGCTCGGTTCGCGCACCCCGAATACCTCGGCCCCGACCTGATGGAACTGGCGCAGGCGTCCGCGCTGGGCTCGCTCGTGGCGGAACATGGGTCCCAGGTAGTACCAGCGCGTGATGGGTTCGCGGTTCCAGAGCGAGGCCGCGATGTAGGCGCGTACGGCTGAGGCGGTTCCTTCCGGACGGAGACTGACCGATTTTCCGTCTCGGTCGTCGAAGGTGTACATTTGCTTTTCCACCACTTCGGTCGCTTCCCCGACGGAACGGGTGAATAGCGGTGTGTATTCGACGACAGGCGTGCGCAGCTCGCGGTAGGCAAAGGCATCGAGCAGGGTGCGCGCCTTTTCCTCGACGAACTGCCACTTGGCCACGTCGGGCGGCAGGATGTCGTTCATTCCCTTGACGCTAGGAGGCAGGTCAGACACGGTCCGTCCTTATAACACTCGATAGCACCCGGGCCAGTCACTCCACCCGGACCATGGCCTGGCCCAGGCCGGCCACGATCTGGGCGCGGGCGCGCTCCACCAAGTCGCGGTCACGGCCATCGAGAGTGATGAGCACCTTGTGGTCGGGAGCGTCGAGATGGGGATAGGAACCAATGGCCACGGTGGGGAAGTCGGCCGCTGCCTGGTCGAGCATCTCGGCTATCGCGCCCTCGCCCGCGGCCGAGTAGACGGAGTGGGTGAAGAAGGGCGAAGCGCGGAAGCGCTCGCGGATCATGGCGAACTTGCGTTGCAGGATCGAGGGCACCCCGGGCAAGATATACACGTTGCGCATGGCGATCACCGGCCAGCACTTTGCCGAGGCCGCCGGTCCGCGCACCAGCGCTGCCCCTTCGGGAACATCGGCCATGCGCAGATTGCGCTCGTGGAACTCGTCCACCATGGCGGCCCGGATCAGATCGGCCAGCTCCGGGTTGCGCACCACAGCCACCTCGAAGGCCGCCGCGATGGCCGGTATGGTGACGTCGTCGTGGGTCGGTCCGATCCCGCCGCTGGTGAAGACATGGTCGTAGGCTCGAGCGGCGGCTCGGACGGCGGCGGCGATGACTTCGGGCAGGTCGGGGATGACCTCTATGCGGCGCACGGCCACCCCGAGCTCACGTAGCTGGCGCACCAGGAAGCGGGCGTTCTGCTCTTCGACTTTGCCGGAAAGAATCTCGTCTCCGATGACGACGATAGCGGCGGTCGCGGCGCAATCTGCGGACATGATGGACCTAGACCGCCTTACGTGGCTTGGTCTCGAGCGCGGTCTCGACCATCTTGATCTCGACCATGAGATCGGTGGCCAGGCGTTCGAGGGCCGAGCGCAGGCTGGCCAGGTCAGCGCTGCTCGGCAGACGCACCCGCGCCTTGGCTACGAACAGCATTTCCCCGGACATGGCCGCGCTGACGCGGTCGGTGGCCAGCTCTTCGACGTTGGCACCGCTGCTCGCCAAGAGCTGGGAAATCTCGCGCACGATACCCGGTCGATCGAGCCCCACCAGATCGAGATCGAGCGAGCGCCCGCCCGCGGGCCTTCCCTCGGCGTCGACCTGGGCGTGCTCACCCACCACGCGCAGCCCGCGCGCTTCCAGGTCAGCCAAGGCGGCCAAGAGCGAGGCGGCCTTGCCCGGGGGAACTTCGACGCGCAAGATGCCGGCGAACTTTCCCGCCAGGTGGGCCATGCGGCTCTCCAGCCAGTTGCCACTGTTGCGTGCTACCGCGTCGGCCACCGCCTCGACCAAACCCGGTCGATCGGCACCGATGAGAGTTAGCACCAGATCGGTCATCTGTAACTCACAAGGTCACGTCACTGCCCACACCCGAGCCCACGCCGCTCATACACGCAGGTGGAGCGGATAGGTCTTTTCGATCGACTCGCTGCAGGCATCGTTGATGAGCTGCCAAATGTTGCGCATCTGGGCTTCGATCACGCTGCCCTCACTGGCTTCTTCACCGGGATCCTCGTCGTCCTCCTCGTCGTCGAGCTCGTCGTCATCATCCTCTATCGCCAGCTCCTCCTTCATTTCCTCCAGAGTGTCCTGCAAGGTGTAGGCTGACGCCACTCGATAGTCGCCCACGGTCAGCGGGCCTTCGAACTCCAGGGGCAGGTAGATGTCGGCCGCCACGTCATGGGCGTCCAACCGGTCCATGAACTCGGTCATGGCTTCTTCGCTCAAGCGCTTGGCGAAGGTCTGGGTGGTGTTGTGCTGTTCGGTTTCGGGCAGCTTGGTCCCCGCCTGTTCGAGCAGGCGGCCGAGCGCTTTCACTTCTTCTTCGTCCAGTCGTTCCGAGAGGGGAGCGAGTTCGATTGCCGACATGACCATACGGTGCCGCAGCCTGGGCGTGCCGTCAATGTCCACGACGCTGGTATCCGGGATCTTCTTCCTCGCCGGCACCCCATCACGAAGTATGCAAGTCTATGTCCATGAATACGGAGCAGCATCCTCCTCAGGCCGTCGACATTGCGTCCTGCATCGCTAACGCGCGCGACGCGGCCAGCAGAGGAATTGCCGCGGGAACGTCGGGCCGCGAGCTCGCGTTTGGGCTGACCGCGGCGGTTGAGGGGGCAGTGATGGAGCTGCTCTCGTACCACTTCGCGCAAGCTGGCGTTACGTCGGGCATGGCCGTCCTGGCCACCGGGAGCTTCGGCCGGCGAGAGCTCGCGCCCTATTCCGATCTAGACCTGCTCTTCCTGTGTCAGCGCAGTCCCGACGCCGGCGCGGAATCTCTCGCGCATGCGATCCTGGTCACGCTGTGGGACGCCAAGGTAGACGCCGGGCACGCGGTGCGCTCTCTGGCCGATGGTCTGGCCCTGCCCGATAAGGATTTGGCCGCGGCCACGGCGTTGCTCGACGCTCGCTATCTGGTGGGCGATGCCAACTTGGCTGCGGCCTTCGTCGCGCGTTACGAGGCACGGGTAGCCGGCGCCGCGCCTGATGGCTTCGTGGCGCGTTTGCGCGAGGAGCAGGAAGCTCGCCATGGCCGCTTCGGTGACACCATTTTCATGCTCGAGCCCGACTTGAAAAGTGGTCCCGGCGGCATCCGCGACTTGTGCGTGGGGCGCTGGGCCACCCGGGCCTGCTTTGGCGCGGGAGAGCCGGCTCGGCTGGCGGAGCTAGGAGAGATGTCGGCCCGGCAGGCCGAGGCCGTGGCGCAAGCCACCGATTTCATGTTGCGGCTGCGCGTGATCCTGCAGCTCGTGGCGCGACGGCGCCAAGATCAGCTTCGCTTCGATCTGCAGGAGATGATCGCTCCCTTGCTCTACCCGGGAGGGCCGATCGAGGACGAGGATCGACCGGCCGTCACTCCCGCGGTTGAGGCTCTCATGCGCGACTTTCAGACCCACGCCCGCGCCATCCAGCGCTCGACCGCGCGCTTCCTGCAGCGGGTATGCGAGCGGCGAGGCAAACCCTCGGCACCCAAGCCCGTACGGCCGCGGTCGAACGGGCCCGAGGACGCGAGCTTCGTCATCCGCGCGGGCAAGCTAGAGGTAAGGGATAGCTTTATATTCGTCCAGCAACCTTCGGAAATGTTGAGACTATTCGTAGTGTCGCAGCGCCTGGACGTTGCCGTCGGCTTGTCGACCATGGATCTGGTTGCCGAGCTGGCCGCCAGCCATAGCGAGGCCCTGCGCGCTGATGGCGAATCCGCCCGGCACTTTCTCGACGTGCTGACCAACGTCGAGGACAGGAGCGCACCCTCGCGCCTGGAGCAAATGCAGGATCTGGGGCTGGTATCGGCCTTGCTGCCGGCGTGGGGGCCCGTCTCTGGCCGAGTGCAGCATGACATCTACCACGTCTACACCGTGGATCAGCATTCCATCTACGCCGTTGCCACCCTGAAGGCGGTCGCGCGCGGCGAGCTTCGCCAGGATTACCCCGAGGTCTGCGACGCCTATCCCGAGGTTGAGCACACGCGGGCGCTGTTCCTGGCTTTACTCATGCATGATGTGGGCAAGCCCTTAGGCTCCAACCACGCCGAGAAGGGCGCCGTTTTGGCCGAGCGGGTCGCGCGTCAGCTCGGCCTACCACCCGAAGAGGTTGCTCTCGTCGAGTTCCTGGTACGCGAGCACCTGGAGATGGGACATAACTCACAACGGCGCGACCTTCAGGATCCGAGCCTGCTCGACTTCTTCGCGAAGATTTGCGGGACCGAGGAGCGCATGCGCCAGCTCTTCTTGCTGACCTTCTGCGATCTGGCCTCGACCGGACCGAAGACGATGACTCGCTGGAAGTACGAGCTGCTCCACGAGCTCTACGACCGAACCTTGAAGTACCTGCGCCGGGGTCCCGATCTGCTGGCGGCGGAAAGGGCCGAGCTGGTCGAGGAGCGGCAACAGAAGGCGTTGTCGCTTCTGGGGGAAGCTGGCCTGCGCGGGGGCGCAGCCCAAGCCTTCGCCGGGCTGCCCGATCGCTACTTCGCCGAGCAGGAAGCGGGTGCGATTGCCGCTCATCTGCGTCTCATGCGCGGACGAGACCAGCCCTGTGCGATGGGGGTGACCCATTCGGAGCGCGGCACCTATTCCGAGCTCGTCTTGGCCGCCGACGATACCCCGGGTCTGCTGGCCAAGGTGGCTGGGGTGCTCTACGCGAACCGCATCGACATTCTCGATGCCGCCATCTACGTGCGCGACACGGTGCCGGGGGTGCACGAGCGGGACGAGGCCCTCGATATTTTCCGCATACGCAAGGAGCCAGACGGCGCCGTTACCGATGAACGGCGGATTGATGCGATCCGTCGCGACATGGAAGCCGTGCTGTCGGGCCAGGTTACCGTCGAGTCGCTGGTAGCGGCGCGTCCTCGATCTGCGCCCCTTTACCAGCGGGCCAAGCCCAAGGTTCCCGCGACCCAGGTCAACGTGGACAACGACGCCAGCCGAACCTTCACCATCGTCGAAGTTTTTACCGAGGACAAGGCCGGCGTGCTCTACACGATAGCTCATACCTTGGCGGAGCAGGGGGTCGACATCCATCGCTCACGCGTGGGCGTCGCCGCTGATCGGGTCGCCGATATCTTCTACGTGAGGGACAAGGCGAGCGGGGAGAAGATCGAAGACGAGCCACGCATTGCCCATCTCACCCGGGCGGTGAAGGACGCGCTGGCGCGCCTCTAGAGCGGCCCCACGACTCCTTTCCGCCCGGATCGCCCGTCGCCATCACGGGGCTGCGACCGGCGCTTCTCCAGACTTTCCCACCCTGGGTTCTTCCGCCTTGGCTTTCCACGTTAGCTTTCCGCCTTAGCTTTCCACCCTGGCTTTCCGCTTGGCTCCCCCTCGGCTTTCCCCTTGACGGGCCAGGCTCTCCGCCTGAACCTTTGCTCCATGCTCCTAGCCCGTGCAACCCTACCCCTGCTGACCATCACCCTGCTGGGCGCCAGCACGGCCCTGGGCAAGGACATTGCTGCCGAGCTGGACAGGGGCCAAAAGCTCCTGTCCGCGGGCGATCTGAGCGGAGCGCTCGCGGTCTTTGCCGATTGTGCCACCGCCAGCCCCCGAGATCCGCGGCCGCTCTACTTGCGCGGTGTCGTTCTCGAGCAGAGCAGCGACATACCCGGTGCCGAGAAGGCCTATCGGCAGGCGCTGGCCCGCGACCAGAGCTTTGCGCCCGCTCATAATAATCTTGGGGCCATTTTCCTCGGCCGCAAAGAGCTCGCCGCCGCGGATAAGGAGCTGAGCGCGGCGAGCACGCTTGATCCCAAAAACTCGCGTGCCGCTTTCAACCTTGGCCTGCTGCGCGAAGCGCAGGGGCAGCCCCGCGCGGCGGCGGCGGAGTATCGCAGGGCGCTGGTGAGCCGGCCCGACGATGGTAACTGCCACGCCAACCTGTGCTCGGTCCTGCGCAAGCTGGGAGATGCGGACGGCGCGCTGGCCGAATGCCGGCAAGCCGTGCGGCTTCTGCCGCAAAGCGCGGTTGTTCTGACCAACCTCGGTCTCCTGCTCTCCGATCACGGGCGGCTCGACGACGCTCGCGACGAGCTCACCCGTGCCACGCACGCCGATCCAGAGCTAGCTCAGGCGTGGACTGGGCTAGGGCGGGTCGAGCTGCGGCGCAAGCAGGCCAAAGCGGCGTCCGTCGCGCTCGACCGGGCAGCCCGGCTCGCACCCGTGGACCCCGGAATAGCGGCGGACTACTGCCGGGCCCTGGCCGAGCAAGAGCTCGCGTCCCAAGCCACGCTGGCCGAGTGCCGCAAGGCGGTCGGGCTCGGCCCCGGCAACGCCCTTGCTCACTATGAGCTGGCCAAGGTGCTGGTGAGCCGCGGCGATTGCGCGGGTGCGCGCGCCGAGCAAGGCAAGCTGTCCGCCTTGCCTGGGGTGGGCGCCGAGGCCAAGCATCGAGCCGCAGAGATTGTCGCGACCTGTGTGCCGGGCAAGCCGGCGACGTCGCCACGGCAAGGCCGCGTCCGCGCCGGACAGTAGCAGGCTGGACGAGGCCAGCAGGGCAACGGGCAGGAGCGCGGAAGCGGTGAGCAGGCACGAGAGCGGCGGTGCGCATGCGCGAGGGCGCTGGGCTCCTGGCGCGCCCGGCTCGCCCCTGGCTTGGGGGGGGCTAGTAGCCATGCTCTTGGGTGCTTTGGCCTGCCGGCGGGCGCCGGCTCCGGTAACCCAACCCATGGCCTTCAGCCACCAGCGCCACATCGCAGCTAACATGAAGTGTCTGACCTGCCACCCGGGCGCAGGGGACGAGGCGCGGGCTCAGCTACCGACCGTGGCCGATTGCTTGGACTGCCACCACAAAGCGCGGGGTTCGGATCCGGATGAGGCACGCATCCGCTGGTTCGCAACGAACAAGCTGGAAATCCCCTGGGTCCGCGTCGACCAGCTGCCCGGGCACGTGTACTTCTCGCACGCGGCTCACGTGACTTTAGCCCAGATGAAGTGCGAAGATTGCCACGGCGATCTCCGGGAAAGGACGCGACCCTTGGCATTGCCTGATGTATCACTCACCATGGCGGAATGCATGCGCTGTCATCAGGAGCGCGGTGCGAGCAACCAATGCAAGACCTGTCACCGGTGACCGGGCATGGCTGACATCGACCGACGCGGTTTTCTGGTAGGCGCGGGCCTGGCCGCGGGCATTGCCGCGGGCTGCCGCGGGCGCGATCCCCACCCTCGCGACCGTCCGGCGACGCCAGCGGGCACGCGGGGGGAGCGCCAGGTGCTCTCGACTTGCGGCATGTGCCCGGTAGGTTGCGGCATCCGGGTCCGGGTGGTGGATGGTCGGGCGGTCAGCATCGCCGGCTCTGCCGCATCACCCATCAACCGCGGTGGGCTATGTGCGCGCGGCTCGGCCGGGATCGAGCTGCTCTACCACGCCGAGCGTGTGCCTTCGCCCCTGCGCCGGCTTGGCCAGCGCGGTGAGGACCAGTGGCAGGCCATATCCCGGGATGCCGCCATTGCGGAGCTGCGTGGGCGCTTGGCCAGGCTGCAGGAGGCCGGCGCGACGCATCGGGTGCTGCTCCTCGATGGCGATGGCCGGGGCACCACGCACGCTCTCTGGGCGCGCTTCATGGCCGCCATCGGCTCGCCCAATCACATCGGCCACGCCGCCCGCGGCAGCGCGGCGGTCGTCGAGACCATACGCCGGATGACCGGCACGCCGGCCAGGCCGGCCTACGATCTCGCTCGTGCCGGTTGCATTGTGCTCATCGGCACCGGTGCGCTCGAATCATCGTCTTTGGCCATGGCCTTTGCCCGGCTGGTGGCCACCGGGGCGAGGCCGCGCATCCTGTGTGCTTCGCCGCGACTGCCCAGAAGCGCGGCCCTGGTCGACGAGTGGATAGCCGTTGCCCCGGGTAGCGCGGGGCGGCTCTTGCTGGGGGTTTTGCACGTGCTGCTACGTGAGGGGCGGCAGGGAGCGGCGATCGAAGATGGGCATGGGCTTTTGCAGGCACGAGCGCAAGTCATGGCCGAGTACTCTCCCGACCAGGTCGCTGCGGCGACCGGGGTGCCGCCGGCGCGGATCGTCGCCATGGCGCACACCATGGCGGCGGCTCGGCCCGCCGTGGTGGTCGTCGACGAAGAAACCCAAGACGGTCAGGCGGTGGCGGCGGCCGTCTGGCTCAACGCGCTCACGGGCCTTGGTGGCGCCGGTGCGCTCGGCGTGTTGCTCGATCCATCCGAGCCCCGGGGGGCGTTGGCCATGGACCGCGGCCTGCCGGCGCGAACGGGGCCAGAACCGCCTGCACTGGACGAAGGCCCACTCGCGGGACGAGACTTCGCCGCCCGCCGCTTGCTCGTCGTTCCCGATGCGCTCCTGTCGGCCAAACCGTATCCGGTGGAGATACTGCTTCTCCACCACTCCAATCCGGTCTTCGCCGAGCCCGAGGGACAGCGCTGGGCGGAGGCCATTGCTCGGGTTCCGTTCGTGGTCTCCTTCTCGCCGATCCGGGACGAATCGGTCCGTTGCGCCGATCTGGTCTTGCCCGATCTGAGCTATCTCGAGAGCTGGGACATCGTCACCCCGGGCTCGGGTGTGGTTGCGCTGCGCCAGCCCGTGGTGGCCGCGACGACCCAGGGGATGGCCACCGGCGAGGTGGTGTTGCAACTGGCGCGGGCATTGGGCGGCCGGATCGCCCAGGCCTTGCCCTGGTCGAGCCTGCGCGAGGCCGCCTTGGCCCGGCTGGTCGATGTGAAAGCGGCTCCGCAGCTGATGGACGAGCTGGCGAGCCAGGGCAGCGTGGTGCTGCCCGAGTTGGTCCAGCAGCACAGCGGCGGTGGCGCAGCCTCTCGGCTGGCCAGCGACGGGCCCCGCGCCACCTGGCCCATCATAGACTTCGCCCCGGTGCTGGCCGAGGTTGCTATCCCCGCGTCGGACGCGGCGGAGTATCCCTTCAGGTTGTGGCCGTTTCGTGGCCACGGGTATGTCGAGGGCGGATCCCTGGCCTGGTTGGCCGAGCTACCGAGCGCGGGCGGGCCGTACGTCGAAGTCGCGGCCGAGGATGCGTGCCGCCTCGGCATCCCGCACGGCGACTGGGTGCGCGTGGTCTCGCCGGCCGGACGTGCCGAGCTCCGTCTCCATGTTAATCCCACCATCAAGGCCGGTGTCATCGGGCTGGCGCTGGGCGGTTGGGGCAGGCTGACCGGGGATCTGGGCGGGATCCCGGCTGGCCTTCTGCTCGCTACCGCCGATCCCGTGACCGGGCAATGGCTGGCCTGGGCCACCCCGGCCAGGTTGGAGAAGCTGGGATGAGCGCGGGCAAGCCAGACTCGTCGCGGCGTGAGGTCTTGGGCCTGCTCACGGCGGTCGTCGCCGCGGCAGCCGAGCGGACGGCCCGGGCGGGGCAGGGGGCGAGCGCGCCGCCGCCAGCGACGGGGTCGCTGCAGTGGGCCCTGGCCATCGATCTCGGTCGCTGCACCCGTTGCGAGGCTTGCGTGGTCGCCTGCGCGGCGGAGAACAACGTTGCGCCGCTGGGAGGCCGCGCCTCGGGATCGGCGCGGCCGATTCACTGGATGGACATGCTGGAGCCCGACCCGCGGCGCGCCCCGTGGGAGCTCGGCCCTTGGCCCGTTCCTGTTCCCTGCATGCATTGCGAGAATGCCCCCTGCGTGCAAGCATGCCCGGTGGGCGCCTCCTACCACTCCGACGATGGCATCGTGATTCAGGTCTGGGAGCGCTGCATCGGCTGCCGGGCATGCATGCTCGCCTGTCCCTACAGCCGTCGCTACTATAATTGGGTAGCCCCCAACTGGTCCTCCGCCACGGGTCCCGGGACCAACCCCGATGTGGCCATCCGCCCCGCGGGGGTGGTCGAGAAGTGCTCGCTCTGCCACCATCGCATTCGCACCGCGGTCGAGCGCGCGCGCCTGGACGAGGAGATGCTCGATGACGCCAAGCTGCAGCAGCTACCCGCCTGTGCCGCTGCCTGTCCGGCCCGGGCCATCACTTTCGGCAACCTCTCGGATCCACGGTCGGCCGTGAGCACGGCGGCGCGTAGCGCGCGTGCGATCGCACTGCTGGCTCACCTGGGCACGCGGCCGCGGGTCTTCTATTTGCGAGGCAATCCGTGAGCACAAAGCGCAGGAGCGCGTCCTTCGTCATCACGCTCGTCTTGCTCGCGGCCCTGGCGGCCTGGGGCGCTATCGCCTATGCCTTTCAGCTCAGCGAAGGCGACGGGGTGACCGGGCTTGCGGGCATAGGTCAGGGTGGGGCGGTGTGGGGACTATACGTGGTGCTCGACGGCTGCTTCCTCGGCACTGGCGTCGCCCTGATGGCGATCGCCTGCCTCGCCCGCTTTGTTCGTGGCCGTGCCCTGGAGCCTATGGCGCGCGTCGCTATGCCGTGTGCGATTGCCTGCTTCCTCGGCGCGGCGCTCGCGGTTAGCGCCGACCAGGGCCGGCCGGCCCTGGCGCTCGTCGACCTTTCCCTCTACGCGCGGGCGCAATCGCCCATGTTCACCACCTTCACCACCGTGGCCGGGGTATGTCTGTTGGGTAGTCTGGTCCATTGCGTGCTCGCCCGCCGCCCAGACCTGGCCGAGTACGCCAAGTCGCCTTCATTCTGGCGGCTGGCACAGCGTGCGCTCGCGGCCGGGTATCGGGGTACCCCCACTCAGCGCTATCGCCGCCAGCAGGCGGGCTTCTGGATGTCCCTGGCCTTGCTGCTTGCTCTCCTGGCGCCCGCCGTGGCGCTGGCGCTTTTGTTCACGGTGCGGCCGGCGAGAAGCCTCGCCCCCACCGTGCTGGAGGCGGCCGCTTTCTTGGCCCTCTCGCTGGGAGCCGGGCTTGGCCTTCTGCTCTTGGCCGCGAGCTTGGTGGAAAGGTTGGCCGCCGCACCGGTGGGCTTGCCACCCCAGGCTTTTGCCCGGCTGGGGCGCTGGTTGATGGCCACGGCGGCGCTATCCGTGCTGCTGGTGGTGGCGGCAGAGCTCGCGTCTATGGCGTCGGGCGAGGCCGCGGTGCGGGCCTACGCACGGGGCGTCTTACGCGACTACGGTGTCATGTTCTGGGCCACCTTGGTCGCGCTCTGGCTGGCGGGTGCCGTGCTATGGTGGGATAGCCGGCGCCGTCGCAGCCGGCGCGCGGTCTTGCTGCTCGCGAGCGGACTGGCCGGCTTGGCTTGCCTCCTCCACCACGACTGGTCGCTCATCGGCTGGCAAACCCACGGTCTGGCCCTGCCATATCAGGCAGGCAGCTACGCGCCCACGTGGGTCGAGGGCTCGGTGGCCATGGGAATCTTTGCCACCTGTCTTTTGCTCCTGCTCCCGGCGGTGCGCCTGATTCCCTTTGCGCCGGCGGCCGTCCAGGAAGGGCGGACGCAAAAGCCGCGCGACCTGGGCCGGAAGCTCTTGACCGGGCTGTGGCTGGCCGTTGGCCTTGCCGCGAGCGGCGCAGGTCTTGCGGGGTCGGCGCGAGTAGGGACGGAGCCATTTCTGGATCCGCCCCTACCGGGTAGCCCCCTCATTTTCGTGGCGGGGCTCGTAATGATGGCCACCGCCGGCGCCCTCTACGAGATCCTGCCCGAGCGCAAGGGCTAGTCGCGTGAGCGCAGGCGGGCTTTGCCCGAATGCGCTCACTCGCGGGGGATGTAAAGGACCCTCCCAGGGTCCTTTGCCTAATCGCGTGAGCGCAGGTCGGTTCGGCGCGTCGTCTTGCCCCCGGGCCGGCGCGACCGCGTCCACAGCAGGCCGAGGGTCAGCAGCGCGAGGGCGAGGCCACTAGATGGCGCGTTGCGCCGGGTGGAGGAGCCGAGCGCGCAGGAACAGCCGGAGTGCAGCCGGGCCTGGGCTGCCGCGGCGCCATCCACCCCTGTGGCGGGCCCACTGTCGCCCGGCTCGGCATTCGCTTGGCCAGTCGCACCGCCCGAGCCGAGCGGGTTGCCGTCATATCCGATTGCGCCACCCCCGGCGTGCCCGGGTGCATCGACGCCGATGGCGGGTGCGTCGAGGCCGGCGGAGCCGCCGAGACCAGTAGAGCTAGTGCCCGGCGCGTCGATGGCGCTCCCTCCCAAGGCAGTGCTGCTGGAGCTGGCGGAGCCGGCCGCTCCGTCCCCCGGGGCTCCGCCACTGCCGTAGGTCCCGGCGCTGCCGATGGCGCCGCCCGAAGCAAAGGGAGGCGGGATGATGTCGCCTCCGGTGGCGAAGGGAGACGTGCCGATGATGATGCTGGTGCCGGTGCCGATGATGGTGCCGGTGCCGGTGCCGATGATGGTGCCGGTGCCGATGCAAAATGGGGTAAGGCAACCGCAGAAGGGGCTAACGGCGGAGCTGCAGCTGCCGTTGCCGTCGCAAGACATGCAGGTGCCGCACGACACGTTGCTCTGCGGGAAGCCGCAGCCATTGACGCCGTTGCAGGCCGATTTGCACACGCCCGAGCCGATGCCACACTCATTGCGGGGATCGGTGCCGGCCGGGTAAGGACTGCAGATACCGAGGAGGCCGGGTTGGTCGCACGCCATGCATTGGCCGGTGCACGCGCTGTTGCAGCACACGCCGTCGACGCATGCGCCCGAGGCGCAAGCGGCGGCGCTGGTGCAGGCCGTGCCGTTGCTCGCCAGGCAATTGCCGGTGCCGTCGCAAGCCTGGCCATCGGCGCAGCTCCCAGCCACTGTGGTGCCGGCCTTGGCAGCGACGCAGGTTCCCAGCGACCCGGCCACGTTGCATGCCTTGCATGGCCCGCTGCAGGTTGAGCTGCCGCAGCACACGCCGTCCACGCAGTACCCGCTCGCGCACGAGGCGGCGAAGGCGGCGGTGCAGCCCTCACCGTTGCCCAGGCCGGTTACCGTGTACTCCCAGGTATCGTCGGTGGTGCTCATCGCCCCGTTCGCGCTGCTTGACGAGCCGCTGAAGAGAACGACCACGTCACGTCCGCTGTCGAAGGCCATGGCCGAGTTGTAGCGGATCCCGGGCGACGGGTTGGGGGAGCGCACGTACAAGGTATTGCTACCGGTGTCGATCTCCCAGGTCTGGCCCTGGTACGCGTAATACGTGCCCGAGTCGGTATCGGAGGCTTGCGCGAGCAGGACCACGCGCGAGCGGATCGAGTCATAGACCGCCATGCTCGCGTAGCCGTTCAAGATGTTGTCACCCGTGTTGAAGAACGCCCAGCCCGCGCTGATCGGATCCCATTGCCAATAGGGGACCGTGCCGGCGCCAGTGCCGTCATAGAGGAACAGCTTCTGCTGGCCACTGTCGTAGGCCATCACCGGGTCTTGCCTGCCCGTGGGCACGTTGCCCGCGGTGGTTAGGGTGCGGTCGGTCCAGGTCAGCGCAGCGCCGTCCCATTCCCAAACGTCGCTCGGCATCGTGCTGTACCCACCGAGGTAGGGGCCAGAGCCTCCCACTACGTATGTCGCACCTCCGTCGACGCTTGTCGTCACGTAGCCCCCGAAGAGCAGGATCTTGTTGCGGATGGTGTCGGTCACCATGCCGTGTCCGATGAGGGCGCCCGGGTTGGTGGTGGGAGCCAGCGGGGCCCACCCCGTGCTGGGCGTCCATTCCCAGGTGGCACTGGAGGGGGTGCCGTTTACGGATCCGCCATAGAGGATGAGTGACTTGCGCGTCGGGTCGAAGGCCAGGGCTGCCCCGGCCAGGGCGGGCGGCGAGACCGAGCTCGTGACTTGTGACCAAGAGATCCCATTCCACGACCAGAAGTCATTGAGGCTGAGGCCGGTCGTCTCATCCGTGCCCCCGAACACGTAGGTCGCGGCCGACGGGGGATAGTAGGCCATGCAATGGCCGGTACGCGCCGAAGGCACATCGAGGGCGGAGCTGCGATTGGTGAAGGCCGGCGTGGTCGGGTCGAGCTCCCACACGTCGCGCATGCCCGTGCTCGAGGACATCATCAGTGGCAAGATCGGGTAGGTATTACTGGTGTTGGTCACTTCGCCCGCTATGACCTCTAGTCGGCCCAGCGTGTCGTCGGAGACCATCGATGCATACTTGCGGGGGGAAGGCGTCACGGCCTGGCTGCCGGTCAAGAGCTCGGTGTAGGCGCCGGAGGTCGGATCCCACTGCCACACGTCGTTGAGGTTGCCGCCGGTCGAGATGTCGAAGCCTCCGAAGATCAGGACCTTCGTGTGACTGCCATCGAACGCCATGGCGTGGGCATAGCGCGGGCTGGGCATCGCGCCCTGTACGGTGCGCTCGGTCCAGGTGGCCGCGCTGGGATCCCAGTCCCAGGTATCCTGCATGGGCACGCCGGTAGCGCCCACCACGTCGACCGCCATGCCGCCGAACAGGACTGCCTTGTTGCGACTGGAATCCCATACCAGGCCGAGGCCGTACCGGGAGGTGGGCGTGGTGGCTGGGGTGAGGGCGGTCCAGGTGTAGGTCGTCGGATCGAGCTGCCAGGTGTCGCCCAGCGATGCCGTCATGCCAGTGGCGTCGCTCGAGGTGGGATCGCTCCGTCCCCCGCCGAAGAGCAGGATCTTCCCCGTAGAGGTCTCGTAGGCCATGCCGCCCTGGGCACGCGCGGGGGGGCTGCTGCCCCCTCCGGTCTCGTCGGTCCACGTTCCGGTGGTGGGATCCCACTCCCAGGTATCTTGGTAGTCGTATCCGCTACCCGATCGCCCGCCGAATAGCACCATCTTGGCCCGCTTGGAATCGTAGACCATGACCGCGCCTGAGCGCGCGCTCGGGGCGGTGCCCGCAAGCGTGCGGTTAGTCCACTTGCCGGTGGCGGGACTCCATTCCCAGGTTTCCTGGTTGGCCGTGGCGGCTCCGGTGCTGGAGTCGGGGTTGACACCCCCGAAAATCACCGCGACGTTGCGGGTGCTGTCGAAGGCAGCGGCCTGCAGATAGCGTGGGTTGGGCAGCGTGCTCGCCCCGAGCTCCTTCCAGGCCGCGACCTCGGACGCCGCTATCGTGCCCAGGCTGATCTTGGCGGGACGGACGGCCGCCGATCGGCGCAACGAAGCCGGGTTGCCTTGCACACAGGACACACTCAACAGCAGGGACAGAATCGCACAATTGCTAGTCTTCATTGGACCTCCTCCTAACGACGGTACGGCCAGGTTGTCACTACCCGCGGGGCTCGATCGGGATAGGCGTGGGGCAACCCGCGCAAGGGCATGCGCAGACAGGCTCCCGCCCATGGTCTCAGGACTATCAGCTCGGCGCCGAGTGCAGCAAAAGATGTGCCGAGGTACACCGCAGGTAACCAAGCGATTCTACATGAGGTCGCAGCGAAAAGTGCAACTCAATCTGACATGAATGTCGCAGTTGGCGGTCGCCCGCCTCAATACCCGCGTGAGCGCAGGCGGGCTTTGCCCGACCGATAGCGTGAGCGCAGGCGGGCTTTGCCCGACTGCGCTCATTCGCGGGGGATGTAAAGGACCCTCCCAGGGTCCTTTTCACAAACAAACGCGTGAGCGCAGGCGGGCTTTGCCCGACTGCGCTCATT
>Ga0187889_10000859_pt1 | contig 34998 bp, 22 predicted proteins | sample June2016WEW_7_10_2_FD_132992 | JGI IMG/M metagenome (GOLD analysis project Ga0187889, IMG submission 132992) | Peatland microbial communities from SPRUCE experiment site at the Marcell Experimental Forest, Minnesota, USA - June2016WEW_7_100 | ecosystem: Environmental > Terrestrial > Soil >... | reverse complement strand
GGTGGTGGCTAGGCGCTCTTGCACGCTTCGCTCACGAAGCATAGTCTCTTGCACCAATTTCTGGCGGAGACGAACACTCTTGAGAGCAGTCGCGATTTCGTTGCGAAATGCCGTGTAGACGTTAGGGCCTTCCGAGTAGTTGAACGCGATGACACCTAGCAGCTCTGAATCGAACGCCAGTGGCAACACCAATAGGGTCCTCGATTGGTCGCCCTCGAACACCCTGGGAGGAAGGAGGGATCCCGGCGGAAAGCTCACCTCGTCCAATTCCAGCAACTCGCCGTCGCGAAGGCACATCGTGGGAACCAACTGGCTCGCATCACCTTCGGACACACATGAAAGAAAGGCCGTGCGCACGCCAGCGCTGGGTAGACCATGAACCAGCGCGTCCCGCAGTGAGCCTAGGTCGATGGCAATCGATGCTTGTTCACCCACGGTCAAGACACGGAGGTAATTTTCATCTTGCTGAAGGCGATGGCGCAACTGCTCAGTGAGGTTCGAGAGCAGGACTAGGTTCAAGCTGTCGTAGAAGGCAGACTCAAGCTGCGACGGCGCAAGGGGTAGAAGGCCAGCGCGAAGGTAGCCTATTGCACTCTGCAACATATGGTGGCATTCGCTGTTGTCCCCGACCTTTGCCAGTACGTCGGCCACCGCGTGCTGAAGAGATTCCGCCTCGCCCCTCGCCTCTCGTCGCAGACCATCGATCAAATGCGATGCCGGGGCGAATGCTGCGGACGAGGCTGTGCGCAAGACACCGGAGAGCTCGGGCTCCAAAGCCTGAATTTCTTCATCGAGGCTTCTTGGACCGGCGGCCTCGCCCGAGAGCGCGCCTTCCAACTTTTGTCGATGTGCGTCGGCTCCGCACCCACAGGATTGTCGACAGATGAACTTGGCACTTACCTGGGTGCAGGCCGCAACCTCGCGCCCGGCCAGCTGATCCGTCAGGATTCGGATTGCCAAGTCGACGATGCGATCGAAGGGTTGCGCGACGGTGGTCAGGGCCGGCCTGGTGACGCGCGCCAGCAAGATGTCGTCGAAACCCGTCACCGGAAAATCCCCCGGGACACGACCGTGCCTCCTCAATACCTCGATAGCCCCAACTGCCATTTCGTCGTTGGCCGCTACCACACCATCGATTCCCACGCCGCGGCCAAGAATCTCCTCCATCGCCACCTTGGCTAGGTTGGTGCGAAAATACCCGCGAGCGACCAGCTTAGGATCGAAGGCGATCCCATTTCGCTCAAGGACGGTCTGATAGGCGTGCCGACGAACGTCCGCTTCGGGATTTTGCGGCGTTCCCTCCAGAAAGGCGAGCCGGCGGCAACCGTGAAAGCGAATAAGGTGCTCGACCACCGCTTCCATGCCCGGCTGGTTGTCGAGCACGATGCTCGGAACCCCCGGGAGAGCAACACCTATGCTACAGAGTTTTGCCGGTCTATATCGCTCGACCAGTCGACTGATCCCGTCAGGCCCACAATACGCCGACAGCAGCGACGACACGACGATGATCCCGTCGACCGAATCAGGCCGCAGCAGGGCATAGAAGGTATTGTCCGGCACACTCATGGGCTCCGGAGGCTCGAGCAAACCACCGTAGAGCAAGAGCAGGTGGTGCCCCGCGGCCCGTGAGTTAGCGTGAAGTGCGTCGCGAAGTTGCGCCTCGAACCCTCCGCTGAAGTAATTTAGATGGTCGAGCAAGACGGCCACACGCAGCCGTTCGTGCGGCGAACGCGGCTTCACCGGCCAGCTCTCCCTGCTGGTGCACGACAAGGCATGACAAGGGGTGCATCGGCGGATCGTGACGGAACTTGCGTCAGGCCGTCCCTGAGCGCGGACCTATGACGGCGAACCATGACTCGCCATGGGCACGCCCAGCACTTCGGCGAAACTAGCGGCGCGGTTCGCGATGGCAATGGCGGCAGCCTGGGTCGGTGCGAAGAGCATACCGGGCCAAGGCTGCTAAGCTCGTAGCGGCGAGCCAGCAATTAGGTGGATCATGAACAAAGGCCTAGCGAATACGGTTCGGCGTCACGGCGGTGCGCGGGGGGTCAGCTTGCTGGGGGTATGCTTCCTAGCTCTGCCTGGTGCGTGTTCGACTAGCGAGCAGCCGAGCAGCGCTGGCAGCGGCGGCAGCGCTGGGAGCGCCGGTACAACGACAGCCGTCAGCGACGTGGCACGGGACGCGGCTAGCAGCTACGACGCCGCAAACCTTGCGGGCACGGGCGGGGTCGTCGCTGGTGGTGAGAGTACCGCCGACGGGCGTGATAGCTCTGGTCGCGGAGGCACGCCCGGCAGAGCTTCAAGCGAGCCTGACAGCGGCGGCCCGGCAACTGGAACCGGCGGCGCCACGAACACAGCCCTTGGACCTGGCGGAGCGGCCAATATCAAAGGCAACGACGGTGCCAGCAGCTCCGGCGGAAGCGCTGGTTTCGATGGAGCCGTGGGCGCGAATGGCCCAGTCGCGGTTGCGACCGAAACTGGCCAAGACCATGGCCAAGCGTATCTGAGCCTCGACGCGGCTCCTCCGTACAACTACTTCATAGGGGCATGGACCCATGTCGTGCCGCCCATCGGCAGCGGACCGAAGGGGAACGACTATCCCTTCGCGGTCTTCTGCCAGGAGGGCGAGGTCAGCTTCGTGAGCGGCAATTTCGCTTCGCCATACAACTACAACGCCAACATCATGACCTTCGACAGCGCCGGCAACTACATCAACGACTACACGTTCTTCGCCGACCCCAACTCGACCGAAGCCATATGCCGTGACTGGGTCTATGTCGGCTGGCACTTCCAGCGCACAGGCGGGAGCACAAGCGTCACCCAATACGTGAAGTACGTCGGTTCGTCCAATGTCGTCGACAGCACCATCGTTCAGAGCGTTCCCGGTGATTGGACACCCACCCGTGTGTGCGTGGGCACCGATCCAATTCGTTACCCGGATACCCCCATGTACATCATGTACGCTCGCATCTACGCTTTGGATGTGCCGCCATCCGCTGCCGAGGTGCAAGCCATATACCTGCACTCGGCGACGCCCGATGCTACTGCATGGGCAGACTGGCCATTGGTGGCTGGGAATCCCGCGGACGTTTCGGGCCATGGTCGCGACCTGACCGTCACGGGAACCATCGCTCCGGGAATACCGGGCCCGCCGCAGATGCCGTGATAGGTTATAGGTTGGCCGCGGTCAGGTCCGGCGCCAGCTGCCCGGTTGTTAGTCGGCTGCGACGGCCGATATCGGCATGGTAGGCATGGGCCAGCACACCGGTGTCGCTGGGGGCGCGCTGGTGGCCACGCTTGCTGTGCCTGTTACGGCAGGCGTGCTCGCGTTGATCGCGTAGTCGGTGACCCCTGCCACGCCACCCGAGCCAATACGGTTGAGATAGCTCGTGATCTGGTCGGCTCCCGGCGGTACGTTGGTCGTGTCGAGGGACAGACTGGCTGCACTCGTGTTGGACAGGGTTAGCGTGATAGTTGCGCCAACGTCGCCCCAGTTCTGCACCAGAAATCCTTTTGCCGTGTAGGTCTGGCTCGCCCTCGGATCGGTCGAGGTCAATGCTGCCGGCAACCTGACGAACAGTCCAGAGGCATACTCCGTCACGGGGATGGCGAAGCTGTCGGCTCCCACCGTCACGGTGAGAGTAGTGGCGTACTCGGAGCCAGCACTCGGGGCGATTACGCTCGCGTCAGTCGGGATTGGTGCCGGAGCGATGGTAAACGTGCCGGTCGTAGCTGCTGCGATCTGACCCGAGGTCGCGCTCAGGGTGAAGGTGGTTGCGTTGGCGTTGGCGGGAATGGACGCGGTCCAGCTTACCGGTGCACCGGTCGTGTTCTTGATCGACATGGTCTTGCTCATGCCTGAAGGCGACGTGGGACCGCAGGATACCCCGTTGAACGAGACCGAGGCCGGGGTCACCGTTATCGGAGGTGAGAGGGTTGCTCGGCCACTCATGGTCGCCGCTGTCACTGGCAAGGTCGTCGTGCACAGAGGCGTGTCGCTCACCGTGAAGGTCGCCGCGCCACCGCTGTAGGCCGTGTCGGCGGCGACAAGGGGAGCGTTGAAGTAGGCCGAGAACGGGGTCGTGCCATCGGGCAACGAGGAGAAGGCGGCCAGGGTGGCGGTGTCGAAGGTCCAGGTTCCCGCGGGAGCGTTCCCGTTCGAGGTCACCGTGAAAGTGAGGGTAGCCGGTGCGTTGCCAGCATTGGCAATACCCATCGGAATTGCGGACTGTCCGCCCCCCGCGGTGTTGGGGAAGTTGAACGCCGTGGTCCCTCCGTGAGGAGGCGGGGCGAAGCTCTGCGGAACCGCGCCATATGGGGACTGAGTGATGGAGAAAACGTGGGGCGCATCGTCGTATGCGCTGGTCGTCACGGTGAGAACGTCGTTGTAATCCACCGCCGGCGTCTGAAAATTCCAGGTGTCCGGCACGGCGGCGGAGGTCAGGGTCAGCAGGACCGTCTTACCCGGTACCACGACGCCAGCTCCATCGCCGCTGTTGCCGATCGAAACTCCGTAGGGCGAAGCGGAGCCTTGTCCGAGAGAGGTCTGTGTGACGGTGTAAGCCTCGTTCCCGATGTTGCCGAAGGTGATCGTCTGTGTTGCAGCGGTGGTCCCGCAGTAGGTGAAGCCCGCGGCCGGTGGCGGGAACGCTTTTCCCGCTTGAGTCATGCCAGGACCGGTGAAGGTGATGGAGGCCGCGGGAACGGTCGTTACCACCCCAACTAGGCCGCTGCCGCTCAGCGCCATGGGCACCGGCAGAGCCGCGCAAAGGACCACGCTGCTAACAGCCGTCAACGTGCCTGTCGCTGCGCCCACGTCGGTCGTGGAGCTGCCTGGCGCGAACCCCAGAGTGACCCCCTGGCTCGCGCCAGCAGCGAGCCCTGCCAGCTGGGCGGTCGCTGCCGAGTTCACCGTGAAGCTGGCATCGGCGGGTCCCGCCGTCTTGGTCGTCGTCAGCGTAACGGTGGCGGCGGTATTGCCCGAGTTGACGACCTGGATGGACGCGGAGCCGGTTGAGCCCACGGCTACACCGCCAAAGCTTTGGGCTGTCGCCGGCTGGAAAGCCAGGATGGCGCCCTGGGCGGTCTGATTGAGCGGCACGGTGTGGATGATGTCCGTGGGGATCGTCGTGGTGATGGTCAGCAAGTCGCCGTAGGCATTGGGCGCCGTACTGGCGGGAAATGGGAGCGCGCTGGGCGTGACCGTCACGACCACCGTGGCGGCGGGAGTCCCGCTTGGGGTAAGCGTCCCGGAGCTGGGGGCAATGGTGAAGGGGCTTGGCGTCCGGCCGAGCTCTCCAAGCCAGTTGAGGGATTGGGTTGTCGTGTTGGACAAGGTCAGGCTCAAGGGCGCCGCTGCTACTGGCGTTGCGCGGCATGCAACGAATCCGGCATTGCCAAAGCTGAGCTCGCTCGGGCTGATGCTAAGCACATCCGATGTCGCGCTAGTGGTCCCGGTCGAGGTGGTGGTTTGCGTACCGGTTCCACCTCCCGTACCCACTCCCGTGTCGGTGCCGGTCTGCGAGCTCGTGGTGGTCGCCGTGGCCGTTCCGGTCGAGGAGCTCGTCGCCACGACGCTGATAGTCTGGGTCGCGGTAGCCGTTTCCGTGGCACTGATGGTTCCGGTGTTGGTCCCGGTGCCGCTCTGGCTGGCAGTCACGGTCAGTGTCTCGATTCCGGTGGCGGTAGCGGTCACCGTACCGGTGGAGGTGACGGTTACGGTGGCAGTGTAGGACCCATCGAGCGTGGCGTCGCCTCCCGCATCCACCGGTGCGATAACACCACGATCGGTTGAGGCATCGGAGAGGCCATCCCGAGCTCCATCGACTGGCGAGGTGGCTTGGTCGTGGCTGAGATCCTGACCTCCGTCGACCTCCTTCGCAGTGTCGCCAGCGCCCCCATCGGAGGATCGCCAGAAGACGTCGAACGTACCGCTGTCTTGCGTCGTCCCTTGCAGCCCGCTTGCGCTGCTGCTGCAGCCGGCGCTCCACAGAACCAAGCCGAGTACCCACAGGAGCGACAGGGGAGCTGTGTATGCTAACCGCGACTTGGCCATCGGCGAAACCTCCTGGACGACAGCTCCCGTGCGCCCGGCCGGATGGAAAGCCGATCGGAGCCGTCCGTTAGTGTCAGCCCAAATCAGCCTCGGGTCAACGGTCTTTGCGACTCCTCCGACGCTCCCACGCCAGCAGCGAGAGGGGTCAGCCAGGCTTCCAGAATCGCGTGTCGCCAATTCCTACATGATTACGCCACCGTCGCTCTTGCGCCCACAGCAGGACTAAAGAAAGGACACAGGGCTAACGAGGTCGGTCTTGCAACCATGTGTCGCTCCCAGGTGAGCCTTGCGCGACTATGCGGGCTCGCAGTCCCAGTTTACCTGGGAGATGTCGGCGACGCGTTGACCTCTCCGCAGACCATAGGCGTTACCGTCCTCGCGCAGGGGACCATCGATGTGGTGGTGTACGCGATTGCCCAAGGCACTGCGCCTGCGGGCTCGTACAAGCTGAGCTGTCGACCAACTAATCGCCGGCTTCGCCCCAGTCCGCCCCGACTGACGACCTTGTTGCGCCTGCTTTCCACGCCCGGAGAGGCATCGTTGCCCGCACCGTCATGTTCTTCGCCGGCCAGACGCGTCACGACGGACGCCACCGCCGGCATGATACCGCGGAAGGGCGACCTCAGAACGTCACCCATTTGTTGGTGCAGGGATTGGGCGTCGAGGAGCCTGTGGTCTTGTTGGTGACCACCACGCCCGTCCCCGAAGGGGTGAAGCTCACGTTCCCGGGCCCCAGGGTTACGTTGGTGTATGAAGCGCTGAGCTTGAGGGGGGTTGGATCTATGATCACGTTGTCCAGCGTCACACTGTTGATGTGGGAGGCGTCATAGCCGTCGAGGGTCACCGTGGGCGCGTTCGATCCGCCCGTCACCACGTGGATGTCAGAGAAGGTGATGTTGGTATATTGCGGTATATAATCGCCGGTGTCGCTCGAATAGGTCGGGGTCAGTAAAATCGGGTTGGAGATGTCGCGCATGCATACGTCGCTGTAGGTCACGTTGTTGACCAGACCGCCCCGACTGGAGTCGGACTTGATGCGCAGCCCGTTCGAGCTGCCACCGCTGGTGTTGGTCCCCGTTCCATCTATGGACAGATCGTACACATTGATGCCCGACACCCCTCCCGTGAACTCACTGCCGATCGACATGCCGTGGCCGGCCTCAAAGTGGTTGTGGGCGATGGTCAGGTCGGTCACCCCGGTCGAGCTCGAGCCCTTGATGGCGATGTGGTCGTCGCCGTCGCTGATGAAGCTGCAGACTATGTAGCCCTTACTGGCGGACTCACCCGGGTCGATCCCGTCGGTATTGTGAGCGCTCGAGTAAGTGAGCGCCGTCCCTGCGCTGTTGGTCGACTTCGACGGCGTCTTGATCGTCACGCCCCAAACCATGAACCCGCTGGCCGAGAGCTTGACGTGGAACATCGGGGAGTTGTGTAGGGTGATACGGTAGAGGGTGAAGCCCGTGGCGCTACTGACCTGGATCAGCGCCGGGCTCGATCCGCCGCCACCGTTGACGTCCCACCAGGACTGCGAGCTGCCGATCTGCGGCTCGCCCCCCTGCCCATCGATGATACCGTCGCCAACGATGCCGGCGTTGGCTCCGGTCACCGAGATGAGCGTCGTCGCCGAACCGTAGACCTTGGGATCGCGCGTGCCGTAGAGGGTGACGCCAGCGTCGACCCAGAGGGTGACGCCCGAGGGGACGCTTATCGGGCCGGTCAGGAAGGCGTTGTTCGCTCCGCTCGTTACCAGCTTGACCGCCTGGCCCGAGCTGCAGGCTGAGAGCGCTGACTGGATGGTGGAGGTATCTGGCTTCGTCTCGCTGGCGACGCCGTTGGCGGCGACGGCCTGGCTGGCCTGCAAGGTCGCGCAGACCGAGGTCGGCAGGGTAGGTTCGGGTGGCAAGTTGCTGTCGCCAGCACCGCAGGTGCTGCTCGTGGATCCGCCCGAGCCGGTCGTGATCGCGCCGTCGGTAGGTTCGCTCGCGCTGCTCGCCCCGCCGCTCCCGGCCGACCCGCTCGATCCACTGGAGCCGGGGTTCCCTCCCGCCGTGGGCCTGGCGCCCCCGCTGGCTTCGCCCTGGCTTCCAGGGTTGCTCCCACCCGAACCCGGCTCGCCTCCGCTGGCATTGCTGCCGACAGATGTGCTCGTCCCACCGGTATTGCTCGCGCTTCCGCCGGCCACCGTGAAAGCTCCACCCGACCCTGCGCGACCAGCTGTCCCTGAGCTGCCACCCGCGCTGGTTGATCCGCCAAGACTGAATGCTCCTGCATTTCCGGCGCTGCCTCCCGGGCTCGACGTGCCGCCGGATCCGGGGGAAGAACCAGAGTTGCCATTTGAACATGCAGCCCCCAACATCGCCAGCGCGGCAATCGCTGCTAACACAAGACGCTCTGGTGTCATGTCCTCTTGGAATCCGGCACCTGCCGGTCCTCGATGAAGTGAGTGTTTATCATACTTGCGCACGTGTTGAAGGAGCGAGACCGATGGCGCTACGAGCCATGGCCAGCCCCGCCGGCGCTCTAACCCCAACACGACCTTGGTCCCTCCCGCACGCAAGAGCGCCACCCGCTCGAGCAACTCACGCGCGAAGGCTTGCAAGAAGAGGACGGGCAGCGTGGACCTGTCCTCCGGACCGACAAATCCTCTGCTCGGCGACGGAGGCCCATTAGGAGTGCTCGTCGCGAGGAGGAAGTCAGTCGAGAAACCATCCCGCTGCGCGAGCGATGCGGGCCACCTTTCCCAGCCGGTGGGTAACGGTATCGGGCAGCTCACCCAGGACACGGCGCGCTACCCATGAAGGGCTTCCTCGCCGGCAAAATGGCGTCGCAGGCCCACCCCATCACTAAGGATCCGACGACGACCACCGATGTCCCTGGCATGCCCGACAAGCCCAAGCTCGCCGTGTATTGGTCGGCGTCATGCGGCGGGTGTGAGATTGCGGTCGCGAATTTACACGAGCACCTGCTGGAGGTGGCAACTCACTTCGACTTCATGTTCTGCCCGTGCCTTCTCGACACGAAGAGGCGAGACATCGAAGCCCTCTCCGACCAGGCCATTGCCGTGACCCTGTTCAACGGGGCGATTCGCACCGAGGAGAACCTGGCGATGGCGCGACTCCTGCGCCGGAAGTCCCGGCTGCTGGTAGCCATGGGAGCGTGTGCCGCCAGCGGCGGCATTCCAGCGCTCGCCAACCTGTGCGGGCGCCGCGACATGCTGAGCGCCGTGTACCTGGAAAGCCCGAGTCTCGACAACCCAGACCGGCTAATCCCTCGGGAGGAGAGCAAGGTGGCCGAGGGCACGCTGCGGCTGCCCCAGTGTCTCGCGAGCGTTATGCCGCTCGGCGATGCGGTAGGCGTCGACTACGCCATCCCGGGCTGTCCACCCGAATCAGACCAGCTTTGGCAGGTCATCCAGGCTCTCGTCGCTACTCTCCACCACGGGGCACCTTTGCCTCCTCATGGCTCAATGCTCGGGGCCGGCAAAGCGAGCGTCTGCGACGAATGCGACAGGAAGCGCTCCGACAAGAAGATCCAGGGGTTCAGGCGAGTGTGGGAATTCGTGCCCGATCCCGAGCAGTGTCTGCTCGAGCAGGGCCTGGTGTGCATGGGTGTGGCCACGCGCGGTGGCTGCGGAGGTCTCTGCCCGAAGGTGAACATGCCGTGCATCGGCTGCTACGGGTCGCCCGACGGAGTCTACGACCAAGGGGCCAAGCTGGCAGCCACGCTGGGCTCCATCCTTGACATAGAGCCGATACGCAACCAGCGCGGCGAAGCCGCCATCAATGCCCAGGTCGACGCGGCCATTGCCAAGGCGCCGGATCTCGCCGGCACGGCGTGCAAGTTCACCTTGGCCAGCCACCAGTACGGCACCGACCGCGCGGACGACGAGGAGATCTCCCGGTCATGAAGACCATCAGCATCGATCCGATCACGCGGTTGGAAGGACATGGCCGCATCGAGATCTTCCTCGACGAGGACGGCAACGTCGCCAACGTCTACTTCCAGGTGCCCGAGTTGCGCGGTTTCGAGCGCTTCTGTGTGGGCCGGCGGGTGGAGGACATGCCGGTCATCACCAACCGGATCTGTGGCGTATGTCCGGAGGCTCACCACATGGCCGCCACCAAAGCGCTCGACGACCTGTTCCAAGTGGAGCCACCCCCGGCGGCCAAGAAGATTCGCGAGCTCTTCTATTCGGCCTTCTACGTCACCGACCATACCACGCACTTCTACGCGCTGGGTGGGCCAGACTTTATCGTTGGGCCGGATGCACCGCCCGCGGAACGCAACATCCTCGGCGTCATCGCCAAGGTCGGCCTCGACATCGGCAAACAGGTCATTGCCTGCCGTGCCCGCAACCACGATATCCTCAAGAAGCTGGGTGGTCGTGCGATTCACCCGGCCGCCGGCGTTCCGGGGGGATGGAGCCGGGCTGTCACCGAGGGTGAGCGACGCGAGATCGAGGAGGCTGCCCGCAAGAATGTCGAGTTTGCCCTGTTCACCCTCAAGACCTTCGACACCCTGGTGCTCGGCAACCAGGCCTATCGCGACCTGGTGCTCTCGGACGTCTACCACCATCGGACCCACTCCATGGGGACGGTTGACCGGGGCAACCGAGCCAACTTCTACGATGGCGAGATCCGGGTGGTCGATCCCGACGGGGCCCAGTTACTCAAGTATCCGTGCCGCGACTACTCTAGACACATCGCCGAACGGGTGGAATCGTGGACCTATCTCAAGTTCCCGTACCTGCGGGAGGTGGGATGGAAGGGATTCGTCGATGGCAAGGACAGCGGGATCTACGCGGCCACGCCGCTTACGCGGCTCAATGTCTCGGACGGCATGGCGACGCCACTCGCACAGGAACAGTTCGAACGATTCTACGCGACGCTCGGCTCGCAGAAGGTGAACGGCCGCTTCCAGCCGGTTCACCACCGTCTGGCCACCCATTGGGCCCGTCTGGTCGAGCTGTTGTACGCCGCCGAGCGAATGTTGGAGCTGGCCCAGGATCCGGAGATCACAGCGACGGAAGTGCGGCGGATACCCTCGGGAGACCTCAACCCTGCGGGTGGCATTGGTTCGGTGGAGGCGCCCCGGGGCACGCTCACCCACCACTACGAGGCCGACGAACGCGGCCTGGTGACACGTGCCAACCTTATCGTCGGCACGACCAACAACTACGCGCCCATGGCGATGTCACTCAAGCGGGCAGCCCAAAAGCTGATTCGGGCCGGCAAGGTGGTCACCGAGGGACTGCTCAACCAGATCGAGATGGCCTTCCGCCTTTACGATCCTTGCCTCTCCTGCGCCACTCACTCGCTGCCCGGCCAGATGCCGCTCGTGGTGAGCCTGCGCAAGCGGAACGGCGAGGTGATCGACGTCTTGCGTCGGGACTAGCCCATGCGGACTATCATCATCGGCGTTGGCAACCCCATCCGCACTGATGACGCGGCCGGTCTGGTGGCGGTGCGGCTGTTGCGCGAGCGCCTGCCCCACGACGGTGACGTCGATGTCGAGGAGCTGTGGGCCGGCGGATTGCGCTTGGTCGAGGCCATGGTCGGCTACCAGCGAGCGATCATCGTCGATGCGATGGCCACCGGAGGCTGGCCGCCGGGCACGGTTCGCAGGTTGACCCTCGCCGAGCTGGGAGGCGCGCGCAACCTCACGTGCGTACACGACACCTCTCTGCCCACCGCGCTCGCGATCTGGCGCGCCAGCAGCGTGTCCGTGCCGCAGGATATTGCCATCTTCGGGATCGAAGGCTTGGATCTGGAAACCCTGGGAGAAGATCTGAGCACGCCCGTGCGCCGGGGAGTGGAGATGGCGGTGGATGCGATCGTGCAGGAGCTCCGGGTGCCACAAAGGAGTGCGACATGAAAGTTGGCGTGTACTTCTGCCGGTGCGGCGGGATCGTGTCCGACAAGATCGACGCCGACGAAGTCCATCGCCGCCTCGTCCGGCTGCCCGAGATGGGCTACTTCACCGCGATCGATCTCGCTTGCAGCGAAGAAGGCAAGGCGGCAATGACGGCCGACCTCGCGCAGCGGGGGCCAGATCGGGTGGTGGTCATCGCCTGCTCGCCGCGCGAGCACGAGGAGACCTTTCGGGCGGTGCTCGCCAACGCTGGAATCAATCCCTTCCTGATGCAGATGGTGAACGTGCGCGAGCACGTGGCATGGGTGACCGAGAGTGGCCAGACGGCAACGGACAAGGCCTTTCATCTCGCCCGAGCAGCTCTAGCGCGAGTGGTCCACCACGAGCCGCTCGAGCGGCGCGAGATCGACGTCTCGACCGACACCCTAATCATCGGGGCCGGTCCTGCCGGTCTCAAGGCCGCCATCACCCTGGCGGAAGCCGGGCGCAAGGTGGTGCTAGTCGAAAAGGGCCCCATTCTGGGTGGCATGCCGGTTCGCTACGAGGAGGTGTTCCCCAGGATGGAATGCGGTCCCTGTGTGCTCGAGCCGTTCATGGCGGAGGCGATGCACGGACCTCACGCCCACAACATCGAGATTCTCCTGACCAGCGAAGTGGTGGAGCTGGCGGGGTCGTTGGGGAGCTTCTCGGTAAAGGTGAAAGTCTCGCCGCGCTATGTGGACCTCACCACCTGTGTCGGTTGCGGTGCCTGCATCGAGCCCTGTCCGGTTTCACACCCGAATGCGGTTAACTGCAACCTATCGACACGCAAGGCGATCGATTTCGCCTTTTTCGGCGGTCTGCCCAACGTCCCCTACATCGACCCACGCGCCTGCTTGCGCCTCGCTGGCCAGGAGCCAGCGTGTGAGCTATGCCGGACCGCCTGCCCGGTGGCGGGCGCGGTGCAACTCGACGCTCGGGAGCAGGTCGTCGACCGGCAGGTCGGTGCGCTCCTGCTGGCGGTGGGCAGCTCGCTCTACGACTGTGGTCGGCTGCCGGAGCTCGGATACCGAAGACTGCCAGGCGTGCTCAGCAGCCTGGAGTTCGAGCGCATGGCCGCCGGTACCGGCCCCACCGGGGGCGAGATTCGTCTGTCGGACGGACGCCCGCCCGAACGCGTGGCGATCATTCACTGCGTCGGCAGCCTCGATCCCAAGCACAACCCCTACTGCTCCGGCGTTTGTTGCCTGAACGCCTTCAAGTTCAACCGAATCCTCGGCCACAAAGTCCCGCGCGCGCGCGTGAGCCACTATTTCAGGACGATCGTGGCACCCGGCAAGGACGAATGCGACCTTTACCAACAGGCGGCGAGCGCGCCCACGACCACCATGCTCTCCTACCGCCAAATCGATGAGCTTTCCGCGGAGCTCAATGGCGACGGTCGGATATCCATCCGACAGGACACCAGGATCGACGACTACGACATGGTCGTGCTCATGCCGGCCATCATTCCATCCGAGAGCACCAGGCAACTCGCCCATCTCCTGGAGGTCGGCCTCGACCACCGCGGCTTCTGCGAGGAGCTGCACGGGCGCGTGGACCCCACCAAGAGCAAAACCCGTGGCATCTACCTCGCGGGCACCTGCCAGGCCCCGATGGACCTCGCCCGGGCCATGACCCAGGCGGCTTCCGCGGCCGGCCTGATCATGGCGGAGTTGGTTCCGGGCCGCAAGCTGCCCATCGAAGCAATCCACGCCGAAGTCGACGCCGACCGCTGCTCCGGTTGCCGATGCTGCCTGGCGGTCTGTCCCTATAAGGCACTATCGTTGGATCCCGACCGCGAGGTCGCCGAGGTCAATCCGGTGCGCTGCGTGGGATGTGGGACCTGCGTTGCAACCTGCCCATCCGGTGTGATCAAGGGCCGACACTTCACGAACGCCCAGATCTTTGCCGAAATCGAGGGGATACTCACATGAAGAGCCAGCGCGACTTCGAGCCTAAGATCGTGGGATTCTTGTGCAACTGGTGCTCGTACGCGGGGGCCGACAAGGCCGGCGCCGCGCAGACCACGTATCCCGCCAACGTGCGCGTGGTGCGCATCATGTGCACGGGACGGATGGACCCACAGTTCGCTCTCAAGGCGTTCGCGTCGGGAGCGGACGGGATACTAGTCCTGGGTTGTCACCCGGGCGACTGCCATTACAAGGAACAAAACTTCCGGATGATCCAGCGTCACCGTCTCTTCCTGGGACTGCTCCGTCAGTACGGAATCGAAGGAGCGCGCTGCCGCCTCGACTTCGTGTCAGCCGGGGAAGGGGACAAGTTCGCGCGAGTGATTGCAGAGACCGTCGAGGCAATCCGAGCGCTCGGGCCCTTGCGCCGAAGACCGATAGTGCAACCCAATGAAGAAGGAGATCTACACCATGGCGACAGTAGAGCTTGATACGCGCGGCCTGAAGTGCCCCGTACCGGTGCTCAAGATGACGGGCAAGTTGGTAAAGAACGAAGTCAAACCTGGTGACATCCTGGCCGTGACCGCCGACTGTCCGACGTTCGAGAAGGACGTGCGGGAATGGTGTCAAAAGATGAAGAAGGTGATTATCGTCATCAAGGATGTCGCGCCCAACGGCAAGCGAGCCGAAGTCCGCATCTAGAGGTGCCCCACGAAGGGCCCCCGCCCAAGTACCGTAGCAAGGGGACCGCCCGGGACCGGCTTTGGCCTGGCGGGGCGGTTACTGCCCTTTCGGTAGGCCGCCCGGGATGCTTCGCCCGCAGGCTATGTGTTCTCTAGCCGCGGGCCAACGTGCCGGTCGAGGCAGGGTAGACCACGCAACGCACAGGAGAACCTAACCGACCACACCCACTGACAGGAAGTAACCGATGCGCGCACTGACGAACATGAAGATCGGCAAACGCTTGATAGTTGGCTTCGGCTCGGTCTCGGCGGTGATGCTAAGCCTAACCGCAGCATCGATCTGGGCGCAGAACACGCTGGAGGACACGAGCGAGGCCGCGATGCAGGCGCAGATTCGTGCCACCATCGCCTCACGGCTGCAGCGGAACATCGCCGAGGGCGCGCGCGAGCTGGCCAATATGCAGATCATGCACGACAAGACGAAGAAGGACGAACGGCACGAGCTGTTGCGGGCGACTCATGCACGTTACAGCAAAGAGCTCGATGAGCTCAAAGCCGCCCAGCCGACCCAAGCCGAACAGACCCTGCTAGCGAGCTTGGAAGCTGTGCTCGACGATGCGCGGGACGCGAACCAGAAAATCGAAAGCCTCTCACTCGGCGGACAGGAAGTCGAGGCGGCTGGCCTATACGCGACCTCTTCGGTGCCCAAGACCGACAAGGCGACCAAGCTCTGCGATGAGATGAGAAAGGCGAGTGAGATGCAAGCCAAGGAAGCTCAGAGCAGTGCCGCGGCGTTCACCGCGTCGAGCCGGCATCTAATGCTCGGGGTTGGGCTGCTAGCCATAGTCGTAGCCGGGATTTTCGCCGCATTCATCACCCGGAGTGTGACCCTACCTCTCGCCGCCACGACGAAGCTCCTGGCGGAGGTCAGCAAGGGCACCCTCACGGTGGAGGTCCCCGGAGAGCTGACACGTCGCAGGGACGAAGTCGGAGATCTGGCCCGGGAAACGCAGGAGGTGGCCAAGAGCATTCGCGCCACGCTGGGAAAAGTCAATGACAACGCCCAGACCCTGGCCTCGGCATCGGGCGAGATGCTCTCCATCTCCGAGGTTCTGTCCCAAGGGAACAAGGAGGTTGCCGTCCTGGCGACCACCGTTGCGGGCGCCGCGGAGGCTTCCAGTGCCAATACCGCCTCGGTGGCTGCGGCCATGGACCAGACCAGCACGAATCTGGTATCCGTGGCCACCGCGACAGAGGAAATGAGCGCCACGGTCAGCGACATTGCTGCTAGCGCCGAGAAGGCGCGGGCCGTCAGCGGTGCCGCTACCAGCCAAGCGCAGGCGATCTCAGCCAGAATGAGGAATCTGGGCCGAGCCGCACAGGACATCGGCAAGGTAACCGAGACCATCACCAGCATTTCGGCGCAGACCAATCTGCTCGCCCTCAACGCGACCATCGAAGCCGCGCGCGCGGGTGCGGCAGGCAGGGGATTCGCAGTCGTGGACAACGAGATCAAGGAGCTCGCGCACCAAACCGCTCTGGCGACCGACGATATCAAGGGCAAGATCTCTGGCATCCAGACGTCGACGGACGAGGCGATGGGTGACATCGAGCAGATCGCCACAGTGATCACTGACGTCGGCGCCATCGTGACCTCGATCGCCGCAGCCATCGAACAACAGTCCACCGTGACCAAGGACGTGGCCATCAACGTCGCGCAGGCCAGCGCCGGGGTCAGGGATGCCAACGAGCGCGTGTCTCAGACCGCGGCGGTGGCGCAGAGCATTGCCAAGGACATCGCCACGGTCAATACCACAGTTGCGAATCTCGCCCTGGGCAGCGAACAGGTGCAAAGCGCCTCGACACAGCTCTCCTCCGTCGCCGAGCAGCTGCAGGTCAGCGTGGCCCAATTCAAGTTCTAGGACCTGACCTGGCTCACCAGGCCAGCCAAAGGCCGATGATGTCATGACTCGTCACTAGCGTCGAAAGGAGGCGGAGCGGCGCAGGGAGGCGCCAGTACCCAACGACTAGTTGCCCCGAGCAGGGTGTTATCAGCGACCAGTTGGACTCGCCTGCCGGCCAGACCACGCAGTATGGCAAGCCCCCCCCCTGACCGCACCCGGCGCGGCTCGCGCCTACACGCCGGCAACCGTGCCCGACTGGCCCGACGATCCAAGCTGCTGTACCATTGCATGGGTTTCTCCCGATGAATGAGGCGAACCAGTGAAGACCTCTGTTATGAAGCGCTTTGGCCTGTTCGCTGTCCTGGTCACTGCTTGCGAAAGCCCGGGGACCAGCAACGACGGGCAAGGAGGGAGGGGAAGCGAAGCTGGCGGCACACCAGCCGGCGCCAGCTCCGAGGCGGGCCGGTCGGCTGCCGGAGGGGGCGGAGGGGGCGCACTCGGGATAGGCGGCGCCGTGGGTGGTAGTGGCAGTGCGGGCAACAGCTCCGGCGGAACTGTGGCTTCGAGCGCCGCGGGCACTGGAGGAGCTTGCATCGGCTCTTCCTTGTTGGCCAAATTGGGGAAAACGCGACTGCTCGTGGGGGTCTCGACGTCCGACACGACGGCAGCGATGGCCCCGTTCGACATGCGCTACATCTACATCTCGGGCGGCCTCTTCGATTCTCCGTCGCCCTGTGCCGCGTGCGATAGCGCGTGTGTTGCCTCGGGCAAGGCTTGCAGCACCAGCGGCTGCGCCTGGTGGGGCTGCTACGACAGCCCGCCCGGGATGTATGCGACGTACTTCCTCCAGGCGGCAGCGAAGAATAACCAGGCGCCGATGTTCACCTACTACGAGATCCTGCAAACCGCGCAAGCAACCCTCTCCGGTTTCCAGGAAGGCACGGCCGAGGCGACACAGGCGGCGACCAGCACCCAGATCATGACTCGCTACTATGCCGATTGGCGGTTTCTCTTGCAGCAAATCGGGCAGAACCGGGCGTTTTTGCACATCGAGCCGGACTTCTGGGGCTATGCACGTCAGGCTGGTGCGGCAACGGCGGCGGCGGCCGTGGGCAGCGCCAATTCGACCGACTGCGAGTCCCTTCCGAGCACAATCGGGGGCATGGGTCAGTGCCTTATCTCAATGGCGCGCAAGTACGCACCCAATGCGCTGGTAGGGCTCAGCGCCTCGGCCTGGAATATTGCCGGCAACACGGACAAGACCGTGGACGTCACCACCGACGCCAAATCGATGGCCTCGTTCCTGGCCGCCTGCGGACAGTCTGACGCCGACTTCGTAGTGGTCGAGACCAGCGATCGCGACGCCGGGTACTACCAGACCGTGCAAAGCCGCGACACCTGGTGGGACGCCACCGACCGAACATTGCCGGACTACCAACAGGACCTGAGCTGGGTCAAGGCACTTACCGAGGCGCTGGGCACGCCAGCTCTCTACTGGCAGACGCCACTCGGCAACGCCAGCCAGAACAACTCCGCCACCCACTATCAGGATAACCGCGTCGACTATTTTTTCGGCGGCAGTGCCGCCGGGGTCGAGAGCGGAGCACCCTCGACCGTCCCGGCGCACTTCAGCTCATTAGCTGACTCGCACGTGATCGGGGTAGCGTTCGGCGCCGGCGCAGGCGACCAGACAACCCCCGACACGGACGGCGGCTACCTGGTTGCGAAGACCAATGCCTACCTCTCAAGCGGCGGGCAGGCCCTCTGCCCCTGACCAGCTGGGGTTATGCCGTCACCTTGCCACTCGGGTCAGGTGGCCGGCAGTCCGGTGTCGGAAAGACCCAGGTCATGTCCGCTCATGCTGGCCGGGAGAAGCGCAAGAGCAGTAGTCCGCCCGTGGCGCTCATGAGGGAACCAGCAAGAATGCCGATCTTGGCTTGCGCCTCCAGCGCAGGCTGCTGACCGAAGGCCAGAGCCCCCACGAACAGTGACATCGTGAACCCAATTCCGCCCAGCACTGCAACGCCGTATAGCTGTCGCCACGTCGAGTGCTGCGGCATCGGGGTCCAACCGACTTTCACGGCGACCAAGGTAGTGGCGAAGATACCGGCCTGCTTGCCCAGGAAGAGCCCGGCCGCCACGCCCAAGGAAACTCGTGTGGCCAATTTCCCAGACGGCGGGAGGGTAACCCCGGCGTTGACCAGGGCGAAGACGGGGACGACCAGGAAGGCAACCCACGGGTGAAGCGCGGATAGCAGTCGGTCGAGCACAGATCCGGCCTCCTGGATGCGCGCGTCGGCCGGATCCCGGCCCGGGCCAGCGGGGATGCAGAGCCCGAGAACCGCGCCCGCTAAGGTCGCGTGTACGCCCGAGCCGAGCACTGCCAGCCACAGCATGGCGCCCAGCACGAGGTACGGCCAAGGACGCTGGACCTTGCACCAGTCGAGGATGACGAGAGCCCCGGTGACGGTGCCCGCGGCCGCGAGAGCTGCCCAGTGGACAGCTCGGCCATAACCCAGGGCGAGCACGAGCACGGCGCCAAGGTCGTCGAAGATCGCCAACGCGGCGAGAAACGCCACCAGGGACGCGGGAATTCTATCTCTGAGCAAGGCGAGACAAGCCAGGGAGAAGGCAATGTCGGTGGCCACCGGAATGCCCCAGCCTCTCGTGCCCGTGGTCCCCTGGGCGATGGCGGTGAAGGTCAGGGCAGGGACCAGCATGCCGCCCGCAGCGGCGATCGCCGGGAGAAGGGCGCGGCGGATCTCGCTTAATTGCCCCACCACCAACTCGCGTTTGATCTCCATGCCCACCACGAAGAAGAACGCGGTCATCAGACCGTCGTTGATCCAGCGATCGAGAGCCCAGTCGAGCCGGTGCCCGGCGGCACTCACCCCAATCTTCTGTGCAACTAGCCAGTGGTAGCTGGCGGAGAACCGCGAATTAGCCCAGGCAAACGCCAGCAGCGAAGTCGCGACCAGGAGCAAGCTGCTGGCGGACTCGGTGCGGCAGAAGCTCCGGAAAGGGCGGACGACCAGCTCCCAGCTGCGGGGAATCGTCAGGGGTAAGTTTGTCTTGGATGAGGTCATGGGCGCGGTCCGCCGGAAATGCGTTCGCACGAGCGCTTCCGGATGGCGGCCCGACCATCCGCGGTGACCTGCAGCAGCGCCAGGCTGCCGCACCCACTTGGAGAGTAGGTGCTCGAAAGCCGCCGTGCAACTGCAAAAATGCCGACGCCGCCAGCGCGACCACCTTGAATGCGCGCCGCCGACGGCGGCGAGTGCGAAGCGGTAGCGTCGCTGTCGGACCCGCCGTCCGATGCCGACGATGCCGCCGACCGGCATCATTGCGCGAGCGCGCGGGTGGAGGCTAGAATCAGGCTCATGACGAGCATAAAGCGGATCGGCGTTCTTACCGGTGGCGGCGACTGTCCCGGCCTGAACGCGGTCATCCGCGCGGTGGCCAAGACGGCAATGCACCAGTATAAGCTGGAGGTCTTTGGTATCGAGGATGGCTTCTTGGGGCTGATTCATAACCGCATGCACCTCCTGGCCTGGAACGACGTTTCGAACATTCTCACCCAGGGGGGCACCATCCTCGGCACCAGCAACCAGGCCAACCCGCAGCGCTTCGCCATCGAGCGCAACGGCAAGACCGAATGGGTTAACGTCACCGATCGGGTAGTCGACCATGTGAGGGCAAATGAGCTGGACGCTATCGTATGCATCGGGGGTGACGGCACGATGACGGGCGCCGCGAATCTGATCGAGAACGGCATAAACTGCATCGGTGTGCCGAAGACGATCGACAATGACCTCGAGGGTTGTGAGCGCACCTTCGGCTTCGACACCGCAGTGCATACCGCCGCCGAGTGCTTCGACAAGATCCACACCACGGCCATGAGCCACCACCGTGTCATGGTGGTCGAGGTGATGGGCCGCAACGCGGGCTGGCTGGCACTCCACACCGGCGTCGCCTCGGGAGCGGATGTCATTCTGATTCCAGAAATCCCCTATCGCATCGAGGCCATTGCCGATGTGCTCCGGCGACGAAGTAAGAGCGGCAAGCGCTTCTCCATCGTGTGCGTGTCGGAGGGAGCGAGGCCAGAGGGAGGGCAAGTGGTGATCCAGCGTCGGGTGGAGACCAGCCCGGATCCCATCCGTTTGGGCGGTATCGCCGGCAAGTTGGTGGCCGACATCGAGGAACTGACCAAGCTCGACGCCCGCGCGACCGTGCTGGGCCATATTCAGCGCGGCGGCTCCCCTACTCCGGCGGATCGGGTGCTCGCGACTCAGTTCGGCCACCACGCGCTGGAGATTCTAATGCAAGGCGCGCGTGGGCAGCTGGTGGTGCAGCAAGGTGGCCGCCTGGCCGAGGTCGCCATCCAGAGCGTCGCTGGCAAACAGCGCCAGGTTGGTCTCGACGATCCCCTCGTCCACACCGCGCGTGCGGTTGGCACCTGCTTCGGCGACTGCTAGACGCCCGAGCGGCGCTCGCGTCTAGAGCGCTAGCTGGCGGTAGCAGCACCTCGGCACCTCGCCACCCCTTGACATTGCGTGGAGCAAGCCTGCGGCCCTTCCTTCAAAAGCGCCGAGGAAATTCACCGTAACAGTGGCGAGCGCTCACCATCGTCCGCCGAGGGCCTTGAAGAGAGTGACCTGATTCGACTGACGAGCCAGGCGCGTCGCCACGATGCCTTGCCTGGCACCGTAGAGCGACTGCTGGGCCACCAGGACATTGAGGTATCCGTCGAGACCCTGCTCGTAGCGCAGCTCCGAGAGGCTGAAGGCGGCGTTGAGCGAGTCCAAGAGCGCACGTTGGGCCTCCAGCTGGTCGGCCAGCGCGGCGCGCCGGACCAGGCCATCGCTCACCTCACGAAACGCAGATTGAATCGCCGTCTCGTACTGGGCCACCGCTATATCGCGGCTTATCTCGGACACCCTCAAACCGGCGCGCAGGGCACCGCCAGCGAAGAGCGGCACGGTGATCTGGGGGGTGAAGCTCCAAGTCCCGGTGCCGGCGCCGAACAATTGCGACAGCTGCGGGCTCATCGTACCAATACCGCCCGTCAGACTTACGCTCGGAAAGAAGGCGGCGCGAGCCGCGCCAATATTCGCATTGGCCGCCTTGAGCTGGTACTCCGCCGCCAAGATGTCAGGGCGGCCGAGCAGCACCTCCGACGACAGGCCGGCGGAAACGTCGCGCAGCTCACCGGCCGAGTCCAAGTCCCGGGGAAGAATACGCGCGGGGACCGACATCCCGACGAGCAAGTCCAGCGCGTTCTGGTCAGCGGCCACGAGGCCGCGAAAGCGCGCGACATCGGCGCGCGCCGCTTCCACTTGGCTCTGCGCCTGCCTGAAGGCGAGCTCAGAGTCGATACCCAGTTGGTAGCTCTTGGCGACCAGCTCGGCGTATGCCTTCTGGGTTGCGACGGTCGACTGAGCAATCTGGAGAGCTTCACTGTCCGCGGCGTAGGCGAGATATTGCTGAGCAACACTGGCCACCAGCGCGAGCTGGGCCGCCACCCTCGCCTGCTCGCTGGCCAGGTATTGCTGCCGGGCCTGCTCGCTCAGGCTGCGAATGCGACCGAAGAAGTCTAGCTCCCATGAGAGGACGCCGAAGGTGATGGTGTCTTCCTTGACGGTCATCGGACCGCCCAGCTTCGCCATGCTGCTGGGCAATCGATATTGTTGCCCGCTCGCGGACACCCCCAGGGTGGGGTAAAGTCCGGCCCGCTCTATTCCATAGGCAGCTCCCGTCTTCTCGACGTTGAGCGCGGCGACACGAACATCACGGTTGTTGGCGAGCGCCAAGCCGATGGTGTCGCGCAGGCCGGGGTTGGTGAAGTACTCCTGCCAGCCGAGATTCGCGGCGCGAGGCGCATCCGCCTTGGTCGGCCCGTCTGAGCCACCCCAAGCCCCGGGGACGGGAGCGGCTGGCCGCGTGTAGGCGGGTGTGAAATTGCACCCGGAGAGCAGAACCAGGACCGCGCCGGGAACGATCGACTTGGTCATGGCCCGAGTCCTTCACCACCCAGGCCGGGCGCGGGTGCAACCGTGCCTTGCCCGCGCGATTTCCTTTGCCCGAATTGCTTCACGACCGAGACATAGAACAAGGGAATGAAGAATACCGCCAAGAAGGTCGCGGTGATCATGCCCCCGAGCACGCTCGTGCCGATGGCCATCTGGGCGCCCGCTCCAGCGCCGTGGGCGAGCGCCAAGGGCAGAACCCCGAAGCCGAAAGCAGCTGATGTCATGAGGATCGGCCGCAAGCGGAGCTTAGCCGCCTCGAGAGTGGCCTCGATTAGGCCCAGGCCTTGTTGCTCCATGTGACTCTTCGCGAACTGGACGATGAGGATGGCGTTCTTCGTGGTGAGGCCGAGAACGGTGAGCAGGCCGATCTGGAAGTACACGTCGTTCGGCATGCCCCGCAGGGTCGATGCCGCGACGCCGCCGATGATGCCCAGGGGCAAGGCCATCAGCACGGTGATGGGAACCGTCCAGCTCTCGTAAAGGGCCGCGAGGACCAAGAAGATGACCAGAATCGAAAAGGCGTAAAGCAGACCCGCTTGCGCTTCAGACATGCGCTGCTGGTAGGACAGGTTGGTCCACTCGTACCCCACGCCATGCGGAAGCTGCTTGGCGAGGGCTTCCATGGCGTTCATCGCCTCACCCGTGCTGTGACCGGCTGACGGCTCGCCCTGGATGTTCATCGCGGGGAAGCCGTTGTAGCGCTCCAGTCGGGGCGAGCCGTAGACCCAGCGGCCCGAGGCAATGGCCGACAAGGGAACCAGCCCCCCCTTGTCGTTGGGCACGTGGAGACGATTCATGTCCTCGGGCAGCATGCGGTACGGAGCATCCGCCTGGGCATAGACGTGCTTGACTCGTCCACCCTGGACGAAGTTTCCCACGTACTGGCTGCCGTAGGCCGCGGAAATGTAGTTCTGCACGGCGCTGATGGGAACCCCCAGAGAGCCCGTCTTTTCCCAGTCGATGTCGATCTTGTACTGGGCCTGGTCGGCCATGCCGTTGGGCCGCACGCGAGCCAGCACCGGCTCTTTGGCCGCCAGGGCGAAAAGCTGGTGCTCCGCATCGGTCAGGGCCAGGTGTCCGATGTCCCCCCGGTCCTGCAACATGAAGTCGAAGCCGGTGGCATTGCCGAGCTCGGTGACCGCCGGCGGTGGAAAGGCGAAGAAGACGGCGCCGCGCATCCCCCCGAGGGCTGCCATCGCCTTGTTGGTGACCTCCTTGACCCTCAGCCCCGGCTTGTTGCGCAAATCCCAGTCGCGGAGCCTGACGTAGATCATACCTTGATTCTGACCGCGACCCGCGAACCCCATGCCGGCGCCGCCCATGACGCCCTCGACTGCATCCTTCTGATCGACGAGGAAATGACTCTCCACTTTCTTGACCACTTCCAAGGTCTGCTCGAGCGTCGAGCCGACGGGCAATTGGATCATGCCAATGACCGTCCCTTGGTCTTCGTCGGGCAGGTAGCCGGTGGGCATGCGCACGTACAGGAAGCCCATGACCACGACGATCACCAGAAACACTACCCCAAAGCGCTTCTTCCTGCCCAAGATGGCGCTGACGCCACGGAGATAGCCGTCTCTTGCGCGATAGAAGCCGCGATCGAAGAGCAGGAAGAAAGGTCGCAGTATGCGGAGACCCGACTCCGCTGCTTCGTGACCCTTGCCGACAGGCCGCAGGAACGTGGCGCAGAGCACGGGGGTCAATACCAGGGCGACCACCACCGAAAGCATCATGGCCGCGATCACCGTGGCCGAGAATTGCCGGTAGATGACACCGGTGGAACCCGGAAAGAACATCATGGGGCCGAACACGGCGGACAAGACCAAGCCAACCCCGATGAGCGCGCTCTGAATCTCGCCCATGGACTTGCGCGTCGCTTCCCATGGTGGCAAACCCTCTTCGCTCATCACCCGTTCGACGTTCTCCACCACGACGATGGCATCGTCGACCAGCAGGCCGATGGCGAGGACCATGGCGAACATGGTCAACATGTTGATCGAATAGCCCAACGCGCCCAGCACCCCGAAGGTGCCCAACAGGACCACGGGCACGGCGATGGTCGGGATCAGCGTGGCCCGGAAATTTCCCATGAAGAGATACATGACCAGGAAGACCAGGGCGATGGCCTCGAACAAGGTCTTGTAGACCTCGGCGATGGCCACGCGCACGAAGGGCGTGGTGTCCATCGGGTAGACGACCTTCATGCCGGGCGGGAAGTAGCGCGAAAGCTCGGTCATCTTCTTCTTGATCCGATCCGCGGTATCGAGCGCATTGGCACCCGCTTCCTGGCGGATGGCCATCATGCCGACCGGCTTGCGGTTGTAGCGCATGATCATGTCAGGCATTTCGGATCCCAGCTCGGTACGACCGATGTCCTTGATGCGGACCACCGATCCGTCGGAATTCGTACGCAGCGGGATGGCCGCGAACTCCTCCGGCGTTATCAGCATCGACTGAACGAGAATCGAGGCATTCAGTCTCTGCCCCGCCATCGAAGGAGCACCGCCGAACTGGCCGGCGGAGACCTCGACGTTGTACTGACTCACTGCCGCGGCCACGTCGTCCGAGGTCATCCCGTACTTGGTCAGCTTATCGGGATCGAACCAGAGACGCATCGAGTATGCGGTCCCGAAGATCTGGACCTCGCCAACCCCTGGCACGCGCGCCAGCGGCGACTGCAGGATAGAGGTCGCGTAGTCGTTGAGGTCGGCCATGCTCATGCTCCCGTCATCGGTCGTGACACCTAGGATGAGCAGGTAGTTGCGGGTGGACTTGCTGACCGACAGGCCTTGGGTTTGAACGACCGGCGGCAACGAGGGCATGGCCAGCTGCAGCTTGTTCTGTACCTTCGCCCACGCCAGGTCAGGGTCGGTGCCGGGGGCGAAGGTGAGCGTGATGGCGGCGGCCCCCGACGAGTCGCTCGTGGAGTACATGTAGAGCATCTTGTCGAGGCCCGTCATCTTCTGTTCGATCATCTGGACCACGGTGTCTTCCACCGTCTTGGCCGAGGCACCGGGGTAGGTGCCCTGGATGCTGATGGAAGGTGGCGCGATCGGCGGGTACTGCGAGATGGGGAGCAGGTAGATGGCCAAGGCTCCCAGCACCATCATGGAGATGGCGATAACCCAGGCAAAGACCGGACGCTTGAGGAAAAATGCCGAGAGCATGGCCAGGTCTACTTGTTCATGGCCGCCGCGACATTGCGCTCTGCCGGGCTGGCGACCTGAGCCACGAAGGGAACGGCCTTGACCTGGGCTCCCGGGCGCACCTTCTGCATGCCCTCGACGATAACCCGATCGCCGGCCGCCAGGCCGCGGGTGACGAGCCACGTGTCGCCCATGGCCCGGTCGACGCTCAACATTCTAAGCTCCACCTTGTCCGACTTGTCCAGGACCAGGGCGACGGCGTTGCCTTTGGTGTCGCGGCTCACTCCTTGCTGCATGACCAGAATCGCATGCTCGTCAGTGCCCTCCTCTACCGTCGCCCGCACGAACATGCCCGGGAGCAAGACATACTCGGGATTGGGAAAGACCATGCGCAGGGTGACCGCGCCGGTAGCGGGATTGACGGTGACGTCGCGAAACTGCAGCTTGCCCGCGAGCGGGTAGGGTGTGCCGTCCTCGAGGACCAACTTCACCGTCCGCGCGCCGTCACCGCTCTTCAGGCGACCACTCTCCAGGCTGCGCCGCAGACGCAGCAATTCGCTGCTGGACTGGGTGACGTCGACATAGATGGGATCCAACTGCTGAATCGTGGCCAGGGGCGTGGGTTGATAGGCGGTGACCATGGCACCGACCGTGACGTTGGACACGCCGATACGGCCCGAAATCGGTGCCTTGATGGGCGTATAGGCCAGGTTGATGCGGGCGCTGTCGTAAGCTGCCTTGGCCAGCGCGACGCTCGCGATGGCCTTCTGATGGTTCGCACCTGCCTCCTCAGCCTCCTGGACGCCGACAGCATGGATCTTCACCAAGCTCTGCAAACGCTCAGCGCGCGATTTGATGGCGGGAAGGTCGGCTTCGGCCGCCGCCAGGGAGGCCTTGGCCTGGTCGAGCGCGGCCTGGTAGGGCGTCGGATCGATTTGGTAGAGTAGGCTTCCGGCCTTGACGTCCGCGCCTTCCTGGAAGGCACGCTTCTTGATGAGCCCGTTGACCTGAGGGCGTATCTCGGCCACCAGAAGGGCGGTAATTCGCCCGGGCAGCTCAGCCGACAACACCGTTCGCGTGGGCACCACGGTCTGGTAGGCCACCTCGGGGACCAACCTGGGTGGCGGCGCGGCTTTGCGGCAGCCCGCCATCGCTCCCGCGACCTCGACCCAAGTCACGACCACCATCCACCCTTTGTTGTTGTTGCGAATGTTTGCCATGCACACCTTTCTAGCGTCGCGTCAGAGGGCCGGTCGAACGCGACCATTTACTCTCGCCCCCACTCTTCCCGGGTCGCCCGTGGCGGGCTCACGCTCGTGGCTCATGCTCGGGCTGAGCACAACGGCGACGCTCTGCGACCACAACTTGACGTAGCGCTGTTATTAGCGCATAGAGCTATAAATGTTGCAAAACCCAGGAGCAAGCATCTGGCCAAGGCATGCGCTGACAACCATGCTGCGCCTAACGGATCTTTCCTGAATGACCGAACCATGATGGCTTCCGCGCCCCGGGGTGGACGACTTTGCCCCAAGCTCATCAAGATTGCAACTAGTAGTTGCGCCAGGCGCACGGAATCGGCATCTTAGGACCGTGCGCAAGAGAGCCGCCAACCTCTCATCCCCCGATCACCACGGACACCCCGATCACTCCGCGGAGTGTCCGTCGCGCCTGGCGGCGCGAACGGACGCTATCCTGCGCGCGACCTTGGAGGAGCTGGCGGCCGTGGGCTATGCGGAGCTCAGCTTCGAGACCGTCGCGGCGCGGGTCGGCGTAGCCAAGACCACGGTCTACCGTCGCCACCCGACCAAGCGCGCTCTGGTTCAGACGGCAATTCAGACATTCATCGACAGCTTGGCGGGGGAGATTCCCGACACAGGTTCTCTACGCGGCGATTTGGTGGCACTGGGCCGCCAGGCGGTCAGGATCTCGACATCCGTCCTCGGACAGTGTCTCTTCAGACTAGGGGTCGAATGCCGCGACCCGGATCTGGTCGAAATGAGCAACGATTTCGAGGCCAAGAAGGCAGCTCGCGACGAGATAGTGGCGACCCGGGCCGTGGCTCGCGACGAAATCTCGGTCCCCGCCGAGATCCGGCGGGTGATCGGGGTGCTGGTCGGGACGATTGTCTTCAAGACCGTGTTCAAGCGCCAGTCGGTTGACGAGGTCGAGATCGGCAAAATTGTCGACCTGCTGCTCAACGGGGCCGCCAAGCCGGCGCTCCCCACCGGGCGACCACGAAGATAGGCGTCCCGCCGCCGACCTCACCGATGGCCGCAGCTTGCGCAGCCTCGCACGTCGACGCCGACCACGAGTCGCCAGTCGGGGGCTCCGAAATGCCGGTCGAGTCCGCCTCCCGCCCCCAACCCGATACCGACCCGCATCTGGTCGGCACGGGTGATCTCGATTCGTCCTGACATGAGCCCCTCGATGGCGGTGTCATCGGCGCTGAACCAGGACCGCAGGGCGGTGGCACCGAAGAGCTCGGGACCTACCACCAGCGCCCAGCTCGAGTACGCTCCGACGGGAAGGCGCGAGCCCGCGGCCAAGCCGAAGACCAGCTCGCTCCCCCGCGGGCTGCCCGGCGTGGAAGAATCATCGAGTGGCCGGATGTGGACACCCAGCTGGCCCGCATAGGCGAGTCGGCCGACGTCGCCGGCCACCAGCGCGCGCAGCATGGCCCGAAAGGTGCCGTCGCTGTCGTAGTCGGCGCGGCGCCCGTTGGGCAGGTAGAGCCGGGCATCGGCGCCCAGGCGCAGAGGCCCTCCCGGCTCGCCCGCCATGCGCACCTCGGAACCGATACTCACGTCCGAGACGGTATCGGGCTCGGAGCCGGGATTGACCGCAGGCGGGGTGAAAGTGTACCCATCCACGGTTCCGCCCTGGCCGGTACTGAGAAGAGGCATGGCGAGGTCCAGGTAGAGACGCCAGCGATGGTAAGTGACCGCTCCGCCCAGGTCAGCGCCGAGTTGGTCGGCTACCACGGCAACTCGGCCGGGGCCGCTACCCACCACCAGGGGATTGTTGGCATACCCGACCGTGAGACGTGCCGCTCCCCCCAGTCCGCCCTGCATGTCCAAGTCATCCATGACCAGCCAGCCGCTTCCCGCCGCCGAGGGATAAAACCGCTCGACCGCGAAACCTTGCGCTGGCTGCTCCGCCTGCACGCCCGGGGCGAAGAGGATGACGGCAGGCGCCGCGAGCGCGAGCACGCCGGGGAACCTAGTCCGCGCCCGCTCCCCTAGTCTCCTGGAAGCACTAGAACTCGGCATGGATCCTTGCTCCTGGTATGTTGACCGGACCGGCGCGGTTGGCGTTGTAGCCGGGATTCCAGAGCAACTGATAATCGGCGGAAAGCCACACCGGCCCCCACAGGCTGGCGCTGTAGAAGACGTCGAGGATGCCCTCGGCGGCCTGGCGGAGATTGCCGTCGCCGATGAAGCCGTCGATGCCGCCCATCGCCAGGTAGCGGGCGTGGGCAGCCGAGATCCAGCTGGCGCCGAGGCCCAGGCCAGCGACATCCGAGTGACGGCCCCACGCCGTGCCCTTGGCAACGACGCCTCCCGCGACCGACCGGTCGGCGGGGTTGAAGGCGTCAACCTCGGTTCTCCCGTCCGAATACATGCCGCGGAAGAAGAGGCCAATCTCTGGCCCGACCATCTGCTCGACGTCGATCCCGATACCGAGCTTCACGTTCGGCTTGCGCACCCAGCACAGGTCGGGAGCGGTGGCGTTGCTCGATCCATAGTTGAAGAGCGTGCCGCAGCTGGCGGCGTTCTTGGCCGGATCGGCCGCGAGCGCGGCGATGGCATCGTCGAAGCTGGCCGTGAAGACGTGGTTGCGGTAGCCCAGAACCCGGATAGCGCCGTGGCGGCCGCCAAGCTGGTGGTCGTGCTCCAGCTCGATTTGATCGCCGTAATACTTCCAAATGCGAAAATCCACGGGGAGCTGGTTCGGGCTATTCGGGGGCGTGATGCGCCCCAGCCGCAGCGCCCAGTCATCCCAGTACAGCTCGGCTGTCCCCCCCCACGAGTAGCCGCGCGCATCCGAGGGGAAATCCCACGACGAGTAAGTCATGAAGGCCATGTTGAGGAAGCTCTGGCGCGGATCGCCGGTCACCGTGTTCCTATCGAAGACGTCGAGGATGCTGAATTGGCCCGCGGTGAGAACAAGACGTCGGCTCCTCACCACGGCAGCCAGCTGCATGGGGTCGGACGTCTTGGCCACCCGGTCGCCACCCAGGTCGAAGATTTGGCGCAGGTAGGCACGCGAGCGATAGACCTGCGGCGTTTCTGCTCCGAATTTCTGCAGCTCGAAATTCTGGATCGCCCCCCCGATGCCATGCAGGCCGGAGAGCGGCCGCTCCGAGATGACCTCGGGGACGACGTACCCCTCTCCCCCCCGCCAGAGCCTCACGGCGAAGAAGAGGGTGAAGGTACCGGTGAAGCTCCGCTCGTAGCCCGGCAGGAGCGAGTTGGGGCTGCCGTTGGCATTGGTGCTGCCGCTGTCCACGTGAAAGGGCAGCTTCCAGCTCGATATGTAGGTGAGCTGGCCGTAGAGATTGAAGACTTCGTTGTCGATGTCGTGCAACCCCGCGCCGGCGAGCAGGTGCATGAGGTCCAGCGCTCCCTCCGCGTGCTCGGCCGGGGGAAAGGCCTGCGCCCATCCCGCACGGCCGTCGAGCAGGACGGGCAGGGCCAAGGCCATCGCCGCCCAGACGGGCGACCACGCCCGTCTATAGCTCAGGCTTCGCCCCTGGGTAGCCGAACGGCCGCAAGGCGGCGCCGGGCGTGGCTGGGCCGAGCTTGCCCGGCAGCGGCGGCAATGCTGGTGGGGAAAAGGCTCGTCAGCCATAGCGAAAAAGGGTTTTAGCTGCCGATAAATCTTGGGTCAACGATTTTCTCTCCGGCCGATCCCGTTTCCGTCCGGGCAGCCAGGAGCAGCGAAATGGCCAACTCGGCTCGCCATGGGGACCATGCCGTAATAGCCCAACCCCAAAAGCCCAAGCCAGAAAACCATTGACAGCGATTGAGCAGAGGCTAAAAGATATTTTTGCTATGGTTGCTAGAAGCGGTGCACCGCCCAGAAGCCGTGAAAGATCAGTCGACCTGTACCTGCACGCGCTGTTGCTCCTCACCGATCGGGGTCAACCAGCTGACACCGGGGATCTTGCGGAGCGGGTGGGGGTAAGTCCGGCTTCGGCTAGCCGCATGCTCAAGAACCTGGCGCGCAAGAAACTGGTGCGGCTCGAGCCGTACCAGGGGGCCGAGCTGACCGCGGAGGGCATGCACCGAGCGCTGCGCGTGGTGAGACGTCACCGGCTGATCGAGGTCTTTCTCCACAATGTCATGGCCTTCGACCTGGGCGAGTTGCATCGCCGGGCACTGCTCATGCAGCCCACGGTTGACGAGGTCTTCGAAGAGAAGCTCGACGCCATGCTAGGGCATCCCACCATCGATCCCCACGGGCAACCCATCCCGGGCAAGAACGTATCGTGGCCGCGGATGTCGGATTCCGTTCTGCTGGAGTTGCCGGCGGGAACTTCGGGTAATGTGTCACGTGTCACGAGTGAAGATGCCGGGGCCATCGAGTACCTCGAGGGTCTCGGCGTACGCGCGGGCGCCGCCATCGTTCTCGATGGCGTCTCACCCTTCGACGGACCGGTTGCGGTGCGGGTCGGCGGACACGCTTGCCATCTGGGACGCCGCCTGGCCCAGCTCATTCACATCGAGAATGCCGGGCGCCCGCAAAATGGCCCGGGCGAGCGGCAACGATTGGGGCATAAGCCCGAGCTTGGCGCCCGACCCGGGCTCAGCGCCGGATCCAGAGGCCAACCCCGCCGGCATGGATGACCTCGGTGAAGCCGCGCATGATGGCAGAGCGGGTCGCGGCAAGCTCGGGGCAGGATGGCCGCCACACCAAAGCATTGGCATGAGCGAGGGCGTCGTTGGGCGCCTCACGCAGCCGGGCTGGAGTAAGCGTCTGGGCCGGAGCACGCCCCACCAGGCCGCGCGGCGTGTAGAGACCGGTGACCGGATCGGCCCCACATCCTAGCCAGGCGATGACCGTGGCCTGCTGGCCAGAGGCGACCGACCACGGCGTAGACCCCTGGCCGAGGGCGGCCGGACCTCGACCGAGCTTGCTCAGTCGCTTGTCACCGATGCTCTCGGGGCTTGCGCCGTAGCTGGCTACCGTCCGCGCAAAGACCGCCTCCCGCGCCAGCTCCTCCGCTGCCATGTCGCCTCGGTCGGGCCACCACAGCACGTGGGTCGCCCCCAAGCTCTTCCATAACCGCCAGGCGGCCTCCGGAGTATCGAGCACCATATAGTCGACCGCACCCTGCCAGGAGAGGGTGTCGGAGATCGAGGCGGTGCCCAAGCCGAGACGGTCGTGGCGCTCGTGAATCAGCACCTTGGCGTCGGCGGGTAGCCGCTCGCCCACCTCCTGCAGACTGCCGAAGTGCAGCTTGCGGCGCTCGGCATAACGTCGCTGCTGTCCCGCCCCGATGTGGTCCACCAGCATCTTCAAAGGCGAATCGCCTACCATGCTGTGGCTGCGGATGAAGTAGACATCCGCACCCCAGGCGACCTGGAAGCCGACCAGCAGGAAGACGGCGACGCGAACACCCCACCCCTGCTGCCAGGCCAGCCACAAGATGGCCGCCGTGCATGCCGCCATCCAGGGCAAGAGCGCCTGCAGGTAACGATCCTGGTGGTTGGTGACGAACCAGACCAGCACGCCGATCTCAACCCCCGCGATGGTCAGCCAGACGCGTTTGTGCCGGCCGAGCAGCGGCAGGACGGGGATGAGCAAGGTGAACAGGGAGCCGAAGACCGGCCGATCGCCGTGGAATCCAGCCCAGTCGTGAGGCACGAACGAGAAGCTGACCAAGGCCGCGAGCGTCTTGCCCACCTTCTCCCCCAGGCTGCCGCTGAGCAGGAACTGGGCATCCCAATACATCCGGTCAGCCGCGCCTTCATGGAAGGGATGAAGCGCGAAAAATCGGTGGAGCAAGGGATAAAATGGATCGCCATAGAAGATCCAGTTCTTGAGCCAGTGCGCGCTGGAGATGACCAGGCAGGCCAGTGCCCAAGCGAGGGCAGGACGAAGTCGCCGGGAGCGCAAGCTGAGCACGCCGACCAGCAGCAGCGCCGCCACGAAGAAGTAGCTGCCCTGATACTTGGTGAGGATGGTGGCGCCCGTCAGCGCCCCGGCGAGCATGGCCTCGCGCACGGCAAAGCGCTCGCCCATACGCAACAAGGCGATGGCCAAGGCCGGCGCCCAGAAAGCCAAAATGTGATCGGCACCGGTGATCAGGCTCGAGTCGTAGAGGAATAGGCCCGGGAAGAGAAACACCGCCGCGGCGGCGTAGGGCACCCGCTCTCCGCCCAGCAATTGTCGGGTCAGCACCCCCACCCCGGGCAAGGTGGCCAGAAAGAGCGCCCACTCGATGTGCGAGCACAAGGCCACGTGGTCGAACAGGTCTCCCGGAGATTGAAAGGCCCAGGTATAGAGCAGGCTGGCCAGGTGGGGATAGGCACCGAGGTACCAGCCCTCCGCGAAGGCGCGAATGCCGCCACTCGCCACGTAGTGCTCGGCAATAGGCAAATGGTACCAGTACGAGTCGGCACCGACGTTGAGGGGAGTCATCACCTGCAGGTACACGGCCACCAGGCCCAAGGCCAAGAAGAGCGCCGCCCCGCCTTGTACCCAGTCGTGGGGTAAAGCGCGGGCCGCCAAGCCGCGACCAAGCCCCCTCCGCAGCTGGCCGAGCTCACGCCAGGCGCCACGGCCGCATAGCATGAGCAGAAGACCGGGCCAAGCAAAGAAGAAGGCGGTCCCGTAGAGCTTGGCCAGGCCGGCGACGAAGACACCGAGCGCGAAGATCAGCACCCCCAGAGCGAAGGCGAGCACGAGCTTAACGCCGGGCCGGCTGGGCTCGCGCACCGCCCGGCTCGCCACCACCAGCCCAACCGCGAGAGCAGCGGCGGCGAACAGCCCGGCCAGGAGCCAGTACCGCAGGTACATGAACAGCAGCCATTCGCGCAGAGGATAGTGCTGATTGGCTACCGCGGCGAAGACAGCCAGGGCCGCCAGCAAAAGCACCGGCACCGCGCCACGCCGCGCCTTGCCCCACCCGGCGCACTTACGGGTGGTCACCTGGGCCCTCGTCTCGCCGGGCCGCTGGGCGGGTGACGCGGAGCTCGGCACTAGAATGCGAAATAGGGCCCGGTGCCGCCCGGGGTGTCCTTGCCCTCGATGGCCGTGAATACCGTGCGACCGAAGAAGAACGGGAGCCCCCAATCGAAGCTCGCGTTCAGACCCTGCGCTTGTCCTCCCGTGTCGAGGGGACCGCCCAGATCATCGAAGGCGGAGTCCTGGAGCGAGAACGTCGAGGGGTTGGCTAACATCAGAGTCACGGCCACGGGACTGCCGCTCTTGTTAAGAATGCTCGCGTTGAAGGGAGTGCTCGTGGTCGGGCAATAGAATCCCTGCCAGTCGCCGCGCGTGCACGTGGGGATATTGCTCGAGGTCGAATCGAGGAAGTAATAAGCATTCGAGCCACTGTCGAGGAAGCTGCCGTAGCTCGTCCCACTATAGCTGGTCGTGCAAAATCCGTTGTTATCGACCGGGATTATGTTGGCGCTTCCCAGCGCGTTGTTGGACCGTGTGCCGATACCGAATACCAGGAAACCGGGCACCGAGGGTGCGCCGCCCGCGGGAATGGCAGGCAACTGGATGAAGGAGCCGTTGTTGTCGTTGGCGAAGGAGGCGATGGGGTTGGCGACCTGATCGGCAGTCGAAACTCCGACGGTGGTACACGACTGCTTCGAGGTACAGGCGTAGTAGAGACCGGGATTATTGCGCCCCGTGGCGGCGCACGCCGAGCCACAGTCCTGAGCGGTCAGACCTATGCCCAGGATACCGTTCGACTGCAGGGTGGAGAGGTCATTATCCGGTGAACCGGTACAGCTATTCGGCAAAGCGTAAGTCGACTCGCCGATGAGCTGGATGCGCATGTTGCTAGCCGTCTCGCCCCCGATCTTGACGTCGGCCATCCGCACCGATCCCCAAGACGATCCGGACAAGAAAGGCAGACACTCCGCCAGGTTACCTCCCGAGGAGCTGGTCGCCGCGGGCAGGCTCAGGGTCACCAGCGACTCCAGCACCCGGACTCCCGTCGAGCCGGTGTCGATGAGCAGGTGGTCGATGGTCTGGCAGGTGGTGGTTCCCGGCTGGCACAGGGTCACGCTGGCAAAGGCGCCATCGATGTAGGACACGGTGGCCGGGCCGGAATCCACGGTGATGGCGACGACGTTGGGGTCGCTGGTGGACAAGCTGGTGCCAGCGGAATTACTCCCGCCCGCCCCACCTCCCGTCC
>Ga0187889_10000858_pt1 | contig 35007 bp, 40 predicted proteins | sample June2016WEW_7_10_2_FD_132992 | JGI IMG/M metagenome (GOLD analysis project Ga0187889, IMG submission 132992) | Peatland microbial communities from SPRUCE experiment site at the Marcell Experimental Forest, Minnesota, USA - June2016WEW_7_100 | ecosystem: Environmental > Terrestrial > Soil >... | reverse complement strand
TCTTCGCGAAAGCGATGCGCGAGGCCGCGGCGGTCGGCCGCTTGATGGGTCACTGAGGGTTCCCCCAGAGTCCACGGAGTGAGAACAATGGAGTACGTGTATGGTGCGTTGCTGCTCAATGCAGCCGGCAAGTCGATCGATGAGAAGGCCCTCACCGGGGTCCTGAGCGCGGCGGGGGTCTCCCCCGACGCCGCCCGGGTGAAGGCGCTCCTCGCCTCTCTCGAAGGCGTCAACCTCGGCGAGGTCCTCGCGAAGGCCGAGACGTTCGCGGCCCCCGCGGCCGCGCCGGTCGCGGCCGAGAAGAAGGACGGCAAGGGCGAGAAGAAGGAAGAGGAGAAGAAAGAGGAAAAGGGCGTCTCCGAGGAGGAGGCGGCCGAGGGCCTCTCCGCCCTCTTCGGCTGAAGCCGGAGCCGGCGAAAGCGCACGGCTTAAGACCCGCAGTTCGGTGGGTACGACCGGAGGTCCTCCTCCGGCTATCGGTCGTGCCATGCCTCCTCGAGAGTTCTGCGGCGTCGTGGGGGTGTCGCTCCAGGGCACGGGCGCGGCCCCGTTCCTCTTCCGAGGCCTCCGGGCCCTCCAGCACCGGGGCCAGGAATCGGCGGGCATCGCGACCACGAGCCACGGCACGATGCATCACCAGAAGGGGATGGGCCTCGTCCACGAGATCTTCACGCAGGAGCTCCTCGACTCGCTGCGCGGCTCGAGCGGGATCGGGCACGTTCGCTATCCGACGACGGGGGCGACCGACCTCGAGAACGCCCAGCCGATCATCGTCAAGATCCGCGACGAGGACGGGGCGATCGCGCACAACGGCGATATCGTGAACTTCGAGCGCGTGCGCCGTCGTCTCCAGGCCCAGGGCGTGGACCTCCTCGGGAACGCGGACACCGAGATGATGGCCCAGTCGATCGCGCTCGAGTTCGGGCACACCCGCGACCTGGAGGCCGCGATCCGACGCGCCTGCACGACCTTGGTCGGCGGTTACGCCGTCGTCTTCCTCGTCGGGAACAAGGTCTACGCGTTCCGGGACCCGCTCGGGATCCGGCCTCTCGTCTTCGGGACCGTCGAGGGCGGCGTCGCGGTCGCCAGCGAGTCGGTCGCACTCGAGATGATGGGCGGAAAGGCGATCCGGGACGTCGAGCCCGGAGAGGTGCTCGTCCTCGAGCGGGGCCAGCTCGCGCATTCCTCGCACATCCCGAACAGCGGCGAGACCGCCCACTGCATGTTCGAGTGGGTCTACTTCTCCCGACCGGATTCGGTCGTCAACAAACAACCCTGCTACGACGTTCGGTACCGGATCGGCCAGCGCCTCGCGAAGGAGGCGCCCGCGGAGGCGGACCTGGTCGTTCCCGTGCCGGACTCGGCGCGTCCCCAAGCCCTGGGGTTCTCGGCCGGTACGGGGATCCCGTACGCCGAGGCGCTGATCAAGAGTCGCTTCGTCGAGCGAACGTTCATCCTCCCCGACCAGAAACGCCGCGAGCTCGAGGTCCAGGTGAAGCTGCACCCGGTGCCCGGCCTCCTCAAGGGGAAACGGGTCGTCCTCGTGGACGACTCCATCGTCCGCGGCACGACCCTCCGCGCGATCCTCCTGATGGTCCGATCGGCCGGCGCGGCCCACGTCGACGTCCGCGTGGCCTGCCCCCCGATCCGGGCGCCGTGCTATTTCGGGATCGACATGAAGGACCGGCGTCAGCTCATCGCCCACGACCGCACCGAGGACGAGGTGGCCCGCCTCGTCGGCGCGGACAGCGTCCACTATCTCTCCTCCCCGGGCTCGTCGAGTCCATCGGGCTGCGCGCCGACGAGCTCTGCCTCGGTTGCCTCACGGGCCGGTATCCGGTCGAGGTGCCCGAGGAACGGCATCGCTTCCAGAAGTCGCTCGCGGAGTTCTAGGGCGTGGGGCCGACGCTCGTCGTCGGGAGCGGGCCGGCCCTCTTCGTCATCGGACCGGATACTGCCCGAGCGGTCGGACCGTTCCCGCTTGACCCCGACCTGCGGCGCGCGGCCACCCGGTTCGAGGAGCTGGGACCCGCGGACGTGCCCGCTCGCCTACGGGTCGCGCTCGAATCCGTCCCGCAAGGTTCGCGCCTCCTCGCTTCCCCTCCTCGGCTCGCCCGCACGATCGCGGAGAGCTCGCGTCGCCCGGTCGACACCCCGACCCTCGAAGAGCTGAGGCGGGCGCGAGCGTCCATCCCTCTGACGGACCCGGTCGTCGAGCGCCGCTTCTTCCTCGAGCTGGGACACCTGCGGCTCGAACGCGCGTTGCGCGCCCCCGAGGAGGTGCTCATCACATTGGCCCGGGAGGAGGAGCGGGTCGAACGCGCGGTGGGAAGGGAGGCGCGAGCCGCCGAGTCGTTCGTCGCCGTGCCGGATTCACCCCTCGACCGCCACCTCGTCTCCTGGGGACGGGCTCGAGGCGCCCTCGGCGACCTCGAGGACGCCCTCCGGCACACCCTCGAGGAGGAGGCCCAGCGCCTGGTCCCGAACCTCTCCGCGGTGGTCGGACCCCGGACCGCCGCACGGCTCGTCGCCGTCGCCGGAGGGATTGGGGCGCTCGCCCGAATGCCTTCCGCGAGGATCCAGCTTCTCGGCAGTCGGCGCCGCCCCTCGCCCGACCGCGGTCCCCGTTTCGGGATCCTCTATCGAGCGGACCGCCTGGCCGACGTACCGATCGGCCGGCGCGGTGCGTACGCTCGAAGCCTCGCCGCTCTCGCGGCGATCGCGGTCCGAGCCGACGCCAGCACTCATCGCGACATCAGCGCCGCCCTCGTCGCACGGCGGGACCGTCGGGTCGAGACGCTGAGAAGGAGCCGGCGATGAGGCCCGGTCGTGCGTTCCGTCCCTGGGAGGGCTCGCCGCGGCTCCTCGAGGTCGCTCGGAACGAGCGGCGGGAGCTCTGGACCGAAGCCGTAGGCGACCCGCCCCCGGTGTACGGAGAACGGTGGACCAACGTCGGGGACCGGCGATACCGTCTGTTCGAACCCGGCCGCTCCAAACTGGCCGCGGCGGTGGTGCGCGGGTGGGCCGGCGACCTGCCCGCCCCGGGGGAGCGGTGGCTCTACCTCGGCGCCGCGACCGGCACGACCGCCTCCCACGTCGCGGACCTCGTCGGGCCGGACGGGCGTGTCTACGCCGTGGAACGGAGCGTCCGGCCGTTCGCGCGACTGCTGGCGCTCTCGGAGCGGTGGCCGAACCTGCGTCCGATCCTAGGCGACGCCCGCGACCCGTTGGCCTACTCAGCCCTCGTGCCGCCGGTCGATGGGGTCTACGCCGACGTCGCGCAGGCCGACCAGCTCGACATCGTCGTCAAGAACGCCGAGCTCCTTCTGACCGGAGACGGGGCTCGGCTGCTCATCGCACTGAAGACCGCGAGCATGGGACGCCACCGCTCCGCCACCGGTCACCGCGAATCGGCCGAGGAGGACCTCGCCGAGACGGCCGCCCTCGTTCCTTCGGTCCCGCTCGAGCCGTTCCACAAGGGGCACTTCATGGTCGGGGGCCGCTGGGGACGCTCCGCGCGCCTCCCCGTTCGAGAGAGCGTCCGACCTACGATGCCGCGCGGGCGCCGCCCCGGACGACGAGCACGGTAACGATGTCCTCGTCGGATAGAATGTGGTCCCGGCCGACGGTCTGGCCCGGGAAGCGGGCGCTCTTCCCCCAGATCTGAGCCGCTTTGAACGTTCGACTCAGGTCCCCCGTGAGCTTTCGGAGGAGCTCGGTGACCGACTCCCCTTGGCGGAGGATCACAGGCTCCTCCCGGTCGGGGGGCAGCCCGGGGGGCTTGACGTAGATCCGGATGAACTTGAGGGTCGTCCCGATCCGGTCCACGAGGGTGTCGAGCCCTGTCCCGGCGCGGGCGGAGATGAAGATCGCTTCGTACGGGACGAGCGACGCCGCGAGCTGCTTGCGCTCTTGCTGGCTCATCAGGTCGGCCTTGTTCACCACCATGATCGCCAGCACGTAGACGCGGTTCCCGGCGAGGACGTCGATCAGCTGGTCGGCCGTGGCATCCTCGCGGAAGACGATCGACCCGTTGTGGAAACCGAACTCCCGGGCGATCTGGGCGGCCCCGCCCCCCGCCAGGTGGGTCAGCCGCACGGTGCTCGAGACCGTCAGGCCACCGCGGTCCGACCGCTGGAGGACGATGCGGGGCGGTCGCTGATTGATCCGGACTCCCGCCCCTTCGATCTCCGCCGTCAGCGCCCGAAGGTTCGGGTGCTCCGGGTCGATGAGGAACAGGACGAGGTCGGTGGAACGCACGACCGACAGGACCTCACGACCCCGGCCGCGACCCTTCGAGGCGCCGGGGATCAGGCCCGGCATGTCGAGGATCTGGATCGAGGCTCCGCCCCAACGGAGCATCCCCGGTATGATCGAGACCGTCGTGAAGTCGTACGCGGCCGCCTCGCTGTTGGCAGCGGTGAGTCGGTTCAGGAGCGTCGACTTTCCCGTCGAGGGGTAGCCCACGAGACCGACCGTCGCATTGCCGCTCTTGCGGATCGAGTAGCCGACGCCCCCGCCCTTTCCCTTGGCCCGGGTCTCGCGCTCCAGCCGGAGAACGGCGAGCTTCGCCTTGAGCCGCCCGATGTGAAGCTGGGTCGCCTTGTTGTACGCGGTGTTGCGGATCTCCTCCTCCACCGCGAGGATCTGTTCTTCCAGGGCCGACATACGAATCCGGGCGAGCTCCGTCTCTTGGGGGCGTCCCGGCTACTTGAGAGTGACGCGATGGCCCGCGGTTCACATTCCGTGACCGATGATACCCCCAACCCGCCCGTACGATTCCGGTCGGCGTGACCCGGCGACGGTGCGACCCTTCCGAGCTCGAGCCGCTCTCCCGGTGGCAGCTGGTGCCGCGTCCCCAGCGTGATCGTCGCTCGGAAGAGGTCTGGGCGTTTCGAGAACGGCTCGTCGCTGCCTTGCGCGTCGGGCACGGACTGGGAGTCGGGTTCGACGTGGGTCTCGTGTCCGGTCCAGCCCCGCGGCTCACGCTCGGCTGCTCGGACCCGGCGAGTGCTCGATGGGCCACTCGGGTGTTGTTCCCGGCGTATGGGCGCGCCTCGTGGGTCCGCCGGCGAACGCCGGAACTGGGATATGGCTCGGACCGCCTCTGGGGCCACAGGGTCCGCACATGGCCCGAGGCGCTGCGCGAGACCTCCGACGGTCCTTCGGCGTTCGACAGCCTCGCTCTGGCGATGACCAGCGTGGCTCTCGGGGTGGTTGTCCATTGGGCATTCCTCCCGTGTCCCGCCACGTGGAGCCGCCCGCCGGTCCCCGAGAGGGCTGAGGGGCTTCGAATTCCTCCTGAGGGGAGGGTATCCGGGGACCGGTCGGTCCGCCTTCGCCGGCCCGACGCTCCGGTTCCGCCCCCATCCTTTCCTCTGTTCTGGAAGGCGAGCGTGTGCGTTGCGCTCCCCCGAGGGGGAGCAGCCGACCGTGTCTCTCCCGAAACCGCACTGAGCGCGATCGAGGCTGCGATGCGATCCGGGCGGGCGAACGGCGTGCGCTTTTCCCGCCGTCACCTCCGTCTCCCCTGGGGCACGCCGGAGCTTCTCCTATCCGAGGACGAGCTTGCCTGCGTTCTGCCGGGCGTTGACGGCGGGGCGGGCCGGCTCGAGGGACGGGGAAACGAGGGCTTGCCGGTCCTGCCCCTCGGGCGGTCGGTGACGGGGCGAGTGGTCGGCCCTCCGGTAGAGCCCGACCAGGGGCGGCACCTGACGGTTCTCGGCGAGACCGGAATGGGAAAGAGCTCGACGTTGGTCGCGGTCGCTCGGAAAGCCTCCACCCTGGGCGGCGTCGTGTTGTTCGACCCGCTGGGGGAGACCGCCCGGTCGTTCCTTTCCTGGCTATCGGCCGACGAACGCTCGCGACTCGTCTCGGTCTCTCCACACGATCCCGCGAGCGGGATCAACGCGCTCGAGGGGATCGGCGGGAGGGAGGCAGACCCCGTACTCTCCGACCGCCGGCTCAACGACCTCGTCCACGCCCTGCGCCGGGTTCGCTCGGGTCGATACGCGGACTCGAGCTACTGGGGCCCACGGCTCGAGGAGATGCTGACCCGCGCCGTCAGCGCTGCCGCGGCCTTCCCGTCCGGAACGCTCGCGGACGCCCATACACTGCTCGCCACGGGTGGGAGGACGCGGCAGGTCGTACCCCCGGAAGCACAGGAAGCGGTCCGAGAGCTCTCGGACCGGGTCCGCGAACGCCCGGACGACGCGGAGGGGGCCCGCCGACTCCTATACGAGGTCGTCCGGAGCCCCGTCCTTCACCGTATGCTCTGCGAACGGAACCCGGTGCACCACGCTAGGGAGCTGGTCGATTCCGGTCGGATCACGGTCATCTCCGGCGATGCGTCGGCGGTCGGAGAGTCGGTCGCGCGCTACCTTCTGGCGGTGTACCTGGCCCTGGTCTGGTCGGAACTGCTCGCGCGGCCGGAGCACCCGAAGACCTTCGTCGTTCTCGACGAGTCGCAGTGGTTCTCGCACGAGAGCCTGGCCGAGATGCTCCGCCTCGCGCGCCGACGGAACGTTCACGTCGTGCTGGCGACCCAGACGGTGGGCTCCCTTCCCGAGGCCGTCGCCGACGCCGTGTGGACGAACGTCTCCGACTTTGTCGCGTTCCGCGGCTCTCCGGAGGAAGCGCGGGAGCTTGCCCGAGCGACGAGCGGGGTCTCGGTCGAGGAGGTCCTCGCGCTCCCTCGAGGCCACGCGGCCGTGCTCCTCGGGAAAGGGGGGTCGGTGGACTGGGTGCGCACGGTCGGGCGTCCCACAGGGCCCGACTCTGGACCCATCGATGCAGGGGACGGGGGAACGCGGCAGGACCCATCCATGGGGACACTGGAGACCGGACTGCGAACCACCCGCTCTCCCGCGACGGTCGGTCAGGTCCTCGCTTGGATTGCCGCGCGCGCGCAGGAGCAGCCACCGGGAGAGCCGCTCAAGGTGGAGCTGGCCGAGCTCAGGAGGTCCCTCGACCCGACGGGCCGGGCCATTCGAGAAGCGGGTGCGAGGCTCGGTCGAGCGGGGGCGCTAGTGACCGGAACGCGAGGGGCGGGAGGCTCGGTTTGGGTGGTCGACCCTACGAAGATTCCGGCGGCGGCGGAGGCGGTAACCCCCTCCCCTCCCGCCGGCGTTGCCCAGGTCCCACAACCCTCTTAGGGACGGAGCGGCTCGTTTAACCGATGGAACTTCCACCGGTCACCCCGCCGGCGACCCCGCCGACGACTCCGGCGGCCGATGGGTTACTGCCGCCGGCAACGGTCCTCGATCGGTGCGTGGTCGGCATCGAGGGGCTCGACAGCATCCTGAGGGAGGGATCCCGCGAGGGAACATGGTCCTCGTCGCCGGCAGCGTCGGCACGGGGAAGACGACCCTCTGCCTCGAGTTCTTGGTCCGCGGGGCCGAGCGGGGGGAGCGGTCCCTCTTCCTGTCGGTCACGGAAGCCTCCAGCAAGCTGATGCAGAACCTCTCGACCTTCGAGTTCTTCCATAAGGACCTCGTAGAGCAGGGGTCGCTCGTGTTCGTCGACCTGCCGAAGGCGTACGACCGCCTGGGGCTGGGCCGGGAGGAGCTCACCAACGAGGAGATCGGGATCGTGCTCCGGACGATCCGGGACCTGGTCCGGTCGCTGGGCATCCGCCGCCTCGTCCTGGACAGCCTCACGTCGGTCTGCTACCGGATCCGTCGGGAGGAGCAGATCCGGGACTTCATGCTCCGCCTCGGGCAGGAGCTGAACGAGGCGGGGTGCACCTCCCTGCTCGTCTCCGAGATCGGGCCGACTCCGGGTCGGTACTCCCTGCACGGCGTCGAGGAGGCGATCGTGGACGGTGTCATCCTGCTCTCGAACTCCCACCGGATGGGCGACATCCTTCGGATCCTCCAGGTCATCAAGATGCGCGGGACCGCGCACTCCCACGCCCAGTTCGTGATCCAGCTCACCCCGATCGGGCTCCTGATGGCCCCGCACCTCAAGGGCGGGCAAGAAGGAGGGACCTAGACCGTGGCCCCGGAGGTCGACCTGGGAGAGCGGCTCCGGGGGCTGCCGAGCGGCAGCGCCGTGGCCCTGAAGCTCGACCCGCGCGAGTACGCCGACCATTACTTCGCGGTCCTCAACGCGACCCTCCGGGACGTCGGGAGCGAGACGGACGCCCACACGATCTACCTCACCGTCACGAACCCGGCCGCGTTCGTCTGGACCCTCGCCCAGGCGCTCGATGTTCCGCCCGACCGGATCTCCTTCGTCGACGCGATCAGCCACATCATGATGAACTACGCCAACCCGCTCCCGAACGCCACCTACGTGGAGAGCCCGCGGGCGCTCGAGGAGATCATGCTCCGGATCGAGTACCTGCTCCGGAGGTTCCCACATCCCCGGGAGATCGTTGTCATCGACAGCGTGAACTCCCTCGCGATCCACAACCCGCCCGGGCTCCTGTCCGAGTTCTTCCACATCCTCCTGAACAATCTGAAGTCCCGGCAGGTGCTCACGCTCGTCCTCGAGACGTCCGAGGAGGAGACCACCGGGATCGAGCAGATGCTGAACCTGGTGGTCGACGAGACCATCGACGTGGGACGGTTAGGAAGGTAGCCGTGGCCGACCCCGACCGTATCTTCGGCATCCCCGAGATCGACCAACCGGTCTGGACGGCCCTGCCTCCCGGGTGGCTCTCGGTCCTCTCCGGGACCTCGGGCTCCGGGGCTCCCCTCCTCGCGAAGCAGTTCGCCCACGCGGGCGCGGGACCCGTCCCCGTCCTCTTCTACACGACCTACGAGCGAACGGAGGACGTCAAGAAGGCGTTCGACGACTTCGGCTGGGACCCGGACGAGATCCGAATCGTCAACCTGGCGGACGAGTACTTCGAGCGCGTACTCGTCCGGGGGCTTGAGATCGCGAAGGCACGGGAAGGCGGGATCTCGCTCGACGAGCTCGTCGATTCCCGACCCCACGACCGGGTGCTTACCCCGTTCAGCCTCACGAACCGGATGCTCTCCGACCTCGCGAAGATCGACTCCCCGTTCCGGATGGTGGTGGATTCGGTCGACTTCTTCCTCGAGGTCATGGAACCCCACGAGCTGACGACGGTCGCCCGGCAGATCCGGCACCGCTGCCAGACGATCGGAGGCCATGCCCTCATCACCGCCCACTCGGTCGCCCACGACCGGGCGGTCTTCGGGCTCCTCCAGGACCTCGCGGACATCGTCTTCGACCTGTCGGCCGAGCCCCGGGGCGACCACTACGAGCACACGCTCTCCATCCAGAAAGTGGCGAACCGCCCCGACCTCACGCGCCTGTGGAAGGCGGAGCTCGGCGAGACCGGATGGAACGTCGAGGAGCGCACGGGCGCGCCACGATAGCGGCCTACCGAACGGTAAGCTAACCTTTATCGGCCGACCCGACTGCTTCGGTCGAGGTCGAGATCCCGTGGAGGACGTCGTCATCCGTACGCTCGAAAAGGTGGAACTTCGGGACCCGATCCTCGTCGAGGGCCTTCCCGGTGTCGGCAACGTGGGGAAGCTCGCCGCCGACTACCTCCGAGAGCAGCTCCCTGCGAAGCCGCTCGCCACCATCTACTCGAAGTTCTTCCCGCCCCAGGTGTATGTGAGCGAGGAGGGGATCATCCGCCTCGTCTCGAACGACCTTCACTACTGGAAGAGCGCGTCGACCGGGACCCGGGACATCCTGGTCCTGGGCGGGGACTACCAGGGGATCAGTCCCGAGGGCCAGTACGAGATCACCCAGCGGGTCCTCGACTACTGCCACGACCTTGGCGTCCGCGAGGTGTTCACGCTCGCCGGGTTCGCTCAGGGTCGGGTCGTGTAGGAGCCTCGCGTCCTCGGCGCTGCGACCAACGCCGGGCAGGTCGAGGCAATGAAGAAGTTCGGTGTCATCTTCTCGCGGAACGACCCCGGCGGCGGGCTCATCGGGGCGAGCGGGCTCTTCCTCGGACTGGGGCGCCTTCTCGGCATGGAGGGGGTCTGCCTCATGGGCGAGACGAGCGGCTACTTCGTCGACCCGCGGAGCGCGGAAGCGGTCCTCAAGGTCCTCGCCAAGATCCTAAGCGTCGACCTCGACTTCACGGCGCTCGAGGCGAAGGCGCACGAGATCGACCGGATCGCGCAGAAGATCCACGAGGCCGAGTCCCGTTCGTCCGAATCCCCGCTCCCCTCGGGACCGACCCCCCGGGACGACCTCGGGTACATCGGCTGAACGTCCGGTCGATGAGCGAGCCGGCGCAAGGAGCGTCGACGGACGAGGACGCGGCTCGTCGCGAACGGGTCCAAGTCCTCCTGCGACGCGCCTCGGACACGGACGGGTTCGTCCCGTTCGACCGGTTCATGGAGGTCGCCCTCTACGGCGAGGGCGTCGGGTTCTACACGCGCGAGGGTTCGCCGTTCGGGCCGGAGGGAGACTACTACACTGCGGCCCACGCGAGCCCGCTCTTCGGGCGCACCGTGGGGGAACGCGTGCGCTCGGTCCTGGCGGCGATCCCCGAGGGCCCGCCGCTTCGTGTGCTCGAGGTCGGGCCGGGGGACGGGGTCCTCGGGGCCGCCGCGCTCGCCGGTCTCGCCGAGGACCCTGCCGTACGGAAACGCGTCGAGTACGTCCTGGTGGACCGGTCCCCCACTCTCTCCGTCCGGGCGTACGAAAGGGTCTCCGAGGTGGGTCGGTCCGTGGGAATCCCGGTAAGGGCCGCCGGAGGCGTCGGCGCCGACGGACCGTTCCTCGGAGTGGTGCTCGCGAACGAGGTGCTGGACGCTCAGCCCGCCCGTCGGCTTCTGTGGGACGGTGAGGGCTGGCAGGACGTCGGGGTCCGGCTCACGGACGACGGGTTCGTGCCGGCCACCGCTCCTCGCGATCGTCCCGTGCCGCCCCCCGAGCTCCCCCGGAACCCCGCACCGGGGACGTTCGTGGAGGTCTCGCCCATGGCCGAGGCGCTCCTGCGCGAGGTGGCCGACCACCTCGTGGCCGGTCTCTTCCTCGTGCTCGACTACGGGATGGACGAATCCGAGCTCCTCGTCGCCCATCCCTTTGGGACCCTCGCCGCCGTCCGGCGCCACCGCTTCGTGGAGGACCCGTTCGAGGACCCCGGCACGGCGGACCTGTCGGTCTTCGTCAACTTCAGCCGCGTGCGGGCCGTCGCCGCCTCCGCGGGGCTCCGGGAGGTCGCCTTCCGACGGCAGGCGGAAGCGCTCGGCGAGTGGGGATTCCCAAGGCTGCTCGAGGAGGCGATCCGCTCCGCACCTTCCAGGGAGGCAGAGGTCCGTACCCGCCTTGCGGCGAAGAACCTCCTCTTCGGGTTCGAACGGTTCTGCGCGCTCGAGCTAGCTCCTCGGGAGCGTGACGACCGCTCGCCGACCGCTACGTGACGGGTCGGAGGGACGAGCTCTCGAGCAGCTCGACGACCTTCGCCTCGGCGAGCAGCTTCGCGGTCTCGGGAGGCAGGGAGAGCAGGGCGTCGGCCCGCAGGTCGACCGTCTGGGAACCGACCTCGACCGGCCGCGAGTCCTTGAGCACCCGAACGTAGACGAGCGTCGGGCGTGAGCGCGCGGTGGGCATCGGCGCGGGGGCCCGAGGGGAAGGCGAAGTGGCCGGAGGCACGGGCGGGACCTCTGGGGAATGAGTGATTGACGTGGGAGCGGGGCCGGGCGTTGGCTCGATGTAGGCGGCCGACGTGCGGCGATGCTCGAGGAGGACGGAGAGGAGCTGGTCGAACATCGCGCGTTCCTCGGGCAGGGCGTTCACGAGGTCGCGGCTTCCCCCGATGCTCGCCTGGAATGCCGCCCCAAGGACCTTCTGGGCTCGGCCCTCGACGATGTCGCGGGCTACTTGGATCGCCCGCTGGTAGGTCTGGCGGGAGATGTCCCCCTTCCGACCGGACGGGTTCTCGCGGAGCTCCGCCTCGTACGACCGGCGCAGCTCGGCCAGATACGTCGAGGTCGCGGAGTAGAACTCCGGCGGAAGTTTGGCGAGGCCCCGAACGGCCAGCTCGTTGCGGCGCCATTCGAGCAATTGCGTGAAGTGGTCGGGCATCGACTCTCGCGGGTTGGGCGGAGACCCGAAGGACTATACGAGATGTGCGGTCTCGGACGGACCTCCTTCCACCTCGCGGTCGGGGGAGGGGCGCGGTTCGGTCGATGGAGACGGCTCGGGATCCGGCCGCGGTGTTCGACGAGTTCTGGGAGCTCTGGGCGCGCCTTCGGGCCGACAGCCGCGTCCCGGGCTCCGTGGTAGTGGTGGAAGGGGAACGGGACCGGCGGTCCCTGCGCCGCCTCGGCCTACGCGGGACCGTCGTCCTGGTCCACCGGGGTCGGACGATCTCGGAGACGGCCCAGCACCTGGCCGCCACGGCCCGGCACGTGATCATCCTCACCGATTGGGACACCGAGGGCGGGCACCTCGCTCAGCGGCTCAAGGAGTTCCTCGGGGTCGGCCGAAGCGGACCGGACCTCGAGCATCGGCGACGGCTCGCGCGGGTCCTTCGGGGCGAGCTCGTCCACGTCGAGGGGCTGTACGGTTGGGCCCTTCGTACGGCCGAGAAGGGCAACCGTTCCCTCGGCCAGCTCCTCGAGACCGCCGAGGCGGACGACGAACGTCCTACGGAATGACCTTCATCTGGGTGCGGCGCGTCGGGCGGCGGTTGCGGGCCCTCGAGGGACGGAACCGCTCGGCTCCCTTCCCCTTCCAGCGGAGGCCGCGGCCTTCGGTACCCGCGCTCGTGAGACCGCGATACACGCGGCCCTTGTGCACGGGGGAGGCGATCCACGCGATCTTCGGGTCGGAGAGGATCTCCGGGTGGAACGGGTCCACCAGGATGACCTCGTAGAACTTCTGCTTCCCGTCCTCGCCCACCCAGTAGGAGTTGAGGACCTCGAGATTGGGGTAATGCTTCTGCGCTCGCTCCTCGGCGATGCGGCGCAGGCTCTTCGCGAGCGTCATGCGGAGAATGCCCTTGTGCTTCGGCCGCCGACCCGCGATGATCGCGCGCTTGCGCTGCCCGCCCCGCCGGACCCGAACACGGACGAGGACGTACCCTCCCTTCGCGCGGAACCCGACGGCCCGGGCGCGGTCGAGCCGGGTCGGATGCTCGATCCGGGTGACCGTCTCCTCCCGCCTCCAGTGGAGAAGACGCTCGTGGCGGAGGGCGGAGCCCTCCTCCCCGAGAGTCTGCTGGAACGACTGGGCCATGTGCCGGTAGGCAGAGCTCGCCATAGGACGCGGCGCGGGGGACCCGGGCCCTAATTATAAAGCTGCCGCCGTGGAAGAGTGTTCAGGCGCCGCCATTCTTCCCGGCGCCCGTCCACGGAAGGCGGGATTCCGCCGGCCGAACGACCTTGGCGGTCGCGTGGCTCTCGGTCGCGATCGCCCGCTCGAGGTGGCTCGAGATCTCACGGACCAAGCGGTCCATGCGGGGCCGCTGCTCCGCGGGGACCTCGGTAGGCACCTCCCAGACGAGCGCCGCACCCCCGCTCGTCGGGTAGAATCGGAATTCGAGCGCGGAGGCGGCCGGGGGGACGGCGGGGTTCATTTTGTCGAGGCGCCCCTTCACCCGGCTCTCGCTGGGTTCGGAGGTCTCCGACCGCTCGACCGTGTAGCCGATCGTCCCGAGATAGTCGACGAGGTAGGTCGCGAACCGCTCGCGACCGATCCCGCGGACCCGTAGCCAATCGCCGTTACCTTCTCCCATGCTGCCTCCGATCCAAGGCACGTCCGTAGCTCTTGAAGAGCCCGAGCATCATCCGCAACTCCGCCTCCGAAGGCGTCGCGCGGCCGAGTACACGACGGAACAGGAGGATTAAACCCCGTCGTTTGTGCGCGGGGTATCCCGTTCGCGCCAGAAGCTCGCCGAGACGCTCGAGGAATAGCTCCTTCTCGGGTCCGTTCAGCTCGACCACCTCCGGGGCGGGGGTGGTCTAGGGGTCGGTCGGTCCTCGCGCGCGGTGGACCGCGTAGAGGACGATCGCGGCGGCGTGGGACAGGTTGAGCGTCGGGTACTCGCGCCGCGCGGGAATGTGGACGAGAAGGTCGCAGCGCAAGAGCTCCTCTCGGGAAAGGCCGTTATCCTCCGGCCCGAAGACGATCGCCACCCGCCCTTCCAGGGTCCGGACCATCTCCCCGAGGCGCTCGGGGCTGACGGAGCGGCGCAGGTAGGCGTTCGAACGCCCGGTCGACATGTCGGTCGTCCCGATCACGAAGTCCGCTTCCCCGATGGCTGCGTCGAACGAGCGAACGCGGAGCGCGGTGCGCAGGAGGGGAAGGCCGGCCATCGCCCGCCGGCGCGCGCCCGAACCGACCTTGGCTCGGGAGGCGACCAGCACCAACCGGTCCGCGCCGAAGTTCCGCGCGACGCGCGCGACCGCCCCGACGTTGCCGTCCTCTTTCGGTCGGACGAGGACGACGTCAATCTGCCGCGTCACCCGGCCGCTCCTTCCGTGAAGAGGCGGCGAATCATCCAGTCGGGGTCGAACGGCACGAGGTCGGCGTACCCCTGGCCCGTTCCCACGAACAGGATGGGCTTCTTGGTCACGAAGGTCGCGCTCAGCGCCGCGCCCCCTTTCGCGTCGGCATCGAGCTTGGTGAGGACCAGGCCGTCGATCCCCACGGCGGCGTCGAACAGTTTCGCCTGCTCGATCACGTCGTTCCCGCTGAGGGCATCGCCGACGAACAGCGTGAGCGATGGCGAGACGACCCGGCGGATCTTCTTCGCCTCCTCGATCAGGTTCTCGTTCGTGTGCTGGCGTCCGGCGGTGTCCACGAGCACCACATCAAGCCCCTTCGCTCGGGCATGCTCGACGGCATCGTACGCGTCCGCGGCGGGGTCGCTGCCTTCCTGCTGACGGACGACCCGGACCCCGATCCGCTCGCCGTGCACGAGCAGCTGCTCGATCGCGCCGGCTCGGAACGTGTCACTTGCGGCGATCACGCTGGAGAGTCCCTGGTCGCGGAGCCAGCCCGCGAGCTTCGCGATGGTGGTGGTCTTCCCGGTCCCGTTCACGCCCACGAACAGGATCACGTACGGTTTCGGCGTGCGTTGGCGCACCGCGTTCGCGAGGTCGATCGGCGGTCGCGCCAGGATCGTGCGGCAGGACCGTTCAAGGCAGGTCCGGATCGCCTCCTCCGCGTCCACGCCGAAGCGCAATTTCTTTCCGGCGAGGTCCTTGCGGAGGTCGCGACGCAACCGTTCGATGACGGGGACCGCGACGTCCGACTCGAGGAGGACGATCTCAAGGTCGTCCAGCACGTCGTCGATCGTGCCCTCCTTCAGTCGGCGTCCGAGGAACCCGTCGGTGAAGATCGTCGCGTCGCCTCCCGCGGGGGAGGCGCCCGGCGTGCCCGTGGTGGGCGAAGGAGCGGGAGTGGAAGGAGAAGGGGTCGCGTTCGGCGCGGGCCCTGAAGGGGTGGCCTCGAGAGACGGTTCGGGGGGCACGGGGGACGCTTCTTCGGAGCGCCTCAGCCGCGCCTTAATCGCTGCCCACATCGGTCGGCGCGCCGCTCTCCCGAGCGATCGAGTCGAGTCGTTGAGAGAGCGCCTGGATCCGTTCGTCGAGAGAGGCCATCTGGCCTTCGATGTCCCGGAGCGCTTGTTCGATGCGGACGGTCCGGTTCGCGAGGAGCTCGACGACCTTCGGCCGCTCCATCTCGGCGACGACCCCGGAACCCACTCCGACGAGCACCGGCGCGTCTCGGTCCACCGACCCCCGCACGAACGTCTCGCCCCCGAGGGGAAGCAGCATCTCGGCGCTCGCGGGCGCGCGGTCCACGCCTTCGAGGCTCTCGCGAGCGCGAATGTGGTCCTGGCGGGAGGCGCTCAGGATCTCGTGTTGCTGAAGGAGGGCCGTGAGCTGGTTGCGGTACGCGTCGAGGCGCAGGAGGTCCTCCTGGACCTGCTGCTCGGTCATTTGGGGGGCGCTCGCGCTCATCCCGCCACTACCTCGGCGATCGAGCTAATCCGGATGTAGGAACGCTTCACGTGATGGCAGCCTCCGATCTCGGAGAGGGTCCACTCGCGTGCGAGCTCGGCGGAGAGAGCGTCGTGGGTCTTCGTGAACGACTGCCAGTAGCCGCGACGAGCGTAGAACGACCCTTGGACCTTGAACTCGGGCATCGAAAGCTCCGGTGTGCGGCGGCGCCACCCGGGGGGGCCTTTTAAACCTAGCCAGCCGCCGGCTCGGTCCGCGCCTCGAGCTCGCCGCGGCGGGCGCGCCGCGGCTACCGCGACCCTTCCTCGGTCCGCCGGGAGGCCTCGAACTTCGCGCGCTCCCGGTGCCATCGCTGCTGGCGTTCGAGAAGCCCCAGGTTGGAGGGTCCGACCGGTGCGGCCGGTCTTGGGGGAGGCGGTGGGGGACGGGCCGGGGCCTCGGGAACGGGGTCGGAGGGGGTTCGAGGGGGCTCGACCTCCAACTGTCGCTGCGTTACGAGACGAGAGCTACTACGCCCTTCCAACGTTCGGCCACCTCTTCGTCGCTCAACCCCACGGTCGGGGAGAATAATACACGGTTCCCCCACTGGGACCAGAATCGGGCGTACTCCTCGACCACGATCGGGAGCACGACACCGTCCGCATGGGTGTCCTCTGCGAGCGTCGCCAGCACCGGCGCCCAGGCCTCGGCCGCGGGGACGGCCGACACGACTCGAACGGCTGGGTCGAAACGAGTGAGGGTATCGTGGACGAACGGTTCTCCCTCGGGGAGAACGACCAGGGCGACCCGGCAACCCCGCTTCATCATGAAGAACGCCCCCAGTGCCCCTCGAGGGCCGTCCACGAGCGCGACGAGGCGACCGGCAACACCCAGTGGGAGACCGCCGGGACCGGCGTACCGGTCGAAGTAGAGGTACGTCCGGGGTCCGCGCACTTCGACGAACAGCTCCACATCGGGCCGTTCGAGATTCACCTTGAGACCGCGGTCGGGGAACTGTTCGAGCACCGCGGCACCGAGGTCCCCCGCGAGCTGCTGGCTCGTGAACGGGTGCTGGCCCGTTCGTCGCGCCCGGACCGCGAAGCTCAGACCGGGGCGCAACCGCGGGCCCGCGAGCTCGAGAAGGCGCGCGCGGATGACGGTCGGGTCGCTCGCAACGTCCTCCACCTGGCTCACGGAGGTGACCCCGAAGACGTGACGGATCAGGTTCGCGCCACGTTCCGCGTCGTCGGTCTCCACGTAGAGGTGCCCGCGGTCGGACCGGATGCGACCGGGAAGACCCTCGCGGACGAACTGGTCCAGGATGTTGCGCCGGAGCGTGCTTTCGAACTCGCGGCGCACGGGAGGGGACTTGAGCGCGAGCTCCCCGTAGCGGACCAGGAGCAACGCGACCATCGCGAAGGTTAAGACGAGGGGACCGCTAAAGCGCTTCTCGAGCGGGTGGGTTGGTGTCATTGTCCGGTAGTTCCCTCCCGTCATCGTCCGTTGACCCGTGGACACCGTTCCTCGAGGCCATCCTCGATGGGATGGTCGCGGCGGGCCAGACCTGCGGGGTCGCCTTCACGAGGGAGGCGATCGTCCCTCAGCTGAGCTTGGACGAGGGGGTGGAGGGCGAGGTCGCCTTCCCCTGCCACCGGGTCGCCGCCGCCGCGAAGCGCTCCGCCCTGGAACTCGCGACCGCACTGGCCGCCGCGTTCCCTCCGTCCCCGCTCCTTCGTTCGGTGTCGGCGAAGGGCGCCTACGTCAACGTTCGGGTGGACCCCGAGTCGCTGACGCGGTCGACCCTGGAACTCGTCCTCTCCCGGGGCAACCGCTACGGTCATGGCGAGCCCGCGGGACCCCCCGTGGCCGTCGAGCACACCAGCGCGAACCCGACCGGCCCGTTCCACATCGGACGGGTCCGCAACGGGATCATCGGGGACACGTTGGCCCGAGTCCTCCGGGCGTCGGGGACGCCGGTGACCACGCAGTACTACGTCGACGACATGGGACGGCAGGCCGCGATGGTCACGTGGATCTGGTCGAAACCCCGGGAGAGCTGGCCCGAGCCGATCCGAAAGGCCGTCGAGGGGGAGGAGGCCCCCGAAGAGAAGCCCGACCGGCACTGGGGCCGCCCGTACCCCGCGGTCAGCGCCTACTTGAAGGAGCACGAGGACGCCCGCGAGGAGGTCTCCCTACTCGTCCAGCAGATCGAATCCGGCGAGGTCCCACAGGAGCACCGGAAGCTCGCGGAGTCCATCCTCAAGGGGATGCTGGAATCCCTGGCCCGGCTCAAGATCACGTTCGACGAGTTCGTCTGGGAATCCGAGCTGGTGCGGGACGGCTCGGTGAACCGGGTCTTCGAGCGCCTGCGGGCGTGCCCGCACGCGATCCAGGAGACGAACGGCGCTTGGGCGATCGACGCGAGCTCCTACGGGCTCCCGAAGGAATCGACCCATCTCGTCTTCCAGCGCGGCGACGGAACGAGCCTCTACATCGCGCGGGACGTGGCCTACCACCTCGCGAAGTTCGCGCGGTTCGCCCGCGTTCTCGACGTTCTGGGCCAGGACCACCAGCTCCACGCGCGGTGCCTGAACGCGCTGCTCGAGGAGATCGGAGAGTCTCGGCGACCGGAGTTCGTGATCTACCAGGACATCACCGTCCCCGAGGGAGGCCGGATGTCGACCCGCGGAGGGTCGGCGGTCTGGCTGGACCACTTGCTCGCCGAGGCGGTCGACCGGGCCCGGGCGGAGGTCCTCGCCCGCCGAGAGGACCTCGCCGACTCCGACGTCGACCGGATCGCCGAGGCCGTGGCGACCGGAGCGGTCCGCTATCATATCGTCCGCGCGGCTCCCGACAAGCCGGTGGTCTTCCGATGGGAGGACGCGCTCTCGTTCGAAGGGAGGAGCGGTCCGTTCCTCCAGTACTCCTTCGCCCGCGCGTCCGGGGTGCTGCGGAAGGGGGAGGCCCTCCAACCCCCGTACCCGTTCGACGCTGCCCGGCTCTCGCATCCGGACGAGGCGACGCTCATCCGGATCATCTCCCGCTTCCCACGGACGGTCGCCTACGCGGCCCGGACCGGGCACGTGCACGCGGTGGCCGGCTACGCGCACGAGCTGGCCGACCAGTTCAACCGCTTCTACCACGCCGTCCCCGTTCTGCGGTCGACCGAGGAGCGCTCGAGCCGGATCGCCCTGGTCGCGGCGATGCGGCAGACGCTCGGCAACGCCCTCGACCTGCTGGGCATTTCGCCTCTCGAAGCGATGTGACCCGCGGCGAACCCCCTCGCCCGCCGCCTCCTCGGCACGATGACCGCGGGAACGGGTCCGTCCCCTCGGAAGCTCGAGTTTGGATACGTTCTTTAGGGATGTTCCTCTTCTCACGCCGAGGTTGGACACATGGACATTTGGGCGGATTTCAAGAAGTTCCTGATATCGGGGAGCCTGATTTCGATGGCCGTGGCCTTCGTGGTGGGCTTGGCCATCGTCGCGTTGATCACCGCCTTGGTGACCGACATCATCGACCCGCTGATCGGCGCAGCCGGACACGTCAACTTCGCCTCCATCGGGATTGTCACCGTCAACGGGAGCCCGCTATTGGGCGGTGCATTCCTCGGCGCCCTCGTCACCTTCCTGATCCTGATGGTGGTCGTGTTCTTCCTCATCGCCTATCCGTACCAAGTTTCCCAGGATCGGAAGGCGGCGAAAGCGGCCGCCGCGGCTCCGACGACCCGGGAGTGCCCGGCCTGCTGTAACCAGATCCCCATCAAAGCGACCCGGTGCGGGTTCTGCACCTCGAGCGTCCCACCGGTGGCTCCGGCGACCAAGAGCTAGGGCGATACCGTCGGGTCGAGCCGACCGGCTTCCGCGAACCCTTTCCGCCGTAGGCGGCACGCGTCGCACGTTCCACACGGCGTCCGGCCACCGGCGTAGCAGCTCCAGGTCAGGGCCCAAGGTACCCCGAGACGCTCTCCGAGCCGGACGATGTCCGCCTTGGAGCGGCGAAGGAGCGGGGTCTCGACCCGGATCCGGGCGCCGCCCTCGACCCCGGCCTTGGTCGCGAGTCGCGCGAGGCGTTCGAAGGCGCGGAAGTACTCGGGTCGGCAATCCGGGTATCCCGAGTAGTCGATGGCGTTGGCGCCGAGGTAGATCGTTCCGAGGCGATGGCTCTCGGCGTAGCCGAGCGCGACGGAAAGAAGGATCGTGTTCCGCGCCGGCACGTAGGTCGACGGGATCCGGCGGGTCGGCCGAGCGCGGTTCGGGATCGGACGGGCGGGGTCGGTCAGCGCGGAGGCCAAGAGCGGACCGAGCGGAAGACGGACGACCGTGTGGCGGGCGACGCGGTACCGCCGCGCGAGCGCGCGAGCGGAACGCACCTCTCGGGCATGCCGTTGCCCATAGAGGACCGTGAGCGCGTGGACCGGCGGGTGGTGTCGGGTCGCGAGGGCGAGGCAGGTCGCCGAGTCCATGCCGCCAGAGAGGAGCACGACGCTCCCGCTCGGTCGCTCCGTCCGACGCGTCACAGTCCCGCACCCGCGAAGGTCAGCACCGCGGCCGCGACGGCCACCGCGCTGAGCATCCCGAGGAAGTTCGTGGAACCCTTCGAGAGAGCCCCGCGGTTCTCAAGGAGCTCGCCGAGGACGGAGTCGACCTGGCACGCGATGAAGCCGACCGCCGTAACAAGAAGCACGAACACGATCACGTTGGGGAGCGGCGTTCCGAAGGCCCAGAAGAGGCCGAGGTCGACGAGTGCGGTGGTCACCGAGGCGGCCAGCGCGGCGAACTGTCCGGTACGCGAGACCCCGCCGTTGGTCCCGGGGGGAACCGGCTTTCCCGAGAGGATGCTCGTGGCGTGTCCCGCGAGAACGCCAAACTCGCTCGCAAAGGTATCGGCGGCGCCGAACGCGATGGCGCTGGCGAACAGAAGAGCGGTCGTGGACGACGTGAGCAGGGGCGGTGAGACGCCTCCGGCGACCGCGAGTGCCGTGGGGACGAGGATGTGGGCGACCACGTTCGACACGCCCCGCTCGCCAGCGCGTCCTTCCTGGACGTGCTGACGCTGTTTGTCCGCGAACCGGTATCGGGTGGCGAGAGCGGACGCGGCGACGAACAAGGCCAGCAGCGCCAGATAAGGGAAGCCTGCGAAGAGGACGATCACGATCCCGAACACGGCGGCGACCCCGCCCGCGCGGGGCGTCAGCGCCCGGCCGAACACGGCCCCGAGGGCGAGCGCGAGCGTGGCAACAATCCCAATGATGGCGGACGTCCCGAGTAGCACCGCGGCGTCTCCCGCGGGCCGCAGTAGGGATTGGGTATAACCCCTTCGAGGAAGGGGCCCTTCCCATGTCGGGGTCACCCGCGGGCTAGGATCCTCAGAACCGCGTTCGAGAACGATCCGGCAACCAGGTCCACCGCACCGCTGTCCCGCAGCCGTCGGTACGACGGGTCCGCTTCGTGGCCGGGCGTGGCCACCACCGCGGTGAGCAGGCCGAGGTCTCTTCCGGCCTGGACATCCAGGTCCCGGTCCCCCACGATGGCGCTCGTGGCCATGTCGATGTTCCACTCGTCACGAGCCTGGCGGAACAGCAGCGTGCCGGGCTTACGGCACTCGCATCTCGCCTCGGGGGCGTGAGGACAGTAGTAGAAGGCGTCCACGTGAGCTCGGTGCGGGCGGAGGAGCTCGTTCAACCGTTCGTGGATCCGCTGTACGTCGGCACGAGTGTAGAAACCTCGCTCGACCCCCGATTGGTTGGTCACGCAGACCACGAGGAACCCATGGTCATGGGCGAGCGACAGCGCGTCGCCGACCCCTCGGAACAGCTCGAGCCGTTCCGCCTTGCGAAGGTAGTGGAGGTCGGGGTTGAGGGTCCCGTCGCGGTCGACGAACAGGGCCCGTCGGACGGGGCGGGGTCGGGGGGCCGCCGGTCCGTTCCCTGCCATCAACCCGCGGAACCCCGTGACGGCATAAGGGTTCATCCTTGAGTTCCGTTCACTCGGACGATGGAACCCGACAGGGCGGAGGTGGCGGGCCTTCGTGCGCAGCTGGGCTCGGCGCTGGAGGAGGCTCTCGCCCCGGTCCGGACCGGCAGCGTGTCCCTCGGGGTTCTCTTCTCCGGGGGAGTGGACTCGGCCTTGCTCGCCTGGGAGCTGAGGGGGGAACCTCAGCTGGTGCTTTGCACCATCGGACGAGAGGGGAGCTCGGACCTTCGGGCCGGCCAGGCCGGGGCGGAGCGGTTGGGTCTGCCCTGGCAGGGCCTTCGTGTCGGAGAGGAAGAGGTCCGTGCCGCCGAACTAAAGTTCGGTGACGAACTCGCGGGGGTTTCCCCAGTCTCCCGGATAGTTCTCCTGTCCCTCGCCCTCGCGATCGAGCGGGCGTCGCCTCCCCAACTCGTCTGCGGTCAGGGCGTGGACGAGCTGTTCCTCGGGTACGCGCACTACCGCGGCCTCAGCGAAGCGGAAGCGGAGCGGCGTTCCCACGAGGACCTCGCCCGGCTCCACGAGACCGACTGGCCGAGGACACGGGCGATCGCGGCCAAGGCCGGCAAAGGCATCGTCGCCCCCTACCTCTCACCCGGGTTCGAGGAGTGCGCGCTCCGCGTGCCCGTCGACCTTCGGCTCCCGAGGGACCTCCCGAAGAGGTTCTTCCGTGAATGGGCCATCGAGCGCGGTCTGCCGGGAGAACTCGCCGACCGCCCCAAGAAAGCGTTCCAGTACGGCAGCGGTGTAGATTCGATCGTCCGGGCCCTTCGACGCTCGGGGCGTTAGGCCTCGACGCGGGTCCCGGCCTCGCCGCGCAGCGCGCGCGCGAGCGATGGGATGTCCGTGATGACGAACCGGTGCCCTCCCCCGTCGAGGAACTCTAGGCCGGCGGCGACCTTGGGTCCCATGGACCCGTCCCCGAACTCTCCCCGCTTCAGGTAGTCGGCGAGCTCTCGCCGGGACACCTCGGTCAGCCATCGCTCGCCTCGCTTGCCGAACGATATGGCCGCGCCGGGGACGTCCGTCACGATCGCGAGGGTGTGGACCCCGAGCTCACGCGCCACGAGCGACGCGGCGAGGTCCTTGTCGATCACTGCCTCCACGCCTTCGTACGTCCCGTCCGGCTTCCGGACGACGGGGATGCCCCCGCCCCCCGCGACGACCGGGATCCAGCTGGAACCCACGCTCGACTCGAGAAGCGTGCGGACCGCGGTACCCTCGATCCAGCGCACCGGCCGGGGGGACGGGACGATGCGCCGCCAACCGCCGCGAGCGCCATCGTACTGCATCGCCCAGCCGTACTGCTTTCGAAGGACTCGAGCCTCATCCTCGGGGTAGTACCGGCCGACGGGCTTCGAAGGGTGCGAGAACGCTGGGTCGTCGGCGGAGACCTCCGTACGGCTGATGACCGTCAGCACCGACCGGTCCACCCTGCGCCGACGCAGGGCAGGGGCGAGCTCGGTCTGGATGAGATAGCCGATCTGCCCCTGGGTCTCTGCCCCCAGGACGTCCATCGGTCGGGGCGGTATCTCCCGGGCGGCGAGCTCGTTCTGGCGGAGGAGCGCGCCCACCTGAGGACCGTTCCCGTGCGATATCACGAGCGGTTCGCCCAGGGCGGCGATCTCGGCGAGGACCCCGACCGCCAGGCGCATCTGCCCTCGGGCCTCGTCCCAGGAACCGCGCCCCCCGGCTCGATGCAGGGCGTTCCCTCCCAGGGCGACCAAGATCCCGGCCATCGGTCCTCGTCCCGGCCATCCCGGCCCGGGATGAATAGTTCGACGGTGGAATCGGCTATACGGCCGTCCGAGGCGCGCGGCCGGAATACGCCTATATACCCAGCGGCGGGTCTCGGAACATGCCGGACGAGGCTGAGTCCCTCTTCTGCCCGCTCGAGTTCCGGTACGGTCGAGACTCCGTCCGCGAGATCTTCTCTCGGGAAGCCCGGCTCAACCGAGCGCTGCGAGTGGAAGCCGCTCTGGCGCTCTCCGAAGCGGAGCTCGGCATGGTACCGGCCGACGCCGCCGCGGCCATCGACCAGGCAGCGAACCTCTCCCACGTCTCTCTCGAACGCGTGGATGCCCTCGAGCGGACGCTCCGCCACGACGTCATGGCCATCACTCGGGCCTTGGCCGAGGCCGCGGGACCCTCGGGTCGGTGGGTCCACTTTGGGGCGACCAGCGCAGACATCACCGACACCGCCCTCGCTCTCGAGCTCAAGGAAAGCGCGGCGATCCTCCGTGGCGACCTCACGGAGCTCGCACGGACGTTGGTCGCGCTGGCCCGTACGCATCGGGCTACCCCCGAGGTGGGCCGCACGCACGGCCAGCACGGCGTGCCGATCAGCTTCGGCTACAAGGTCGCCGTGGCCGCGGCCGAGGTGAGCCGCCACCGCGACCGGCTGGACGAATTAGTCCCCCGCCTCGCGGTGGGGAAGATGGCGGGAGCGGTCGGGACGGGGGCGGGTTTCGGCGCCCGGGCGGCCGAGCTCGAGACGTCGGTGATGCGTCGGCTCGGTCTCACGGCGGACGAAGCCCCCACGCAGATCGTGGGCCGCGACCGCATCGCCGAGTTCACGAACCTTCTCGCGCTCATCGCCTCGACCGCGGAGCGCCTCGCCACCGAGGTGCGGAACCTGCAGCGCACGGAGATCGCGGAGGTATCCGAACCGTTCGACGAAGCTCACCAGGTCGGCAGTTCGACCATGGCCCAGAAGCGGAACCCGATGGTCTCGGAGAACGTTACGAGCCTCGCTCGGCTCGTGCGCGCCTTCGCCTTGCCGCCGCTCGAGAACATGGTCCAGTGGCACGAACGGGACCTTGCGAACTCGGCGAACGAGCGCATCGTCCTCCCCCACGCCATCGTGCTCACCGACGACCTGTTGACGAAGCTGACCGAGGTCTTCCACGGCCTGCACGTCGACGCGCCGAAGATGGCCGCCGAGATCGCGCGCTCCGGTGGGGGCGCGATGACCGAGAACCTGATGCTCGCGCTCACTACGAAGGGGCTCGCCCGGTCCACGGCCCACGAGCTTCTCCGGACCCTGACCAGCGACGGAGCGAAGGGGCCCCCGCTCGCCGAGCGCGCCAAGGCCCATCCGGCGGTCCGAGCCCACCTTTCGCCGGCGGAGGTCGACAGCCTCCTCGACCCGTCGACCTACGTCCTCGCGGCGGCGGTCAAGACCGACCGCATCCTCGCGGAGCTCGACCGGCGCCTCGCGCGATGACGGAGCCTCCTTTCGCCTGGACGGCGTCCGTCCGGGTGGCGGTGGAGAACCCCACGGTACTGGATTGGCTCGAGCAAGCTCTTCGTCCCGAGGCGTCCCGGGAGGTGCCGAGGGCTCAAGCCGAGATGCGCCGGGGACCGGGGGGCTCGCTCGAGATCACCATCTCCGCCAGGGATTCCGGGGCGATGCGGGCGGCCCTCAACACCTACCTGGGATGGATCCACCTGTCCCTCGCCACGGCCCGGGCCGTCGACCGGTCGAGGTGACCGGCGCGCTCGGGTAGCACTCCCGAAGCGCTTATGTTGGACAGCCGGTCACCCCGCCCGTGGCGCTACCCGCGAAGCTCCAGAACGATATCCGGCAGTTCCAGCGCCTCCAACAGGAGCTGGGCGCCGTCCAGCAGCAGCGCCTCCAGATCGACCTGAAGCTGCGCGAGGTCACGCACACTCTCGAGGAACTTAAGACACTACCCGAGGACGCCGTCGTGCACCGACCGATCGGCGGGCTCTTGGTCCGCGCGAAGAGCCGCAAGGAGGTCGAGGACCTCCTCACCGAGGACAAGGAGACGACGGAGGTTCGCTTGAAGGCGATCGAACGCCAGGAGAACCACCTCAAGGAGCGGTACACCACGATGCAGCAGGACCTCTCCCAGGCGCTGCAGGCCGCGGGCGCCGTGCCTCAGCAGGGGCCGAGCTCGAGCTCCCCTTCCGAGTCCGAAAGCTAAGCGGCGCCCCCGTAGGCGCGCATCACGACTTTCGGCGGACGAGTCGTTCCGCCACTTCCTTCAGCAGCGGCTTTCCTCGTGCGGGGATCGTCCCGCTGCGGTCGACGCAACGTAGCGACGCCCGGGTGAGCTCGTCGATCCGCTTCTCGGAGTAGGCGAGGCTTCCCGTGTCCCGGATCACGTTCCGGGCCCGCTCCACATCCTCGGGCGTCGCTTGGGAGTTCCCGAGCACCCGGGAGAGCCGAGAGCGGTCGGCATCGGAGCCGCTGGACCAGGCCTTCACGACGAGGAGGGTCCGCTTGCCTTCGATCAGGTCGTTCGAGCTCTTGCCCGACGCCTCGGCATCGAATCCGGCTCCCAGGACGTCGTCCCGCAGTTGGAAGGCGATCCCGATCTTCGTGCCGAACGTCTCGATGTCGCGGAGGCGGGGAAGGGCGCTACCCCCCAGGAGGGCCCCGATCTTGAGCGGCGAGACCACGGTGTAGATGGCGGACTTGAAGCGGTGGACCGCGAGGACATCCTCCTCCCGGACCGAGCCCGGGTCGAGGACGCCGCTCCGGATGTCCAGGAGCTGGCCGAACGCCGTGAGACGGGTCATCCGAACGTACTCGGCCAACGCCGCGAGTCGGGGGGCCGGAGGAGCGCGGGTCGACAGGATCGCCTCGACCGTGAACGGCTCCTCGACGTCGCCGAGCGTGATGCCGATACCGACCCCGTAGTCCTCGCTCGACCCCTCCCGGTGTTCGCGCCCGTGCGCCTGGGCCATCGCCCGGTGGACGGTGGGTCCCCCTCTCCGTTCCTCCGCGTGGTCGATGATGTCGTCGTGGATCAGCATCCAGCTCTGAAAATGCTCGAGGGCGGCTGCCGCGGGCAGCGCGGGGCGGGGGTTCCGTCCGGTGGCGAGGTAGTAGCCCGCCAGCACTAAGATGGCGCGGAATCGCTTGCCGCCGCGCAGCGTGAACTCGCGGTTCACCTCGAGATAGGGACGGATGTCGCGCGGAGAGCGCTGGGTCGTTCGGCGGTAGGACGAGGTCAGCTCGCGTTCGAGAGAAGGTAGGAACCGATAGAGGGCGGCGAGGTCCACGGCACGTGCATTTGGACATCCATCCTATTTAACGGACCGGGCGTTCGCGGTCGTGATGGCGTCTACTCCGTTCGTGACTCTCGCGAGCGCGCTCGTGGAAGCGATGGGCCAACGGCTCGACGCGGCAAAGCCGACCCCCGAGGGCCTCGCGCTCCGCACCAGCGACGGCTTTCTCTACTCGTTCCTCGAAGACCCGAACACGGTCTCGCTCGAGACCATCCGCCAACTGTTGGGGGGCGAAGGGAACGTTCTCGTGCGGCTGGTCGTCCTTACCCCCGGCCACCTTCCCCTCGCCTTCTCCCAAGAGATCACGAACCACGGGGGGACCATCGTAGAAGGAGCCCGCTTCGGCGAGCTCGCACGCCAGCTGGGCCTCGAGACGTACTTGGGCCAGGAGCCGCGACCCCCGCCGAAGGAGGCGCGCCGCCTCCTCCCGAGCGCTCAACAGCTCGACGGGATCATGCACCGCGCCCGGACCTGGCTCGACTGGGGGTCCCGGCCCTCGCCCTTCGGTTCTATCGCCAGGCCACGGAACTGAAGCCAGGGTTCCTGCCGGCCCGGGTCGGCGTCGGCCGTGCCCTGCTGGGGATCGGGTTGATCGATGACGCCGACCGAGCTTTCGACGAGGTCCTCGCGGTGCGCCCCGATGACCTCGAGGCCCGCCTCGGGAAGGGCGCGGTCCTCGGAGCGCGCGCCCGACCCAAGGAGGAGGTCGCGGCCTACCGAAAGCTGCTCGCGGAGGACGGGTCCCGCGCCGAGGTGCATGCCCATCTCCTCGCCGCGCTCATCGAGCTCGGCGACTGGGCGGGGGCCAAGACCGAGATCGAGGCCCTCCTCACGAAGACTCCCGAAGAGTCTCAGCTGCGCTTCCTCCGCTCGGAGGCGCTCATGCGAACGGGCGACAAGGCGAAGGGTCAGGAAGAACGGCTCGAGGCGCGACGGCTCGGCCTTACGTACGAGCGAGAAGCAGCTCTGTGCAAACACCTCGGCCGACCGCCTCCCGAACCTCCGGCGGCCCCGGCGACGGCCGCGTCATCGGCGGCAGCTCCTGCTCTCAAGAAGCGACCCTCTCCGAAGAAGGCCCGCCGCCGTCCCACCCCGCCGCCGACTCCCGCGAAAGCGCCCGCCCAAACCCCTAGCCCAGGCCCGAGCGCCCGAAAGGCCCCCCGTAAACGTAAGTAGGCCGGCACCGACTCGGAACTCTCCGGAGGCTGGATGCGGGTCATCTCGGTGTTGCCGAGCGCGACCGAGATCGTCGACGCCCTCGGCCACGGCTCGGAGCTGGTCGCCCGAAGCTCCGAGTGCGACTTTCCCCCGGCGGTCCACAAACTCCCGATCGTCATGCATCCTCGCACGTGGGACTCGGACCGCCCATCGAGAGAGATCGACGAGCGGGTACGTCGCGCTCGGGGTCGGAACGAGAGCCTGTACGAGCTGGACATCCCCCTTCTCCGGGAACTGAAGCCGGACCTCCTTCTGACCCAGAACCTCTGCGGGGTCTGCTCCGTCACAGAGGAGGAGGTCGTCTCGGCCTGCGCGCTCGCCGGAGTGCGTCCGCGTGTCGTTTCGCTCGCGCCGACCCGCCTCTCGGAGGTCTGGGACTCGGTCGAGACGGTCGGCGAAGCGTTAGGAGATCCCGATGGAGGGAGGGAGCTCGCGCGCTCGCTGCGGGCCCGCACACGAGAAGCTCACTCCACGGGCCGGACCGTGGCCGTCGTCGAATGGCTCGACCCGCCGATCCTCGCGGGTCTCTGGACCCCCGACCTGGTCGTGGCTGCGGGAGGGGTTCCTGTCGGCCCGCGGTCCTCCGAACCGGGAGCCCGGACGACCTGGCCCGAGCTGGCCCAGCGGCCCCCGGACCTCCTCTTGGTGAGCCCGTGCAGCTTCTCGGTCGCGCGGACGAAACGAGAGCTCGTCGACGACCTGGAGCTCTTAGCCGCGGTCCGATCGGTTCGGTCCCCGTTGGGGACGTTCGTCGCGGACGAGGCGTACTTCAGTCGTCCGGGTCCGCGGCTCGCCGCCGGTGCCGAGCTGGTCCGAACAATGCTCGCGGGGGGAAACCCCAAAGGACCCATGCCGGTCGAACCGCTCCCGTCGCGAACCTCGGAGGTGCGAGCATGAGCGGCGGACCATTCGATTACACCGTTTGGACGCCGGCGGCTCCCCCGCCGACCACCCATCGGACCTCGCGGACCGAGCTGGTCCACGCCACGGTCGCATTCCTAGTACTGACCGCAGACCTCATGATCATTCTTAGCGGCCGAGGCCTCCTCGAGGGGGGGACGCTGACCGGCCTCGTGGCCCCGATCCCCCTCTTCTACGTCCTTATCGCCGTGGCCGCCGCCCTGACCGGCTTCCTCGCGCACGAAATGGCTCACAAGGTGGTCGCTCGCCGACTCGGGTACTGGGCCGAATTCCGAATGTGGCCGACCGGTCTGTTCCTTTCGATCATCAGTTCGGCCGCCGGCTTCCTGTTCGCGGCGCCGGGAGCGACCATGGTGGACGGAATGGACCCCCGGGACCGGCGAGGATGGGGACTGACGGGCGTCGCGGGCCCGGTGTCGAACCTCCTCTTCGCCGCCGGATTCTACGGAGCCTCCCTCGCGACGTTCGCCCTTGCTTCGGATGCGTCGGCCGCCCTGCTGTTCCTCGCGATGATCAACACTCTGTTCGCGACGTTCAACCTCCTACCGATCGGTCCGCTGGACGGGGCCAAGGTTCTCCGATGGGGCGTGGCCCGCTGGGCCGTCGCGTTCCTCGTGGCCGCGGTGTTCCTCGGCGTGTGCTACACCGCCTTCTACTCTTACGGGTCGCCGTTCTTGGCGTGGTGATGCTTCTGCGATGACCTCTCCTCGGGTTCGAGAACTGGGTCAGGGGCGATTGCTGCTCGACCTCGATTTCCGGGACACCGAAGGGCTCGTCGCCGCGTACCTGCTGCCCGAGAGCGAAGGCTGGACTCTCGTGGAGACCGGCCCGTCCACCTGTCGGGAGGCCCTGCTCGCCGGGGTCGCACAGGCGGGCGTGTCCCCCGAGGAGGTCCGCCACGTCTTCGTGACGCATGTCCATCTCGACCACGCCGGCGGAATGGGAGCGGTCGTCGATGCGTTCCCGAAGGCGACCTTCTACGCGCACGAGCTCGGGGTGCCGCACATGGTCGACCCAACGCGTCTCGTCGCGAGCGCCCGTCGGGCGTGGGGGACCGCTGCCTCCGACCGCCTGTGGGGTACGATTGCCCCGGTGCCCGCGGCGAGGATCGTCGCGCTGCGAGGCGGGGAGCGGTTCCCTGTCGACCACGGCGAGCTCCAGGTCCTCGCCACGCCCGGGCATGCCCGCCATCACCTCGCGTTCTTCGATACCGCCCTCCGCGGCGTGTTCACCGGGGACGGGGCCGGGGTCCGGCTGGAACACTCGTCGCACCTTCGCCCGGCGGTCCCGCCCCCGGACCTCGACCTGGACCAGCTGTTCGCCAGCCTCGATGCGATGCGCCGGACCGACCCCAAGGTGGTCCTCTTCAGTCACTTCGGCCCGAGCCCCGATGGCGCGGCCGACCTGATGCGCTATCGCACGGTCGTGGAGCAATGGCGGGACGTTGCGCTCGCGGCGGCCCGTGAGAAGGCAGACCCCGAGTTCGTCGCCGGGCGGCTGAAAGCGTACGACCTCACGGGGACCGGAGCCTCCGCCCCAGCCGAGGGGGAGTCAATCATCTCCAGCTACTCCCTCGCCGCTCAAGGGTTCCTGCGGTACTTCGAGACGCGAGGGCTCCTGGGACGGGACCCGAAGTGACCGAGCTCGACCTGTCGGAACGGCGCGCGGCGGCCACCCTGCTGGTCCTCGCCCGTATCGTCTACGCGTTCAGTTGGTACAACATCGGTGCCGTGCTTCCGCTCGTCGGGAAGGGGCTCGACGCCAACACCGAGCAGCTCGGAATCGTCCTCGGCGCGTTCCTCGTCGGGGCCGGGGTCTTCCAAGTCCCGGCGGGGTTCTGGGCGATGCGTCGGGGGTATCGGAGCACCTCGATCTTCGCGCTGGCCCTGATGGGAACGTTCTGCTTTGCTTCGGCGTTCTCTCCCGACTGGGTGGTGCTGGCCCTGCTCCGCTTCGGCGCGGGGGCCGGGGCGGCCTTCTTCTTCGCACCGGCGCTCGGGCTCGTCTCATCGTACTACCCGGTGGGGTCCCGGGGGCCGGTGATCGGGATCTACAACTCGGGGTTCGCGATCGGCTCGGCCACCGGTCTCCTCGGCGGTGCCCTCATCGGAGCGTTCGCGGGATGGCAATGGGCCCTCGCGGTCGGGGGGTTGGGGCTCCTCGCCCTCTGTGTCGGCGCGGCCTTCTTGCTGCCTCCGCTCCACCTGACCGGACTCCCCGAGAATTGGAAGGCCGCTTGGAAAGCCGGTAAACCCATCCTCAGCTCCCGCAACCTCTGGGCCTTGGCTCTCGGACTGTGCGGCGCGTGGGCGGCGTTCTACATCGCGGCCCAGTACTTCGTGCAGTACGCCAAATCGGTCCACCCTGCTTGGCCCATCGCTCTTGCCGCGGGCCTCCCGACCGCCATGATCCTGACCGAGGTGCTCGGGGGACCGATCGGTGGATGGTTCGCGGAGCGGCGGGCCGACATGAGGAGGATCCTCGTCCTGTGGGGGGTCGCGTCCGGCGCGGGACTGGTGCTGATCCCGTTCCTTCCGCTGGAGGCCCTGTGGCCGTTGTTCGTTTTCCTCGGGTTCGCGGACGGCGTCTTGTTCGCGGTCCTCTACCTGGTCCCGACCTACCTCCCCGAAGGTCGCGGGGAGAACACGGCGCTCGCGATCGGTTTCGTGAACGCCATCCAACTCTTCGCCGGGAGCGTGTTCGCCATCATCTTCGGCGTACTCGTCGGGGTGGTCGGCTACGAAGCGAGCTGGGTGTTCGCCGCCGCCCTCACCGTGGGGTTCCTTCCGCTACTGTACTTTCTGAAGGTCCCGAGGTCCGGCTCAGCGGACCCGGCCCTGGACCGAGCGCTTACCTGACCGGGGTCCGCCGTCCTCCACGAGGGTGACGAGGTTGGTCGGTCGCCCGGCGACGGGGTAGCCAGCGGTAAGGACCATAGGGCCGGTCGGTGCGAGCCCGACGACCCCGAAGAGCTCGAGCGAACGAATGCGCAGCGACTGAAGGTCGCTCTCGGCGACGGCGGGGAACGACCGAACGCCCCGAACCAGAGAAAGGCGCCTTCGCACCGACTCCGAGCTCGAAAGCGCGAGGACCGGACACGTGGGCCGGAGCGCCGCGATAAGCCGGGCGGTACGGCCCGAGTGCGTGGGCGTGACGATAGCGCGAGCCCGGACATTCTCCGCGAGGTTCACCGCAGCGCGCGCGACCGAAAGCTCCGCCCCGCCGGGTTCGCGAGAGCGGACCATCGCCCGCCCCGGCATCGGGTCGAACGCGACCTCGGTGGCGCGGGCGATCCGGTCGAGCCACCGAACGGCCTCGAAGGGGTACTGGCCGACCGCGCTCTCCTCGCTCAGCATGACGGCGTCGGCACCGTCCAGCACCGCGTTCGCCACGTCCGTTGCCTCGGCCCTCGTGGGACGGGGCGAGGTAAGCATGCTGAGGAGCATCTGGGTGGCCACGATCGAGAACCGACCCGCTGCGTTGGCCTTTCGAACGAGCATCTTCTGCTCAAGGGCAAGCCGCGCAAGCGGCACCTCGATCCCGAGGTCCCCACGGGCCACCATGATCCCGTCCGCAGAACGGAGGATGCCGTCGATCGCCCCGAGGGCTTCGGCCCGTTCGATCTTCGCGATGATGCCCACCGACCGACCCCCCGGATGGGCGTCCAGCCACCGTCGGGCCGCGAGCACGTCCTGCTCGTCCCGCACGAACGAGAGAGCGAGATAATCGAACCCTTCCTCGAGGGCGAGAGCGGTATCTGCCCGGTCCTTCGGGCCGAACGCTGCGGTCCGGAGACGGGCCCGGGGTAACGATACGCCTTGGTGCGAGCGGACGACACCGCCGCTGACCACACGGGTCTCGATCGTCCCGGGGCCCGTGCTCTCGACCGAGAGCTCCACGTCCCCGTCTCCCAGGAACACCGGGTCCCCCCGGCGGGCCGCTTGCTCGAACGAGGGGATCTCCACGAAGGTCCGGTGCTCGTCCCCTGGGGCAGGTTCCTTGTCGAGGGTCCACCGGGCGCCTCGGGACAACCGTACGGTGCCCCCGACGAGCTCCCCGATCCGGAGCTTCGGCCCTTGGACGTCGACCACGACGGCCGCTTCCCGTCGCGCGCGGCGACAGACTTGATAGAGCCGCCGCAACGTGGCGCGATGCTCCCCGCTCGTCCCGTGAGAGACGTTGATACGGAACGCGTCGGTCCCCGATTCCAGCAGCTTGAGCAATCGGTCCGCGCGGTCCGTCGCAGGGCCGACGGTGGCCAGGATCTTGGTGCGGCGCATCGAACCCCTATGGGGAGCCTCCGTAAAACCGTCCGGGGGCGGAGCAGGAATGCGCCGCGCATTCTTTTGTAGAGGACCCCGGATGTCCGAACAGCCCCGTGGTGTAGTGGCCAAGCATGCTGGCCTTTGGAGCCGGCGACAGCGGTTCGAATCCGCTCGGGGCTACATCTCGTCTCAGTTCATGATCGAAGGAGAACCATCGACTGCTCCGTCGGGGCAGTGTGCTTTGCCTGTTTAGAGTAGCGCGCTTTCCGCCGAGGAACTACCCTCTTCCGGCCCGTCGAGAGCGAATTTCGCGTCAGAGAAAAGTGGTTTGACCGAGAGCGGTCTTTACTCCCGTTTCGTCAACTGACCATCTTGAGGCTGATTCCCGTGACTTCGGCCAGAGATAAACCGGTTCGGTCGAACCTCGCCGGGCGAGCCCCGACCGAGGGCGACCGAACATTTATCCAAAAGTTCATGCGTACCGGCAAGCGGCGAGGCCGATGCAAGGGTCACGAACGGGGGTCGTGGTTCCGTCCGGCCAGCGCTACTTTGTAGCTTGGAACCGGGCGGTACTTCGGGGACCGTTGTGGATCGCAGCCGGGTTCTTCATCATCGCGACCATCATCGAGTGGCCAGGGATTTGGATCGCGCTCCTTAGCCTCGGGACAGCCGCCGTTCTGATCGGCGCCGGCTTCTGGGTCCAGAGGACATTTCCCGAACCCGTGCCCGAGGGCGTTTCGGCAACTGGAGAGCCTCTGGACCCCGAGACCGGACAGCCGGACTGAGCCCGCGACCGTCTCGCACTTGCGGTCCCGTCATCGGCCGCGCGCGTCCTTCCATCAACGGGCAGCTCGAGTATTGCGTTGCGGCCCATCCGCCGACTCCGACTCTTTTCCAACGAGGGGGTTCTCTAAGGATTCCCTAGGGAGCTTCGGCCCCACAGCAGGAGTTCGCTTTCCCCCGTTTGCTCGGCGAAACCGCCGCCTTATGCCCACCCCAGAAGGTGGGGCGTCGCCCGCCGGTAAAGATACCCACTCGGCTGTAAAGATGCGGTAGCCTCGCTCGGGGCTACCTTTTCACGGTAGGTGCAACGTGCGTTGCAACTTCTCCCTCGTTGTTCAACGATACTGAACATCTACTCGTAGTGGAGGTCTACGTCACATTCCCCGCGGAATCCCGAAACTTTCTAGATCCACCGAGCGCGCCGTGATTCCGAGTGTCCATGGATCGATCGACAACGCAGAATGGGATCCCAAACGAATCACGCAAACAGAAGGGGAGGGGATGGGGGTCGGACCGACGGTCATAGACGCGCCGTTTGAGTATCCTCGCGGCTCGCTATCGAAAGCCGACACCTGGGGCCTCGCGTCCGATGTGGACCCCCGGTCAAATCACTGTGTAAGTTTTTGTTGCGTAGACATTCGACTGCACCGCGGTGCTCACTGAAATCGTGTACGAACCCGGGGCCACGGACGGCACCGTGAGCGTGCAGGTGAACGACCCGTCCTTCTGCACGGTCACAGTCGCTTTCGCGCACGTGTACGCGGTGGAGCCGAACCACGGCGTCACCGCGTGGCCAGGAGTAAACCCGGTCCCCGTCAATACAAGTGAGTCGCCCGGCAACCCGCTGTAGGCACTCAGCGTCAACTTCGCCTGCGAGAGCACAGTGTAGTCTTTCGCCGTGTAGACGTTGGATTG
>Ga0187889_10000848_pt1 | contig 35238 bp, 27 predicted proteins | sample June2016WEW_7_10_2_FD_132992 | JGI IMG/M metagenome (GOLD analysis project Ga0187889, IMG submission 132992) | Peatland microbial communities from SPRUCE experiment site at the Marcell Experimental Forest, Minnesota, USA - June2016WEW_7_100 | ecosystem: Environmental > Terrestrial > Soil >... | reverse complement strand
TGGCTCTCAGAGCGAGGGAGCTCTCGGACGCGGAGCACCGGGGAGGGGATATCCCCTCTCCGGAAAGTACTATCGCTCGCCCTTCACCAAACGTGAAACTCGGTCTCCGGTTGAGACACTAGTTCTTTCGGACGAGAGGTCGAACTACCCTGCTATAAGGGGCACTAGGCTTGACCTAGATAAGAACTGATTGAATAGTCGGGGTAAGTTGAAACCCCCGACAACCCATTACCGTCCCATTGGGTCCGACATGATTGGTAACGAGAATCTGAACTTACGAGCTTCATAGCCAAAAGAGTTTATGGCCAGGTGCGTTTCCAGGTCGGAGAGAGCTTGCAAGAAAGAGCGGGATACTACCGCACCAGAGAGCTCCTCCGGCGAGCGAAATCGTCGTGGAAGCACTTCCGGAGCGTGCGTACCGCTGAGGTCGGTCTGGTCATAGTCCTTTGCTTCGCCGTCATGGCCATTATCCCCCAGCTCCTTGCACCTTACCCGCCAAAGTCGATCGCGTTCGGTGTTCTGTTGGCGCCTTCGTGGGTACACCCCTTCGGAACCGATACGATTGGCCGCGATATGTTCAGCCGAATCATTTGGGGTTCCCAGGTCTCCATGACTTTTGGTCTGTTGGCAGCAGGACTCTCAATGCTGATAGGGACCCCATTAGGTTTGATTGCAGGTTATTATGGCGGCTGGCTCGACCACGTCTTGTCTCGCTTCTTTGAGATCATACTCATGATCCCCGCCTTCTTTCTTCTTGTAATGGTGGTTGCGATATTCGGCAACAACCTGGACTTCGAGATTCTCATAGTCGGTGTCACGATCTGGCCAGCCAATGCCCGCATAATGCGAGCCTCGGTCTTATCACTAAAAGAGCGAAAGTTCGTGCGCGCAGCTGTTGCGACCGGGGCGCGGAAATCTCGTGTCGTCCTGAGACATATACTTCCTAATGCCATACAACCGGTGATCACCAACACCAACCTACAGATTGGGCAAGCAATCCTTTTCGAGGCGGGAATGGCCTTCCTGGGATTGAGCGATCCGAACGTGATCAGTTGGGGCCAAATGGTTAACTTAGGAGTCTATCACCTTATCGACGCTTGGTGGTTGGCTTTCTTTCCCGGACTCGCCCTCACACTGCTCATCCTCGGATTCAACCTCACAGGGGACGGAGTCGCGGCGATGTTTGGCCTAGAAAGACCTACTGCAGCTGGAATCACGAGTCAAGAAGTTGAGAAGTGACGCTTGAAGTACGGGACCTCAGTTTGGAATACGCGCGACCGGGGCTGGACCCCGTTCGAGCGCTTAATCGCGTGCGCCTCACGGTCGCCGGAGATGAGATACTTGGGTTAGTTGGAGAATCGGGTTGCGGCAAATCCTCTCTGGCCTACTCCATTTTGCGCGTACTTCCTCTGAATGGTCGAATCACTGAAGGCCAAATCATCTTTGAGAATCGCGACCTACTCAGTCTCAGCGATCACAGGATGCGGAACATTCGTTGGGCGAGGATCGCCATGGTTTTTCAAAGCTCGATGAACTCGTTTTCTCCTGTTCATCGAATCGTCGATCAATTGGCTGCCGTCCACAGTGTTCACCTCGGGTCCGATAAACGGGAAGCCCGCCGGGTCGCGGAGCGTGCCCTCGTTCGAGTCGGTATCCCTCCTGACAGGGTGAGGTGCTATCCCCATGAGTTTTCGGGGGGGATGCGACAGCGCGCGGCCATTGCCCTAGCCATGTTGTTGGATCCCCAGGTACTGATCGCCGACGAACCCACTACTGCTCTCGACGTTGTCGTCCAAGATCAGATTCTCAAGATGATTGAGTCCTGGCAACGTGAGAACCGAAGCACGGTTATCTTCGTCTCCCATGATGTGACCGTCGTAGCAGAAATGTGTCACCGGATTGCGGTGATGTACGCCGGTGAGCTGGTCGAACTGGCAGACACGGACCTGGTGGTTACGCACCCGATGCACCCATACACCGATGCCCTCTTGAAGTGCTTGCCCAGGGTTCGGCGAGGCGCAGAGAGGCTTGTCACCCTCCCCGGCATTCCGCCCGACCTCAGTCAGCGGTATGATGGGTGCCTCTTCCAGCCCCGTTGTCCTCTCGCATTCGGAGAATGCGCTACCACGAAACCGGATCTCTACGAGCTTCCGCGGGGACAACTGACCCGGTGTCTTTTGCGAAGGGCTCAACCGTAATGAACGGGAAACCAGAAAATCAAATCATCCGAGTCGTTGGGGTGCGTAAGCACTTCGCAACATCAGGCAGCCTTCTCGGATCGATTTTCGGCCGGCGTTCCAAGCCCATCAAGGCGGTCGATGGCGTCGACCTTGAGATCGGACGCGCCGAGGTTGTCTCTCTTGTGGGTGAGAGCGGAAGCGGCAAGACGACCCTGGGCGAGATTGCCACAATGCTCCTGCCGCCATCTCAAGGCAAAATCTTCCTCAGAGATGTCGATATCACGCGTCTCAAATCGAGAAAACTTCGCCGGGTGCGCCGGCACTTTCAGATCATATTCCAGGATCCATTCGAGTCACTGAACCCAAGAATGACGGTCTACCGGACAGTTGCTGAGCCGGTTTGGGTAAACGAAAAACTCCCGAGGAGCGAGGTCTATAGTCGAGTAATCACGATGTTGAACGACGTGGGCCTGACGCCGCCCGAAATCTATCTCTATCGTCTTCCTGCCGAGCTGAGTGGTGGACAACGCCAGCGGGTCGCAATCGCGCGAGCTCTCATCCTGAAGCCGGACTTCGTGGTGGCGGATGAACCCGTTTCGATGCTGGATGTTTCTGTGGCAGCCGGCATCTTGAACTTGATGCTCGACCTTCGCGCTAAGCTCGGGACCGCCTTCCTATTCATTACACATGACCTGAATGTGGCCGGATACGTCGGGGATCGGATCGCGACGATGTATCGCGGCCTGATAGTCGAGATTGGCTACTCGGTGGATGTCATCTCGACGCCGCTTCATCCGTATACGCAACTACTCATTTCAGCCATCCCCGTTGTAAACACAACAGCCAAACGCGCGCGACTCGAGGCCACTATCCAAGTCACCGAGAAGGAACAAGAAGCCACCGGGTGCAAGTACCAATTCCGCTGTCCGTGGGTAATGGACGTTTGTAAGAAATCAGAGCCGGTATTGACGGAAGTTCGTACGGGACACTTTGCCTCCTGCTTCAAGTATACGCCGCCTCCGAACTGATTGTCCGTCTTTAGGTGGTGCCATATTCGACGGATTCAAACACGACGGAGTTTGGATTGTATCGAAAATCAGGATCCTCTGAGGGGCAAATGCTCTTGAGACCTCAAATCCGCCGATCCCACCCAAGGATCATGGACGTGGATGGTGAGAACTCCCCTCTGCGGAGACGTAGGAACTGTTATGACCCATCGCCTTCAACGTCTCAGAGAACAACCCCTGAGCTGCTCCTGTCTTCCACTGCCGCTGAGCTTCAATCACGAAGACATCGATACTGTCGCCCAGTGAGACATCAGCATTCGTAACTGGTCGACCGCCCGGTCCGAGGTAACAAATCCGATCGGGCGCGACCGCCGCGAGTCGTCCATCCTTCCAAGCGATCATGTTCTCATTCATCGATTTAACTGAAACAACCGAGCCAGCGTGTTCACCGCTCCCTCGGACCTTGAGAGTTCCGAAGGTGTAACTTCCGTCAGTCTCGGTCTGTACACCCGCGATCTTGCCTCGAATGAGCTCCATTCCTCCGGTTACGGCTAGTACGGTCTGTAGAATATCGTCTCCCGACCTGGCCGCCTCGCGAACGGCTGCGCCTACCCGGCGCGCGAGGGAGATTGTCCCGGGTACACTCGACATTTTGACTTGTTTTCCGGTCATTGGGAAACAAGCTAGCCCTGCCAACCAACCAAAGTACTCCAACGCGTTGAGGGCAATCCGTTGCTCCAGCGCGAACTCTCCGGCCGCCACCGTGATGGTCCGTCCGTGATCGTCGGCGAGGGTGAATGGCGAAAACGGGACGCCGTGCGCGTAGAGCAGCGTCTGATCCAACCGCGGGATCGACCGACCCGCCCCATCTGCATCAACCACGGAAAGGTTCCGGCCTGCAGAAGCCGTCATACAGGCAATGTGATTGAAGCCTCCCGTCTCCACCGGCAGGACGTACGAGGCCCGCTCTCCCGTCGCCGCCTCTAGCGCTTGTACAGCTAGGCGGGCTTGCGTCGTGAACGGCTTGTCCCGGATCGCCTCAGGCGAACCCATCGCCGCGGCGGTCACTACCCGAGCCCGGGTGGGGACATCCTCGAGCGCGACCAAGCGCACGCGACGGCGCCTCAGCACCCGCTCGGCGACGCGTCGGGCGGCGGTGTACGAGCCCCCGCCCCCCGTGCCAAGAATCGTGCCACCGAGGGCGATGTCGAGATAATCGGGAGCCCTAAGGTCGGTCATCCTTCCCGTCCTGGACTACATAGCCAACGCCCCACATGCCTTTACTCTCACCCTCACTGCGTTCCCGGGCAGGTAGGTGAGAGGAATCTCTTCTATGTTTGCTACGCGGGTTCGGCGGCGGTTAGCCCCCGCGCGAACTGCGCGGTCGACCGCTCCCCGGCAAGCACGCGCGAGCGCGCGGCTCCGGGAGTCGTCCCCGTAGCTGAGGACCGTGTCAACATCGGCGCCGACCTCCGCGATGGACACCCCGATAGCGTTCGCAACGTCGAAGTGGTCCGGCCGCACGATCTGCGAGACCCCTTTGAGTCGATCCCGTAGGAGGATACTCCCACCCCCGACGAGGATGACGGGAAGGGGCTTCGCGGACGTCCGCACCCGGTCGATGCCGGCCTCGACCATCGCGTGGATGACCCGATCCGCCTCGGCAACCATCGACGGCGACAGGCCCCTTACATTCTTTGGGTCGCCGAACCTGCAACGCCCGAGCGCCACCGCGATGTCCGTGGCCGTCAGGGTGGGCCCCCCGACTGCCCGCGCCTCCTTCGTCAGCCGATAGCCAACGCTGTCCGGGCCGACCGTCAGCCGGCGGCCAGGACGCACCCTGCTCCCACCCCCGAGGGCGAGGTCCAGTATGTCGGGGATGCGGAAGTTGGTCCGCACGCCTCCTACCATCGCGGGGCGACTGGATTCGAGTGGGAACCCAGCCTTCAGCACCCCGATGTCGGTGGAAGTGCCTCCGACGTCGACCACGATCGAATCGGAGACCCGGGCGAGAAAGGAGGCACCCCGAATGCTGTTGGTGGGTCCGGAGGAAACGGTCAGGATCGGTTGGCGTAGCGCGGTCTCGATGTCCATCAGAGTTCCGTCGTTCTGTCCGAAGTAGAGCGCGCTGCGAAGTCCGAGCTGTCGCGTCGCCCTTCGGAACGCCACCACCGCACGACGGGCGACGCTCTGGAGCGCTGCGTTCAATATGGTGGCGTTCTCCCGCTCAAGTAGACCAATCGTCGCGATCTCGTGGCTCAGGCTGATGGAGACCCGGTGCCGTAGCGCCCCCTGCAGGACGCGGGACGCCTGTATCTCCTGCGCCGGCGTGACGGGAGAAAAGATAGACGTGATCGCCACCGACCGGACCCGGCCGTCGATCGCGGACGCGATTGTCCGGAGACGACGTTCCGCCAGCCGGCGCATCTCCCTGCCGTCGAACTCGTTCCCGCCCTCGACGAAGAACGACCGGAACCGGACCGCCGAGGCGAGATCGGCGGGCCAATCGGCGAACGGCGGGATTGCCTTCGACGCCGGGGCTCCGATACGGACGACCGCGACCCGGTCAAGCCCCTTACGTTCAAGGAGCGCATTGATGCAGTGGGTCGTCCCGAGCATGCAGTAGCGGACCCGTCCCGGATCGATGCGTGCCGTCGCGAGGAGTTCCCGGAGTGAGGTGCGGATGCCCGTGCTCACATCCGCAGTAGTCGGCGATTTGGCTTGGGCAAGCAGCCGGTTCGATGGGTCTAGGAGGACCGAGTCGGTGTTGGTGCCACCGACATCGATCCCGATCCGGAGCGGCGTGTCGTCACCCCCGAGTCCGCCGCACAGGGCGGTAGGCAGCAGAGTACCCGAAGTAGCCGGGCCCCACGAGCTCGAGCCCTTTTCGGGTCCGCCATTTCCGATGGCATGGGATGGCAACCACGACCGACCGGAGTCCGTAGCGGAGCCCTTCGGTCGTGATCGGGATTGCGGTCTCGGCGTCGAGAATCGATATTAAATCGGGTACGCAGGCAATAACGCTCCCGTCGAGCTCGGCGACGAGGTTCTCGTTCTGGAACCGAATCAGAAGGTTCTTTCGCTCGTCGCTTCCGGTGCCCCGAAGGCGGACCGTGCCGCGGGCGAAGCCTCCCTCCGTTCGCCGCTCGAGATCCACCACCTTCCCTACGAATATGACCTGGCCGCGGGTCGCACGAAGGACGGCCCGCAACGGGTCGCCCTTGCGAGCCCAGGCCGACCGAAGCTCCTCGCCGATGCGTCGCGCGTAGCTGATCGACCCCGAAATCAAGGCGCGCTTTGCCTGGTGGCCGCGGAGCGGGTAGAGCGCGATCATCGCCGAGCCCCCCATGTCGATTGTGAGCGTCCGGGCGAACCGTTCGGTCCACTCGTTTGTGATCGTCCGCTCAAGAATGACAACGTTCCCCTTTTCGTCGGCGAGAGACATTGGAGTGGCGGGAAGACCGTAGATGCTGGGCGAAACCATCTGGATTTCGGGAAAGGCGCGACCCATCCCGTCCGCATCGACCACGGGGAGCCCGAGGGAGGCGGCGGTCCCTATCGGGATGGTCGAGTTGAGCCCGCCCGCCTCAATCGAATACGTGGCATAGGCCTTTTCCCCGAGGAACTCTTCGAGGCCGCGGAACGCGGAAACCGCTTCTTGCCCGCTGGGAATCTTTTCGACAAACACCGTAGGGGCTCCCATCATTGCCGAAGCGATTACCAGCGCATCGTCCGGGACGCTTTCGAGCAGAATCATACGGACTTTCCCCTTGCGGCGGATCACTTCTCGCGCGATCAGCTTGCCAATGTACGGATCCCCACCACCCCCCGTTCCCAGCAGGGGGGCCCCGAGCGCTATCGACTCCAGGTCGTCCTCGTCCACAAAGTTATGGCTCATGGCGGGGGGCCCGGCGCTGCGAGCTAGAACTCCGCAACGGGACACGCGGCAGTGATTCCGCCGTCAATGGTGTACACGCCACCGGTGATGTATGCCGCCCTCGGGCCCGCAAGAAACGTGATCAGCTCGGCCACCTCCTCCGGAGTACCCAGACGCTTCAGCGGGTGTGCGTCGGCCAGCGACTTATGGACCGCTTCGGGGTTAGACACCGTAGCGAACAGGTGGTCGAGCATGCGGGTGTGTAAGGTCGACGTCGGGGCGACGGCGTTCACTCGGATGTTTTGGGCCCCGTACTCAAGGGCGAGGGCTCGAGTGAGCTGGATAATCCCACCCTTGGAGGCACAGTAAGCGGATAGGTTGGCAAACCCGACAATCCCGGCGTCGGAGGCGGTGTTGACGATTGCGCCACAGTGGTTTGCGAGGAAGTGCGGGATGACGTGCTTTGACATCAGGAACGCGCCCTTCAGGTTCGTATTGAGGATAAGGTCCCACTGAGCTTCCGTTGTGTCCGTGATCTTCGAGACGAGCGAGATTCCGGCGTTGTTCACGAGGACATTGACCTTTCCGAACGCTTGAATCGTAGCCACGACAGCCTCCTTGACGGCGGTCTCCTTCGTGACGTCGGTCTCCGCGAAAATCGCGCGAGCTCCCGTTTCGTTGATGAGGCGCACGGTCTCTGAGCCCCAGTCCCGGTCGATGTCCACCACCGTAACCTTCGCTCCTTCCGAGCTCAGTCGGAGAGAGGTCGCGCGGCCAATCCCGGATCCGCCGCCGGTCACGATCGCAACTTGCCCCTCTATCAAGCCACCGCCGGGCATTGTCAGGCCTCCCGGGCCGAGGCGAAAAAAATCGGTCCGCGGCACCGTCCTTCGTTGCGGCCCGTTGTCGCGGCGAGGATCGGACTCATCGTTCCCCCGGCCAATCGCGATTGAATTCCTTGAAGGTGGCGATCTCGTACGCGGCGAAGTCGCCGGAGCCGATCATCGGGAGGACCCATATAGCAATCACGACCCCCGCCGCTGGGCTGACGAGTGTCTCGGTGATCTGCCCGCTGAAATTCCGGATCGACGCGAGCTTCTGCCCCTCCCAGACGACGTCGTTGAGCCCAACATGGGAGTTGAACACGCCGCCGCGGGTGGGAAAGATGTGGATCACGTCGGCAAACGACTGGTACTTCGGGAGTTTCTCGGGTTTGCCTTGCAGCATCCCGAGGTGTTTCATCGCATTTCCGAAGCCCCGGACGCCGACTGTCAGCCCGTTCTTTGTGTCAGGGCCAATCTCGGGGACGAACGACGGGATCCGTTTGTTCATCAGGGCGGCCATCATCGTCGAAGTCCGGGCCCCGCGCGTCGTAGACGTTCCGGCCCAGTGGATCACCTTGTCGATGAGAAACGACTCGGTGAAGTCCTTCAGCCCTGACTCCCACTCGGACGCGGTTTCGTGCGTAGCGATCACGTACGGTGTGAGGTCTGATTGGCCCGGCATCCCGTCATGCACATTGATCACATAGTTGGCGTGTTCGCCCATCAGGTCGAAGAGGCGGGAGGCGACCTGTTCGGAGAGCCAGCCATTCTTGAACCCGGGCCACGCTCGGCTGAAGTCGTAGCTATCGATCGGACTGAACCGATGCCTGATGTTGAACGCAGTGCTCGCTAGGACCGGGAACGCCGCCACCTGGCCCCGGACCTCCTTCGGGTCCAACCCGGCCACGAACTCGACCACGGACGCCGCCGCCAGCACCTCGTCCCCGTGCTCGCATGCCGTCAGCCACAAGCACGGTCCGTCCTCGGCCCCGTTCACGAGAATAAACGGGAGCTTCTCGGGGGAACCGTCCGGGTGCTCAGCCACGGGGAGGTATCCCGCCGACTTGGTACCACGCTCGCCCGACACACCCAACACTGACGCCAGTTTCCGCTTCGTCATTTTCACTCGAAGATGCCGTAGTCCCCATTCACAAGGTAGTAATAAACGGTACTAGCGACCTGCCTAGTTGCACCTAGGGCGCTACAAGCCTGCCCCGCAGGAAATGCTCTATATACGGAGTGGGTACCCTTTTGTGCGAACGACAGGGGAGGTCAAGTGAAGAATCTCCAGCTCGAAGGTGTGCAAGCGGCGCCCGGAACCAAGGGTCACGGCTACCTCCCCGTAGCCGAACATGCGGACGGCTCTCTCGAGAATCTGCCGTTCATCCTTGCGAATGGCGCGTCGGAAGGCCCGTGCCTTTGGATCACTGGCTGCGAACACGGCGACGAGACCCTCGCGACGGCGGTCATCATCGAGTTCCTGAGTCAGGTCGATCCGCGAAAGCTGAAAGGGTCAATCGTCGCCTTCCCGGTGCTTGACACCACCGCGTTCAATGTCAAGCGGCGATACAGCCCTCTCGACAGCTACGATTTGAGCCGCGCCTATCCCGGCTTCCAGAACGGATGGTTGGCCCAGCAGGTCGTCTACAAGGTCACCGGCCTCCTCACGGAGAGTGCCAACTTTGTCATCAACGTCCACAACGGCATTCCGGGCATTCTGGATGTTTCGCCGTACTGCGTCGCGACCTACCGACAGAAGTCGGAGTGGGAATCGGTCCTGAAAGACTTCACCGAATCGTTTCTGTTCGACAAGATCATCCATTGGATCGGGAAATCCACCGAACGCGGCGCACGAATGTCCACGATGATGTCTACCCTCTTGGACAAAGAGATTCCGACGTTCGTCCCGGAGGTCGGGCCCGACACGCAGGGGGGACTCCGCACAGGAGTTCGGGGCTTCGAGAACTCCCTCCGCTACCTTGGGATGCTGCCGGGGAAACCGAAGAAGCTCGCCAAGTACCTCTCCTTCCGCGACGTCATCCACGTTTTTCCCACGCGGGGGGGTGTATTCCGATCATTCGTGAAGCTGGATCAAATCGTGCGGAAGGGAGAGAAGCTCGCGTCCATCCGCAGCTTCACCGGGCAGATTACGGAGGAGCTGGTCTCGCCGGCGGACGGGATGGTTGTCACGGTGTGGACTAATCCGGTGATTGGTACGGGGGACTTCTGCGCGTTCGAGATCGCCACGTTCGACGAGTTCAAGCAAGCCTGGCCCGGCGAGCGCTGACCCTCCACGGGCGCGCGCACTCGTCCAGGCCGATAGGGTTGGCCAGCTAGGGCAGCGCACCGTACTCGGCGCGGTCGATTTGGTGACGAGGGGTCTCCCCGGCGAAAAACCGCGCGAGGTTCCCCAGCGCACGCTCAAAAACGTACGATTGGGCGTCGGGGTCCATCTCGGCGTCGTAGCCGGCCGAATGAGGGGTCCCCAGGAAGTTCGGTAGCGAGGTGAGCGCCCACCTATGGATGAGCCGCCCGTGGGGGAAATCCTCGTCCCACCAGACGTCCGTCGCCGCCCGGAACTGCGGGTGGGCGGCCAGGTGGTTGTAAAGCGCCTCCTCGTCCACGGTCCTGGCCCGACCAACGTTGACATAGATCGCGTTGTCGTTCATCTCCTCAAGCACCCTGCGGTCAATCGTCGCCCGTGTCGCAGAGGTAAGGGGGCGGAAATCGACCACCACATCGACTCCACGCACCGCCAGCATCAGCGCCCCTGCGGGGCGCATCCGATCGGCCTCCGCCTCCGGAGCCCCCGTCCGGGAGAGCCCCTCGATGCGCATGCCGAAGGCGCGGAGTCGGATTGCCGTAAGCCGGGCCGTTTCGCCGAAGCCGAGTAGGAGCGCGGTCCGACCAGTGAGGTACCGATGGGGCGAGCCGGGGCGAAGGAGCCCCCGCCGGACTCGGTCGTAGTCTGAGACAAGGCTCTTTGCGAGACCAAGAATCAGCGCGACAGCGTGCTCCGAGACGAAAGGAGCGTACGCTCCTACGTTGCCCGCGACCGTGACACTGGGAGGAAACATGGAGAACGGGAAGGTGTCGACGCCGGCGAAGATCGACTGAACGAACCGTAGCCGTGGCGTCATGGAGGGCCGCCACTGCGGAAGCTCCGCCGCCGGCGAACCAGCGAGGAGCGCTTCCGCATCGGGCCATGGTCCGGGTGTGGAAGACGAGACGAACTGGAACGGGATATCGGGCAGCCGCATCGGAATCAGGGCGAGCAACCGCGGGGCCGAGGGAACGCTAACCAAGAGACGAGGGGAAGCGAGTGCCACGGTCTGCCCAACGGCATTCCCTCGAAAAGGATTAGGGGTCTCCCCATATACCTAGGGGACGTCTAGGACGGACCGTTGCGGGTAAGAGAGGGGGGAAGAGAACGAACGCACGAACCCGTTTGCGGACCATTACGATGAGGCGGGCCTTCGCCCCGGTGCAGATGAATAGGATTACCGTGTCAGTGGACATCGGAGGCACCTTCACCGACGTTGTGGTCCAGCGCGGACGGGAGGTCGTAGAATCCTTCAAGGTCCCTACAACGCTGGCCCATCCCGAACGCGGAGTGCTCGGTGCACTCGAACGGTCCACATCCCTACCTGCCGACACGGTCGTCCACGCGACCACGCTTGCAACCAACCTCCTCTTGGACCGCTCCCGGGCGGCACTTCCGTCCACGGGCCTCGTGACCACGAAGGGATTCCGAGACGTGATCGAGATTGGGCGACAGAACCGGTCGGAGCTTTACAATCTCCACTTCGAACGCCCTCGACCGTTGGTCGAGCGACGCCATCGATACGAACTGGCCGAACGAGTCGGCCCGGGGGGAATCGTTGAACGGACCGTTCGTAACAACGAGCTCCGCCAGCTCGTCGACCGCATCCACCGAGATGGTCTCGACACGATTGCGATTTGCTTCCTTCACTCATACGCGAATTCGTCGGCGGAACGAATCGTCGCACGGGCCTTGCGCCGGCCGGGGACGTACGTCTCGGTCTCCTCCGAGGTCGCGCCCGAACCCCGCGAATTCGAGCGAACCTCTACCACGGTCGTCAACGCCACCTTGATGCCCCTGATCTCGGAGTACCTCGGGAAGCTGGAACAGGGGTTGGCACACCGAGGCGTTCGATCCCTCAGCATCATGTCCAGCGCGGGCGGGCTGATCACCACTGACGAGGCCCGCCGCCGTCCCGTCCAGGTCATCGAATCCGGGCCGGCGGCAGGCGTGATTGCGGCTGCGCACCTGGCGCGGCTCACGGGATTGGGACGAGTGATCAGCTTCGACATGGGTGGGACGACCGCCAAGGCCGGCACAATCGAGGATGGGGCGGTCACCACTACATCCGAATTCGAGGTCGGTGGAGATTCTCACCACGGCCGACGGATCAAGGGATCCGGGTACCCAATCCTGTTCCCGTTCGTCGACCTCGCGGAGGTCTCCGCGGGCGGCGGAACTGTGATTTCGAGGGACCCGGCTGGCGGCCTTACTATCGGTCCCCGGAGCGCGGGCGCCGTCCCCGGACCCGCGTGCTACGGACAGGGCGGGACGGAGCCCACGCTAACCGATGCCAACCTCGTCTTGGGAATCCTGGGCAACACGCTCCTGGGTGGAGAGCTTCAGCTGAATCCGGAACTTGCACTCCGAAGCCTCCGGACCTTCGGTCCCCCGATGGTCGTGGCGGAGCGGGCCATCCGTCTCGCCGAGCTGGAAATGGCCCGCGCCGTGCGAATTGTTACCGTTGAGCGGGGGCTCGATCCGTCCGGTTTCGCCCTTGTGGCTTTCGGAGGGGGCGGACCTCAGCACGCCGCGCGGATTGCGGCCGAGCTCGGGGTGCGCCGCGTGGTGATCCCGCCGCATCCGGGTCTCTTCAGTGCGCTGGGGCTGCTCTGCTCGGACTGGGTGTACGAGGAGCGGCTCTCCTTCCCCAAGGACCTGAAGGCGAGTGTGCGGCGGCTGGAACAGCGTCTCCGTCGACGGTACGGCACCGTCCGGTTCCGACACTACGCCGACTGTCGGTACACCGGGCAGGGCTCGGAGCTGCGGGTACCCCTTCGGACAGTCGATGAGCGGGAGGTTCGCCGACAGTTCGAAGGGCTGCACGAATCCACGTTCGGCTTCCGGCTGCGTCGACCGGTCGAGATCGTGACCGTTCGAGTGTTCGGCGAGACGCGACGCACGAAGCCATCGATTGCCGTGCGTCCCTCAGAACCGCCGTCCGGTGGTACCCGCCGGGCGATTCTGGACGGACGGTGGACCGACCTACGGACCTACGCGCGGGGAGGGCTCGCCGTCGGCCGGAGGGTCAGTGGACCCTGTGTCATTGATGACTACGATTCGACGATCTTCGTCCCGGGAGGTTGGGTGGGTGCGGTTGGGTCCATCGGCCAGATCGCGCTCTCCACTACCGGAGGACCGGAATGAGCGAAGCGTGGGAGCTGATTGGCAAGGCGACCGAGTTCGTAGCGGAGGAGATGGGCGTGGCGCTCAAACGGTCAGCCATCTCCCCAAACATCCGAGAGCGAATGGACCACAGTTGTGCGATCGTGACCCTCGATGGGTCGATCGTCGCCCAGGCGGAACACATTCCGGTCCACCTCGGGTCATTCAAGGTGGGCGTTCGGAACCTGCTTGAGTGGATGGCGCGGGAGTCCGTCGTTCTCCGGCCAGACGAGATGATGGTGGTCAACGACCCGTACATCTCCGGTACCCACCTCAACGACATTATGGTCCTCGCGCCTGTTATTGCGGGTGGAAGGACGATCGCCCACGTGGTCAACAAAGCCCACCACGTCGATGTCGGAGGGCCGGTGCCGGGGAGCCTCAACCCGGGCGCGCGGTCCCTCTACGCCGAGGGGCTCGTGATCCCACCGACGAAGCTTGTCCGCAGATCGGAGCTCGACCAGGACTTTCTCTCGCTTCTCCTCGCCAATGTCCGCGATCCGTCGACTGCTTACGGGGACCTGCGCGCGCAGATCGCCGCCAACCGCCGTGGAGCGGAGCGAATCCAGCGGCTGGTCGACCACTTCGGCTGGACCGCCGTGGAGGACGGCTGGCGCGAATCCATCCAACACGCGCGTCGGTTGACCGCCCATGACCTCCGGAATCTGCAGGAGGGAGACCTCAGAGCTCGTGACGTAATCGAGCTCGAGGGACGACTCCTCCCCGTCCACGTCGCTCTAACAATCGGGCGCGGCCGGATCGTCGCCGACTTTGTCGGCACCCACCCACAGGTCGAGGCTCCGCTGAACGCGGTGTTCGGGGTGACGTACTCGGCCACGGCGTTCGCCGTGCGCTGCGTCCTCTCGAGTCCGATCGCCACCAACGACGGCTTCTACGATTGCATCGAGGTACGCGCACCGGCGGGATCCTTGGTGAACCCGATCCGGCCTGCTCCCGTCGCAGCGGGGAATGTCGAGACGACCCAACGGATTGCGGACGTCGTGCTGCGCGCGCTCGGCGGGGCTGCCGGGTGGTCGATTCCGGCGAATTCCGCGGGGACGATGATGAACGTCATGATGGGTGGCTACCGCCGCGACGGATCGCCGTGGGCGTACTATGAGACCATCGGCGGAGGCTCGGGTGGGAGGTGGGACGGCGATGGGGTTTCGGCGGTACAGACCCACATGACGAACACGATGAACACTCCGGTCGAGGTTGCGGAAAGAGAGTACCCGCTGGTCTTCACCCGGTACGGGATCCGGGCCGGTAGCAGAGGCCGCGGACTTTTCCGCGGGGGGGACGGCATCGTCCGAGGCTTCCGGGTCACCGAACGGACGACGGTCTCGGTGATTTCGGACCGGTTCCTCGAGGGACCTGCCGGGGTTCACGGCGGGGAGCCCGGGGCCCCTGGCCGGGCGACCCTGATCCGCGGTTCTCGCCGCACCCCGATGCCCAGCAAGTTCAGTGTCCAGCTCCTATCCGGAGAGGAATTCGTGCTCGAGACCCCAGGCGGCGGAGGCTTCAGACGGCAACCCCGACACCGATGACGATGGAAGCCTTCCAAGCGTCCCCGGGAGGTCGCTCCGGTGCCTCCACGGTGCGGTGAGCCGAGGACGGCCCCGGGGCCGCGAGTTCCAGAACCCCGTGACTCCTCGCTGCCGAAGCCGCCGAGTTCAAGCAGATGTACATGCGTCCCGACCGCGGAGGGCGCGGGATCGGTTTTAAGATGAAATCCCTCTGGCAACGGGCCGGGAACGTATCCTCTGCTCTCTTCGCGGGCGCTCGGACCGTTTTCTACTGCGGGGGTTCTCAAAGGACCCCCTCCAGATTCATCACGGAGTGGGGATCGAACTATCCGGCAACGCCCTCTGGCGGCTGGCCCGAGAGATTCGCTGCGAGAACTGGTAGGAACGTCTTTGGAAACGGGTTCCCGTCACCAAACTAAGCTACGGGCCCCAACGTCAGGGAATCTGCCGCCATTTGAGCCTTTCAGGGCAAGGCATCCAAGCCGACCTCTCTCGTCAATTCGACCAGATTGCCGAGCACACACGCTCCCTTCGGTCCTCCGCCGACAAGGAGCTAACCTCTTCCGCCCTCGGGCAACCCGGGACGCATTCTTCTTCTGGCCGGGTCGAGTGTCCGGCACAACGGGCGGGGGGTGTCAGCCGCTCGCTCTCGCCCCACCGAGCTCCTTGGATTTCTGATCTCCGCGGCGTATCGCTCGTTCCTCGGAGAATTCGCGAACTGAAGACACGTTCGCACGCGTGTCCTCCCCCCTCGCCATCGTAGGTCCCTGTCCAATCTAACCTCATTCAGCCACAATCGAAAGACTTAACAGCCGACTAGAATCCTTCGAGCTCACGAGTCCAGTCTCGTGCGGGGCGAGATATGGGAAAAGAAGAGCTTCACGGGGCGGCTAAAGCCATAGCAGTAGGCGTCCTTGTACTGGTGGTTCTCACACTGACTTTCAGCTCGTTCACAGTTTTGTCGGGTTCGAGATTCGCTAACGAGTCGACCTTGCAAACATCGGCATCGTCTGGAGTCGGATGGATTTTGAGTCCGGGAGGCAATTTTCCAACCTACCTCGGTTCGATTCAGAGGACCGACAACGCGTCGGAAGGCGGCGGGATTCTAAACCCTACCAACACTCCGAGCCTTCAGCGGCTCTGGCACTTTGGGACGGGCGCGACAATCGCGACGCAACCGATTGTGGCCAACGGGATCGTCTATTTTGGTTCCTGGGACGGGTACGAGTACGCCCTGTATGCGACCAATGGGACGTTGCGCTGGAAGACCTTCTTGGGCTTGGAAAGTCCCAACCCCTCGTGCGGCATGGGGAGCTTGGGAATCACTTCAACTGCTACCTACGCCGGCGCTTACCTGTTCGTCAACGGGGGGACACCGACCTTGTTTGTACTGAATAGCTCCACAGGCAAGATGCTCTGGAACCTTGGCCTCGGAGGCCCCGCATCGGCGGGCTACTACCTCTGGTCAAGCCCCCTGGTGTACGGAAGTGAGGCGTACGTCGGCATCTCGAGTGAGTGCGATGGACCCCTTGTTCCGGCGGGACTCGCCGAGATTTCCACGAAGACGCATCACGTGGTGAGTTTCTTCAATTCGAGCGTGCCCAACCCGAACGGCTCCAGCATCTGGGGTTCCCCCTCGTTAAACGTCTCGTCCAACACAATATACGTGACGACCGGCAACGCGTACAGAAAGCTGAGCTCGACCTATGGCGAATCGCTGATCTCGTTGAACGCATCGACACTCCAAGTGGAGCACTCGTGGAGCGTTCCGTTGGTCCAACGGGTCGCGGACAGCGATTTCGGTTCGACGCCGACCCTTTTTACTCCTAAAGGAGGGCCGGCGATGGTGGCGGCCATCAACAAGAACGGCTACCTCTACGTGTGGTACCAGTCGAACCTCACGCTGAAGTGGTCGGACCAAGTCTCTACTGAGACCTCAATTACGTCCGCGGCCTTCGCGGCGAACCGACTCTACGTGTATAGCCCGTCCACGGTTATCAACGGCATCGCCTACAACGCAAGCATCCGGGCCATCAATCCGTTGACCGGTGCCTATCTTTGGCAAGTGGGCTTGGGGCGGCATTTTGTGGGATATTCGGCTCCCATCTGGTTCAATGGCATGTTGTTCGTAGCGGCCAACACTCAACTCCTGGTTCTAAACAGCGCAAATGGAGACATCCTCAAGACATTCACGTGGAATCTGGGGGGCCAGATCTTCCCTTCGCCTTCCATGTCCCGGAGCGAGGTCTTTGTCGCAGCCGGCTCCGACCTTACTGCCCTGGATCTCCCGTTAACGGTCTCCGCCAAGGTCGTTGCGAATGGATCCGGTAACACGGAAACCTTCAGTGCAACCGTTCGAGGGGGACTACCACCCTACGCCTACAATTGGAGCTTTGGAGACGGGACTTACTCCTCGGCCGCTTCTCCCTCTCACATGTATTCGGGCCCAGGTACCTACCACGCAACGCTCGATGTGACCGACCTCGCGCATTCTTCTGCCACCGCGAAACTCACACCGATTGTTTCAGGTCCAGTAAACATAAACCTGACAGGAATGAACTCGTCGGTTGCAGTGGACGCCTTCTCGGCGAGTAACCCAGGCCAGCAACCCGGGTCGCTCTTTCTCATAGCACGACCTCGTTCGGTCTGAAGAAGATTCTCCCCAGTTTGAGTGCGCGAATGGTTCGATGTAATCCGGGCCATTCGCATTAGAGTCGGGTTCATCAACATGCGGAATCCTCACCTCCGCCCTCTAGTTGGATCCCTGGCATTTGGGGCGGGATTGCGGGTTAGGTAGCGATATTGGCCTTGTATCGAGGGGCCGTACTAAGCTACGAGCCCCGCCGTCAGCAAACCTACCGCCATTTGAGCCTTTCAGGGCGAGCCGCCGTGGCCGACCTCGCTCGCCAGGTTTGAAAGCGGTTGTCATTCGAGAGGATGCGGCCGTCCTTGTCGATGCATCCCATTGGCACGACGGCCTGCCCCTCGTCATGGGCGTTCGTGACAACAAGGAGGCCAGGCAATCCTCGAAAGTGGGGTGCGAGTCAGTGAACGGGTCGAAATCCTTCGAGTGATTCTCGGGGCCCACCACGGGCAGCACGCAACAGTGAACCTGGGGGGGCCGGCGCGCGAAAGCGTGGAGGGAGGCACGCAACTCGACAGACTCAGTTCGGGCGGTAATTCGCGATGAAGGTACCGTTCGCACTGACGACCATCAGGCCCTTGCTAGGAATGTGGATCGCCCCCTCGCGGCTGTAGTTCGAGAAGACGTACCCCTTACAGGCCTGGAAACTGAACGCATACGGGTTCGGAGAAGGGACGACTGTCGCCGTCTGACCGTCGCGGTAGACTGTCCTGTTAAGCGTGATGGTCCCGCATGTGAAGGGGGTGGTGAAGATCTGAATCGCTGCGGTCGCCGGGTAAGCGAGGGTCACGCGCTTTGAATAGAGCATCGCGCCGCAAGAGTCATGGATGTGGACGAGGTACTGCCCGGGGTAGAGGTAGTTCAGGGACGCTAGGAGAGTGATATTCGCTTCGAACGTCGCGTTCGTTGTCGAGGTGTCCTCCACCCACTCCGTCGCCTTGACGGCTCCGCTCGCGTTCTCTAACTCGATGTAGAACGACCGACCTGCCACGTCGCCGCCCAAGTTCATCGTGTAGTTTGAGCCGATTAAGTCATGGGCGGGGCTCTCCGATTCGAGGGCGACGTACGGCGCAGGCTTGAAGACGCTCGGCAGCCAGACGTTAACCTTTATCGTGGACGTGGGCACGGTCCATGGTCCCTGGACGTAGCTCCCGTTCGGAGAGGTGACGTTCCAGGTCCAGCGCCACTCCAGCATCAGGGTCCCGTACGGGGTGTCGGCCATCGTGCCGACCTTTTGGGTGCTGAGGGTCGCGTTCTTGGCCGGGTCGAACTTGAAGTTACTCGACACGAGCTTACTGTAGCTGAGGGAGGTCCATCGCGGGCCCGTCATTGTGAACGTGTGATTGTTAAACGTGACAGGGAAACTAGGTCCACCGACCGTCGGCATCGTGACGAACACGGTGGGAGTGTTCACGTTGAGGCCAGCCACCAGAACGGTCGTGGCGCTCACGTTGAATTCGAAGGTCACGTCGACATGATCGCCCACGGTAACGTTCGTTGCAGGGTTGTAGTTCGGGATCAGGAGCGCGGTCCGTGTCGGGAATTTCACGCCCTGAGTGGGGTTACAGCCGGGCGGGATGGCGCTCGCGGGAGTCAATCCCGAACCAGGGGGGGAGCTGGGAGTCGCCACGAGGTTGCCGAACGACGGGCCGCCGAACAACGTTACGTACCCTGTCGCCACGACCATGACTATCACTGCCACCGCGAACCCGACGCTCACCTGCGGGTGGCGGGAGGACACGCTCGTCCCGTCGGTTCCGCGCTCGGACGAAGACGAACGGCCAATCGGGGAAGTCGTTGACATCGCGCCGGGAGATTGAGCGTACGTGGGCTATTCGATGTGTGCACTCCGACCCGGAATAAAAGCTACCGCTTGCGATTCGGGCGTTTCATTGCCTCATCGAGCCACTTGGACATCCTGGTCGTCGGACGACAAGCGGTTCCGTCGTCCGCACGTGGGACCCTGGTCGGCAGCGCAGCTTGCGCCCGCTCCCCCGGGATAGTTCGAATCTCCCTTACTTGGCATAGGGAAATGATAATCGGGACCAAACTACGCTACCAGCCCCGCCGTCAGAAAATCTGCCGCCGATTGAGCCTGCCAGGGCAATTCAGTCACGCCGACCTCTCCCGTCGATTCGACCGAATTGCCGAACGCATACGCTCCGCTCGATCTTCCACTGATTGGGAATATGCCCATCCGATTCCGGCAAGACCTGGACCCGCCAAGCTTCCGAGGGTACCGTTACTGGTGGGGAGGCGGGGGGGAACGGAGCAAGTACGGCCCGCATCTTGGCCGAGAAGCGGGATGACCGTGAACCTCAAACCGTGGGGGAAGTTGGGCAGGGTCACCTCCCAATTCGGAACGGTCGATCCTCTGGGAAGGGCCGATACAGTGAGATCGGCGTAGGCCGAAGACTGACCGAGCGAGCCATTGACATCCACGAGCAGCACCGAGGCGGGTCCGAGCGTGTAGTTCGCGGGCAACCAGCCGTATGGGGTCACCGTCGGAATGCTTGTCGTGTTGTCCCAATACACCGTCTTCCCCCCGTTCGATAGCGGTAGCGGCAGACTGATCGAGATGTTCTCCGATACCGTCGCGTTGGCGTTAACGACCACGAGACTGCCAGATTCCTCCGGAGAGGGACCTTGAAGGTACGTGGCGAAGGAGGGCTCGTACGGTGGGGCGTACCGAACCGAGTAGAGCTGGCCGCTCGTGATGTTCGGAGCGAAATACGAGTACCAATAGAACGTCGGTCGCACGCTGTAGTTAGTGGTCACTATCGCGTAGTGCTGCAGGCCGCTCGGCCAATAGGCAAAGAAGAGGTAGTGGGTCAGGTTCACGGTCATCCCGCGCACCGCCGAGCCGGCCGTGAGGACGAAGTCGGGGTAACTCGACATGTAGGCATTGAACCCCGCGGGTACGGGGCCACCGATGGCGTTGAACTCATCGACCCACGCCGCCACCGAGCACGTGGGGCATCCGTAGGTGATGCCGTCGCGCACCTTGGGGACGTTCGTGGCGAGGTTCGTCCCGTTCGACGATAGGGTGTTGTAGAACTGCTGTAGCCCGGCGCCCCTTTTGTCCTGTGAGTTCGCCGAGTAGGCATGACAAGCGATCGCGCTGATGTTCGCACCATCAACCTTGGCTACCTGCTGAACGAACGAGTCATTCGCACATTGGTTGTCCTCAAGCCCTATGATCTTCGCGTCGGGGACAACGGAGCGCACGATTGGAATCATCCTCTGGACCTCTCGGGCATACTGCGTAGCGGTCGGGGAGCTATCGTCGCTGGAGCTCCACGAGGTCCAACGGATGGCAAAATGAAACCAAGCCGAGGGTTCGTTTCCAATCGAGTAGTAGTTGGGGTCGATTCCGTGCGAGCGGAGGTAGGACACAGCGGAGAGAACATCCCCCGGGCTGTTGGTCTCTCCGGGTAGCTGGGCGATGTAGACACACTTGGGGGTAAGTGACTCGCAGAACTTCCAGTCGGACGTGACATTCACCGCTATCGGGCCGGCGACCCCGTTATTTGAATACGAAACCCCGAGGCTAAGATTGGTCGAATCCATCCCATCGCCGAAACGGAACACGTTGATGGCGGTGTAGTCCGTGAGGGTGGTCAGCGTTGGCGATGGTACCGCTGTCCCGAACTCTCCCACCGCCCCAAAGTAACCGCTCAGGTTCTCCGTGTACAACGCAGAGCCCACGGTGATCGGAACGGGAGTCTCGCCAACCTTGCCGGTGTACGGGTTCAGCGGTCCACCCGGCCGGTATTCGTACCAGAAGACTGAAAGCCCAGCGACAACCACCATCACAACGACCAGCAGTACACCGAAGGTCCTGCGGGAAACCCGACGCCGAGCGACCGGTGGGGCGGCTTGGGGGGTGGATGATGGAGAGCCTACCGCGGAGATGGTCGCCAGCGCAAGACCCGAGAGCATTACACCACACTTGGCGCAGATTGCTTCGCCCGGTGCATTGCGGCATCCGCACCTCGGACAGGGAGTTGCAGCCACAGCGAGAGGCACCGGGGCCCAAGATTTCTAGATGCCGATAGGAGGCTTTCGTTAGGCCCAGACCATCGTGCGGGAAGGAACCCCCCCGGGACCCGCGAGACTATCGTCGGTCACGACCACCACCGAATGCATCTGGACGATGGCCTCACAGATATCGTGAACGTGGATCAGGTAGTTCCCGGCGGGCAGCGGGGCCCCGTTCCGGTAGGAAAGAGGGACGGTGGCGTTGAAGAGAGTGGCTCGGACGCTGCTGTTTTCCCAAATTGACTGGATCTCGGTCCCGTTGTTGGGGTACTCCAGGACCATCCGGAACGATGTGTTCGCGACAGTTCCCTTGAGCTCCACGTTGAAAATCGTCCCGGCAACTGCCGGCGAGGAGGTTGTGGACACGATACCCACGTAGGGAGCCGGATAGAAGATGCTGGGTAGGTAGGGGGACGTCGCATTCCTCGACGGCACGGACCATGTCCCGTTCTGGGCTGCTCCGCCTTTCGCCGGGACGAAGCTCCAGTGCCAGCGGAACTCGAGGGTTAGAGATCCGGAGACAGCGTTGGCCATCACCGCATACTTGGAGGACGTCAGGTAGGCACTAGCCGCGGAGAAATTCTCCTTGGAGGTAAGTTTCGTGGTCTCGCTCAAGAGAGTGGGGGACGACCACCCGTTTCCGGCGATGGTCACGTTCTTGGCCGGGAGGGTGAGCGAGAGGCTGCCTGTCGGCGTTGTCGGCAACACCGCCTTGGTGGTGGGGAGGTACACGGTCGTTCCGAGGTCGGACTTGACGTACCCCACCACTTTGAACTCGTAGGTGACCGTGAGGCTTGCCTTGGGGTACCTGGGGTACATCGGGTTCGGAACGGGAATGTTGAGAGCCGCGGGGCTCGGGTTGTTGGGATTGCACGTCCATGTGTTCCATGGCGGGATCGAGGCGCTCAGGGTAAGTCTCGGCTGGCCGACGGGTGTTGCCGGAATCAGGGACGGTACGAACAGGACCCCCACCAGCAGTATCACCGCGCACACCGTTAGCCCGAAAGGGAGCTGGCGTCGCGACGCTTCGCGAGGCGGTCTCGGTGCGCCCGATGTCGACGTAACCATGAATGTCCTATCTGCCCGTATTGAGGGGCGGCCTGACCCGACGCACACCCTTCGATGCACATGAATCCTCGGATGCGCCGGGCGCTGTCCCTCGTCCCGTGCTTTGTGGGCTTCTGTGGAAGTGCCGCGCTATCCATCCCCAGACGCCTAGCCACGATCTTCTGGGCCACTCTCGGATATCTCACGCTTCGGTTCTTCGGCACCAACTAGAGTCCGGTTCGGAGGGCGACCGCTCCGCGGAGGGATTCCCGGGTCGATGGAGCCGACCCCTTCCCGCCCTGGGATACCTCGGGACTGTGTCTTCCCGACCGCTTCCCGGCTAGCAGGAAGGCGGAGGCGGCGCGGAGGGCGTGCTAAACGGCAACGAAACGGGGCTCGGCAGCGGACGCGGGGTCCAGAGCATGGCTAGGACCCCACCGATTCCAGCCAAAATGCCACCGAGATAGAATCCCCCCGAGCCGAAGAAGAAGGTCACGAGCGCCACGAGGACACCCTCTGCGAAAATGAGACCCTCGAAAAGGAGAAGGACCCCTCCCACTACGATGAGGACCGCGGCCGCGAGAGGTTTCTGCTCGGTAGGAGGCGTCGAGGAAGCGAGGGGGGCCACCACGAGCGGTCATTCCGGTGGCTCGATAGAATGGCTGCGTCCGACCTCTCGGGCGACGATTCGTGTCACCGGTCTAACTCATTCGAGGGGTCCTTCGGGCGAAGGCCGAACTCATGCCGAGGAACATGGTCCCGAGCCCGACGAGGCTGAGAAGACTGCGATGCAGTGGGAATGGTCAGACGAGGTGGTCTACCGACGCCGGCCGAGGAGGCTAGGGAGTCCGCCCCTCAGTAGTGGCCCGCGCCGATACCAGCTTCAAGGAGCGACTTCGAAGTTCCGACCTCTGGAATGGGGGAACCGAGACCGGGGATGCGGCGAGTCTTCTCGACATAGGTCATCACCCGACTCAAGGTGACGTTGACGACCAGGTAGAAGATCGTCAGCAGGACGAACGCTTCGATCGGTCGAGCGTCGGTGAGCGCGATGTCCGTGCGGGACCAGTCGAACAGCTCAAAGATGCCGATGACGCTGAGGATGGTCGCCGTCTTGAAATTGCTGATCCACTCGTTGGTCAGGGGCAGCGTAATCAGCCGAAGGGTCTGGGGTAGGGTGATCCGCGCGAAGGTCTGAAGTCGGCTCATCCCGACCGCTTTCGCCCCGTCGATCTGACCGACATCGACCGACTGTAATCCGCCACGGATCGCCTCGGCCTGGTACCCCGTGGTGTTGATGAGGAGGGCGAAGAACCCGGCCCAGTAGGCCGCGTCCCAGCCGAGGAACGCGAACCGGGGGAACGTGAAGATGATGGCGAAGTACACGATGAAGAGCTGAACGAGGAACGGAGTCCCACGGACCGCCGCGACGTAGCCGGAGGCGAACCCGTACAAAGGCCACCGCCACAGCCAGGAGAGCCGGGTCCGCAGGCGCTTACGGCTCGCCGTCGGGTCGCGTTGGGGCGGGTGGGCCCGGACCATGCCGAGTCCGACCGCGCCGACGAAACCCAACAAGAACGTGAAGGTCGTGAATTCGAGAGAGAGTTCGCAAGGGCCCACTCCTTGGGGCAGGGTCCGAATGATGAACGAAAGACTGTACACGCCCGCGGCTCCGAGAAGAAAGAAGAACCCGATGGCACAGGCCACTCCAATCCCGAGGTACAACGGCGAGGAAACGGAGGCCCAGTTGCGGGGTTCTCGGACGCGCCCCGGCTGGAGCGCGGAGAGGTCGGGGGGAGGCTGTTTTGGGCCGGACGCGAGAGGGAGGGCGGGAGACCCCGCCGAGGACGCCCCTCCTTCCGACCCGGATTCCGGATTCCCTGCCACGGACCTCTACCTTAGGATCTTCTGCATGAACGCCTGGGTTCGCTCGTGGCCGGCCCGGTCAAAGATCTCCGTGGGAGAGCCCTCTTCGAGGACCCGTCCCCCGTCAAAGAACACGACCCGGTCCGCGACCTCCTTGGCGAACCCCATCTCGTGCGTGACGACGGCCATTGTCATCCCCTCCTCCGCCAGCCGGCCCATCACCGCGAGGACCTCGTGGATCGACTCGGGGTCGAGCGCCGACGTCGGTTCGTCGAAGAGCATCGCTTTCGGGTCCATCGCGAGGGCCCGCGCAATCGCCACCCGCTGCTGCTGACCTCCGGAGAGCTGGGCCGGGTACGCCTCCATCTTGTCGGCCAGGCCCACCCGGGTGAGTTGGTACACCGCCGTCTTCTCCGCGGCGGCACGGTCGATCTTTTTGGCGTGACGCAACGCCAGCATCACGTTCTTCTTCACGGTGAGGTGCGTGAAGAGGTTGAACGACTGGAAGACCATCCCGATCTGCTGGCGCACCCATTCGGGCCGGAGGTGCGGGTTCGTGAGGGCGACTGAATCAAGGTAGATCTCCCCCTCGTCCGGCATGACGAGGAGGTTGATGCACCGCAGGAGCGTCGACTTCCCCGAACCCGAGGGTCCGACGATGCACAGGACCTTCCCCGAGCCGATGTCCAGGTCCACGCCCCGAAGGACCTCGAGCTTTCCGAAATTCTTCTTCAGACCCCGAACGCGGATTTCGCTCATGTGTGCGCGACCTCGAGCCCGGGAACCTTGAACAGGTCCTCAATGCCCCGGACCGATCGTGTGACGAGATAGGTTATGACAAAATAGAGGAAGGCGGCCTCGAACCAGATCACCAGCGAGCCGTAGAGGTAGACGGTGTAGGCGAACGAGGTTTGGATCAGGGCGGCCCCGCTGATCTCGACCCAGCCGATAGTGTAGAGGAGGGAAGTGTCCTTGATGGAGGAGGAGAACTCGTTTCCGAGGGCGGGCAGGGAGACCCGGAAGGCCTGTGGAAGGACCACCACGAACATCGACCGGATACGGGAGATCCCGACGGCATCCGAAGCGTCCGTTTGGCCGGCCGGCACCGATAGGATACCGGCCCGGACGATCTCCGCCTGGTAAGCGGCCGTGTGGAACCCGAGCACAAGGACTCCGAGCCAGAGGGTGATGTTGTGGATCTGGTAGGGGTTCAGATTCGAGCCCTTGAGCTCGATCCCACCGATCAACGCGGCAAAGACGATGAGGGCAATCGGGGGCATGCTCCGGAAGAAATCGACGAAGACCGATCCTAGCCCTCGGAGGATCAGGAAGCGGGTCGTGCGAGCCCAGCCGACCACGAATCCAAGACCGAAGCCGAGCGAAAGGATGACCGCAACGACCTCTAGGCTCGTGTAGAATCCTCCGAGGAGGGGATTGACTTGATCGAGGGCAAAGGAGAGTCGATAGACCCCGAGGTTTCCGAGCTCGATTAGGAACAGGATTCCTCCGACCGTGGCCGCGATCCCGTAGACGACCGGCGACCAAGCTCTCCAGGTCAGGAGCCGCCGGAAACCGGTGACTCGGCCCGGTTCAGGTGAGGCAGGGGAAAGGGTTCCGTTGGGGGGCAGACCACCCGTCACGGGACGCAGTGGTTTCCCCCCTTCGAACCGTCAGGGCCTGGCGGAAAGAAGCGGGGGCCACCCCGGAGTGGCCCCCACGTTGCGCCGCACCGTCCTCCCGCCCTCAGGACCCGATTCCGCGCTTAGCCGAACCACTCCTTGATCAGCTTCGCGTACGTCCCGTTCTGTTCGGCGGTGGTGATCACGTTGTTGATGGACGGGAGGATATGCTCCGGATCCCCGTGGGCCACCGCAAATCCGTAGAGTTCGTTGGTGAAGATATCTCCCGCGAGCTTGAGGGTCCCGCCCGAACTTGCCACGATGGAGTTGCCCGGCCCAAGGTCGATCATGATGCAGTCCAGCGCGCCGGCGCTTAGCGCAAGTATCTCGGTGTCGACCGTGGTGTAGCCCGTCACCTTGCCAGACTTGGTCTCGTTCGGGATCAGATACTGGGTGAGCCAGCTTTGGCTCGAGGTGCCCGTCTGGACTCCGATCTTGAGCGAAGCCAGTTGCGCTACGGTGCAGCCGGTGGCCACGCACGACAGGCTGCTGCTGCTCTGGACCACAATGGCCTGGTTCGCGTCGTAATAGGGGATCGAAAAGGACATCGACGCGTTCCGAGCCGCGCCAACGGCCCCCGATTCGGTGATCGACGATGCCGCCATGTCGACGACACCCGCTCCGACGTCCGCCAGGAGGACGGAGAAGTCCGCATAATTATCGATAACGAGCGTGCGGTGGAGCGCGTTCGCGATCAGCATCGAGAAGTTGATGTCGAACCCAAAGTAGGCGCCGGAACTATAGTTGTAGTCCTCGAAGGGCGGGAACGGTATATTCGTCCCCACCACCAAGTAGGAGGACGACGAAGAACTGCTCGACCCGAGCACCGCCTTTCCGACATACATTCCCCCAACCAGGGCGATGACCGCGACGATGACCACCGTCGCGACGAACACGCCCCGGCTCACCCCACGTCGCATCGCCTCAGGAGGTGGCGACGCTGTACCCGCAGCTGACATCTCTTTCGTATCATAGTTTCCGTATTTTAACCTCCCTAGAAACCCATTCGCGGGTCGCCCGGGAATCTACTCGCTGACGAGCCTGTTCTATCGCTTTCGCTGCGTGCCGTTGGGGCGATGTGACATGCCGAGGGCAGGGGGTCCCTCCTAGGGGCCCTCTTAAGGTCCGGCGGGGCTGGCCTCGGCGTTCCGAGCACCCGATGACCGACCCGAACGTTGTTCCGACAAAGGCTTCGAAGGCGGGCGGAGGGACCTTCGAGGACCTCCCGCTCCACTCGAAACTGCGTCGGGGAATACAAGAGATCGGGTACACGACCCCGACCCCGATCCAGCGGGACACGATCCCTCACGCGGTCCTGGGTCGGGACATCATCGGCACCGCTCAAACCGGCACCGGGAAGACCGCGGCGTTTCTGTTGCCGATCCTGGAGCGATTGCTCGAAGAACCAACGGGCAGGACCTACGCCCTCATCCTCACCCCGACGCGCGAGCTGGCGCTGCAGGCGCATGCGTTCCTACGAAAGCTCGCGGGCCACACCCACCTCCGAGGCGCGGCGGTGTACGGTGGGGTCGGAATGGCGGACCAGGAGCGCGCTTTGCGCGGCGGCGCCGAGATCATCATCGCGACGCCGGGCCGCCTCCTCGACCACATGAGCCGTGGGTACGTCAACTTCCAAGAGCTGAAGATCCTGGTCCTCGATGAAGGGGACCGGATGCTGGACATGGGATTCTTGCCGGATGTCCGCCGGATCCTGCAGCGCCTCCCGCGGGTCCGGCAGACGATGTTGTTTTCGGCCACGATGCCGCCGGAGATCGTGGCCCTGTCCCGCGAGTTCCTGCGGGATCCCAAGATGATCCAGGTCGAGGAACGAACCGTCGCCGCGGTCGGCGTGACGCATTTGGCCCTTCCCGTCCCCTCCCACCTGAAGACCGACCTCCTCTCCGAGCTTCTCAAGGACCAGATGATGAGCAGCGTCCTCGTCTTCGCGCGGACCAAGCACCGGGCCGACAACCTGGTCCGGCAGCTCCTCCACCGTAGAATCAACGCGGCGGTCATTCATGGAAACCGGAGCCAAAGCCAGCGCGTCCGGGCCCTGGAAGGGTTCCGAACCGGCGAGTACCGCGTTCTCGTCGCTACCGACATCGCGGCGCGAGGAGTGGACGTCAAGGACGTGAGCCATGTCGTCAACTTTGACGTGCCTCACGAGCCCGAGACGTACATCCACCGGGTCGGCCGCACGGCCCGCGCCCAGCAGCGGGGAGATGCCTACACCTTGGTCATGCCCGAGGAGGAACACGACTTCGCCCGGATCGAGAAGCTGATCGGCATGAAGATCAACCGAGCGAAGATCCCCGGCTTCCCGTACGACGCCCCCCGGCCGGCACCCTCCCTCGCGGCCTCCCCGGGAGCCCAACGTCGGTTCCCGCGAGGAGCTCCCCGGTACGATGATCGCGGAAGGCACCAAGACCGCGGGCGGCGCCCAGACCGCGGACGCAGGCGACCCTAGGCACGGCGCCAGGCGACCACCTATTCCCTTCGCCAGCGAGCGGGGAAAAGACAAGGGAGCGAGTCGCCCCATAGTCGCCCTGACAGGTGAACCGGCGCGCGCCCGCATCAACGGAGTATCGCCCGGGCGGTCCGAAGGCAGCGGGACCGCTGGCCTCGGGACAAAGTCCCGTCGATTCGTCATCCTCAAACTTATATCACGGGGGTCCGTCGCGGCCTCGGCGTAACGTCATGGTCGAGCCGGGTACGCTGTCAATGGCGCCGACGGCCTCCGGGACGCCGGCCTTCCCGAACGAGGGGCTTCGGGACGCCTACCAGCTGATGGCCCTGGCTCGCGCCATGGACGAACGTTGCCTAATGCTCCAACGGCAGGGCCGCATCGGGTTCTACGCTCCCCTGATGGGGCAAGAGGCCGCCCAGGTCGGTGCGAGTCGCGCTCTCGCTCCCGGGGACTGGGTCTTCCCGGCCTACCGGGAACTGGCGGTGGCGCTCGCCCGAGGCGTTTCGTTGAAGGCGATATTCGACCAACTTCTCGGGAATGCGGACGACGTGATCAAAGGTCGCCAGATGCCCAACCACTTCGGCTTTCGCGACGTGAACTTCGTGGTCGCATCCAGCCCGATCGGGACGCAGATCACCCAGGCCGTGGGCGCGGCGATGGCCGCGCAGCGACGCAAGGACCCGATCGTGACGATTGCCTTCTTCGGCGACGGCGCGACCAGCTCCAACGACTTCCATGCCGGCCTCAACTTCGCGGGGGTGTTTCAGTGCCCATCGATCTTCTTCTGCCAGAACAACCAGTGGGCGATCTCCATGCCCCGCAAGCGGCAGACCCACAGCGCCACCTTGGCCGAGAAGGCCGCGGCCTACGGAATCCCCGGGGTGCTGGTGGACGGGAACGACATTCATGCCGTCTACGGGGCGGTCCGAGAAGCGCGAGCGCGGGCGGTCGCCGGCGGAGGTCCGACGATGATCGAGGCCGAGGTCTATCGGTTCGGACCCCACTCGACCTCGGACGACCCGAAGCGGTACCGGACGGACGAGGAGCTTTCCGCGGCGAAGGAACGCGACCCCATCGGTCGGCTCAAGGGGGAGCTGATCGCCGCGGGCCAGTGGAACGAAGAGGCGGACCGAACGCTCTGGGAAGAGGTCCGCGCTCGCGTCGCCCGTACGTTCGAGGCCTCGGAGAAGGCGAGGCCGCTGGACCCGAGGTCGGTGTTCGACGACGTCTTTGCGGACCTTACGCCTCGTCTCGCGGAGGAGAGGGCGGAATACGACGCCCGGGTTCGGGAGGGAGTTCTCAAACCGTGACCGAATTGAACCTCGTTCAGGCAATCAACCGGACCCTTCGCGACGCGATGCGCCAGGACCCGAACGTTCTCCTTCTCGGCGAGGACATCGGCGTGAACGGAGGCGTCTTCCGTGCCACGGAAGGGCTGTTCAAGGAGTTCGGCGCCGACCGCGTGATCGATACTCCTCTCTCGGAGACCGGCATCATCGGGGCCGCGATCGGAATGGCGCTCTACGGCCTCAAGCCGGTGGCCGAGATCCAGTTCCTGGACTTCATCTACCCCGCCTTCGACCAGATCGTCAGCGAGCTCGCGAAGTTCCGGTACCGCTCGGGAGGCCAGTATCCGGCCCACGTCGTGATCCGGTCCCCCTACGGGGGCGGCATCAAGGGCGGTCTCTACCACTCGCAGAGCACCGAGGCGTACTTCTGCCACACCGCCGGGATCAAGGTTGTCGTCCCATCGACGCCCGCGGACGCTCGAGGCCTTCTCCTCAGCGCGATCGATGACGAGGACCCGGTCCTGTTCCTCGAGCCGAAGAGGATCTACCGATCCCTGACCGGCGAGGTTCCTGACGGCGCCGAGCGTGTCCCGTTCGGGCGGGCTCGTATCGTTCGGGAGGGCTCGGATGTATCGCTGTTCGCTTACGGCGCGATGGTGCCGCAGGCCACCGACGCCGCGGAGACCCTCGCGCGAGACGGGGTCTCCGCCGAGGTGGTGGACCTGCGCACGCTCGTGCCGTTGGACGAAGCCGCCGTGGTCGCATCGGTCGAGAAGACCGGGCGAGCCGTGATCGTCCACGAGGCGGCCCGGTTCTGCGGCTTTGGAGCGGAACTGGCCGCTCTTCTCGCCGAAAAGGCTCTGTACTCGCTCAAGGCCCCGGTCGTCCGAGTGACCGGCTTTGACACCCCGTTCCCGTACGCCCTCGAGAACGTGTACCTCCCGAACGCCGACCGGATCGCCCGCGCCGCGAGGAACGCGGTCCGAGCGTCCTAGGAGCCCACGATGACGTTCGAGTTCCGGCTCCCCGACCTCGGCGAGGGCGTGGCCGAAGGGGAGGTCGTCCGCTGGTTCGTCAGCGTAGGGGCGACGGTCCGGGAAGATGACCCGCTCGTGAGCGTGCTCACCGATAAGGCGAACGTCGAGATCCCCTCCCCGAAGTCGGGCCGCGTGCTCAGCCTCCACGCCCGGGTCGGGGAGAAGGTGAAGGTGGGAGGCCTCCTCGTCACCATCGAAACCGAGGGAGCCACCGGACCCGCTCCGGCCAGCCCGCCTCCGGCCACCGCGGCTAAACCACTGCCCCCCGCCCCGCCGAGCCCCCCGTCCCTGAAAGGCGAGGGAGGGGACCGAGCCCGCCCTTCTTCAGCTCCCGTCCTCGCTTCCCCGTTCGTCCGGCGACGTGCGGCCGAGCTCGGCGTGAACCTGACCCGGGTCAAGGGGACCGGCCCGGGCGGCCGGATCACGGACGCGGACCTAGACACGGCGAAGGCAGGCTCCAGCGACGCGACCTCCTCCCCGATGTGGCCGGCCCTCTCGGCCCCGACCGGACCGGCCCCCACCCCCTCGCCCGTTGCACGAGCTCCCACCCCCGTATCGGACGATGTTCTCGAACGGATCCCCATCCGCGGAATTCGTCGGGTCATCGCCGAGCACATGACCGAATCGAGGCACCGGGCGGCTCACTACACGTACGTCGAAGAAGTCGACATGAGCGAGCTCGTCACCCTTCGGGACCGGATGGCGAAGCACGTCGAGAAGCAAGGCGTGCGGCTGAGCTACCTCCCGTTCATCGTCAAAGCGGTCGTCGCGGGGCTGAAGGCGTACCCGAAGCTCAATGCGACCGTGGACGACGCCCGCGAGGAACTTCTCGTGCGATCCAGTTACCATATCGGGATCGCCACCGCGACTCCCGAGGGGCTCATCGTGCCGGTCGTCCGAAACGCCGACCGGAAGAGCGTCGTGGCTCTGGCGCGCGAGATCCAGGACCTCGGCGAGCGGGGCCGGGCCGGGACGCTGACCCGGGCCGAGCTCATGGGGAGCACCTTCACGATCACGAGCCTGGGGGCGCTCGGAGGACTGCTCGCGACGCCCATCCTCAATTACCCGGAGGTCGCGATCCTCGGGGTGCACAAGATCCAACGGCGTCCGGTCTACCGTTCGGACGGGTCGCTCGGTCCTGCCGACATGATGAACCTCTCCATCTCGCTCGACCACCGGGTGGTGGACGGGTTCGAGGGGGCCCAGTTCGTGGCGAAGGTCAAGTCGTATCTCGAAGACCCTCACCAGCTCTTCGCCGAGCTCGCATGACCTCCGCGAGCCCGGTCGAACCCCTACCCTACGAGGCGGCCGCCGTCGAGGAAGCTCTCGGGCCCGGTTGGTCGGAGCTGCTCCGGTCAGCGTACCGTTGGATGATCCTCGGGCGGACGCTCGACGCCCATCTAGAGACCCTCCAGCGCGAGGGTCGGGTCGACTTCTTGGGGGCGGCGCCCGGACACGAAGCCGTCAACGTCGCGGCCGGGCTCGCTTCCGCCCGGGAGGACTGGGTCTTTCCGGGACTGAGAGAGCAGCTCGTGGCCCTGGTGCGGGGGCATCCTCTTCCGACGTACGTCCACCACCTGTTCGCGGACGCGAAGGACCCTGCGGTCGGCCGGAACGTCCCCGGCCATCCGACCGCCCGCGAGGTCCACTATGTCTCGATGTCCTCGGTGATCGGGACGCAACTGACCCAGGCGGTGGGCCTCGCGTACGCCCAGAAGCTGCGGGCGGAGGCGGCCGCGACGCTCGTCTTCTTCGGCGACGGGGCGACCAGCTCGAACGACTTCCATGCCGGTCTCAACTTCGCGGGGGTCTTCCACCTGCCCGTCGTTTTCTGCTGTGTGAACAACCAATGGGCCATCTCGGTCCCGGTCTCACGGCAGACCGCCGCCGCTTCGCTCGCCTCGAAGGGGGCCGCGTATGGGCTCCCCGGCCGACAGGTCGACGGGACCGACTTCGTCGCGAGCTTCCGAGCGCTCGCCACCGCCCTGAAGCAGGCACGATCCGGAGAGGGACCCGTTCTCCTCGAGTTCGTTCTGTACCGGATGACTCCCCGCTCCGAGATCGAAGACGTCGGTCGCTACCAGCCCGCCGACTGGATGACCCGGGCCGCGCGACTCGACCCGGTGAACCGGCTCCTTTCGTGGCTGCAGTCCCACGGTCAGTTGACCGAAGGGGAGCGGTCCCAGTGGGAGGCGGACGCCGAGCGGGAGGTGCGGGCGGCGATTGAACTCGCCGAAGGCACCCCGCCACCCCCCGCGGAATCGGCCACCGAAGACGTCTATGCCTCACGGCCGTACGCCCCCCCAGGATCGGGAGGCTGACCGGGGAACACATGGCGGGAACCTACTCTCGGTCGACGGACGTACTCGTTGTCGGTGGCGGTCCGGGCGGGTATATGGCAGCGATTCGGCTCGGCCAGCTCGGCCGAAAGGCGCTGGTCGTCGAACGGCAGGAGCTGGGCGGGGAGTGCCTCAACCGCGGCTGCATCCCCTCGAAAGCGCTGATCCACGTCTCCCTCCTCTACCACTCCCTGCGGACCGAGGGCCCGGAGGTCGGCGTCACCGCCACGGACCCGAGGTTCGACCTCACCCAGGCGATGCGCTGGAAGGAGGAGGTAGTCTCGAAGGAGAGGCAGGGCGTGGCCTCCCTGCTCAAGTCCGCCGGAGCGTCGGTTCTCGTGGGGACGGCCAAGTTCACGGGCCCGAAGTCCGCGGACGTCACGGCCCCCGACGGGGGCCACGAGCGCATCGACTTCGAGCAGGCGATCGTCGCGACCGGAGCGCTCCACACCACGATCCCGGGGTTCGAGATCGACGGGGAGCGGGTCGTGAACGCGTGGGACCTGCTGTCGCTGAAGACCCTGCCTCGGTCGATGATGATCCTCGGGGGCGGGGTTTCGGGATGCGAGCTCGGAGAGTTCCTGGCACGGGTGGGCGTCGAGGTCACGATCGTCGAGATGATGTCCCAGCTCCTGCCGGGCCTGGAGCCCGACCTGGCCCGGGAACTGACGGGCACTCTGGAAAAACTCGGGATCCGGGTGCGAGTCGGGACGCGAGCGCTGTCCTTGCGACGGGAGCCTCAGAGCCTCACCATGACCGTGGAGGGAGGGGCGGGACGAGAGGAGCTCTCGGCCGAGCGCCTCTTCGTCACGGTCGGTAAGCGCCCCCGGACCCAGGAGCTCGGGCTCGAAGAGGCCGGCGTGACGTTCGACCCCAAGACCGGGTTCATCGCCGTCGACGACCAGATGCGCACGAACCAGTCCCACATCTTCGCGGTCGGGGACGTTGCGCGTCCTCCGATGCTCGCCCATAAGGCGTACCGGGAGGGGGTCGTGGCCGCCGAGGCCGCCGCGGGCCTGCCCACCCGGTTCCAGTTCCAGGCGATGCCGTCCGTCGTGTTCACCACCCCCGAGCTCGCGACGGTCGGTCTGTCGAAGACGGAGGCCGAGGCCCGCGGATACTCGGCCCGCGAAGCGCGGTTCCCGTACGTCGCCCTGGGGCGGGCCGTGGCCAACCACGCGGTCCAAGGCTGGGTCAAGGTCGTCGGCGACGACAAGAGCGGCCTCGTTCTCGGGGTCCATGCGGCCGGGATGGACGTCGGGGAGTTCATCGCCGAGGCCGCCCACGCGATCGAGATGGGAGCGACGGTCCGGGACGTCGCGATGACGATCCACCCTCACCCGACCTTCTCCGAGACGTTGCAGGAGGCGGCGCTCGTGTGGCTCGGGGAGCCGATGCACGTCGCGCGCCGGAGGTCCGATGCCGGCGGTCGTTGAGTGGGGCCGGCGGGACTACTCGGAGGCGCTCGATGCGATGCGCTCTATGGTCCGGGCTCGACGCGAGGGCACGGTCCCCGATACGCTGATCCTCGTGGAGCATCCGCCGGTGGTCACCGTCGGCGTCGAGGGCGACGACGGCTCGGCAGCCACCGCGGGCCTTCCCACCGTGAACGTCGAGCGCGGAGGGCGGGCGACCTACCACGGTCCGGGCCAGCTCGTGGGGTATCCCATCGTCGACCTCGAGCCTCGCGGACGGGACGTTCGACGGTTCGTGCACGACGTCGAGGAGGTCGTTGTCCGGTCGCTCGCTCCGTTCGGTGTCACCGCTGGCCACGTCAGCGGCCGGCGGGGGGTCTGGGTCGCCGGCGAGAGGAAGGTCGCCTCGATCGGGATCGCGGTGGACCACTGGGTGACGTTCCACGGCTTCGCGCTCAACGTCGACCCCGACCTCGAGGCGTTCGAACGGTTCCGTCCGTGCGGGTTCTCGG
>Ga0187889_10000842_pt1 | contig 35307 bp, 28 predicted proteins | sample June2016WEW_7_10_2_FD_132992 | JGI IMG/M metagenome (GOLD analysis project Ga0187889, IMG submission 132992) | Peatland microbial communities from SPRUCE experiment site at the Marcell Experimental Forest, Minnesota, USA - June2016WEW_7_100 | ecosystem: Environmental > Terrestrial > Soil >... | reverse complement strand
CGCGACGGTGGCCGTGAAGATCGCCGACGTTCTCCCCCAGTACCCGGAGGAGATCCGCCTCCTCTTCTCGAAGGAGCGGGTCGCGCTCGACGAAGCGCAGGTCGCCCGGCTCCTCGAGATCGTGGCACAGCACCGATGAGCGGGGGGGATCCGGTGTGGAGAATTACGCCATCATTCTCGATTACCTGCCGAACGGTCGGCAGACGGAGCGGGGGTTCCACCGCGAACCCCTCGCGCTCGCCATCGGCGAAGACGAGCTGAAACTCTTCGAGCTCGTGCCGCGCCCGACGGTGCCCCTGACGCCGGGGACGAGGGTCCCGCTCGGTCCGGTCGGGGCGACCCCTTCCCCGATCGACCACGTCCGGCGCCGGGTCAGCTACGACGAGCTCACCGTCTCGGCCCGAACGGAGCTCACCCCCGCCCTCGAATCGATCGTCCGGCGGAACGCCCCGCGGTACCTACGGTTCTTCAACGAAGCCCCGGCGGTCTCGCGCCGGTTCCACCTCCTCGAGCTCTTGCCGGGGATCGGCAAGAAGACGATGCAGCAGATCGTGGACGAGCGCAAGCGGGCCCCGTTCGCGAGCTTCGAAGAGATCGAGGTCCGGGTCCATCTCAAGAGCCCCGAGCGGCTCATCGTCGGCCGGATCGAGCAGGAACTGAGCGGTGTCGAGGACAAGTACCGCCTCTTCGTCGCGCCGTAGCGCAACGACCAACGGCACCGTTCCCGCGGTGCCCGAGCGACCGGACGAGGTCCGCGCCGCGCTCGATTCGCTCGGCGTGCGACCGTCCAAGGAGTGGGGCCAGTCGTTCCTCACGGACCCGTTCGTCGCCGACGCGGAGGCCGCGCTGGTCGAGCTGCCTCCCGGGCGTCCTGTGGTCGAGATCGGAGGCGGGCTCGGGGTCCTGACGGCAGCTCTGCTGCGCCGCGGGGTCGGTCCGCTCACCGTGATCGAACGCGACCGCCGGCTGGCGCGCTTCCTCACGACCACCTTCGGCGACCGGATCCGGGTCGTGACGGGGGACGCCCTCACGGTGACGCTCCCCCTGGCGGACGCGGTGATCGGCAACCTTCCGTACTCGGTGGCGACACCGCTCTTGCTTCGGCTGTTCGCCGCCCGGACCCCGCGGGTCGTCTTTCTCGTCCAACGGGAGGTCGCCGAGCGCCTCGCGGCGGACCCCGGTTCGAAGAAGTACGGGCGCCTCTCGATCATCGCGCAGCTCTACGGCTCGGTCGAACTGTTCCGGACCGTGAACTCCGCCGCGTTCACGCCGCAACCCGAGGTCGAGAGCCGGATCGGGGTCCACGTCACCCGGCGCGACCCCCTCCCGGTGCCGTCCGTTCCGGAGTTCGAGGAGATCCTTCGACGGCTCTTCTCCTCGCGTCGAAAGCAGCTTTCGAACCTTCTTCCCCGGTTGACCTCGACCCGGGAAGGCGCAGACGAGCTCGCCCGTGAGGCCGGTTGGTCGGCCGATTGGGGCCATCGTCGGCCGGAAGAGCTTCCGCCGAGCGACTACTTCGCGCTCGCCCGGGTCCTCGTCGGCAAGGTCGGACCCGGCGCGAAGAGCTAGGGCTCAACCTCCCACGGGCGCCCGCTCGGACCCGGTCGCAGCGATTTCGGGGGAGGGCGTTTCAAAACCCCTCCCGTGGACCTTTTGGGCTCCGGTAGCTGGCCTCCCCAATGACCCCCGCCCGCACGAAACCCGTTCCGAAGACGCGGACCAAGACCCCGAGCACGGCCATGTCCTGGCTGTTGGAGGGGAACCAGCCCTCGGTGCGGTACCGAACGTTGACCGAGCTTCTCGGTCGGAAGGAGAACGACCCCGAGGTCCGGGACGCCAAGAGGGCAATCCTGGAACGAGGATGGGCCGCGGAGATCCTCTCGCAGCGCCGCCTCGGCGGTGGCTGGAACGACGGCGATTCCCAGTACCGACCGAAGTACCTCTCCACCAACTGGATGATGCTGGTCCTCTCCGACCTCGGCCTGACGCGCGCGGTCCCCGAGGTCCGCGAGGCCTGCGAGTTCTGGATGGACGGGTTCGCCGCGACGGGTGGAGGGCTCGGTGGCAGCTCGAAGGGGACCCCCCACTACTGCGTGGCGGCCAACCAGGCTCGGGCCCTGATCCGGTTCGGGTACGAGGACGACCCGCGGGTCCGACGTACCCTCGATTGGTTGGTCGAGACCGCCGACCCCAAGGGGGGCTGGTCGTGCTTCGGGTCCGGAAGGAACCTCGATTCCTGGGAGGCATTGAGCGTCTTCGCGGCCTTCCCCCGGTCCAAGTGGAGCGGGAGCATGAAGACCTGCGTGGAGAAAGGGGCCGAGTTCTTCCTCGAGCGGGAACTCCACCGTCAGGGGGACCGGTACGAACCGTGGTATCGGTTCCACTACCCGCCACACTACTACTACGACCTCTTGGTCGGTCTCGACTTCATGACCGCTCTGGGCTACGCGGGCGACCGTCGGATGGACTACGCGGTGGCGTTCCTTCGCTCGCGCCAGCTCCCCGATGGGAGGTGGAACCTCGACGCGGTCCACCCGGACCTCGAGGGCGCGGCGGCGCGGTGGTACGCGTCGCACCCGAAGCACCGCCCCACCCCCTTCGCTATCGAGAAGGTCGGCCAACCGAGCAAGATGATCACGCTCGCCGCCCTGCGGGTCCTCGACGCCGTGGACCGGGCTTCGTCGTCCGGGGGTCGTCGGCCGTGACGACCGACCTGTGGACCGCTGTGGACGCCTATCTCGAGGAGAAGCTGCTCCCCGCGGACCCGGTCCTGGAGGAGGCCCTCCGGTCGAGCGCGGCCGCCGGCCTTCCGAACATCCAGGTCTCCCCGACCCAGGGAAAGCTCCTCTATCTACTCGCCAAGGCGCTAGGGGCCCGCAGGGTCCTCGAGATCGGTGCCTTGGGCGGGTACAGCACGATCTGGCTCGCCCGGGCGCTCCCGAAGGACGGGCGCCTCGTGACCCTCGAGGTCGAGGCAAAGCACGCCGAGGTCGCTTCTGCGAACATCGCGCGGGCGGGCCTTCAGGACCGCGTGGAGATACGGCTCGGTCGGGCGCTCGAGACCCTCCCGAAGATCCTCGCCGAGAAGCGGGGGCCGTTCGACCTCTTCTTCCTGGACGCGGACAAGGCGAACACGCGGGCGTACTTCGAGTGGACGCTGAAGCTCTCCCGGCCCGGCTCGTTGATCGTCGTCGACAACGTGGTCCGGCGGGGAGAGCTCGCCGACGCATCCAGCCCGTCCCCGGACGTCCGGGGGATGCGCGAATTCCTGGACGCGCTCGCCTCCGATTCCCGCGTCAGCGCGACCGGCATCCAGACCGTGGGCCGCAAAGGATACGACGGATTCGTCCTGGCGCGGGTGACGGACCCGCGCGGAGCATAGATGACCGGTTCGGTTCCGCTTACCATGAAGACGAAGCGAAGTCGCACAGGACCCGCCCGGGCCACTGCGTGCGCGGAGTACTCCTTCCGGCAGCGGTTCCGCGTTCCCGCACCCTGGGCGTTCCGCTGGTGCATCGACTTCGTCCCACACGACTGGGCAACCGGGGGAGTCCACGGGTCGCGGAAGGTCCTCTGGCTCTCTCCTCGGACCGTCATCCTCGACGATACGTTCCCCGCCCCCGGTGGTCGCCGCGTTCGGAAGGTCAAGCTGGTCCAGATCTACCCCCGCGCCCGGTACTGGGTGAGCACCCACATCGTGGGGCCGAGCCATCACTCCCAGTTCCGATACACCGTCTCCGCCGTCGGGCCGAACGCCTCCGAACTGCTGTTCGAAGGTCGAGAGCTCCGGTGGCAGGGGCCGCGACTCGCGCCCGCCGCGGAGAGACGGTTGGCGAAGCGACTTCGGTCGGAGGACGCCGACCTCTGGAAGCGGTTCGCGACCGAGATCGAGCGCGAGTTCTCCGAGCGATAAGGTCCCGCCCAGGAAAGCGTCGGTCGGACCCGAACGTCGCTCCGGTTCACGTCGAGCTGGACCGGACCATGGTCATCGTCGAGGCCACACCCTTGAACCCGAGGCGCTCGAGCGCCACACCCACGGCGCCCGTAGGCTCCGCTACCACGGCGAGACAGGTCGCCGGGGCTCGAGGTCGGAGCCACTCGGTGCCCCGATCGAGGAGCGCCGCGGCCTCCTCCAGGGACGGGGGGGTCGAACCTACCAGGGGGAGGTAGACCGCCATCGGAGCCTCCCGAGTGGGGGCACAGGAGACGCGAAGGGCGAGGGGTGGACCGCTGAGCGTCCAAAGGACCCACGTCTGTTTGCGGCTCCGGAAAGAGCCCGCCAGGACCTCGTTGTGGGACAGCCTTCGCCGAGTGGAGGGCAGGGCCGCGCGATAATCCGCGGCCCGACCTTCATCCAGTTTGGGAGCGATTTCGTTGAGCTCCTCCCTCGTCGCCGGACGCGTCCTCGGCGGGAGCGGGGTCATGGTCGGTGGGACTCCGGTGCGCACGTACCACGTGAACCGGGCGACATCCCGATATCCGGCGTGACGGTAGACCCGGATGGCCGTGTCGTTGTCGCTATCGACGTCGAGGACGAGCCACTCCTGATGCCGACGAGCCGCATCCTTCTTTAGGAGAGTGAGGAGCTGGGAGGCGATCCCCCGCCCTCGGTACCCCGCGTCGGTCGCCATTCCGGCGACGTAGGCGGCGTTCGGTAGCCGGAGCAGGGTCCCGGTCCCCACGACCCGGTTCCCGTCGACCGCGACGAAGATCTGGGCGAAAGGGCGACCCACCAGCTGGGAGAACCTGAGGAGCGTCCAGATCGACCTTCGGGAAAGCGAGCGGACCATCTTCTCGGCGCCCCGGTCGAGGCCGGTCGAGCGCTCGAGCTTCCCGATCCCTTGGAGCACGACCGTGAGGTAGCTCGGGACGTCCGACCGGCGGAGGAGACGGTACTCAAGGGATCCCGCGACCTCCGTCATCCTATCCCGTCCCGTGTCCGGCCGTTCCCCCCATTGTAGGGAGCATGTAAGCGGTGGGGTCCGGGGTCACGGGCGACCGACCCTCTTCTCGGGCTCGACCCTCGAGTGGACGGTCCCTCCGAGCCACGCCACCGCGACGATGATGAGACCTCCCCCTACGTACTGGAGGCTCGAGAGCGCGACGCCGAGGATCAAGAGCCCGGCCGTGGCCGCGACGATCGGCTCGAACGAGCCGGCGACCCCGGCCTCGGTGGCGGTCAGCTTCCTAAGACCGTAGACGAACAGCGTGAAGGCGAGCAGGGTCCCCGCCACGACCACGAAGAGGACCAGCCCTGTGAGGAGCGCCGCGCTCGCGAGCGTTGCGGGCCAGTGGTACTGTATCAGGGTCCAGGCGCCGATCGGGGCCGTGACGAGCCCTCCGAGAAGGAACCCCCACGTCGTCACCCACTGCGCGCTCTGGGTCTGGACGAACCGACGGGTGGCGAGGGTATAGTACGCCCCCGCGACCGCCGAGAGAAGACCGAACGCGAGACCCAGCGGCGTGATGAGGATGGAGAACCCGTGGGGAGAGACGGTCCCGACCAACAACATCGTCCCGGCCGCCGCGAGCGCGAGCAGGGCGGCCCACCGGGCCGACCATCGGATCGCTCCGGACGCCAGCTCGTAGCCGGCGACCATCGGCAGGAAGAGGAACTGAAGCAGGGTCGCTGTCGTCACGTTGGAGTAGAAGAGCGCCTCGAGGTACGTGACCTGGGAGCCGACGAGGCCCAGGATTGCCATCGAGGCGAACGAGGCGGTCCACGGACGGGGCCACTTCGGTCGGGCCACCGCCAGGAGAAGGCAGGCCGCACCGAGCATGCGGATGGTCGTGAGCCCCCAGACCGGGAACAGGTACCCCTGAAGAATCACCTGGGCGGCCGTTCCAGAGAGGCCCCAGAGCGCCGACCCTGTGACCGCTGCGAGGAGCGCCAACCGAACTTCACGCATGGAGTGGCCCACTATCGACCCGTCCCGGATGAGGGGAAGGGGATGGATTTTACCTCAAACCGGTTCCCGAGACGGAGCGCATTCCCCCGGTGCGGCGCCTGGACCGGCACGAGCCACGCCGCGCGCTTGCGGGTTAGTTGCATTTATATAGAAGAGCAATTCTGCCAAACTCGGTGGAAGCATGCTTCAGGGAACTCCGATTCTCGTCCTGAGAGAAGGGACCGAGCGCGAGCAGGGAAAGAGCGCGACCGCGAACAACATCGCCGCCGCCCGGGCCGTCGCCGACACGGTACGAACGACCCTAGGTCCCCGGGGCATGGACAAGATGCTCGTCGACGGGATGGGCGATATCACGATCACGAACGACGGCGTCACGATCCTGAAGGAGGTCGACGTCGAGCACCCGGCCGCCAAGATGCTGGTCGAGGTCGCTAAGACCCAGGACCAGCAGTGCGGCGACGGGACGACCACGGCGGTCGTGCTCGCCGGGGAGCTCCTCAAGCCCTCGGAATACCTCCTCGAGCAGAACGTTCACCCGACCGTCATCACCCGCGGCTTCCAGCTCGCGGTGCAGGAGGCAAAACGCCTTCTCGAGACCGAGATCGGAACGACCATTAAGACCAGCGACGAATCGATCCTCATCGACTGCGCCGCGACCGCGATGGGCTCGAAGGGCGTCTATGGCTCCCGCTCCGAGCTCGCGAAGATCGCCGTCCTCGCGGTCCAGAGGATCGCCGAGACCCGCGGCGGCAAGACCGTCTGCGACGTCGACCAGATCAAGGTCGAGAAGCGCCACGGGGGCACGATCTCGGACACGGAGCTCATCCAGGGGATCATCCTCGACAAGGAGCGCGGACACCCGCGCATGCCCTCGGAAGTGACGAACGCGAAGATCGCCCTTCTCAACTCCGCCCTCGAGATCAAGAAGACCGAGATCGAGAGCAAGATCAACATCAAGAACCCGAACCAGATCCAGAGCTTCCTCGAGGAAGAGGACCGGACGTTCCACAAGATGGTCGACGCCATCAAGGCGCTCGGCGCGAACGTGGTTGTCTGCCAGAAGGGGATCGACGACGTCGTCCTCCACTACCTAGCGAAGCAGGGCATCTACGCCGTGAAGCAGGTCAAGGAGTCGGACCTTCAGAAGCTCGCCCGCGCGACCGGCGGAAAGATCGTGACCGGGATCAAGGAGCTCACCAGCGCGGACCTCGGCTCGGCCGCTAAGGTCGATGAGCACAAGGTCGGTGACGACAAGATGACGTTCGTCACCGGTTGCGCCAATCCCCGATCCGTCTCGATCCTCATCCGGGGCGGCACCGAACACGTCACGCAGGAGGTCGAGCGCTCGCTCCACGACGCGCTCAAGGTCGTCTCGAGCGTCATCGAGGACGGGGTCGTCTGCCCCGGCGGTGGCGCGACCGAGATCGACCTCGCGGTGAAGCTGCGCAAGTGGGCCGGTACAGTTGGCGGCCGCGAGCAGCTCGCGGTCGAGGCGTTCGCTCAGGCGCTCGAATGCATCCCGTGGGCCCTCGCCGAGAACGGCGGGTACGACTCGATCAACACCCTCATCGACCTTCGCAGCGCCCACGACGGACCCAACGCGAACAAGAACGCCGGGATCAACCTCCAGGACGGGAAGTCGGCCGACATGTGGAAGCTCCACGTCATCGAGCCGCTCCGTGTCAAGAGCCAGGCGCTCAGCTCCGCAACGGAGGTCGCGACCATGATCCTGCGGATCGACGACATCATCGCGTCCAAGAAGGGCGGCGGCGGGGCTCCCGGCGGTCCGGGTGGCCACCAACACTAGGTAGGCCGGTCGAAGCTCGGCCCAACTCGTTCCACGGGCCGGACCCCCTTCGTGGGGCCCGGTCCGAAGCCTTCTTAACGCAAGGGCGGTAGGTCGCTCGCCATGCGGACCAAGCCGGTCGAGGGGGTGCTCCGCCTCGACGTGGTGGCCCTGGACCCCCGTCCGGCGGTCTACCTCGCCTACGACGGCCTCGCGGGCGTCAGCCAGCGCCCGATCCTCCGCGACCTCATCGAGGAGCTCGAGCGCAAGGGCCCCGAGGAGCTCGGGAAGTTCCTCGAGGCGCTGCGGCGCCGACAGTCCGGGATGGTCCATGTCTACTTCTCCGACTACGTGAGCTACGGGATCGGCGGCGGGGACGCGGCGGCCGAGTTCTTCCTCGGCACGTTCCTCCTCCTCCACGAACCGGCCCGCCCGGCGGGAAAGGACCCGGCGATCCCCGAGCACCTCGCGCTCTTCCGCCCCGGAGGCGTCGAGCGCCTCGCGGTCGAGCCCACGGCCCGATAGGGCCCCTTTCGACACGAACCATTTTCTGCCCGGTCACGTCTCGCCCGTCGTCGGATGGCCGAAGAGAACCGTCTCGAGCAGTACCGTAAGGCGAAGGTCGCCCGCTGGCGCGCGGAAGGTAAAGAACCCTATCCCTGGTCGTTCCCCGACCGCTCTCCTACCGAGCGGGTCCGCGAGGCGTGCCGGACCCTGAAGCCGGGCGAGGAGGCTCCCCCCGCCCCGCCCGTCCGTGTCGCGGGCCGGCTCATGGCGGTCCGCCAGCACGGCCGGACCGCGTTCGCCGACCTCGAGGACCTATCGGGGTCGCTCCAGCCCCTCCTGCGGGTCGACGAGCTCGGCGAGGGTCCGTACAATGGATGGCTCGCGGACCTCGACCCCGGGGACATCATCGGCGCCGAAGGGACCCCCATCGTCTCTCGCCGCGGCGAGCCCTCGCTCCTCGTCCGTTCCCTCACCTTGCTCGCGAAGGCGGTCCGACCGCCCCCCGAGAAGTTCCACGGGCTCCAGGACGTGGAGGAACGCCTGCGCCGACGCTATGTCGACCTCCTCTCCTCGTCGGAAGCGCGCGCCCGCTTCCGGACCCGCACGCTGCTCGTCCGGGAGATCCGCCGGTACTTTGACGACGCCGGCTTCCTCGAGGTCGAGACGCCGGTGCTCACGTCGGTCGCGGGCGGGGCCGCGGCCGCGCCGTTCGTCACCCGCTCGAACTACCTCGACGCCGAGCTCCGTCTTCGGATCTCGATCGAGCTTCCGCTCAAGCGACTGCTCGTCGGGGGGCTCGAGCGGGTCTACGAGCTCTCGAAGGCGTTCCGCAACGAGGACCTGGACAGCATCCACTCGCCGGAGTTCACCGAGTTCGAGGCGTACTGGGCCTACGCGGACTATCACGACATGCGCCACCTCATGGAGGGGCTCTTCGAGCGGCTCGCCCACCGCACCCTCGAGCTGTGTCCCGGCGACAGCGTGGTCGAAGCCGCCGCGAAGCGGTTCCTTCCTCCGTTCCCCACCGTCGATTTCGTGGACGCCCTCGAGGAACGGAGCGGCATCCCCGACCTGCTCTCCAAGAGTCGCGAAGAGCTGCGCGAGCTCGCCCGAGCCGTCGGCTCGACCGTCCCCGACAACTCCTCGAACGGGACGTTCCTCGACAAGCTCTTCGAGCACTACGTGGAGCCGACGTTCGACCGGGTGACCTTCGTGGTCGACTACCCGGCGGCGACCACTCCCCTCGCGAAGCGCCATCGCTCGAAGCCCGGACGGGTGGAGCGGTTCGAAGTGTTCCACCCGGGGTTCGAGCTCGCGAACGCCTACACCGAGCTCAACGACCCGGACGAACAGGAGGCCCGCTTCCGGTCCCAGCTCGGAGAACGGGGGGACGACCGATATGCGTTCGACGAGGACTACGTGAGCGCGCTCGGCTACGGGCTCCCGCCGTGCACCGGGGTCGGCTTCGGGGTCGACCGGGTCCTCATGGGGCTCCTCGGGATCCCGTCGATCAAAGAGGTCATTCTCTTTCCGCTGATCCGGTCCCGCTAGTTCTCCGACCCCATCGGAGTTATACCTAAAGCGAGCGGATGGAGATAGGATGGCGACCGCCTACCCCGCGAGCAGCTCGGTCCCGCTCGCGCTCGAGGGGATCTCGGTCGCCTACGGGGAGCGGCCGGCGGTCCAGCAGCTCTCCCTCACCGTGCAGCCGGGGGAGATCTACGGTCTCCTCGGGTCGAACGGCGCGGGAAAGACCAGCACGATCAAGGCGATCGTCGGGCTCGTGCGCCCGGTCGCCGGCGAGATCCGGGTCTTCGGGCTCGACGCGCTCCGCGATGGGCTCGCGACCAAGGCCCGGATCGGCTACGTTCCCGAGACCTCGATGCTCTACGAGGCGCTGACCCCCCGGGAGTTCCTCGAGTTCGTCGCGAGCGTGCGTCAGATGGACGCGGCGACGGCCACCCGGCGCATGCGCAGCTACGCGGAGGCGTTCCGGCTCGAGGCCGAGCTGGAGGAGCCGATCGCCACGCTCTCGAACGGCACCCGGCAGAAGGTACTGATCATCGCGGCGCTCCTGCACGCGCCGCCCCTGCTCGTTCTGGACGAACCGCTCAACAGTCTCGACCCGCGGTCGGTCCGGATCATGAAGGACGTGCTCCTGCGCTACGTCGCGAGCGGGGGCCGCGGCGTGCTGTTCTCGACCCACACGATGGAGGTCGCCGAGCAGCTCTGCCAGCGGGTCGGGATCCTCGACCGAGGGGTGCTCCGGGGGGAGGGGAGCCTCGCCGCGCTTCGGAGCGGGTCGCGGCGGGCGACGCCTCGCTCGAGGAGATCTTCCTGCGCCTCACGGAGGAGGATGTGGGGGTGCGGGCCGCGGTCGACTCCCTCGGCGACCCCTCGGTATGAGCTGGAGGGAGGCCCTCCGCCTGAGCAACGTCGCGTTCACCGAGCTCTCGCTGCAGGCGGTCTATGCGTTCCGGCAGGGGAACGTCCTGCCGCCGGGCCGCTCGAAGAACCTCGTAGCCCGCTCGCGGCGTCTCGTCGTCCAGAGCAAGGTCGTCATCAGCGCGGTGCTCGCGCTGTTGACCCTGGGCGCCGCCGCCATCCTTCACCTGAAGGCGCAGAGCCCCCAGATCTTCTCCAGCATTCCGGCAGGGCTCTTCCAGAGCGCCATCCTGACGGGGCTCCTCAGCCTCGACATCGCTCTCCTGTGGTGGACCGGGGTCCAGGTGATCCCCACGCTGATCTCCTCGGGCGTCCTCCCCGTGCTCGAACCGCTCCCGATCGACCCCCGGACCTTCCGACGGGTCGCGGGCATCCTGTACCTGCGCCTCTTCGACTTCCCCGCCCTCACGATCATCATCCTGACCCCCATCGCGGTCGGTATCGCCCTGGGGCCGCTCGCCGGGCTCGCGGCCCTGCCGGGCGCGGTCGTGGCGGTCATCTATGCGCTCGCCCTCTCGCTCCTGACCGGTCGGTTCTTCCTCCGCCGGGTCCAGTGTTCCCGTGGCGGTGGCGGCCGTACGGTCGTCCGCTGGGCGTACCTGGTCCTCTGGCTCGTCCCGGCGTTCGCCATGTTCGGTTTCATCACCGCGGCACCGGCGTTCTTCCGTGCCCTGGGCGGGCTCGCCGTCCAGGGTCCGTCCGTCGGCAGTGGACTGCTCGTCGCGGCGTTCCCGTTCTCGTTCGCGGCGCTACCGGCAATCGTGGCGGGCGGACCCTCGTCGGTCGCGATCCTCTCTCCCACCCTCGACCTGGTGCTCGGGGTGGCCGCCGCGGCGTACCTGGCGCTGGCCGCCTGGTCGGTCGTCTGGCTGTCCCGTTCGGTCCGGACCCTTCTGTTCCTGCCGGTCCTCACCTCGGTGAGCCCCCCGGCAGCCACGTTCTCCCTTCGGCCGATGAGCCGCGCCCGGGCGGTGCTGGTGAAGGACCTTCGCATCGCCAGCCGGACCCCGGGCTACGCGTTCCTGATCCTCCTGCCGATCCTGGACGCCGGGGCGCTCGGGTTGCTCACGTACGCGACCCCGGCACAGAACCCGGTCGCCGCCTCGCTCGCCCTCGGCGCCGTCACCACCGCCGCGCTCCTCGCAACCTTCTTTGGCCCGGCGTTCTTCGCCATCGAAGTGATCGCGTATTCCTACGGTCGGAGCCTCCCGCTCTCCAACCGGTCGGTCATCCTCGGGAAGGTGGCGCTGATCGGTTCCATGTACCTCATCGCGGCGGCCCTCATCGTGGGGCTCACGCTCCTGCGCTTCTTCGAGCCGTTCACCTTCGTCGCGTTCGTCCTCGTGGAGCTGCCGGCGGTGCTCGGCGCGGCGCTCTTCGAGCTCGGGCTCCTCTTCCGCTGGGCCCGACGCCGCGGCCTCGCGATCACGAACCTGTACGCCGGGGCATGGGTCGCGGTCCTCGTCTCCGTCCCCGGGCTCATCATGGCCGGGCTTCCCCCTCTCCTCTTTGACCTGGCCCGGTCGTCGGGTGTCGGCTTCGGCCTGGAGGTCATGACGCTCGTGGCGGTCGTGGAGCTCGCGATCTCGATGCCGGTCGCCTTTGGGAGGGGAGCCTCCTGAGCGCGCCGACGCTGCCCCCGCGCTTCGACCCGAAGGAGATCGAGGCGCGTTGGCAGAAGGAGTGGGACGAACGGGAGGTCGCTCGCGGTCCCGAGCGGCCCAAGGGCCCGACCTACTCGATCGTCCTTCCCCCGCCCAACGTCACCGGCGCTCTCACCATCGGTCACATGCTGGGCGACACGGTGATGGACATCCTGATCCGCCACCATCGGATGCGCGGCGACGCCACGCTCTGGGTCCCGGGCCTCGACCACGCCGGTCTCGCGACCCAGGTGGAGGTGCGCCGTCGCCTGCAGAAGCAGGGGGTCCGGTTCGAGGAGCTCCCGCGCGAGCAGGCCCTCCACGAAATCGGGCTCTGGAAGGAAGAGCACGAGAACCGGATCCGGGAGTAGACCCGCGCCGGCGGCTTCTCCATCGACTGGACCCGCTATCGGTACACCATGGACGCGGGGAGCGTCCGCGCGACCCGCGAGGTGTTCGTCCGCCTCCACACGGACGGCCTCGTCTACCGCGGCGAACGCATGGTCAACTGGGACCCGAAGCTCCGAACGGCCATCAGCGACCTCGAGGTCGTCCGAACCGAGGAGGACGGGTCGCTTGACTACCTACGCTACCTCTGGGCCGACGGCAGCCCCGGTGGGCTCGAGGTCGCGACGGTCCGGGTGGAGACGATCTTCGGCGATGTGGCGGTCGCCGTCCACCCGGACGACGAGCGGTATCGCTCCTTGATCGGCCGGGAGGTCATCGTCCCGCTCACCGACCGCAAGGTCCCGATCATCACGGACAGCGCGATCGACCCCGCGTTCGGCGCCGGCGCTCTCAAGGTGACCCCCCGACACGACCTCGTCGATTACGAGGTCTTCCTCCGGCATCCGGGCCTCTCGATGCCCCCCGACATCCTGGACGAGTCGGGTCGGCTCGCGGGCGATTGGGTCCCCGCCGAGTACCGGGGCATGGACCGGGACGACGCCCGCGCGAAGGTGCTGGAGGCGCTCGAACGGGCCGGCCTCCTGCTCCGACGCCAGCCGTACCGTCACTCCGTCGCGCGGTCCGAGCGGTCCGAGGCCGTGATCGAACCGCGGCTCTCCGTCCAGTGGTTCGTCCGGATGCGGTCCCTGGCCGCGCCTGTGGTGGAGGCGGTCCGGCGGGGCGAGATCCACATCCACCCGGCCCGCTGGGAGCGCTCCTTCTACCGCTGGATGGAGGAGATCCAGGACTGGTGCATCTCCCGGCAGCTCCTGTGGGGGCACGCCATCCCCGTGTACCACTGTCGGGCGTGCCAACGCGAGATCGTAGCGGTGGACGCTCCGAGCGTGTGCGACCGGTGCGGTTCCTTGAACCTGTCGGCGGACCCGGACGTGCTCGACACGTGGTTCACGTCGTGGCTCTGGCCGTTCCTCGCCCTCGGCTGGCCCGAGCGGACCGCCGACCTCGACCACTACTACCCGACGAACGTCCTCGTCACCGGCCGGGACATCATGTTCTTCTGGGTCGCCCGGATGATGATGGCCGGCTACTACTTCCGCAACGCCCGGCCGTTCTCGGACGTCTACTTCACCGGCATGATCCGGGACGAACAGGGTCGACGCATGTCGAAGCACCTCGGGAACTCCCCCGACCCGCTCGACCTCGTTCGCGAGCGCGGCGCGGACGCGCTCCGCTTCGCGCTCGTCTTCCCGAACCCGACCGACGAGGACGGCCCGTTCGGCTCCGCCGCCCTGGACGGAGGGCGGAACTTCCTCACGAAGGTCTGGAACCTCGTTCGGTTCAGCTTGGCGTTCGTCCCCCCGGGGACGCTCCCCCCGGCGGGCCCGCCGACCCTGTCCGCCTCGAGCGCGCTCGAGAACCGCTGGGTGCTCTCCCGGTACCGCCACGCCGTGGAGGAGGTCGACCGCGCGCTCGCGGAGTTCCGACCCACGCAGGCCGCCACGGCGCTCTACGACTTCCTCTGGCACGACCTCGCGGACCGCTACGTGGAGATCGCGAAGGAGGCGCTCCTCGGCCGCCGCGGAGAGCCCGCCCAGCGGGAGGCCCGCGCCACGCTCCTCTTCGTCGTGGAACGCTCGCTCCGCCTCCTCCACCCGTTCGTTCCCCACGTCACCGAGGAGCTCTGGCACGCCCTTCCGCACCCGGACGCCCTTCTCGCGACCTCCGCCTGGCCTCGCGCGGACGAGGCCCCCTCCGACCCGGTCGCCGAGCTCGAGATGGAACCCGTCCTGGAGACCGTCCGCCTCCTCCGAAACCTGCGTTCCGAGGAGAAGGTCCTGCTCGAGGCGACCCCGAAGGCCTGGGTCCGCCCGAACGGCCCCGAGGCCGCGAGGATCCTCGCCGCCGAGCGGGGCACGGTGGAACGCCTCGTCCGCCTCCGGTCGCTCGAGCTCCTCGGTGAAGCGGAACAGGTTCCGGCCGGGACGGGACGCCGGGTCGCGGCGTTCGGGGAATGCTTCCTCGAACGACCGGTCGCTTCGGGAGCCACGGCGGTGGCTCTCCTCAAGGAGCGGGAGAAGCTCCACGCTCTTCTCGAGAAGACCCGGGCCCGCCTCGCCGACCCCGGGTTCCGGGACCGGGCGCCGCCCGAGGTCGTTCGGGAAGCCGAGGGCAAGGCGACGGAGCTCGCGGAGCGGGTCCGGCGTATCGACGAGCATTTGAAGGAGGACGGTGCGTCGTCCGGGACACCTCCATGAAGCCTCCCTCGCGCCCGTCGAAGGCGAGCCCGAAGAAGAAGCGCTCCGCCGTCGGTCCGAAGTCCCCGTTGCCCGTCAAGATCGAGATGGTCAAGCTCTCCGGCGGGGCCCGGCCCCATCCGGCGCTCGGCCTTGGCCTGTGGGCGTCCGGCCGCTGGACCAACGAGGACGAGGCGCGCACGAAGGCGACCATCGGACGCGCGTACGAGCGCGGGATGCGATGGTTCGACACCGCCGAGGTCTACGGGAACGGCCGCTCCGAACGCGTGCTCGGGGAGGTGCTCGCGCGGGCCCCGGGCACCGCTCCGGATGCCTACGTGGTCACCAAGGTCTCCTGGGAACACCTTCGAGCGAACCAGGTGCGGGCAAGCCTGATCGGCAGCCTGGAGAGGTTGGCCCGACGCTCGGCCGACCTCTACCTTGTCCACGCCCCCGACGCCCACGTCCCCCTGTCCGAGACGATGGGCGCCCTCGAGGCGCTCTGGAAGGAAGGGAAGGTGGGCGCGATCGGCGTTTCCAACTTCTCGGTCGAGGAGCTCGAGGAGGCCGCTCGGCACCTTTCCGAGGCGAAGATCGTGGTGAACCAGCTTCGCTACAACCTGTTCCTTCGGGATGACGTGGACCCCGTGCGGGAGTACTGCCGGGCGCACAACATCCTCATCGAGGCGTACACCCCGCTCGCCCGGGGCCTCCTGCACGGACGCTACCTGGACGGCACGAAGGTCCCGAAGGAGGTGCGCCAGTTCGCGAACCGACTGTTCGAGCCCGACATGCTCCCCCAGATCCTCGCACGGGGTCGCGCGCTCCGAGACCTCGCGAACGACGCGGGCGTTCCTCTTGCCTCGATCGGGCTCCACTGGCTGCGGAAGATGGGCACCGTCCCGGTCTTCGGCGCGAGCCGGCCGGAGCAAATCGATTCCAACCTGGCCGCGTGGGCGGTCCGTCCTCCCGACCGCGTCCTCGATCGGGCCGACCGCATCGCGCGGGGGGATCGTGCTTAGGCTCGTCGCGCTCGACATGGACGGGACGCTCGTCGACGTGGCGAGCTCCTGGCGGGTCATCCACGACCATTTCGACGACCACAACGACGAGGGGCTTCGCCGCTTTCTCGCGAACCAGATCGACGACGAGGAGTTCATCCGCATGGACATCCGCGTCTGGTGGCGCCACGCCCCCCAGCTCACGGTCGACGACCTCGAGCGGATCCTGGCGCCGGTCCCGCTCATGCCCGGGGCCGCCGAGCTCATCGATGGTCTCCACGCCCTGGGCGCGCGCACGGCGATCGTGAGCGGGGGCCTCGACCTCCTCGCTCGGCGCGTCGCGCGAGAGCTCGGGATCGAGGTCGCGCTCGCGAACGGCGTCCGGGTCGACGCCGAGGGTCGTCTCACGGGCGAGGGGATCGTACGGGTCCCGATCCACGGGAAGGAGGGCGTTCTCGCCCAGCTCCAGCGTCAGCTCGAGGTTTCGCCTGACGAGACGGCGTCCGTTGGGAACTCCGAGATCGACGTAGGCCTCTTCCGCCGCAGCCGGGTCGGCGTCGCGTTCCGGCCCGAGGACGACACGGTTAGGAACGCCGCGACCGCGGTCGTCACCGAGCGGAACCTCGCCCTCGTCCTGGACGCGCTCGGCGAGTTCCGCCGGGCCTCCCCGTGACCGGATAGCCTTTTACCCCGCCTCTCGGTCCCCGGCCCCTCCGATGGAGTCGTATCAGGCCCTCCTCGCCCGCGCGCACGAGAAGCTCCCGCCCATCCGCACCGGCGGCGAGCGCTTCCAGGTCCCCGATCCGGACGTGATGACCGACGGGAAGAACACGGTCATCCGCAACCTCCAGGACATCACGGGGGTCCTTCGGCGCGAGCCCGCGCACGTCATCGGGTTCCTCGCGAAGGAGTTCGGCTGCCCGGGCGTCCTCGACCTTCCGCGCGGGGTCCTGAAGTCGCGCCTTACGAAGGACCAGATCGCCGGGCGGATGCGCGATTACACCGTGAAGTACGTGATCTGCTCGGAGTGCAAGCGGCCCGACACCCACCTCCAGAAGGAAGGTCGGTTCACGCTCCTCATCTGCGAGGCGTGCGGTGCCCAGCGCCCGGTCACCGTCCGCAAGGTGGTCACGCCCGAGAAGCCGAAGACGCCGGTCGTGGTCGGCGAGGTCTATCGCCTCACGATCGAGGACGTCGGCCGCCGCGGGGACGGCGTCGCGAAGAAGGAAGGGTTCGTGATCTTCGTGACGGGGGCGAACCAGCGCGGGACGACGGTCAACGCGAAGGTGACGAAGGTCCTCGGCAACAACGCGTACGCCGTCGTCGAACCGTAGCGGACCATGCGGAGCCTCCGCTGGATGGGCCTCCTCGGCCTCTACATAGGGGCCCAGATCGTCGGGCTCGCGCTCTCCGAACCGTTCCGGTCGGAGGGGTTCACCTCGTCGTCCAACCCCCAGAGCCCGACCGCGCCGCTCCTGATCATCGCGGTCATCATCATCGCGCCGCTCTTCATCCTCTTCTTCTCTCGACAGCGGGGCGGGCTACCCACCCTGCGCCACTTCATCCTGCTCGCGATCGCGGGCTCGCTCTACTTCACCCTCTACGCGACGTTCTCGATCTTCCCGCCGGGGGTCATCCTGCCGCCGCCCTACGCGGCCGAGTACGTCCTCGACCCCGCGCTCACCCTCGCCGCCATCGTGAGCGCCGGGCTCTACTTCGCGCTCCTGGTCGAGCCCCAGTGGTACGTCGTGGACCTCGCGGGGTTCCTCGCTGCGGGCTCGCTGATCGCGATCCTCGGGATCTCGTTCGGGATCCTGCCGGCGTTCATCCTGCTGCTGGCCCTGATGGTGTACGACGCGATCGCGGTCTATCGGACGAAGCACATGGTATCGCTCGCCGACGCGGTGGTCGACATGCACCTGCCCATCCTCATGGTCATGCCCGACTCCCCCGGGTACGACTACACGCGGGCGCCGACGCTCGCCGAGCAGCGGGGGCAGCCGACCGAGGAGCGCGCCGCGCTGTTCATGGGCCTCGGGGACGTGGTCATCCCCGGGACGCTCATCGTCTCCGCGTTCATCTGGCTCCCCACGACCCCCGTCTTCCTGACCGTGGGCGCGAACCTCTGGGGCGCGATTGGCGCCCTCGTCGGCTCCCTCGTAGGGTATGGGGTCCTGATGCGCCTCGTCCTCCGGGGGAACCCCCAGGCCGGGCTTCCGCTCCTCAACGGCGGCGCGCTCGTCGGCTACGCCGTGGTCTACGTCCTCCTGTTCCACTCGTTTACGCTCGGCCTGACCGGGGGGCTTTAACCCCCCGGGACTCCCCCGGGCCGTGCCGCGCAAGGTAGAGGACGTTCGGATCGACGACGCGCCGTCGCTCGACACGCTCATCCGTCGGCTCGAGGCCGGTGGGGGGTTCAGCGCCAAGGAGGTCGCCACGGGGGTCGACATCCTCGCCCGGATCCTCTCCGACCGCGACATGACCGTCTTCCTGTCGTTCCCCGCGGACATCGTCTCGACGGGCACGCGGGGGGTCCTGGCGACCCTCGTCCGGGAAGGGTACGTGGACGCGATCATCACCACGTGCGGAACGCTCGACCACGACCTGGCACGGTCGTTCCGCCCCTACTACCACGGGGACTGGGACCTGGACGACGCAGCTCTCCACCGCCGGCACGTATACCGGCTCGGGAACCTCATCATCCCGGAGGCGAACTACGGGACCATCATCGAGCGGAAGATGCGCGGGATCCTCGACCGTCTCTGGAAGGGCGGGACCCGGGCCCTCTCGACGCGGGCGCTCTCTGCCGCGATCGGGGAGGCGATCCCCGCGAAGGAGCGTTCGAGCATCCTGCGCGCGGCGTTCGAACGAAAGGTGCCGGTCATCGTCCCCGGGATCACGGACGGGGCTGTGGGCTCGCAGGTCTGGCTGTACTGGCAGGACCACCGTGGCCTCTCCTTCGACCTCCTCAGCGACGAGCAGCTCCTCTCCGACCTCGTCTTCGAGGCGAAGAGGGCCGGTGCGGTGATCCTGGGCGGCGGGATCTCGAAGCACCACACGATCTGGTGGAACCAGTTCCGCAGCGGCCTCGACGCGGCGCTCTACATCACCACCGCGGTCGAATGGGACGGGAGCCTCTCCGGCGCCCGGACCCGGGAAGCGGTCTCCTGGGGCAAGGTGAAGGCGACCGCCCGGCACACCAACGTGACGGGCGACGTGACCGTCCTCTTCCCCCTGATGGTGGGGGCAGCGCTCGAGCGGATCCGATAGACGCTCGCGGTCCCCCCTCGGTTATTGGCGGAAGGTCCGGGACGAACGACGGTGCTTTCGCAGCGTTCGTTCCATGACCTCGACCCCGATCCCCGGTCCCCGAGGCACGGCGAGGGTGCTCCCGGGTCCGAGGACGAACGGAGGGTCCGTGATGTCCTCGCGGTAGTAGCGGTCGCTCGCCGAGAGGTCGGACGACAAGACGAACGGGGGCGTGGAGGCGAGGGCGACGTTGTGCGCTCGGCCGACCCCGCTTTCGAGCATCCCTCCCACCCACGACGGCACCCCGTTGCGCGCCGCGTGGCGAGCGAGGGAGATCCCCACGCCTAGGCCGCCGACACGGGCGACCTTCACGTTGAGGCTCGTCACCGCCCGCGCGCCGAGGGCGTCCTCGAGCGACGGCCCGTCAACGATCGATTCGTCGAGGCAGACCCGAAACCGGGCGCCGCGGGCAAGCTCCGCGTGCGCGCGAACGGCCCGTTCCGCGAACGGCTGCTCGACCTGGGAGACCCCATACTTCTCCGCCCAAGCTCGGATCCGGTCGCCCGCCCCTATGGGATACGCCTGGTTTGCGTCGACCCACAGTTCCAGGTCCGGGTATTCTCGCCGAACGGCTCCCACGGGACGCGCGTCCCACCCGGGACGGACCTTGAGCTTGACCCGACCGTACCCGGCCTCGAGGTACCGTCCGACCCGGTCGACGAGCTTCGGAACGCTCGGCTGGATCCCGACGCTCACCCCGACCCGGATGCGACTCCGATGCCCGCCGAGGGCCTTCGAGAGGGAGCGGCCGAGCGTCCGGGCGCGCAGGTCCTGAAGAGCGATCTCGAGAGCCGCCTTCGCCATCCGATGACCCCGGAAGCGGCCGGCCGCCTGGGAGAACGCTTCGGGGGTGGGGTCGCGGAGCCGAAAGAGGAGCGGGATCAGGCGTTCTACGATCATCCATCGGGCGGTGGCCACGCTCTCCGACGAGTAGAGCGGGTCGACCGCGGCGGCGCACTCCCCCCAACCTACCTCCCCGTCCTTCGTCTCCGCTCGAACGAGCAGGAACCGACGCTGATGTTCGACACCGAAGCTCGTCTCGAACGGCTCTACGAGCGGCAGGTCGACCTCATCGAGGCGCACCGAAGCGAGGCGCATGGTGACCTTCCCGGGACTTCCCGCGCCTACATAAGTCGCGGACACGAGCCGGCCCCGAGAGAACCCTCGGCCGCGAGGCTTTATCTCCCGCGTTCTCGTCGGGCCGCTCCACCGTTGGGCCCGTAGCTCAGCTCGGTAGAGCAGGCGGCTCTTAACCGCAAGGTCAGGGGTTCGAATCCCCTCGGGCCCGCCCCCGCCTTCGTTGGTTCCAAGCATTGAAGAAGCGGGAGCCCGGTTCAGGGTCCGGGGAGACGGGGCTTGCTCGCACATCCCGGCGGAAATCCGCACGGACCGGCCCTCGACTCCCGGGAGCGGCGGCTGGTCTCCCTCGTCATCGGGTACACGCTCGCAGCCATTGCCATCACACTGGCGTGGGCCGAGGGCGCCGGGGTCACGACCTCTGAATCGAATTTCTACTCGGGCTCTCCGACCCCCTCCTCCGTAGGGTTGCTGTTCGTGGCGATTGGCCTTCTCGCCACGGGCGCCGACATCGTGACGGTCTTCGGTTCGATCTACGGGAATGAGACCGAGCCCGTCACCGAAACGACGTCCCTGGGACCGGCAGCTCCGGGCTGGCGGCTCGGCCAGCTCGCGGTGTTCTTTGCGGTCCTGGGGATCGGCCTACTGCTGATGGGCCTCTCCCTTCCCCTCGGACCTTGGGGCCTCAGCGCCGAGCCCTCCTACCTCTCCCCGGCCGTGCTCTTCGTTCCCGACACGCTGGATGGTGTCGGGTTAGGAGTTCTGGCGCTCGGGATTTCATTCTTCCTCCTGGAACGGAAGCGTCATCGACCCGAGTTCCGGGCATGGTGGCGCCGCACGGGCCGGTACGTGACCGTCGTGGGAGTCGCGATTATCGTGATCGTGGCCGCGCTGCTTCTGGTACCCGTTCGCCAATCGTTCTCCACCCAACTCGGTGCGGGAAGTGACTTCGGCGGACTGGCAGATGAGTCGTTCCCTGCGGGAATCTCGGTCTCGGGGTCATGGTCGGCCAACCCCGTGGGACCGGTCCACCTCACGATCCAGGACCCGTCGGGAATCGCCATCTACACGGCCAACGCTTCCTCCGGAACTTTCTCCTTCACGACCATGGGGACTCCCCCGGGGGCGTTCTACCTCTTCATACTCGATCACACCGCAACTCCCGAGACGGTCTCGGTGAGCGGGAACTATGTTGCGCCAATCTGGTGGTGGCCGCCGGGCGAACCGGGCGAGCCGACGGTAGTTGTGCATTAACCGGGGGCAGGTACGCCGGTCCGGGCGACGATCTCTCCCGGATGCTGCCACCAGTAGTACAGAATCACGCCGACCACGGCGGCTCGAAGGTAGATCGATAGGCCCATCATCCAGGACGTCACGTCGATCGTGAAACTGCCCCCTTCGAAGATCGTCACGACGTTCGGTCCCAGGAATCCCAGCTGCCCGGCGATCCAGGGGCCGAGCGGCTCGTGGAACCCGAACAAGAGGTTCCCCACGAAGTAGTACCCCACGTCGTTCATCAGGGAAACGAGCAGGCCGAGGCTCGTCGCGAGGGGCCACGATTGCCAGCCCTCGAAGACGATCAGGACCCCGAACGGGGCCATGTACGTGAGGATGAGCCAGACCCCGTAGGCCGGGACGCTCTTTCAGAACAGGTCGATCCAGTTGATGAGGATCAGGCCGTAGAACGCCGAGAAGAGGATTAGCTTCAGCAGGATGAACTGGCGTGGGTCGGTCGGATGGAGGCCCGCCACCACCGTCTCGATGCCGGTGACGAGCAGGATGATACCGACCAGGATCGCGAAGCTCTCGAGCGCTAACCCTTCGAACGCCACCGAGACCACCACTAGCAGGATGGTGAGCGCTCCGGTGCTGAGCAGGGAGCCGCGGAGCCACAAGGGTACAGAGACGCCACCGGCCTGGAAGATCCGGCCGAACCCCATCAGCACGAGCGCGATGGCGAGGACGAACGTTGCGGCCGTGGCGGCCAGGTTGGGGTCGAGGAGCGCGAACGCGGCGAGCGCGAGCGCGAGCAGGCCCACCCCGACGATCCCCCACGAACGAATGGCGCGCCACCAGAAGCGCGGCGCCCGGAGCTCGAACCAGTTCTCGGACAGTGCACGGCCTTCGGCGAGGATCGTCTGGGCCGAAATGAGGACGACCGCGGCGGTGAGCAAGAGGAGCAGACCGGTGAGCGTGGACTCCAGGGTGGCGAGGACGGCCACCGCGAACCCCACCGAGAACAGGCCCAGGAACACCTGGGTCGCTCGCCCGATCTTGACCCGACGGGCCGCCCGCCGTTCCGTCTCGGTACCGGACGGAGCCGAGCGAAGGTGGCGCGAAACCCAAGAGGACCGTCTTCCGGGCGGTCGGGACGTCTCGGGTCCCGGGACGGTGGCTCCCGGAGGGGTCTCTGGGTTCGAGGACACGGCCTACCCTCTCTGCGCTCCTTTTGGGACGTAATCGAAGAAGCGCTCGGTGATCCCCTCCGACGTCCATTCTGCGCGAAGCCGCGTCTTCTTCTCGGCCCGGCGCAGTTCGGAAAGGAGGTAGCGGTTCAGGTCGCGCGCGCTCGACCCCTCCATCTGGGCTTCGACCTGGAACTCCCCTTCCTTCTCGCCCGCGGTGACCGTCCCTTGGGTGATCAACCGTGCCAAGACGGGTCGGACCGCGGCGGGGGTATCGGTGCTGACCCGAGCCTTGAGCGAGTACCGCTTCTCGGTCATGGCACCCTCCGGAAGGAGAGGGCGTGAAAGGCCTTAGCCCTCTTCGAGCCACGCGGGCGTTCGAGCCGACCCCGCGGGACCGTGGCCTACCGGGGGAATCTACCGAGCGTCGAATCGGGTTGACCCCTGCGCCTTAGGCTCGGCTCCCGTCGTTCCCTCGACCGCTCATGGAAGTTCGTGGAGTGTGGAAAGGAGGGTCGGAGACCCGACTCGAGGACGGACGAGGTCACACGGTCACCGTGGACTTGCCGGTCGATGAGGGGGGCCAGAATGTGGGAACGTCCGCGCTCGAGCTCGGCGTGCTGTCACTGGCCGGTTGCATCACCACTATCTTCGGGCTGGTCGCGCAGAAACGAAGGCTGTCATTCAGTGCCCTTGCCATCTCGTTGACCGCCGACCGGCCTCGGGGCGCCCCAACCATCGAGAGGGTTCACGGAAGATTGGAGCTCGAGACCAAAGCCTCGAAGGAGGACGTGGAAACCGTCCTGCGTCTCACCTTGAAGACCTGCCCGATGGGGGTCATCTTCGAGCGGGCCCGAATCCCGGTCGAGGTGACAATCGCTATTTCCCCGACCTCGTCATAGACGACTCACCCTGACCCATGAAGGTCGAGATCTGGACGGACGTCATTTGTCCCTGGTGCTACATCGGTCGGAGGCGTTTCGAGAAGGCGTTGACCCAGTTCTCGGGTCGAGCGACCGTGGACGTGGTCTACCGCAGTTTCGAGCTCGACCCGAACGCGCCCGCCCGGTCCGAAATGAACGTGGTGGAGAGGCTCATGACGAAGTACGGGCTCTCTGCGGCCGAGGCTCGAGAAGCGAACCAGCGCGTCACGAAGATCGCCGCGGAGGAAGGGCTCGAGTTCCATCTCGACCGGGCTCGGCCGACCAACACGCTCGCCGCCCACCGCTTACTGCAGCTCGCCTCGGTACGGCGGGTCCGGCCCGCGGCGGAGGAGCGGTTCCAGATGGCCTACTTCACGGAGGGAGCCCCCCTCGCGGAGCCCGAAACCCTGCTCCGGCTGGCCACCGAGGCAGGGTTGAAGGAGGAGGACGCCCGCCACGTGCTGGCGGGACAGGCGTTCACGCTCCAGGTTCGGACGGACGAGAAGGAGGCAGCCGCCCTGGGAGCCCATGGTGTCCCCCTCTTCGCCTTCGACCGTCGTCAGATCGTCTCCGGAGCTCAGCCCACCGATTACCTTCTTCAGACCCTCGAATCAATTGCTAGCACCCCTTCCTGCTAGCGGCTTCGCCCACGACCGGATGCGGCCCCGGGACGTCTGGCCAGGTCCGTGTCGCAGACCCGTTTGCGTCGGTACGACCGCGCGCATAATGACCAAGTGACTCCTCCGGGTACCCGTGGAGCGGAACCTGGCGGTAAGGGAGTTCGGTCGCACAGGTCTCTCGATCACGCCGGTCGGCCTCGGAACCTGGGCGATTGGCGGCGGCGGATGGGCCTTCGGGTGGGGGCCCCAGGACGACGAGCGCTCGGTGAAAGCAATCCGGCGTGCGTGCGAACTGGGGATCGATTGGATCGACACGGCACCGGTGTACGGGTTGGGTCACGCGGAGGAGGTCGTCCGGAAAGGGGTGGCGGAGCTGTCACATCGTCCCAGGATCTTCACGAAGCTCTCCCTCCGATGGGGCGCCGACCGACAGATCTTCCACAGCCTCAAGGCCGACTCGGTCCGCGACTAGGTGAAGGCGAGTCGAAAGCGGCTCGGCGTCGATACGATTGACCTGGTCCAGGTCCACTGGCCCGACCCTGAGCCTGATATCGAGGAAGGGTGGCGCGCGCTCGCCGAGCTCAAGGACCAGGGCGTGGTGCGACACATCGGCGTCTCGAACTTCAACGTGGCCCAGATGGAACGGGCCGCCGCCATTGCGCCGGTAGAGACTTTGCAGCCCGAGTACTCGCTGGTCGAGCCCGCGGCCGAGAAAGAGATCCTACCGTATGCCCGGGCGCATCGGATCGGCGTCATCGCCTACGGGCCTATGGGTTACGGGTTGCTGACCGGCGCGATGACACCCGAACGGGTGGCCCGGATGCCCTCCGATGACTGGCGCCGCCGGAACGATGAGTTCAAGGAACCGCGGCTTTCCCGGCATCTCGCTCTCGCTCGCCTCCTCGCCGATATCGGAAAGCAGCACGGGGGACGGCCCCCGGCGGAGGTCGCGATCGCATGGGTGCTCGCGAACCCGGCCGTCACAGGCGCCATCGTCGGGGGTCGGTCGGCCGAGCAGGTGGAAGGGTTCGTCGGGGCGATGACCTTGCGTCTCGCCCCGGAGGACCTAGAGCGGATCCAAACCTTCCGAGCGGAGCACCCCTAGTCAGGGCGTCTCCGGGAACCGGCTCCGACGGGTCTTCCCGAGGGGGATCGTCACGAGGAGAAGTCGTCGTCCTCGGTCAGCGTCTCACCCTTGCGCCCGGTCGCTTTCTTCGTGGGCTTCTTCAGGATGTCGACGCTGATCCGGTCGAGCTCTCCCATGAGGACATCGATGTCCGGCTCTCCCTCGGGCATTCCGGGGACACCGGCGTCGACCGCCGGCCCACCCGCCATCGCGGGAGCCCCGACGGATGGCCCATGGCCGACCTCCTCGGTCGTCTCGAGATAGGCCGGCGCGGACGCAGCGGGACCTTCCCCAACCGAGGGAGCCGGACCTTCCTGCCACGCGTGCATCGGGGCCGCGGCTCCCCCAGCCGCGTGGGGCTTCCCACCCGCGTGAGGCCCCCCACCCACGTGGGGCCGGCCGCGGCGCAGGAGAACGAGGGCCGCGAGAAGGACCACGACGAGTACCACGATGACGATCCCGATGTAGTCCCAGGGTATCGAGGAGCCCGACGACGGCGTCGTCACGGTCACCGCCGCGGCCGCCGCGGACGTCTGTGTGACGGGCGACGACGCGCTGTCGGTCACCCGAAGCTCGAACGCGTACGTGTTTCCCGCCGTCAAGCTGTTCGCCGCGATGGAGCACGTCTCCAATGAGCCCGCGGCGGCTCTCGACCCGCTGTTCACGGCACACTGCGTCGCCGGCGCGAAGGCTCCACCATTGACCGAGACCAGCCACTGCCAGGAGTAGGTGGGAGTCCCTGTCGACGGGATCGATGCCGTCACGTTCAACACCTCGTTGGAGGCTAGAGACGTAGCGCTCACCGTTGGAACGATAGGAGCTGTCAACGCCGAGCTCACCGCCACGGTCGCGGACGCGGACGACGTCTGCGTCTCGGGAGAGGTCGCGCTATCGGTCACCACGTAACAGTAGTACGTCGTGGTGGTAGGGGAGGCCGAGTACGTCGCGAGCGTCGCTCCGGAGATCGGAGTGCCCAACGCCGTGCACGAGCTCGCGGTACTTCCCGAATACCACTGGTAGGTGTAGGGGCCGGACCCGCCGGACGGGCTCGCCGTCACGGTGATCGACTGTCCGCTGTCGATGGAGAGAGACGAGGGGGTCGGAGTTCCCGCCACCAGGGCCGAGCTCACCGTCACGGTCGCTGAGGCCGATGACGACAGCGTCTCCGGCGTCGACGCGCTGTCCGTCACCCGCAGCTCGAAGATGTACGTGGCGCCCACCGTGAGCGTGTTCGTGGGGATGGAGCACGTCTCGGTAGCTCCTGCGGTCGCGGCCGTCCCGTTGTTCACGACACACTCTTTCGTGGTCGCATAGGCTCCGCCGCTGACGGAAACCAGCCACTGCCAGGAGTAGCTCGCCGTCCCGGTGGACGGAATCACGCCGGTCAGTGTCAACGTCTGGTCGACGTCCAGCAGTGTCGCGCTCACCGGAGGCGTGCCGGGCGCTGTCAACCCCAGATTCACGCTGATCGTCGAGGAGGACCGCGACGTCTGGGTCTCCAGCGGCGTAGCGCTATCGGAAACCTTGAGCTCGAAAGTGTAGGTGTCTCCCACCGTCAAGGTGCCGGTCGCGATGTTGCACCTCGCCGTGGCCCCCGCGCTGGCCCCGCTACCGCTGTTCTGCGTGCATTGCGTCGCGGGGGCGTAGGCTCCGCCGTTGACGGAGACCAGCCACTGCCAGGAGTAGGTCGGAGTGCCCGTCGACGGCATCGTTCCGGCCACCATCAACGTCTGGTCCACGTCCAACGCCGTAGCGCTCACCGTCGGCGCGACCGGCGCTGTCAGCGCCGGGCTTACGATCACCGAGGAAGAGAACGCTGACGTTTCCGTCTCAGGGGTCGTCGCACCGTCGGTCACCTGCAGCTCGAATGCATAGGTCGCCCCGACCGTCAGGGTACCCGCCTCGATACTGCACGTTTCGGTATCCCCTACGCCCGCCCCGGAACCCTCGCTCACCGAGCACATCGTCGCCAACGCGTAGGAACCGCCGTTGACCGAGACCAGCCATTGCCACGAGTAGGGGGACGTCCCGGTGGACGGGATCACTCCTGTCCCGGTCAATGCCTGATCGACATCGAGCGCCGTGGTGCTCATCGTGGGCGCATTCGGAGCCGTCAGGGCCGAGTTCACAGTCACCCCTTCCGCGGTCGAGGGGGAGCTGTCGAAGTTCGAGTCCATCACTACGTAACAGTAGTACGTCGTGGTCGCCGGGCCGGCTTCATAGGTGGATGCTGTCGCATCCAGGACCTGCGAAGTTAATGCCAGGCATGCAGCCCCGGTGGCACCCCAATACCACTGGAAGGTGTCGCCGCCCGAGCCACCGGATGGGTGCGCGGTGAGGACGACCGACTGGCCGAGATCGAGGACGGGTGCCGAGGGGGTCGGGGTTCCCGCCGTCAGCGCCAAGCTTGTCGTTACCGTCGAGGAAGGCGACGACGGGACCGTTTCCGGTGCCGACGCGCTGTCCGTCACTTGGAGCTCAAAATTGTAGAACGTGCTGGCGGTGAGTGTGTCCCCTAGAATGGCACAGGTCACCCCAGCGCCCGCGCCGTCCCCGATTCCATTGTTCACGAGGCACTGCGTCGTAGCCACGTAGGTTCCGCCATTGACTGAGATCAGCCACTGCCAGGAGTAGGTCGGTGTCCCCGTCGAGGGGATCGTTCCGGTCACAGTCATCGCCTGGTCTGCATCCAAAGTCGTGACGCTCGGCGTGGGTGCAACCGTGGTCGTCAGTGTCGTGTTCACCGTCGCGACCGAAGAGGCCAATGAAATAGTCGTGACCGGGGTCGTCGCTGAGTCCTTCAGCTGCAGCTCATACGCGTAGGTACCGACCGATGCGGCCACTCCTATGACGCAATTCACGACCTCACCGTCCGAGGCCGTTCCGCTTGGAGTGGCGCACTGGGTTGCGGTGGCCATGGCGTATGCACCTGCATTGAACGAGACCATCCACGTGTACGTCACCGTGCCGCTGCCACCGAGGGCGGCGGGCAATGTATCGGTCGCAGCGGGCGGCGTCTGCCCCTGGTCGATCGTTGCGGTCGACACCGAGGGGGCACTCGCGCTCGCAAGTGCCGCGTTCACTGTCACTGAGGCAGAGGCAGAAGTGGAAGTGGCCCCGGTGTTATCGGTTACGTTGAGTTCGAAGCTGTACGACCCGGTCAGGGTCGCCCCCGACGTGACGAAACTGCAGGTCAGCGTCGTCGGTGCCAGACAATCGGTCACGGAAGAATACGATCCGGCTCCCGGCGCCTTCTCGAGCCACTGGTAGCTGTACGGAGTCGTTCCGGTTGTTGGCGCGGAGACCGTGATTGTCACCGTCTGTCCCTGGTCCACCGTCTGCGTGGCCGGGTTCGGGGCAGGAACGACCAGTTCCGTGTTCACAGTGACGGTAACGGAGTTGGAGGTTGACGGGGTCCCTGTGGTATCGGTCACCTGCAGTTCGAACGCCCAAACGCCGGTGGTCGACAGAACACCGGTCGAAGTGCTCGGTGTGCTCGTGGTGTTACAGCCGGACGTGAACGATGAGCCGAGGTTGACGTAGCTTCCACCCGGAGCTTTGACGAGCCATTGGCAGGTGTAAGGGGACGTGCCTCCGCTGAACGAGGTCGTCGTGGAGAGCAGCGCGCTCTGCCCCGAGTCGATCGTGGTCGGAACGACGGAGATCACCGGGGCGGAGAGCGTCACGGCGACCAGAACCGTCACGGCGTTCGACACTACCGGTGCCCCGGTGTTGTCCGTAACCCGGAGCTCGAAGCTCCAAGTACCAACTGTCGACAGAGGACCGGTCGAAGTGCTCGGTGTGCTGGTGGTAGTGCAGCCGGCACTGAAGGATGAACCGAGATCGGTGTAGCTTCCCCCCGGAGCTTTGACGAGCCACTGACAGGTGTAGGGGGATGTGCCTCCGCTGAACGAGGTCGTCGTGGAGAGCGTCGAGGACTGACCGCTGTCGATCGCCGCCGGAGCGGCCGAGATCGTCGGTGCGGTGAGAGCGCCGTTGACCAGGACCGTCACCGCGTTCGAATCAACAACCTCGGTCGGACTCCCGCTGTCCGTCACCTGGAGCTCAAAGCTCCATGTCCCTGTGGTCGCGAGGGCGCCGGTCGATACGGTCGGTAGGTCGCCTACATTGCAGCTGAACGACACGCCAAGATCGGCGTAGCTTCCGCCCGGGGCTTCCTCCAGCCACTGGCAGGTGTAGGGTGGTGTGCCTGCACTGAACGACGTCGTCGCAGAGAGCGTCGATGACTGACCGCTGTCAATGGCCGTCGGAGCGACCGCGATCACGGGCGCGGCCAGCGCCGAGGCGACCGTCACTTCCACCGCGTTGGAGGGAGAGGTGTATCCCGGTACCCCACTGTCCGAGACCACCGCACAGTAGTACGTCGTCCCGGGCGATGACGTGCTCGGTGTGAAGGAGGTTCCCGGCGTCGACGTGTCTGTCGAGGAGGCGCTGCAGGAGGAGGTGGCGGAACTATACCACTCGACCGGATCCGAGTTCGGTCCGAAATAGGTCATCGTCGCCGTCAGCGTGGCCGCTGTCTGCCCCACGTCATAGGCCAAGGGTCCGGTCGGCGCGACAGCGACCGTCGGGTCTAGATATACGGTGTATGTCGCCGACGCGCTGTTCACCCCGTCCGATGCCATCATCGTCCGTGCGCCGCTCGACACCGGGGGAATCGTCACCGTGCACGAGAGATCCCCCACGCTGTCTGAGCCGCAGCTCGACGTCGCCGGAGCCCCGTCTAGCGTGAAGGTGATTGGCTGAGATGCCGCAAAGCCAGTCCCTGTCGCGCCCGTAGTGCCTCCCACATCCCCGCTCGTTGGGCTCAGTGAGAGGAAGGCGTTCACGGTAAACGTGGTCGTGGCGCTGTTCGTACCGTCCGACGCGTCCACCGTCTCCGCTCCGGCCGGCGCTGGCGGTACCGTGAAATCGCAGCTGAAGCTCCCCGTCGAGTCGGTGTTGAGGGAACCGGAAGTACACGATAGCGATACCCCATTGAGCGTGAACGTCGAGATCGTCACCGAGCTTCCAAAGCCCGTTCCCGTCGCCACTACCCCGGGGGTCCCGACGATGCCGCTGGTCGGGCTAGTGGTCAGGCTCGCGTCGAGCGTGAACTGGCTCGACGCCGCTACGACGAACGTGCCACTCGGAGCCGTCGTCCATACCTCCACGTAGTACAGCCCACCCGGCATGGAGGGAATTGTGATGCTGCCGCTGAATGAGCCGTCCGAATCTGTCGGACCGAACGACACGCAGTAGGTGCTCTGCGTTTCCGAGGTTGCGTCGAAGCACACGTAATAGCTCGTGTCCGCCGCCAAACCGTCGGCCGTCAGGGTGTCCGAACTGCCTACCGTGCCGCTGTAGGAGCTCAACGAAACTGAAGGGTCCACCGTGAAGGAGGAAGTTGCGATGATCGTTCCGTTATCTGTCGTGGTCGCTGTGATCGAATAACTCCCCGCCGTCGTCGTCGGTATCGTGATCGTGCATGTGAACGACCCGTCTAGCCCCACGGTAACCGGTCCTCCGATGCAGGCGAGGTCCACGCTGTTGAAGGCCGCCTGCACTTGGTCGCTGGGCGTGAACGAGGAGCCCGTCAGCACCGTCGTGCTCCCGACGATACCGCTTGTCGGGTTGATCGTGAGCACCGCACCCGCGAACGGTTCAAGGAAACTTGAGCCAGGAGAAGCCGAAGAACTGGGAGCTATAGAGGGAGGATTTGAATGGAGGGAGGAACCGACGGCCGCATTCGAGCCACCGACCGTGACCGTAAAGGTTTGGCTCGTGGAACTCGCGGTCGAACCTATCGCCGTCGCGGATGCGTGCGAACCACCGGACGATGACGCGGGAGACACGACCAGCCCGAGCGGGCCCAGGGCGGCGGCGCCCAGCATGATGATCGATACGACAATGGCGAACCCTACAGCGCGCTTGCGCGGTGACAGGACATGTGCGTTCATCGGTTACCTCGGTGGCGGCTTCTACGGACCCTTGGGACATCCGCTTCGAGAGCGAGTACGCGGCACAGGCAAGCGGCTCTTCGTGCGGAGAGAATCATGTTAGACTCGCACTTGTTCCTTCTCAGGTACTCGTTCACTTGCCGGTGTGACCACGCGACTCAGCGTGGCGACGACCCGACAATTCATCTGAAAAACGATTGTGGCAGGCATTAAGCTTTCTAGCGCCGCCGGTTCGTATAACTCCTCACGAACGGGTCGACAGTCGGTACGAGCGGTCGTTTCTGACCGAGAACGTCCCCGAAAGGCACGGAGCGAGACTCAAGGGCTGAGTTCGGCCTGAGAAGCCGGTCCCACGCCGGTTAAACCGACTGCCGTGCCGGCGCTGATCGGACGGCTCCGCGATATCGACGGCGGAAGCGGCAGCGAACCGCCGACCTGCGCGGGAGGTGGTCACGAGGACTTGTTGTCGTTCTTGGCGGCTTCCCCGCCCTGCCCGCCCGTTCCGGGCTTCTGAGTCTTCTTCTGGACCTCGCCGCTCAGCTTGTCGAGCTCGGCCATGAGGGCCGCGATATCGGACTCCGCCCCCCCGGGCTCGGTGGGCGCGGGGGGTGGGGAAGGTGGCGGCGCTGGTCCGCTCACCATCACGGGAACGATGATGGGCGGCGCTTGGCCGACATCCTCGGGCGTCTCCAGGTACGCGGGCGCGGCGGCCGGAGGTCCCTCGCCAGTGGAGGGTCCGGGTCCTTCCTCCCAGGCCTGCATCGGGGGCGCCGCTGCAACCGGGGGCCGACGACGTCGAAGGACGATAACCGACGCGAGAACGATCACGGCGATGGCAATCAGAAGGTATATCCAGAACCACGGGAAGCTCGACGACGTCTTCGTCACCGTCACGGTCGGTGTTGCCGCTGAAGTCTGTGTCTCCGGCGACAACGAGCTATCCGTAACCCGGAGTTCGAACGCATACGTGTCTCCCGCCGTCAGTGGGTCGGCTGTGATGGAACACGTTACCGTGGCACCCGAACTCGCTCCCGCACCGCTGTTCACGACGCATTGCGTCGCGGGTACGTAGGCCCCACCATTGATGGAGACCAACCACTGCCAGGAGTACGTGGGTGTCCCCGTCGGCGGGATCCCGCCCGTCACCACCAGCACCTGGCCGGCGTTCATCGAAGTGGTGCTTACCGTCGGCACTGCAGGAGCTGTCAGCGCTGAATTCACCGTCACAGCCAATGCCGGGGACGAAGTCTGTGTCTCAGGTGACGTCGCGCTGTCCATCACCACGTAACAGTAGTAAGTGGTGGTCGTCGGAGAAGCCGCGTACGTCACGGATGCCACTCCCGAGATCGGGGAACCCAACGCGGTGCACGCGTTCGCAGTGGTACCCGAATACCACTGGTAGGTGTAACCGCTCGCCCCGCCGGAGGGGTTCGCTGTCAAGGTGATCGACTGACCGCTATCGATGGTTGGAGACGGGGGGGTCGGGGTTCCCGCCGCTAGCGCTGGGCTCACCGTCACTGTCACCGAAGCCGACGACGGCAGCGTCTCCACCGTTGATGCGCTGTCCGTTACCTGCAGCTCGAAGGCGTACGTGTCCCCGACGGTCAGCGTGCCCGCTGTGACGGAGCACGTCTCGGTTTCACTTCCGCTCGCGCCCGTCCCGCTATTCACGGTGCATTGGGTCGCGGCAACGTAAGCGGCACCGTCGATCGAGACGAGCCACTGCCAGGCGTAGGGCGACGTTCCCGTGGATGGAATCACTCCGGCTACCGCCAGTACCTGGTTAACATCTAGCTTTGCCGCAGTCAGCGTAGGCGCGACGGGCGCTGTCAACGCCGAACTTACCGTCACCACCGAAGACGCCGACGACGTCTGCGTCTCCGACGTCGCCGCGCTGTCCGTCACTTGCAACTTGAATCCGTAGGTATCCCCCATCTTCAGAGTGCTCGCTGCGACACTGCACGCCACCGAACCCGGGTCCGCTCCGGTGCCGCTGTTCACCGCGCATTGTATCGCGACGGCGTAGGTGCCTCCGTTGATTGAGACCAGCCACTGCCAGGAATAGGGGGACGTCCCCGTGAACGGGATCGTAGCCGTAACTGTCAACGCTTGGTCGATGTCCAGCACGGTCGCGCTCACGGCCGGCGCCGCGGGAGGAGTCAGGGTCGAGCTGACCGTCACCGTCGACGAGGCCGATGATGTCAACATTTCCGGTGTCGATGCGCTGTCCGTCACGCTCAGCTCGAACGCGTACGTGTCCCCTGCGATCAACGTGCCCGCTGCAATGCTACACGTTTGCGTGGAGTGGGCTGAGGCTCCATCGCCCCTGCCCACATCGCACTGAGTCGCGACAGCGTACCCGGCGCCATTGACCGAAACCCACCACTGCCAGGAGTAGGGTGAGGCCCCCGTCATGGGGACTGTCCCCGCCACCGTGAGTGCTTGGTCCAGGTCCAGAGACGTCACGCTCACCGTCGGCACGGCCGGAGCGGTCAGCGCAGAGGTCACCGTCACACCCGAGGAGGCCGGTGAGGTCTGTGTCTCCGACACATTCGCGCTGTCATTCACCAGCAATTCGAAGGTGTAGGAGTTCTCCACCGCAAGGCTGGCCGCGGGGATGCTGCACGTCACCGTGCCGGCGTTCGCACTGCCGCCACTCGGCGTATCGCACACGGTCGCCAAGCTGTAGCTCCCGCCAGTGGAGAGCAGCCATTCATACTGATACAGAGGCGATCCCGTCTCCGGAATTGTCCCCGTCACCGTCAGGGCCTGGTTCACGTCCAACAAAGCCGCGCTCACCGTCGGGGCGGCGGGCGCCGTTAGCGCCAAGCTGACCGTCACTGCAGATGAGGCGGGCGACGTCACCGTTTCCGGTGTTGTTGCGCTGTCGTTCACTAGCAGTTCGAAGGTGTAGATGTCCCCCACCGATAGGGTGCCCCCTGCGATGTTGCATGTTACCCTGCCGGCGCCCACCCCGCTGTCGCTGGGGGTGTCGCACATGGACGCCAAGATGTCGCTCTCGCCGGTCGAGTACAGCCATTCATACTCATACGGAGGCGTTCCTGTCGAAGGGATAACTCCTGTAACCGACAAGAGTTGGTCTACGTCCAGCGCCGTCGCGCTCAACATTGGCACCGTGGGAATGGTCAGGGCGGTGTTTACTGTCACACCGTCCACTGCCGAGGTGGCGATGTCGAGGTTCGAGTCTGTCACCACGTAACAATAGTACGTCGTGCTGGCGGGGGAAGCCAGATACGTCGAAAGAGGCAAGGATTGCACCGAGGATCCCCATCCCGACAACCCGCACGTGGTCCCTGCCGTGGACACGGACGTAGTGGAATACCAGGCGTAGTTGGTGTAGTCCAGCGACCCACCGGAGGGGTTCGCGGTGAGTGTGACTGCCTGGCCATTGTCGATGATAGGAGAGGGCGGGCTCGGGGTCCCCGCAGTCAGCGCCGAGCTGGTCGTCACTGTCGAAGAGGGCAGTGAGGTCGTTGATTCCGGTATCGACGCATTGTCCACCACATTCAGTTCAAAGTTGTAGGTGGTGCTGGCGGTCAGCGTGTTACCTGGAATTGAACAAGTGACACCCCCAGCAGCTCCACTGCCGCTAGTCACCGCGCACTGCGTCGCGTCAACGTATGTGCCGGCATCGATTGAAATCAGCCACTGCCATGTGTAAATCGGCGTGCCGGTCGAGGGAATCGTTCCCGTCACCGTCAATGCTTGATCGGCATCCAACGTCGTTACGCTAGGTGTCGGTTTCACCGGCTTGGTCAGCGCCGCGTTCACCGTCACGGCCGAGGAGGCCGACGAGGTGGTCGTCACCGGCGTCGTCGCTGAGTCCTTCAGTTGCATCTCATACGTGTAGGAGCCAACCGCGACGGTCGCCCCTACCACACAGTTCACGACCTCACTGTTCGAGGCCGTTCCACTGGGAGTGGCGCACTGCGT
>Ga0187889_10000840_pt1 | contig 35309 bp, 28 predicted proteins | sample June2016WEW_7_10_2_FD_132992 | JGI IMG/M metagenome (GOLD analysis project Ga0187889, IMG submission 132992) | Peatland microbial communities from SPRUCE experiment site at the Marcell Experimental Forest, Minnesota, USA - June2016WEW_7_100 | ecosystem: Environmental > Terrestrial > Soil >... | reverse complement strand
GAAGAAGATTTATTCATGTAAATATTGAACCCGATCACATAGGCAGAATTGTTCCAGCAGACCTTCCAATCATCGCTGACGTCAAGCTCACTCTGGAGGCGATGTTAGAAGAAGCAAGAAAAATGACACCTAAGAAAGAGGCCAGTCAGAGGGTTAAAGGAATACCTGAACTTCGAACAAAAATGGCAAGGAAACTGGACTTCGACGACGTTCCCATAAAGCCGCAGAGGATATTCAAGGAGATAAACGAATTCTTCGATAAAGAGACGATATTCGTAACCACAATAGGATTGAACCAGATGCTTTCAAGCCAGCATCAGAACATATACAAGCCTAGACACTATCTTGTGCCGGGAGGGGCTGGACCACTTGGCTGGGATCTTCCCGCTTCTATAGGAGCAAAGCTAGCTAAGCCTAACAACCTTGTCGTTGACGTTACCGGGGACTTTGGATTTGGCTTTTGCGTAGAAGAGCTGGCTGTGTCTGTGCACTATAACATTCCAGTCGTCTTCATCATCTTGAACGATGGACATCTCGGCCTCATTCGACAAGCCGAGAAATATCAGTACGATATGCACTTCGCAGTCGACACATGGTACAAGGATAGACTGCCAGAATTCCAAAGCTTTGTGGACTACGTCAAGCTCGCAGAAGCGTTCGGCGCGATGGCGGAAAGAGTAGAAAAGCCAGAGGATCTCAAACCAGCTTTCAAAAGGGCGGTTGAAGCAAACCACCCATATATCGTAGAAGTCATAATGAATCGCGAAACAGATGTTTCAACAGGAGCCAACATCGACGCAATCGTAGAGCGCTCTTAGCGACTTTTTATAGCACAAAAACTCCTGAGACATGAAAAGATGAAAATTTTAATCGCTTCAGACAACGGCGTTAAGGTGGAGCACTTTTCTTCAGCATTTGCCCAACTCGCCAAAGAGCATGAAATTACAATCATAGAAGTCGATAGGAAAATCAACTTTAAACCGACAACACCGTCAGAGATGAAGCTTAAAGAATACATCGGTTCACCTAAACAGCTTGTAAACGCTGTCGACGATGCAGACATCCTTATAGTGAACTACGCGCCTATTACTGCTGAAGTCATTTACGCGGGTAGAAGACTTAAGCTAATCGGAGTAACCCGTGGTGGACCCGTCAACGTTGACCTGGAAGCCGCCACTAAGAATGGAGTTCTGGTTGTCAATGCACCTGAAAGAACCGTCGAAGCTGTAGCCGATTTCACGCTAGGTTTAATGATAGCGGAGGCTAGAAATATCGCAAGAGCACATCACATGCTTAGGACTGGTGAAGTGCTCAAGATCAACCCAAGACTCTATGGAGACTCGAATATTTCTGGGGTGGAACTTTCAGGAAAAACTTTAGGCGTAATCGGCCTCGGAAGAATAGGAAAAAAGGTTGCGTTACGAGCTGAAGCTTTCGGCATGGATGTGGTAGCTTACGACCCCTACACAACTGTGGAAGACGCAGAAAGTGTTAGGGCAAATTTAACAGACCTGAATTCACTTCTTAAAGTGTCAGATTTCATCACAGTACACGTCAGATATACCAAAGAAACGGAGCATATGTTAGGTAAAGAACAGATTGGAATGATGAAGAGGACAGCATATTTAGTTAATACATCCAGAGGTGGCGTTATAGATGAGAAGGCATTATTTTTGGCTTTAAAAGAAAAGAGGATAGCAGGGGCAGCCTTAGATGTTGTCGAACAGGAACCTATTAGCCCGAACAACCCTTTGTTGGGGCTCGACAATATTACGATAACACCTCACATGGCTGGTTTAACTCAAGAGGTGCCAATTAAATCCGCTACAATAATGGCTGAGGAAGTCAGGAAATTTATTAACGGAGAGAAATCGGATAGGCTCGTAAATAAAGAGGTTTTAAAGAAACAGCAAGAACGGAATTAATCTAAGGAAGGATCAACGTTTTAATTGACGTCTTATCAGCAACTTCCTTCTGGAAAGCTCCATTTATATCTGCAAGCCTATACTTTCTGTTAACCAGGGGCTTTATATCAAAAACCCCCTTCTTGATTAATCTGAACGCGTCTCTTACACCTACAACCATCTCCTCTTTTGTTCTATGCATCAGACAAGTGTGCACTATCTTGAGCGCATCTTCATGCCATCTATACATGTTAACTATGAATGGTTTCATGTAGTGACTGTAGATGGCTATGGTTCCATTATGCCTCACAATACTGGAAGCTGTGTTTAGTCCTTCTCCTGAACCGGAAGCTTCAACAACTACGTCAGCACCTCTATCGTTGGTGAGGTTCATTACTCGTTTTAGAATATCATCCCTGTCTGGATTTATAACAAAATCAACGCCCAAGCTTTTTGCAAGCTCAAGTTTTTCGTTGACAAAATCGATCACAATAACTTTTTCAGCACCTCCTTTCTTTATGCCTTGAGATAAAATCTGCCCCGCGAAGCCAGCGCCGATCACGGCGACGGTATCTCCTATTTCAATACTCTTACTAACAAGCTGGCTAGCAAAAACGGCACAGGTCAAAGGCTCCCCTAAACATGCTATGTCCATGTCAACACCATCGGGAACAGGCAAGCAGCCATATGGGACATCAAAAAGGACGTAGTCAGCGTAAGTACCCTTCGCAAAAGACATCACTCTGTCGCCAACTGAAAAACCGTTAACCTTGGATCCTACTTCAACCACTGTTCCACCTCCTTCATGTCCCCAAGGAAAGATGGGCAGCTTAACTTCCCCAGAAATGTCTCCTCGATAAGCTATTTTGTCAGTGCCGCAGATAGATGCCTGAAACGTTTTCACAAGAACTTGGTCAGGACCCGGTGTGAGATCAAGCTCTTTTAGGTAAACCTTACCTGGTCCTTCGAAATAGGCTGCGCGAGTCTTTACCATATCTTTTATTAAAATAAGCGATTTATTTAATCGTTTAAACAGTCATAAGATTCAAAAATATTTCTAATAAAAAAATTAGCTCCAATAAGAAATTTATAAACCAATATTAAATTACTTAAAAGGCAAGGGTACAATGAAAACATGTCTTCAACAGTTTTATAAAACAGATGTTAAGTATGTTTACTTGAGCTCTACCCGGAAGCTTTGAGATAAGATTTAATACAGCTTTGGGTATCTTAATTTCTCGTCGCCCACGGTTTTCTCCAAGTGCACTTCCTAGATTATAGCAACATATAATAAAAAGGTGTTAAAGAATTTTGTGTTAGTTGACAGCATCAAATAACCAAACTGATGATTATATCATTGCTATTGATATAGGCACTACAGCCGCTAAAATAGGGCTTCTTAGTACTGACGGACCTAGAGTTTTTTCGATATCGAGTAAGGAGTACCCTGACGGCATACTTTATCCAAGAACATCATGGGTCGAAAGTAATATTGAGCTATGGTGGAGTACGGTCAAAGATCTTTTAATAAAATTATTAGAATCTACAAAAATCAAGTCTTCCAATATCGTCGCTATCAGTATGTGTAATACGTGCCCGAGCCTTATACCAGTCGACAAAGATGGAAAAGCGTTGAGACCTGCAATACTCTACATGGACCAGCGCAGCGTGCAGCAGGCAAAAAAAATAAGGAAAAAGATTGGTATAACTACCCTGTCAGAAATAGCTGGCAACAGAATAGTCCCGGGAACTTTTAGTGTCACTTCAATGCTCTGGATAAAAGAAGAGGAGCCAGATGTTTACAAGAGAACGTACAAATTTGTTCACGCTAACGGCTTCTTCGGGTCAAAGCTTACCGAGCAGTTAGCCATTGATCCGACCAACGCATCCTTAACTGGCATCTTTGATCTTAAGAAATCGGGGTGGTCTCAGGAATTATATGACAAGATAGACATTGACGGAGATAAACTACCAGATATCTTATGGCCCTATGAAAAAGTTGGCGAACTGTCTTCAAAGGTGGCAAGAGAGCTAGGTCTTGAGAGGGATACACCGGTCGTGATCGGTTGTGCAGATAGTGTTGCCTCCGCTCTTGGATGCGGAATAACTAAAAGTGGTCGTGTTTTTGAAACAACAGGCACATCAACCGTCGTCGCAGTAATCTCAAAAAAACCCAAGTTTGATACAAGAATCTTGAACAGATGTTATATCTACAAGGATTTGTGGCTTCATATGGGAGCAATGTCGACGACTGGAGGATCGTACAAATGGTTCAAAGATCATCTATGTGAGGCTGAAATAGCTGAGTCATCAAGGACAGGAAAAAGCCCCTACGAAATATTGGATGAAAAGGCGGGTAAGATACCTCCAGGTTCGGATGGCCTCTTATTTTTACCCTATATGTCCGGCGAAAGATCGCCTGTCTGGGATCCATACGCGAGAGGAGTGTTCTTTGGCCTCTCGCTTTCGCATACAAAGGAACATATGATTAGGTCAATCCTCGAAGGAGTCGCGTATGGTTTAAGAAATAACTTGGAAATAATTGAATCCATTGGTGTTAATCTTGATGAAATAAGAGCATCAGGCGCAGCTTCTAAAAGTAACCTTTGGCGACAGATAAAGGCTGACGTATTAAATAAGAAGATAGCTGTGTCAAATGTTAAAGATTCAACAATGATCGGCTGTGCAATACTAGCTGGTCACGCTACAGGCGTGTATAACAATATTTTGGAGACAGCAGAGAAATTTTATTATGATATCGAAAATGTAAACTTTCCAAATGAAAAAACAAATAGAAAGTATGAGAAATACTATCAGATATACAGGAAAGCGTACAAAAGATTTAAATCAATGTACAAAGAGCTTGCAATATTGAATTGTAATGAATAGTCCGGGGAAAGAAGTCAGACTGTCAAGGTTATTTGACAGGAAATCTGGGAAGGTCGTTATTGTAACTATGGATCATGCGATTGCTCACGGGGTTTTACCAAGTATAAGGAATACTCATCAAATAATAGAAAAGATTACTGCAGGAAGACCAAATGCAATAACTATACATAAGGGTTTGGCCTCAAAATACTTTAAACTGCTCATCGATAGCGATACATCTTTAATATGTAAGTTAAGTGGCTTTTCACTGTATAACCCTACCTTTGATACGCAATTCACTGAAGTCAAGGAAGCAATAAAATTAGGCGCCGATGCGGTTGCCTATGGGGCCACAATAGGCGACACTAGACAGGATGAAATGTTACAGACAATAGGTCACTTAGCAAAGGAATGCGATGAATACGGTATGCCTTTAACGGTTCACATCTACCCTAAAGGTAACCTATTGAAAAAAGAAGACTATTACAAAACTGAAAATATAATGTATGCCGCGAGAGCGGCAGCGGAATTAGGTGCAGACATAGTTAAGACATGGTACACAGGTTCTTCTGATACGTTTAAGCAAGTTGTCGAAGCTTGCCCCGTTCCGGTCGTAATAGCCGGAGGGCCACACACTGAAAGCGTTGAACAATTTCTGACGATGGTAAGAGGTGCCATCGATGGCGGAGCTTCAGGAGTAGCAGTTGGAAGAAATGTTTGGGGTTCCAACAATCCAACACTGATGATAGAAGCGCTAAAGATGATTGTTCACGAAAATAAAGGTGTACAGGAAACAATAGCGGAGCTTAAACTTTAGTAGATAAAGGCGCTTCTTTTTGAGAGCTTTAGTTTATCATAGCATGGGAGAAATATCCGTAGAAGACATACCAAAACCTAAAGTTGGAGACGGTGAGGCCCTTATCAAGGTTGAAACTGCCGCGATATGTGCAACCGATCTAAGGATATTCAGAGGAGAAAAGATGGCTAAAGATGACACCGTGCTAGGGCATGAATTCGCGGGTAAAATAGTAGAAGTAGGAAATGTGGTCGAAGACATTAAGGTTGGTGACCGAGTCGGTTTCTATCCCGTTATAGCTGATGGAAGATGCGACTTCTGTCTAAAAGGTCTCAGAAACAGATGTGTCAACCGAAAGACAATAGGCATAGACCTAGACGGCGGTTTTGCCGAATATTTCTTAGCTCCAAAAGAAGCTGTTAGCTTAGGAAATATTGTCAAACTTCCTGATGATGTATCCTATGAAGAAGCTTCCCTACTTGAGCCGGTCTCAACTGTCGTAAACTCCGTGGAAAGGCTAGGTATAGGTTACGGAGACAATGTGCTGATAGTTGGGTCAGGACCGATGGGACTGTTGCACGTTATGATGTCTAAACTCAGAGGTGCAGCTAAAGTTATTGTTTCAGATTTGGTGGTAGAAAGGCTAGATGTCGCAAAAGGAATCGGAGCAACGGGCACAATCAACCCCAATAAGGCCGATCTAGCAAAAGAAATCAGAACGCTTACGGAAGGTTCAGGGATCAATGTGGCAATTCTCACAATAGGCATCCCTGGAGTTGTTGAACAACTACTTGAAATCTTGCAGCCTCAAGGCAAGATCAGTCTTTTTGCTGGGGGAGGGAAAACGTATACATCAAACTTGGACTTGAATAAAATACACTACAAGGAATTGACTTTGACCGCATCACAGAATGCGACACCAGATCAGTTCAAGAAAGGTCTAAAGATGATCGCTAGTAAAAATTTAGATGTCAAAAAGATAATAACACACACTTTTCCACTTAACAGCGCAATAGAGGCTTTCAATTTAAGAAGCGAGCTAAAAGCCCTGAAAGTTCTTCTAAAACCATAGATCATAGATGAGAAACTGTGTTCTGGCGGCAGACTTCGGAACAAGCTCACTCAAGCTAGGGTTATTTGACGATAAATGCCGATTAATTCACCTTGCTCCAGGAAGATACGCCTATAGGACATTTAGCAGGAAGCCCGGTTGGGTGGAACAAGATCCAGTTGAATGGTGGTTAGCCTTTAAGAAGGCGACGAAGGACACCTTCAAGAAGTCTGGTATAGGGAAAGAGGAAATTTCCTGCATCAACATAGGAGCTCACATGGGGCTTGTATCTCTAGACAGAAGAGGAAATCCAATCAGGCCTTCACCTCTGTTCTTTGACCAGAGAACAATTAAGCAGTGCGAAAAGATAAAGTGTTCTATGGACGAAAAAGAAATCTCGGAAATCTGTGGAAACCGGGTTTCAACAGTTCAGACGGCAACGCAGATTTTATGGTTGAAAGAAAACGAACCTAAAATATACGATAGAACACATAAATTTCTTATAACTCCAGGATATATTTCATACCTTCTAACAGACCAGTATTCCTATGATTGGACCCACTCTTCGTGGAGCCTTCTATTCAACATAAAAAAGAAATGTTGGTCAAAGAAAATGTTTGATGAACTTAAGATTTCCCCAGACAAATTTCCTGAAACATCGATATCATGTAAGCTTTTAGGGGAAGTAACCGCAAGAGCATCAAAGGAAACGGGCCTGAAGGCTGGTACACCTGTTATGGTTGGAGGATCAGACACTCCTTTGGCCGCGTTAGCCGAAGGAATAGTAGAAAGGGAGAAGGCTCTGATCACAGCGGGTTCCGTCTCAAGCATCATCACCTGTACGGATAAGCCAATTTTTTCAAACGTTCTATTGAACAGGTGCCATATCGTCCCTGATAGATGGTTGATGCAGGGAGCCATGAACGCGCACAGCAACATCTTCGAATGGCTCATCAACGAACTTTACAGGTCTCCAGGAGATGAAATCGCTACGAAAAGGCCGAATATTTTTGAAGTAGTAGAAAAAGAGATAGGCAATTCCCCACCTGGTTCCAACGGTCTAATATTCTTACCATTTTTGGCAGGTGAAAGATCACCTATATGGGATCCTTACGCTAGAGGCGTTATCTTTGGACTTACTTTCCACCATAAAAGAGGGGACATCATGAGATCAGCATACGAAGGTGCAACATATGCGGCAAGACACAATTTAGAAACCATTGAGAGCATGGGTACAACCATAAAGGAATTGAAGGTCGTTGGCGGAGGAGCCAAAAGCAAAATATGGAACCAGATAAAGGCCGACATATTGGGTAAGAGAATAATAGTCGAAAAAGCCGCAGATGCATCATTAATAGGCAGTGGAATCCTCGCCTGTTACGGCGCAGGTTGGTTCAGCGGCTTCGCTAAAACAAAATCCGTTGAACATGCTAAACAAATTTTTTTACCGAGACTCGAGTACAGTAAAAGATATGCAGAAATGTTCCGCATATACAAGAAACTCTATACCAGAATAAAAAGCTCATTTAGAGACATAAACAGACTGGAATAGAGACAATACAATGCTGTCACGTTCCCTTAACATATGTCATTAATCCAAAACCAAGCCAATTCCAGATACACTTGTAATATTTGCTAACAAAACTGTCTGAAGTCTAGAACTAAGAATTCTTAAAACGCCTTCAAAAAGAATAGAATGGTAACGCAAGAAGACTTTTATATTTTGGATTCGGTTATATAGTGTCATGAATACTGAAATGAGGATCCAAAATGTGGACAAGCTTATTTCTCATGGCAACTTGAAAGGGCGAAGGATTGTCGCAGAAATTCTTGAGGCGGGTCTTAAGGCAGCTGACCCATACAATAACGTTAGAAAGCTTATCCGAAAAGAAGGAAACAACCTCATAATAGGATGTAGGGAATATCAGCCAAAAGGCGACAAACAAAGTACTTACGTAACTTTTGACCTGAACAAGATAGGTAGCATCTACGTTGTTGGCGCCGCAAAAGGAGTTCAGAGGGCAGCAAAGGCCATAGAAGACATTCTTGGAGATCGACTAACTGGAGGACACGTTATTCCAAAAAAGGGTGATCAAAAAATATTGAAGAGAATTGGGGTGACCTTTGGAGCCCATCCTGTCCCAGATGCGGATTGCGTTAAAGGCAGCGAAAAGATATATGAAATAACACAAAAAGTGAAGAAGGGCGACCTTGTTTTCACGATCAGTGGCAACGGCGGCTCTTCCCTTCTCACACTGCCAGCTCCAGGCATAAGCATCGAAGATGTCAGGGAAGTGACATATAAAATGCAGATCGAACGAGGTGTACCTACACAGGACCTTAACACGATAAGAAACCACATAGATCTTTTAAAAGTTGGGAGACTTTCAATGTTGATGAAACCAGCCTTTCAAGTTCACATACTTATGTGGGATGCTGGCGATCCTCTGCCAACCAAAATGGGATCTTCTAGTTACGATAAACTTTTAACCCAGAACCTGTGGCTGCACGCACTTCCTGATCAGTCAACTTTTGCAGATGCTGTAAGAGTTATAGACAAGTGGGATGCTTGGAATGACATACCGCCTTCAATTAGACGACATCTTGAAACTGCGGATCCACGATACGAATCTCCAAAAAGGGAAGATTTTGAAAAATTATCTTTTAGGATATTTGGTATCCTACCTCGAAGAGGAGCTTTATTTGAGGCGAAAAAAAAGATTGAAGACCTAGGTTACAGACCTGTGGTCCTTACAGAATGGATGCAGGCTGAAGCTAAAGATGCTGGAAGGGTTGTAGCTCAGATAGCAAAGAACATCGAGAATACGAAGAGTCCGTTTACACCACCCTGTGTTCTCATGTCCACGGGAGAACTTCTTGTCACCGTCGGCGAAAATAACGGTATCGGAGGACGGAATCAGGAATTTCTTCTATCAGCCGCATTGGAAATTGTTGGAAGCAAGAAGATAGTCATGGGCGCTGTTGACACAGATGGCACAGACGGACCGGGGACACAGTTCATTAAAGGACATAGTAAAACACCCTGCTTGGCAGGAGGAATCGTTGACGGTTACACCATGGAATCGGCTTCCAAGAAAGGCATCGACATCGTCGATGAAATTAAAAGGCACAACACAACTATTCCGCTTTTAAAGCTAAATGACGGTGTAATCGCCAAACAGAGTGTAAGCTTAGGCGACCTCGCAATAACGTTTATATCCGATAGATAGCAAATTTTTGCTGAGGAGAAAGATTTGAGTTCAAAAATTAAGAGTATTTTTGCTAGGGAAATAATTTCGCCTAGAGGACACCCTGGAATTGAAACTAAGGTAACGACTGAAGACGGCTCAATTGGGGTAGGGACCGTTAACGCCGGAATTTCTGTCGGTGAACACGAAATCTTTTTTATACACGACGGTGGGAAAAGGTATGGCGGCCTCGGCCTAAGAAAGGCTGTCGATATAGTAAATAACGTAATCGCTCCAAAGCTTGTAGGCTTTGATGTAATAAACCAAAATGCTATAGACGATACAATGATCAAACTTGATGGGACACCTATGAAGACAAAACTTGGAGGAAACTCGATCGCAAGCGTTTCAGCAGCCACCCTTAAGGCTGCGGCGAACTACCTTGGAATTCCACTTTACAGACATATTGGGGGGGTATTCGCGGAGATATTACCTGTGCCGGGAGTCATTTCCTACATCGGTGGCACAAGATACGGTGGCGGTGAAAGAGCGGGCGACAAACCAAGCCTTTCATTTATAGTGTACGGATACAAGACTTTCTCTGAAGCATCATACGCCTGCTGGGAGGTAAAGAAGGAGTTTACAAGAATTGTTAATGAAAAGCTGGGACAGAGGACCCATGGAAATATCGGGTCTCTTCTTTTGATCAATAAATCAGAAAAAATTACGCACGACCGTCAGCTATGGGGGCTAATGGCCGACGCGATGGAAAATACAGGAAACAAGAACAAAATGGGAATACAGATGGACGTAGCCGCAAGCACATACTATGATAAGGGCAAGGGAAAATTTGTTGGCCTATTCTCAAAGGAGGATAAGACAAGAGAAGATCTGATAGAACTTTACAAGCAGTCAGTAAAGGATTACCCGTTCCTGGTGTTAGAGGACCCATTGGATGAGAATGATGTCGAAGGACACGCCCTACTTACCAGAGAACTCGGCATCCAGATCGTAGGTGACGACTTCTTCACTACTAATATTGAACGAGTAAAAAGAGGAATAGAAGCGAAAGCATGCAACACTGTTCTTCTCAAAGTAAACCAGATAGGGTCGATAACAGAAGCATTCGAGATGGTGGAGTATGCCTACAGACATGGCTACGCAATCATGCCATGTAGCAGTAGAGGGGAAGGAGCCGATATAGGCGATTATGCAGTAGGCCTCAATACGGGTCAAATGAGAGAAGGCGGACTTGATGAGACAGCAAACAGACTTCTTCAGATAGAAGGAGAACTCGGAGCCAGAGGACAGTTCCTAGGAAAATCCGCGTTTAAAACACGTTAGACCACTAGACAACTGAAAAATTTCACTATCCTACAGCATTCAGAACGTAGAAGCAAATTTGACTATATTGTTAAGAATGTACTTAACTGGTGACGATATTCGCTGAGCTTTTTTCAACTCATGACACAGCTTCAAATCTTTTAGCACTAACTTCTGTTCAGGAACTCTTCGGGACACTGGATATCCGCGTTAGGTAAGACAGCGACTTTAGGAATGTAATCGAAGCTTGACTTTAACTCTTCAATGACTTCCTTCCACGTCTTTATCCAAATAGTCTCACACCTAGAGAATGGCAAGAGTGGATCAGGGGTTTTGTATTCCGAAAAAACTATTACTTTACTGAATGATACGTCGCACGGAAAATTGTTTCCAGGGGCAAACTGCATTTTTCCAAACTTTCCATACAAATAGTGTGTGGTTTGGCCTTCAGGCGCCTGAGTTATAACGACCATTACACCATTCTTCTTTTTAAGGCGATGTTTCCAAGTAGTTAGCCCTATTGCTGCTTCATTAGCTTTCGTATAGGTGTTTGATACTATTACGTCAAGGTCATCAGGCACGCTTGGTGTTAGATAGTGTGTTTTCGCGTGTCTAACACCTTCAACAAACTCTTCTTGTAAATCTCCAGCAAAGACGTCGGTGTTCTCTCCGATTCCATTCACTAGAACATCTATCTTCATATCCATTCCAGCAATCTTTCCGGATTCGTCGATATCCGCCCTTGTAAGATTTTTTTCTATAAACCCCATATATGTATCCATGGGAGTGTTCTGCAGGTGCACTACGCAGTGGTTGTGATAAATCATATTATATGAAGCGATTCCGGGCAAAATTATTTTGGCTCCGCCCCCGTACCCGACCATAGGATGTGGAACAACCAGTCCGATTCCTATCTTCAGATCACAAGAATTGTACTCCGCGTCTATTTCAACAGGTGTACCTCTGCTAGTCACTCCAACCTTCTCGCAGTTGTTGAAGGGGCTATGATTATAGACCGGATATTTTTCTACGAAATCTTCACCGATTTTTTTTGAGAAGTCATATCTATACCATGCTCCATGGGTGCCACCGCCCATTATGAACCGAATACCATCGTCTGAAACTCCGGCCTTCTTTAACTCCTCAAAGATGAGGGGAATAATCTGATAAGCTCTTGTTGGCCTTGTCATATCGTCTACGACAATTACTACTTCTTTCTTGCCTTCAGCAAGTTTTGCAATAGGCTTTGAACCTATCGGCTCTCTAAGCGCTTTTTTGATGCCTTCTTCAGAAATTCTGGTTTTATAATATCCGTTCATTGGTAGAAACTTAACAGGCCAGTTTTCAGGAAATTCGAGACCTACCATCTTCTGACCGAACCACGCTAGCTCGGGAACTTCAAATCTGTTAAAGTTCAATTAAAAGCGACCTCATCTATTCTATAGTTACTAGCGCTTATATATCGTTCTACAAATTTTCCGAGCACATTTCAAGTGTCATTTCTGTTTGTTAAAACAATTTATCATCCTTCTTATGCTAAAAAATTAAACAAGATTAGAGATTAAGATTCAGATCGCAAAGTGTCAGAAAAGAAATAAATATTGGCACTTTTACTTCTATGTAGTGAAAATTTATTGAAAACATCTGAAGCTATAGCTCAAATTCTTAAATCAGAAGGAGTGAAGTTTGTGAGCTGTTTCCCACCAAACAAGCTCATAAACACTTCAGCTAGTCAGGGAATAAGGACGATATTAACTAGACAGGAGAGAGTCGCCGTCAATATTGCGGACGGATATACTAGGGTAAGCGGACACACGGGCGTCGCACTAGTTGCTGGAGGTGTAGGTGTAGAAAACGCCTTCTCAGGATTATCGCAAGCATATTCAGATCTTGTCCCAATGCTGATGATGGCCGATCAGTCACAATCTGCTTGGCTTGGTTCGAGACAGACCCAAGATTTAGACACGCTCTTCACGCTACATAAGGTAACAAAATGGGCTGAGAAGATAAATCAAGCGGAACGGGTATCCGAATTCATGAGGAGAGCTTTTACATATCTTAGATCAGGTAGACCGTCACCTGTATTTTTGGAGCTTCCGGAAGATGTCGCCGAAACAGAAGTGGATGTTAAAAGGTTCAACTACCAGCCTGTTGAGGGATGGAAGAGTGGTGGAAACCCTCAGGATGTTGAAAAAGCGTATAAAGCGCTTCAAGAAGCGAAAAACCCTCTTCTATATGTCGGCGAAGGGGTCTACTACGCCGGCGCATGGGATGAACTCCGAGAATTCGCTGAGCTCCTAAACATCCCTGTGATGACGACTTTGAAGGGTAAAGGTGTGTTTCCTGAAGACCACCCCCTCTCGTTAGGTGGTGGAGGTAGGACTGGAAGCAAAGTGGCAGCGCACTTCCTTAGGAAATCTGACCTCGTTTTTTCCATTGGGGCAAGCCTAACAGGGGGGTTGCAGGGAAACATCTTTGGAGCTCGCATACCGAAGGGTAAAATTATTGTGCAATCAACAATCGACGAATATGACATTAACAAAGATTACATGGCAGACCATGTGATAATGGGGGATTCCAAACTTGTTCTCAAACAACTGATTGAAGAAGCCAAGAGACATAGTATTAGCAAGAAAGGAAGAGAAAACATAGCAGATGAAATCGAATCCCTTAGAGAAGAATGGCTGAAGGAATGGATGCCCAAGCTGACCTCAAACAAGACACCAATCAGCCCATTCCGTCTAGTCTGGGACCTAATACATGCCCTAGACAGAAAGAACACGACAATAACCCATGATTCAGGCTCTCCAAGAGACCAGCTTGCTGCCTTCTACCAGGCACCAATTCCAAGAGGTTACCTAGGATGGGGACATCACAGCACTCTAGGATATTCACTTGGCGGAGCTATGGGAGCAAAACTCGCTAAGCCAGAGAGAACCGTCGTCAACGTCATGGGAGACGGAGCGTTTGGAATGGTTGGAATGGACTTCGAGACAGCCGTTAGGGAGAAAATACCGATTACAACAATTCTTCTCAACAATTCAGGGCTGGGGACATACTTTGCAGCTACTCCAACAACCTCAAAGCTGTCAGGCGACTATTCAGGAATAGCTGAAGCCCTTGGCGGATACACGGAAAAGGTCGAAAAACCTGACGAGATAACGCCCGCAATAAAAAGGGCTGTTGAAAGCAACAAGTCGGGAAGAGCAGCCCTCTTGGAAATCGTAAGCGGCGTGGACGTAGAATTGCAGACACGTTACTGGAACGACCTCTAAATAGGGACCACCGAAAACTATATCCATAATGCGCTGGAATTGAGGTTAAAGATATTTAAGTATCATCCTTAGGTCTAAAACTTTTCTAACACCTTCCACTTTAATGCTGTCTTCTCTATCTATCAATAAGGAATAAATGCCGACATTTTCAGCTCCCTCATAATCATTTCTAAGCGAATCGCCGACATAGAGCACCTCCGACGCAGAAAGATCCAATTTCTTTAGGGTTAAGAGAAAAATTTCTTTATCAGGTTTCAGAGATTTGAACGTGTCGATACCGACTTTTACATCAAAATTGTATTTCTGCTCTAAATCACTTTCATTTGCCAGCTTTAAAATCTGCTCTATATCATTTTCAAGACCATTTGATATGATCCCAATCTTTAAATTTCTCCTTCTAAGAGCGTCCAAAGTCGGCAATACATCTGGATAAAATGATAATTTGATTTTGCACCACCATTCCCTATCGATCACCTTTGCGATTTCAACCTTTTTCTTCTTTACTTTCAACTCGCTTAGGAATAAGTCGTTAAATTCGATCCAGAAACCTCTGGAGCTATGTAGGAACATTTTAACATTTTCTCTATCATTTGCCTTTTCATATGCTCCAACTATTTCCTCTTGGCTTCTTTTTAAACCAAAGGTCTGAAGAAAATTATCGTACATTTTGATGACTTGTGTGATCTCATTTCCTTTAATTAGAGTTCCTCCGAGATCAAACAGGACAGCTTTGATCATGCCACTCAGTCTATGATCTATTCCGTCTATTAAAACATATGAAATTAACCTACAACAAAAGGGTTTTACGGATAAAATTGATCGTGGCGATTCTTAAGTATATAGAGAGCGCTCCCCAAACATTTCCTCTTTTTATCCTGGAAGACATTTAATATCGAACCTGCACTAAAAATACGACTGTTGCCCCCTCTAGAAAAGGAATAAAAAAAGTAATTTTTTATTGTACCTTAACTTACTTTTCCAATGGGTATCACTGTTTTCCCATAGACTTCATTAAGTATTTCTGCTAGGGCCAAATATATGGCACTGAATCCACAGATTATGCCCTCGTAACCTGTGATCTGTCCTAAAATCGCATTTCCGGTCAGCTCTCCAGCTGTCAAGAGAAAGAAGAGGATAGCTAAGCTCGCGAAAACAAACTGCAGTCCACGATTCGTTTTCAGTGTCCCAAAGAACATGACAAAGGTGAACAGGCCCCACATGAAGAAGTAGGCGGCCATAGAACTGGTCGATACAACGCTTACTCCAGTGAGATTCTTTGGTAAAACAAGCAATAGTACAAGTGACCACCAGAATAAGCCGTACGAGCTGAACGCCACCATGCCGAACGTATTCCCTTTCCTGTATTCCATGGCGCCAACCATTAACTGAGCAAGACCACCGTAGGCTATGCCCATTGCAAGTATCATGCTGTCTAGTGGAAAGAAGCCGGCATTAGCCATATTAAGTAACACGGTTGTTAACCCAAAACCTAGAAGGCCCAAAGTAGCTGGATTTGCTAGTTTTTCGCTCATTTTGCTTGTCTCCCCATTTCCAATAATTTTTCTTATATAAATCTTCTCATTTTTCAGGCTCAGGAGCAACACCAAGGCTGCCTTTCAATGATTTAAAGCCTTTAGTCGATCTCAGGCACAAACTTTTGTAAAAGGGAACATCAAGCGATACCGTTAACTATATTGAATGACAAGGATCTTAAAAACTATATCATCGAAAAAGGATGCGTATATTGACATGGATCTGGTTATTCACGGTTCCTATAGGGATAATACTTTACCTGATAGTTGCAGGAATTCTATGACGCCGAAAAAAATAAGCAAAAGTTTGTAGACCTTTACACATATAATGTAAAACAACAAAAAATGTTCTTCTAAAAACATTTTTATTATAGACGTAAATACCCCTGTTTGTGCCAAAGCCAAAAGTCGACATGGATACGTGCATAGGTTGTGCCGCTTGCGTTGCTATCTGCCCTGACGTATTTGAACTACAGGATGATGGTAAATCTCACGTCAAGAATCCTGATGCATGCGATAAATGCGATTGCCAAGCATCAGTGGACAGCTGCCCAGTTTCGGCAATAACATTGGAATAAAAAATCAAGTCTAAATCTGAATTAATCTTTTTAATTACACATTCTTCAAAACCCTTATCACTTCATATAAAGAGGAAGATTGCTGCCAAATTCACTATCAACCCGAAAACATAGGTTGAAGTAACCTCAGGCGGACGCGCGTTAGGTAAGTAGAATAAATAAGGTAACCAAGAAGAATATGGAATACGTTGCTTGGAAAGGTTTAAGCCTCATTATTACCCTGATCATGTTCTCAAACACTATCCTGTCAACGACATAGCCTTTATCCTGAGATTAGCTGTGCTATATAATATACCTACGGCATGCAATAGAGCTACAGCAGGTTATATTATCCCAAGCCCCCTGTTGTTCTAAAAGGTAACTTTTTAATGTTTTAAACATGTCTTCTTTTTATGTAAGTCTTACATACTACTTTTTATATTAATCATTCAATTGGGGCAAGATGTTGAATATTTATTTTCTAAACAACTCTTAAACATTCCATAAAAATTTCAAAAAATGGCATCACGCCTTCTATTTATCTGGCTTCTGAGCTCGCCCACGAGGTATAGGGACCCGGTTACGCAGATTGTGTCAGTCTTTCCTGCTTCTTCCAATGCCTTTCTGTACGCCTCAGACGCATTATCGAATAAAAGTGAACGCACTTTTGTGTGCCTCTGCAGCTCGGATGGGTCGTGGGACATGTTTTTACCAAAATCAGTTGTGGCCTGGAATTTAGTGAAATAGAAGGTGTCTGCGACTTTGCCGATTGTGCTCAGCATCTCTCCGACGTTCTTGCCCTTCTTTGATGCAAAGACAACTTTGATTTTCTTGTTTTTATAGTTGTGCACAAGCGTTGACACGAGAGCTTCCATCTTCATCGGGTTGTGCGCACCGTCCAGTATCACTGTCGGTTTTCTGCCAACTATCTCGAACCTGCCGGGCAAGTGGATGTTACCCAGGGCTCTTCGTATCGAGCTCTCACTGATTTTGAAGTTGTGCTTTCTCAAAGACAGCGCGGCCGCAACAGAAAGTGACGCATTCCTTATTTGATATTCGCCAGAAGCTGACAAGGCCAAGTGCTTTAAAGCTTCGCGATCAAATTGAAAGTCAAAGATCATGGTGCTGTTACCGTATTTTACCAGCTTCCACTTGATCTCTCTATCGAGTAGGTAGAGCCTGCATATTGATTTTTTAGCCTTAGCTTTGGCGATTCTTACGACACTGGGCTTGCTCACCCCGCTCATTACGTCTATTCCCTGCTTGAATATTCCCACCTTTTCCCTTGCGATCTTCTCTACCGTGTTCCCCAGATATTCTGTGTGGTCGAGACCCACGTTCGTGAGCACCGTAACTAGTGGACTTATCACGTTTGTACCGTCGTACTCCCCCCCCATGCCCACCTCTATCACGGCTACGTCCACTTTTTCTCTTTTGAAGCATTCGAAGGTCAGGGCTATAAGCGCCTCGAAATAGGAGGGCCACCCATAACCCAATTCATCATGGACCTTTTCTATGAACGGCATGATGTAGTTCACCAACTCTACGAACATTTCAACCGGGATGAACTTGCCGTTGACCTGCATTCTTTCTCTCGCGTCCTCAAGGTGCGGAGAAACATGCAGACCTGTTTTGTATCCTGAATTCTTCAGTATAGCTGCCAGAATCATCGCGGTAGAGCCCTTGCCTGCGGTGCCTCCTATGTGCACAGTAGAGTATGCCTCTTGCGGATTACCCATTGCGTTAAGGAGCGCCCACATCCTGGCCAGCCCCGCATGCTTGTCCTTGTCCCGATCACGCTCCATGAGCGATTCAAGGTAGGCCATTGCGCCTCTGTAATTGTCAATCACAGAACACCACTTCGGTTAGTAGAGCAATCATTCGGCTGTTATATGCTCTTTTCCTTCCCTTTGCAGAGCGCCACAACCGCACTGCTGCTCTTAAGGTTTGCCTCGGAATGTTCGGATACGAATATAATAAATTCTAACTTATCTTTTATGCGTGTATTGCTAGAGAAAGCATTGATCGCAAATATCGGATGAACAACACCCAAATTACAAGATTTCACTGCAACACCCTTTCCCTTTTTGAAATCTAAATTGTTATAGGGTATGCAATTTGAATCGCTAAGGCCACTTCGTTAAAAATATAGATAAAGTAACAACTATTTGCCAAACTAACTCAGAAATTGTATATATACCAACTGTTGAAATGAGCTACGGGGACATAGTGATTTAATGGATTTAGAGAGAAGATTTGATCTTGTGAAAGCTCCTCCAACGGAAGAAATAATTACTGAAAAGGAACTGAGAGGACTTCTTGAAACCAACGAACATCCTGAACATTATATAGGATTCGAAATATCGGGATACCTACATCTTGGAACCCTGCTCATGTGCGGATTTAAGGTCAACGACCTGTCAGAAGCGGGCTTTAATACAAAGATCTACCTCGCTGACTGGCACAGCTTCATAAACAATAAGCTGGGCGGAAATTGGGAGAACATTATCAAGGCATCTAAATACTTTGGAGAAGCATTCAAATTCTTCTGCCCCAAAGCGAAGATTGTCCTAGGCTCAGACCTTTATCATGACAATAACGAATACTGGAAGGATCTAATAAGATTTTCTAAACACATCACACTGACTCGGGATAGGAGATGCCTCACGATCATGGGAAGAACCGAGGGTGAGAAGTTAGATCTGGCCCAATACTTTTACCCTCCACTGCAATCTGTAGACGTGAAATATATTGGACAGGACATGCCTCAGGGAGGAATGGACCAGAGGAAAGTTCATGTCTTGACGAGAGAAGTCTTCCCAAAGTTAAAATGGAAAAAGCCGATCCCATTACATAACCATCTCCTTATGGGACTTGCGGAGCCTCCAAGAGTGTCAACTAACGTGAAAATAGAAAAAGTGATAGCTGCGAAGATGAGTAAGAGCAAGCCGTGGACAGCGATCTTCATTCACGACTCAGACGAAGAAATCAAGCAAAAGCTTCTTAAAGCGTGGTGCCCTATAAAACAGGCAGAGTTTAACCCTATAATGGATATGGCCAGATATGTTATATTCCATGGGAAGAAGGATTTTATGATCGAGAGACCTGCAAAATATGGTGGAACGATAAATTTCTTCTCCTACGAAGAGCTTGCTAGAGCGTTCTGCCAAGGGAAAGTGCACCCTATGGACCTGAAGTTATCTGTTGCAAGGGAAATTTCAAAAATAATTGGACCGATAAGAGCGCATTTCGAAATACCTTCAAATCAAAGGTTACTGGAAGTTTTTAAAAGAACCTAAAATGGGAGACGATTACAGTTTATTACTCCTATTCAACTAAGACTATTTCCAGTGGTGAGGTTGGTCTCCATGGGAAAATTTGTCCAACCCCTCTTGAGACATAAAGAGTAGTTTTCTCGTTAAGTTTGAAGAGCCCACGCGTATAAAGGGAGTTGGAAAATCCTATTCCTGCTATTTCCACGCCACCGTGTGTATGGCCGGATAGTATTATTGTCCTCCCTGAAATGGATTCGGCTGCATTTGGGTCGTGAACGAGCACGATTCCCTCAGAATCGATCTGAGGATACTTCCTATCATCCCTCCAATCGAGACCATAAATCTTTCCAGCCAAACTCGAGGTTTCCGAATTAAAAAGAACATTGAATCCAAGGCCATCGAGAATTTTGGTCAAACCCTCTACCCTTTTACTCAAATGTTCATGGTTGCCCATAACAGCAAACTTCTGTTTAGCATCCAATGCTGAAAGACACCTTGATGCTGTCTCCATGTCTAAGGTATACTCGTCGACAGTATCGCCGCCTAACATTATGATATCGGGGTGTTCCCCATTGACAAGTCTGACTACATCGTTTTCTAGGCCACCTAATGCGTTAATGTGGAAGTCGGCTAAGAACGCGATCTTCTTACCTAAATTAACATCTAGATGTGTAACCTCTATTTTTCTTGTTTCAGGATACCCTATGCCAAAACCTACCGTAACTAGAGATGCAGTAGAAAGGTAAAACAACTGACGTCTTGTCAAATCTGTACGGCCATGCACTTTAACTCTAAATCCTAACTCTTTATGACAGGTTAAAAAAGATTGCACATTAAATCTGAAAATTAAAATATATGCTAAAATCAAGATAAATAGAATGAAGGTTTTCAACTACAAGGACGTAGAATCGAAGAATGCAGAGGAAGGCGCAGAGAACCTCAAAATCCGATGGCTGATCACAAAGGAGATAGGTGCAGAAAATTTTGCTATGAGGCTATTTGAAATGAAGAGCGGTGGAAGTAGTCCACATCATTCACATTCCTGGGAACACGAAGTGTTCATTTTGGAAGGGAAAGGCTCTGTCTACGGCGGTGGACAGGAGAGAAAGTTCAAGGAAGGCGATGTAATATTCATTCCAGCAAAAGAAGAACACCAGTTTAAGAACAGCGGAAAGAAGACGGTCAAGTTCATATGCCTTATACCTTACGCTAAGAAAAAATAGAAAAATGTCTATAGAGAATCTGATAAAGTATCAAAAAAATAATTGTTGCATAATGTGGACTGGGAATATACACTTAAAAAGTAGATATGGAAGTAATATGAATAGCAAATGTTATTCTGTTCGCCCTCAAACGATACACCAACCAGAACGGCCCCAGATTTAATAGCGCTTTATAATGAAAATCTTTTATGTATTGAATGACATATTTATGCGTGTGTGATGGACGAAGAATTTAACAGGCTATACGAGGAAATCTTCAAACGGTTAAAGTCAAAGTACAATGAAGAAGCAGTCAAGGGTATGGAGCGCTTTGGCATCAATGTAAAGAACACTTACGGCGTCCCTATTCCTGAACTGAGAAATATAGCTAAAGAAATTGGTAGAAATCATCCATTAGCTCAAAGTCTATGGTCTTCAGGAGTACATGAAGCAAAATTACTCGCTACCATGATCGAAGACCCTGAGATGGTCACAGAGGAGCAGATGGAGCAGTGGGTAAAAGATACAGATTCATGGGACATATGTGACGCATGCTGCGGAAACCTTTTCGACAAAACGCCCTTCGCCTACAGAAAAGCAGTCGAGTGGAGTTCAAGGAAGGAAGAGTATGTGAAGAGGGCAGGGTTCGTTTTAATGGCTGAACTTGTAGTTCACGACAAGAAAGCTAGCGACGAAAAATTCTTGGAATTTTTACCTCTGATTAAAAAGCAGTCTACAGATGAAAGAAATTTTGTGAGGAAAGCGGTTAATTGGGCGTTGAGACAAATAGGGAAGAGAAATTCGAACCTCAACGAGGCCTGCGTTAAAACTGCTAAAGAAATGAAAAAAATTAACTCAAAAAGCGCGAAATGGATAGCATCAGACGCCCTTATTGAGCTAACGAGCGAAAGCGTAAAACTAAGATTGCATCAGACAAAAAGCGTTTGATCCAATATTTTCTTTTTTTGTGGTTGTAATTATTATTGCTTTTGTCCGGCGTAGAAGAAAAAGCCTTACTTTATTAAATATGAAAAGGTGATGATTATGTACAGTAATTTAATCGCCTATAATGTAAGGCAGAGCTTTGCAAGGCCTGTTACAAAAAGGGTGCAAAGTAAGGAGATAATGATTGTTAAGTAAATATGTTGTTTTTATAAGCAAATTCTTAATTTAAGTCCAATAAAAGCTCGTTATTTAAAAACCTTTATAAAAATCAAAAATAGATTTTAACTCTCCGAAAATTGGCCATATTCCAATTTGCACTCTTGGGATAACCTAATACTTTTAGAAAATGTTAAAATTACCATGACGAAAGAGCCATTTTATTGGCACTGGAGATTAGGCATCAATTCCACCTTAATTTCACAACAATGTTCAAACTTCTTGTCAATATTACCTATATTACTTATTGCCTAGACATCTTTGAAATGTTCGATGATGATGTGTACTAAGATGCTCTCGACTCTGTTCTCGTTATAAAGAGATTTTTAGTCCCAGTCAAATGGAGCTGCAAGACAGATTGGAACATTGATAATAGTTGGTCGAGTACTTGAGAATCCCTCAAGGATAGCCTTTCGCAGTTTTTTAGGGTCTTCGACTTGAATTCCATTCACGCCGAAGGCTTCAGCAACTCTGTCGAAACGAATTTCCGAAGTTCTGCTAGCTATTATCCCATCTTCACCGCAAAATCTTCTTTGACCAACTGTCACAATACCCCAAGACCTATCATTGGCTACTACAGCAACGAAGGGTAGTTCCTGCCTGAGTGCTGCCTCCAATTCTGTGACCGTGAAACCAAATGACCCATCTCCTGATAGCAGAAGAACCCGTTTGTTAGGAAATACGAGTCTGGCTGCTATTGCCCCCGGAATCCCCCATCCAACTACTGCGCTTGCACCACAAGTAAGCCAGTTACCAGGGTATCTGTCATTAGCTAGTGCGATATGAGCCCATTGTCCTATGTTACCACCATCAATAAGAAATATCACATCTTCGTTCAGGAGTGGTCTAATAGCATCCACAATATGTCTGCCTGTCAGAGGAGTGTCTGATACAGATTCTTCGATCCATCGGGAATGGAACCGACGTGATCTTTCACGGGCTTCTTGTAGCCATTTAGTATGCGGGTTTCCACTGGCATGCTCAAACTGTTCTGCAATCTGTTTAAAGCCTTCAGGCAGACTTGCTAGTAGAGTAAGATTAGATTCAATCCCTTGCATAAGTTGACTGGGATCTGAGTCTATGCGTAATATCTGTGCATCAGCTTGAATTGCAGGCGATGATAAGAATCCAACTCGGTAGTCAACTCTAGCACCTGCCATGATAATCAAATCAGCATCAGCCAAGAGCCTAGGCTCCCCACTTGCTGCGCCGATAACGCCCATGAAATTTGGGTGAGGTCTATCAACGGAACCACGGTCCCAGATCGGGGTTACGATCGGTATTCCTGTGATTTCACTGAATTTGATCATCGCTTCCTGTGCATGTGCATAGAAGATACCTGTTCCAGCTACTAAAAGTGGTCGCTGAGAACCTTTAATGAGCTCAACGGCCTTCTTAACAAGATCAATACTTGCCAACGCTGAAGGCATTACCGATAAATCCTGAAATCCACTCTTCTTTTCTAGGGTTATGTCCACAGTAGCCTCCATAACGTGGATAGGTATTGTAAGATGGACCGGACCATATCGTCCAGATAACGCTGTCGCGAAAGCCTGTCTAATTGCAAACTGAAGATCTTCTATACGGTCGACCGCTCTCGCCAACTTGCAGACGGGAGAGGCAAGGCCAGGCTGGTTGAGCTCTTGGAAGACACCTTTTCCAGAGCCGTAACCACGTGCAGCACCTGTTATCAAAAGGACAGGAGCCCCATCAAAGTAGGCGTTGACAATCCCTGTCAAGGCATTGGAATGAGCTACACCACTGCTTACTGCACACACTCCAACTTTGCCCGTTAGCCTTGCGTATGTGTCAGCCATATATGCAGCTGCCTGCTCATTATGAGTGTCCACAACTCGAAGTCCTGCTTTCTTGCAAGCTACAAAGAATTGGTCCAAGCCATTTCCGCATAATGTCGAAATCCATCCCACCCCATTTCGTTTAAGTTCAGCAACTAAGAGGTCAGATCCTTTAAATTCCATAATTGAATCCTCAGACATCAACTGGTAGATTAATTAATAAGTCTTTCGTCTAAAAAATTGTAATATTTGACTAAAGCTATTATTAATTATCAATTTTAAATACTTTAATTTTTTTTAAAAAATTTAAATATTAGAATTCTTTAATGTAAGGATATGTCAGAAACTCAAAAAGTTCCGGAACCTCAAAATGTTTCTAGACGGAAATTTTTATACTATGGTATTGGAGGTGCAATAGTTATAGTTGCAGTAGGAGCAGGAGCTTACTATTTAACGCGTTCTACGTCAACTACAACAGGTACAACAGGTACAACTATCCCAACATCTGCAGCAACCAACATTTCCCCAACTACTACAGCAAGTTATCCGGCCCCAGCAGAGGATTCTATATATTTTGACATGTGGCCGTATCGTCCAGACTTGGTCGGCGCTAATGTAGCTCAATACGATTCAGAGTTTAATGATGTGGTCAATTACGCTGTCTTAGCGGGAGATTGGACAAGCCAAATTCAAGATAAACTTATTGCAGGATCGAAGGACCTTGATTGTGCCTACGTAGGCACTGCGAATGCAAATACATGGTACAACGCTGGCTGGATACGCGGTTTAGATGATTTGCAGGTTGAGACAGTAGCTGGCGTAGATGTGGCCTACAGTATAGACGACATAAAGAACGATTTGACGGCACCTGCATGGGATTGTCTGCTTGCTGGTTCGACTAAAAAGCCTTGTTATTTACCTTACTTCGAATCCGCTTTCGGAAACATTGTGACTAATGAGAAGCTATTGGAGGCAGGAGGTTATGCGGATACGACGGCCAAAACATCCACATATCCAAAAAGCTATGAGGAGCTATATGCTCAATGTCAGGACATGCAGAAGAAGGGGGTAGCAGATAGCCCACTTCTAAAACGGTGGGGTAACGAAAGTTGGGAGATGGCTATGGTAGCCCAAATAGAATCTCAAGCACGTGGTGATCCTGTATTTGACTCGAACGGTGATCCTTCATTCGATGTTAACACACCATACGGTGATATGCTAAAAGATTGGCAAATGATATACTCGACAAAGCTTTGCCCACAAGGTGTGCTGAATATGACGGAAGGGGACAATATCACTGAATTCGAAACTGGACTACACGCCTATAGTGAGCAACACACATACGATTTGTTCACCTTCCAAGATCCAGCTCAATCCAAAGTAGCTCCAAACTGTAGCATAGTACCACCTTTAACAACGAATTCGCCGATTGGCTATCTACTAGTTAATGGATTCTTCATTTCCAACATTAAAGAATCAGATCAAAGGCTTGCAAGGAAAAAAAGATTTGCAGAGTTCTATACCTACAAAGATAGTACAACCGGCACTTTCTACAGACCTAAGAACTTTATGACAAGTACAGGAGTTGGTTCACCATACCCGAAGGTAATGAGTGACCCAGACGTAATATCCTTTGTGACTGCTCATGTCTACAGGCCACAAGATGCAACGTCAATGGGTCAACTGTTGGCGACTGCTTGGATGCCAGAATATCTAAAGTACAGTTGGAATAGTGAATGGGTAACCGACCAGCAAACTATACTTCAACAATGTGTTCAAGGGACAATGACCGTCACTGATGCTATAAATGCGATGAGAACCGACGCTCAAAACCTAAAGAAGAAATACGGCGGAAATTACTAATACGACAGAGATACGTGAGAGGATTGTCGACTCAAAAGAAGAAATCCTCTTCATCTTCTTTTTTAACTGACGAAAAGTTTGCTTTAATGTTAGTTATTCCAATAATAGTTTTTGAACTCGTTTTAGTTGCTTATCCCCTTTCTTATTCCTTTTGGTTAAGCCTTAACAACATTATGTACGTTCACCGTTCTATCACATTTGTTGGCCCAAGTAACTATATAGCCGTAATCCTTGACCCCGGTTTCCTCGGCTACTTAGTTACCACACTGCGCATGACGTTTGACATAACTGTTCTGGTCATACTTGGAGGCCTTGGCATTGCCCTTTTACTAAATGAGACGTTTAAAGGTAGAACACTGCTCAGGATGCTCGTCCTACTGCCTTGGGCTGTATCTGAATATTGCACTGCGGTTATTTGGAGGTATCTATACAGTGAGAATTTAGGATTCTTCAATAGCTTTCTTTTAGCTACCGGAATCGTTAAAGAGAACTTTGTAATTTTGACTCCGCAATGGGCACCAGAATTTCTTTCCATTGCGTATGCATGGCACTACACACCGTTGATAGTATTCTTCATTCTAGCCGGTCTTCAAACAGTACCTGAGGATTTATATCGAGCAGCAAGGGTAGATGGGGCTGGTGCTATCAAGAGATTCCAAAAAATTACTTACCCTCATATTAGATATGCTATTATTATAAGCTTACTTTTGGCTTCAATGTCAGCTGCTATAGTAACAGATTCCGTAATTCTTCTTACTGGCGGTGGACCAGGAATCGCTACATCATCTCTTACATGGCACATCTATGAGTTGACCTTCAGAGACATGGAAGTAGGAATGGGTGCTGCGTACTCATATATACTTTTGGTAATCATGTTCATACTTGGAACGTCTTACTTCCAATTATTATTCAGAAAGAGAGGATGAATATGGTTAAGATAAGGCGGGTCATAATATATATTTTGGCCATAATCGTCGGCATTTGGAGCATTATTCCAATATATTGGTTCGTGAATTTGTCGCTTATGACGGAACAAGAGGTAGCAACGGTTCCAGTGCACTTTTGGCCTCACCAGCCCACTTTAGCGAATTACCTGAGGATGCTTGGATTTAACGCCACAGCGGCTGTAGGAAACCAGATAGTATCATTTGCGGCAAGTGGCTATGCACCAGCGATTAGATTAGGCCTAATCAACAGTGCAATAGTAGCTACCTGTATAACCGCTATAACCTTGGCAATTGCCGTTCCAACCGGGTACGCTTTTGGAAGATACAAGTTTAGAGGCAAAAACGGGCTATTGTTTACCTTGCTTATGTCAAGATCGCTGCCTGCAATTTGTATAGTGCTGCCGTTCTATATATTATTCCAGTCACTCGCTCTATTGGGAACATTACAGGGGCTCATTATCATATACACAAGCATCACCATACCTCTCATGACTTGGATTTTGATGGGTTATTTTGCGACGCTGCCAATTGAAGTAGAAAGAGCTGCAAGGGTAGACGGCGCCAGCCGTTTAAGTGCACTAAGAAGGGTTGTTATACCCATGGCTGCTGCTGGCATAGGCACAGTTGGTGTACTGACCTTCCTAATATCTTGGAATGAATTTCTGTACGCTTGGATAATGAACGCAGGGACCCCAGCCCAGACCCTTCCACCAGTTTTTCCAGCAATGCTCTTTCAAATCATTGATAATACAGGTCTAGCTGCTGCAACTATAATCAGTCTAATTCCAGTCATAATCATCGCACTACTTTTTGGGAGATACATAACCAGATTGAAGATTGTAGATCCTGTGATGGCTACGGGAGGATAAGGAGGGCTTGAATAAGGTTGAAAAAGTTTATAAGAAGAATTATAAAATTTGGTGGTGAAAGGAATTGGTTAAGGTAGTACTCGAAAATCTTACCAAGAAGTTTGGTAATCAACTTGTCGTAGATCAGGTGAACCTTGAAATTCAGGATAAAGAGTTCTTGGTCCTTCTTGGCCCATCAGGATGTGGTAAAACCACCACCTTGAATATGATCGCTGGACTTGAGCCTGTGACATCTGGGAACATCTACTTTGATGAAAATCTGATGAATGACATTCCAGCTGAAAAGAGAGACGTAGCTATGGTCTTCCAGAGCTACGCACTATATCCCACTATGAAAGTCTTTGACAATATAGCTTTCCCTCTTGTACTTAGAAAGATGTCCCGAAATGATATCACAACTCAAGTAAATATGGCTGCTGAGATGCTCCGTATAAAGAACCTTCTACCAAAGAAACCCTATGAATTGAGTGGTGGAGAAAGGCAAAGGGTTGCATTAGCCAGAGCCGTTGTAAGACATCCTAAAGTCTTCCTCTTGGATGAGCCTCTCTCAAACATCGATGCAAAGCTCAGGGTGTACATGAGAGCTGAATTGATCAGGCTTCAGAAAGAACTCAAGACCACGATGATATTTGTGACACATGACCAGGTCGAAGCAATGAGCATGGCTGACAGAATAGCTGTTATGGAGGGTGGCAAGTTAGTGCAGGTTTCCGATCCCCTTACGATCTTCGATCATCCTGTAGATCAGTTCGTAGCAGGCTTTTTAGGAACACCTCCAATGAACTTTATCGACTGCACATATCAAAAGAAAGGCGAAGAAAGCTACCTCCAGTTACCTACCGTAAAACTCAAGATAGACGCTGAAACAGCAAAAATCATTGAAGAGCAGACTAAAGGACAAGAGCTAATAATAGGTTCTAGGCCACAGGATATAAAGGTCTCCCAAGAGAAGGCTTCAGATGAAGACTTTGAAATAGAAATATACGCAGTAGAGCCTCTAGGGGCAGAGACTGTTATAGACATATGTTATGTCGCATGTGGCTTAGTCTTTAAGGCTTCTATGGCAGGAAGGTTCAAAGCCAAAATTGGAGATATGATGTGGGCTTCTCTTGACAAGGGGAGAATTCATATATTTGACAAAAGCACTCATAAGACACTAGTCTAATCGCTAACTTTCATTTATACATGTAAGTGCGCATTAGTAATAATCAAATATTTGATTAAAACAAATTCTTTTTAACATACAGAACCAAGGATCCCATATGGAAGGACAGTCAAGTTCTAAATTTGAATATGGTGTATTTGTAGAAAAAGATGTGATGATTCTTATGAGAGATCGTATAAAATTGGCTACGGATATTTATAGACCAGCAATCAATGGAAGTCTCGCTGATGGAAGATTTCCTACGATTTTGGTTAGAACCCCATACAATAAGGAATTCCGAACCCAAGCAGATCCAGGGCTTCCTGGGGAGGGCGAATTCTTTGCTAAAAGGGGATACGTTTACATAGTCCAAGATGTCCGTGGCCGACATAAATCAGAGGGAAAATTCTACATTTTCAAGGACGAAGGCCCAGACGGATATGATACAGTGGAGTGGATAGCAAAACAACCCTGGTCAAACGGAAAGGTTGGTACAACAGGAACCTCATACTTGTCTTGGGTACAATCGGCTATGGCTGTTTATAACCCCCCACATCTTTGCGCGATGATGCCAGATGAAGGCGCATGGAACGCATATATGAGTTCCTTTAGGCACAACGGTTGCTTTGAGATGCGGTTCATGGGTTGGGCGTTCTTCGGAGCGGCCTCCAGCAAGGAGGCTCAGGTTGATACTGTTGCATATGACGAGCTCAGCAATACAGACCTTCGAGAGTGGCTGAAAAGAATGCCCATCAAAGAGGGTTATAACCCTCTTGCCATTGTCCCTGCATATGAAAAGTGGTTTTTTGACATATTTACCCATGGTGAATACGACGAATATTGGAAACAGAAGGGGTTCGCCTTCCAAGAGTATGTAGATGAACACTCCGATGTTCCTATATATTGTACAGGGGGATGGTACGATTCCTACACCAGATCAACAACAGAAATGTTTACCGATCTTTCAGACAAGAAAAAGGGGCCTATAAGGATGCTGATGGGACCTTGGACACACGGACCAACAAACAAAGAGTTAAGCTACGCCGGCGACGTAGACTTCGGAAAAGACACCATCATCGACTGGCTTGATTTCAGGCTACGCTTCTTCGATAAATATCTAAAAGGCTTGGACAACGGTTTGGATAATGAGCCTCCTGTAAAGATCTTTGTTATGGGTGGAGGCAGAGGCATAAGGAACAAAAATGGCAGATTAGATCACGGAGGTAAATGGAGATTTGAGAATGAGTGGCCAATAAAACGAACCAGATATACTGAATACTATCTTCACAAAGGTATGAAATTGTCTACTTCTCCTCCGACAGAAAATGATACCACAGGAACGACTTTTATCTATGATCCTAACAATCCAGTACCCACAATAGGAGCGAACATTTCTTTTCTCATTTATTTTGAACGGACAGAAAGGTCAATAGATATTCTAGAGAGAACGATTCCTATAGTACGGGCAGGTGCACTAAACCAGATAGAAGGACCTGATATATTCGGTTGTACCAAACCCTATCTTCCACTAGCTTCACGACAAGATGTCCTTTCATTTTCTACACACCCTCTTGAGAAGGACTTAGAAGTTACAGGACCCATATCGGTTACGTTTTGGGTATCCTCTTCAGCTCCCGACACAGACTTCACCGCGAAACTGATCGATGTGCACCCTCAAAACGAAGATTACCCGTCCGGATACGCGATGAACATATCGGATAGCATAATGAGAGCGAGATTTTACAAGTCATGGGAGAAACAGGAGTTACTCCAATCAGGTAAGATCTACAAGTTACAATTCAAGCTATATCCAACCAGCAACTTATTCGCAGCCGGGCATATGATAAGATTTGACATTTCAAGCAGCAATTATCCAAGATTCGATTTGAATCCTAACACCGGAGAGCCCATCGGCCGCAGCACATACACACAACTAGCTAAGAACACGATTTATCATGACACGAACCATCCTTCACACATACTACTGCCGATCATACCAAAATAGAAGGAAAAAAATTCTTCACCTTTTCTTATTATATTAAGGGTTTTAGTAACATGCATAATGGCCAGTATGTACGTCTATAACCCCTTTCCTACATCTGAATATTAACTACCTGATAATCAGATAGAATATTACGCAAGGCTAAGGTCTTGGAAATAAAATTAAGGAATTATTACTGCTCTTCCTACGATCTTACCTTGTCTTAATTCGTCCAAGGCTTTGTTTACATCCTTGAGTTGATAACATTTTGATACAATTGGTTTGACTATACCAGCTTTGACTAGTTGCACTAGTTCTTCTAACTCCCAGCGCCTGTAACCGCCTTGAAACTCGACCTGAATCTTGTTCGTCATCAGATGATTGAAATTTGTCTGGAAAGATTTTGAGAGAACACCAAGGACGATGAGTCGTCCACCTGTATTTAACATCCGTAAAGAATTTTCAAGGGTTTTCTGTGAAGCCACGAATTCAAGGACCTTGCTTGCGCCTTTACGATCGGTCATCGCCTTAGTTTCTTTCACTACATCTTGTTTCAACCCATTGATTACGCCATGAGCACCTAGTTTCTTGGCTAACGCAAGTTTTTCTTCAGAGATGTCTACTACAAGAATTCGAGCCCCTGTAAGCTTAGCGACTTGTAATGCTAAAATACCTAAACCACCAAACCCGTAAACTACAATTGTATCTTCATAGTTGACTCCTGCGCTCTTTATCGCATGGTAGACAGTACCGCCTCCACAGGTCAGAGTAGCACCTTCTTCATAAGAGATACTCCTCGGGAGTTCTATCAAGTTCCTAGCTGGCATCTTAGCGTATTCCGCATAGCCTCCTTCAACATCGAAGCCACCCATAGTAGAGGCTGTACATTGTTCTTCAAGTCCAATACGACAGTTATGGCACCTTCCACATACATATTGGTAGTCGACAATAACTTTTGTGCCCTTCTTAAGCCAGTCAACCTCCCCGCCTACATCAATGACTTGACCTGCCATTTCGTGGCCCAGCGTAATCGGAAAATATCCTGGCTTCATAGTTCCATCCTGAAAATGTAGATCAGTATGACAGACCCCACAGGCCTTAATCTTTATCAAAGCATCGTGATTTCCAATCTTGGGAATATCAACTTCCACTAATTCTAAGGGCTTCCCAAATCTAACCAACCTTGCAGCCTTCATATCAATCGGATTCTTAATACACTTGTAATGATTGTTTAATAAACTTGTAAACCCATTAATTGCATTCACATTTATTTCCAGACTACTTTAGTCAAATTACACAAATTTTCATTATTTTGTCTTTTAGGATAGAACTTCTAATCCTTCTTGATAATATATTTCATATAGTTCTAAAAACATCTTCTGAATCCTATAATACAATAATAAAGCCCTCTGTAAATTATTTATCCTTTGATTGGGAATGAACCCATATATGATTGGTTCCTTTATCCGTCGTGCGATGGCAGCAAGTAATCTAATAGTCATCGATAATATTCCCCTAAATTTAGATTCTAAAGAGTTCCTTAGCACCCAGAAGCTTAGAAAGGTTCAAGAAAAAGAAGTAGAAGACCTTATAGAAAAGGGACGCCAACTAGTTGAACCCAAGGCGGTCTATTCGTTAATGAAGGTGGAAGCTATAGGTGATGATGAAGTCGACCTTGAAGGTGGATTTAAACTAGTGAGCATTGTTCTCGCGGACAGACTTACAGTCCATCAAACGATTGCTCCTCTGGTAATCACAATAGGACCAAAGCTAGAGGAACAGGCTTCACAGTACGGTAAAGTCAGTCTTCTAAAATCCTTTTTCCTAGAGAGGATAGGAGATTTTGCCCTAAGAAAAGCTCGTACTAATGTGGAAGCACAAATCTCACAACAGTTGGGTGCGAGGATTTCCAGGTTCGAACCAGGAGGTGGAACTGGTAAAATCTTTAACATCGAACAGCAAAAAGTTCTTTTCCAAATACTTGATCCTGTCAATAATATTAGGGTACGCCTTTTGCCGAGTTTGTTGATGATACCTAGGAAATCCTCATCAGGCGTTTACGCCTCCGTAGAGGAACACTTTTTCGATTGCCAATACTGTCCTGCCAAATGTGATTATAGAAAAGCTGCCTTCACAGGAGAATACCGTAGAATTAAGCAACAAAAAACATGTTAAAGACAAAAAAACTCCAGATGTAAAACTGGAATGATCGAAAAAAAAGTTACATTAAACTTTACTTTCATCAATCTTGATTTTATAACGTCAACATTTTATCCACCGCCTTTTTGGCCTTAAGGCGGATGTCTTGAGGAACCCTAATCTCGTATTTCATCTCCTCCAGCGACCAAAGGATTTTTTCTAAGGTCGTAAGTTTCATGTTAGGGCAAACCGCATTCTCTGAAGCGGGGTAAAAGGACTTATCGGGATTTTCCTTACGCAATCTATATAGTATGCCGACCTCCGTGCCAACGATTATTTCACTCGCTTTCGATTCCTTAGCGTACCTGCACATTCCCCCGGTTGACAGCACCCTGTCGGCTAAAGCGATCACCCCAGGCGAACATTCCGGGTGGACGTATACTTCGGCTTCCGGGTGAAGCTTCTTCTGCCTTTCGATATGTTCTGGAAGGATCTTGGCGTGCGTCGGACAATAACCGTACCATGGAATGATCTTCTTATCGGTCTTCGTGGAAACATATTGTGCTAAATATTTATCTGGGACAAATATGACCTCGGACCCGTCGACTGACTGCACAACCTTAACTGCGTTGGATGAAGTGCAGCATACGTCGCTTTCTGCCTTGACCTCTGCCGTTGTGTTAACGTAGCATACTACAGGCGCTTTAGGATATTTCTTTTTAAGCGTGCGTAGGCTTTCAGCCGAGATCATGTTAGCCATAGGGCATCCCGCATTGTTGTCAGGCATCAACACCGTTTTATTGGGAGAAAGTATAGAAGCGGTTTCGGCCATAAAATGTACTCCACAGAAAACTATAACATCTTCATCGCTTTTAGCTGCTTCCTGACTAAGCCCTAAAGAATCCCCTACATAGTTAGCTATATCTTGCACTTCATCTCGTTGATAGTTGTGGGCCACTATAACCGCATTTCTCTGCCTCTGAAGCTCCCTTATCCTATCTTGTAAATTACGCCCTTCCAATTTTCCACTGTAATTGCTTGTTATAAGTTGCCTATTAAAAAGTTAATATTATTACTCAAAGTTTAGGCAAATGGACAATATCATAAAAAGTATGATGAAGAAAAAAAATTTAAGTATGATGAAGATTCAACTAAGGCGTAGGTGTTGTACATGGTATCAGAAAAAGTGATGCGTTTTAAAGACAAAAATAAAGACCTAAATCAGCTATCTCAGCAGATTGAACAGCAACTAAAAACAGAAGGATATAAGACGCAGTCAACAAGTGCCCCACTTGGTTTGGTAATTCAGGCCCAAAAAGCGGGAATCCTGAGGGATATAATAAGCGCAGACAGAGCGTTCACCATACTCATAACTGGGCAGCCGAACGACTTCGCAGTACATGTTGGAATTGGGAAATGGATCCAGAACATCGCTGTAGCAGCGGTTGAGACAATACTTCTAACTTGGCTGTTTCTAGCTGTAGACGTTCCAGAAATGCTGTGGACACGTCATGTTGAAGGTACAATAGTAAAGGAGATAACTCAAATAATAGGCTGATCTAGGCCTTCACCTTTTTTTCACGGAGAGCTGTATGTAGTCAGACAACGAACTATCTCTTAGCGGTTGGGCAATAATAAAGACAAGGTATAAATTTAATCAACGCTATTTTCTTGTTGAAAGCAAAGTAATAGTTTGGTTCTTTATGCTTTCGGCCAGGGTAATACATTAAATGGATACAAAGGGCAAAAATGGACCTTAGAAACATTGACAGATAATATATGTAAGCAAGCTGCGCGAACTTTTTTTGATAGCGGAATTAAAAATTATACCGAACTTGCAGACATAATATCAAGAATAAAGGGTATAACAGATGAAGGGATTGATAGAACAGTAGATAGTTCAATATCAACTATTATGGAATTCAAATCGATTTTTGACAAAACACTTATACCGACTTTTTCCTGTTGACTCAAGTTAAATGCATAATTCTGTTCTTCCGAACTTTATGGAACGGAATAATAAAGATTTATAAACTCTAAAAAAGCAGGCAGTATATTTTAGGTGTTTTGTAATGTCAACAACAGCAATGTCGGGTGTGACTTCCTCAGGTCAACCCGTTTTGATCTTAAAGGAGGGCGCGTCCAAAACAAAGGGGAGGGACGCGCAAAAAAACAATATAATGGCCGCGAAGATAGTGGCTGAGCTAGTTAAGTCATCCCTAGGCCCACGTGGAATGGATAAAATGCTAGTGGGTGGCTTGGGCGATGTTACTATAACAAATGATGGAGCAACCATCCTCAAAAATCTCGACGTACAGCATCCTGCTGCGAAGGCGATGGTCGAGATTTCTAAGGCAACTGACAACGAAGTAGGTGACGGAACAACTTCCGCAGTAGTTTTAGCTGGCGCGCTTCTTGAGAGAGCTGAAGAACTGATG